>Ga0187783_10000527_pt1 | contig 28147 bp, 31 predicted proteins | sample 1015_SJ02_MP02_2_FD_132471 | JGI IMG/M metagenome (GOLD analysis project Ga0187783, IMG submission 132471) | Tropical peat soil microbial communities from peatlands in Department of Meta, Colombia - 1015_SJ02_MP02_20_MG | ecosystem: Environmental > Terrestrial > Soil > Wetlands > Peat | place... | reverse complement strand
GTCAGAATCTGAGTGTCCCCGCACCACAGCGAGGGACTTCCCATCTGGAGACAAGCTGAATGACATGATTTGCTCCGATTTGAAGTCTGTAATCGGATGGCCCGCAAAACCGTCCAGTGACTGCTCCCAAATATTGTTCACGCCATTTTCCCGGATCAGAGAAATTACGGATTTCCCGTCTGGCTTGAATTGCACTGCACCTGTACAGTTCGTACAATCGATGATCCGGGGCGGACTCTCTGATCCGACATCGAACAGAGCGATTTTGACTGAATACCCCTGTCCTTCTCTTTTCTCGACGGCTGCTGCTAGTCGTTTGCCATCTGGCGAAATATCTAGACCGAGAAAACCTTGGTTGCCACCGCTAATTGCCTCTGCTTTCCCGGAGCCATCCAAAGGGACACGGTAGATCTGATCCTCCACCGCATTGATGTAGTACACCAACTTCTGATCGGGCGAGCAGACTGGCGATAAATCCTCGTCGCCCTCCGTCAGTTTCAGAGGATTGGAACCGTCTGCATCTGTACGCCAGATATTCATGGTAGTGCCGTCGCCGTGATCCCAACTCAGAACGAGGTACTTCATGCCGCAAGAATGAGGCCTTAATCTCGCAGGGGTGGAACCTGCCAAAAGCTGACTTCGATTATTACCATCAGGTCCCATTTTCAACAGACCTCTCTTGCTGCTGAGAAGTAAGTTGCCGTCCATACTCCAATTCAACGTACTAAAAAGATTAATTCCCTCGGGTTTCAGAACGAATTGGGGTTCCCCGAACTCGCCTCCCGCCTTTGAAAGAACGTTGATATTCACAGAGACTTTCCACAGAACCGTGGCAATGCTTCTCCCATCGGCGGAGACAGTAAGGTTCCGATAGCTGTTCGTATCACGCGTGATCGGCTCGATGCTCCCTGCTGTGTCGCGTATAAACCCAATTTGTCTTTTGAACCCGTCTGGGTCTTTTTGCGTGTAAAGGATGAATAATGTGTGCCCATCCGGCGACCACTGGATTTCGAGCGGATGCCGGCTGCCGAGGGTAATGAAGCGACGTGATTTGCCCGAAGTGACATCGACGGCATCAATCTCACCGCCTCCTATGGCATCCAGCGAATAAAAGATCGCATCACCATTTGGCGACCATGCCAAGTGTCTGGGGGAAGGGCTCGTTCCAAGGTATAACACTCTTTCCTCCCCGCCCCCTAATGAGGCGGTGAGGATGGAGTACTTCTTGTCAGTGTTGCGGGCATACGCAATGCGCTGCCCATCCGGGGAAAACGAGATGTCGCTATCGACGTCACTCCCAACGGTCTGCGCTGTCCCACCTAATACGGGTGCGCGGTAAAGAAAAAAGTAGGAATTGGTTAGGTCTTGTGCCCTGCGGAAGTAAATGTAGTTCCCGTCAGGCGAGAAGGCGAGACTCTCGTAATGCATGCCGGATGGCGGGAGTACTTGGGTATCGCTCCCAGTAGCAACGTTGCGAAGCCAGAGGTTTTGTAGCCCATTGTCGTCCACCACAATAAGCACGTACCTCCCATCTGGTGAAATGGCGGCGTCTGCCGCTTTTCCGGAACGCGTAACCGCAATGATCGTGAACTTTTGGAACGGTGCCGGCGTAGCCCGATGCAAGAGGGAGTAAATCCCGAAACCTGCCGCGCTGAGCAGCATGAATCCGAAGACCACGCCAGCCGCCACGCCCCATTTGTGCTGCTTCACCGCTGCCGTCACTATAGAACTGCTAGTCTGCGAGGCGTGGGTTCCCGACAATGCAGACATTGACCCGCTCGCCACAGGAGCAAGCCCCTGTTTACCTGACTCGGTGTCCCGCTTCAACCTTTGCAGGTCAGTGCGGATGTCTGAAGCGTGCTGGTATCGCAGAGTGCGATCTTTCTCCAAGCACTTGCTGATAATCTCATCCAACTTGGGCGGTATATCGAGGTTCAATCGCAGGGCTGGTGTGGGTGTTCCATCCAGAATTTCTTTGAATATCACACCCGAACTCTCGCCCCGGAACGGCAACGCCCCAGTCGCCATTTCGTAGAGAACGGCTCCGAATGAGAACAAGTCGGTTCGTGCGTCTAATTCCTTTGCCCGCACTTGCTCCGGCGACATATAGGCGACGGTTCCCAGCGTAGCGCCGGGGCTGGTCAGGTGCTCCTCGTCAACCGTTTGCGTATTTGCAGCCGCGATCTGGCTCGAAGAACTGGCAGTGCGCGTGACTTTCGCCAGTCCGAAGTCGAGAATCTTGGCATGTCCTCGTTTGGTGACGAAGATATTCGCGGGCTTGATGTCCCGATGGACGATGCCCTCCGCATGCGCAGCATCCAAAGCGTCGGCGATCTCGATGGCCAGGGACAGAATCAACTCGGTTTCCAGTGGACGACCCGCAATCTTGTCCTTCAACGTCAAGCCATCTAGAAACTCCATGGCGATGAACACTTGCCCATGCTGATCGTCGATCTCGAAGACCATGCAAATGTTCGGATGGTTGAGTGCCGACGCGGCTTTGGCTTCACGTCGGAAGCGACTTAAGGCTTGCGGATCTTTGGCCACTTCGTCCGGCAGGAACTTGAGCGCCACAAATCTGTCTAGATTTGTGTCCTGTGCTTTGTAAACCACACCCATCCCGCCGCCACCGAGCTTTTCGATGACGCGGTAGTGCGAGATGGTCTGCCCCACAAACTGGGAGGAGGTGCCCATTGGCGGAAATGTTATGCCGCAATCGTGGGCGGGTCAATGATCAGGCCGATCAGGCCGAGCCCAGGACAAACATCCCTTTGCACTTGTGGCGAGCCCAGAGAAGCTCAATAGGAGCCGAGAGATCGGGGCTTTGCCCTGCGAACAGCTGTATCCCCCTTAGCCGAGGGCGTGCCCAATACCAGGTGACGATTAGAAAATTCCCCTACATAGATATAAGGAACCTCGAACCGGAGAAAGGTAAGAAAAATATTTGTGGCACCAGGGACACTTGGTCGCTCAGTTCACCGCGTCTGACGGAGTCATCATCGCCGCCAACATTTTATCCTGGGCTGCCAAACGATCCTCGCTCATGCTGTGAGCATAGATACCGAGCGTCGTCGTGACGTCGCTGTGACGCAGCATCTTTTGCACCGTCTTCGCGTCCGTCCCCTTCCGCACAAGGAAGCTCGCCAAGCTGTGCCGCAGGTTGTGAAATCCAAAACGCACCTTCTCGCCCTCTTTAAGCACGCCCACTTTCACGGCAGCCGGACGGAGATAATCCTCCACCAGCATGTTGGCAACGCGAGGCTGCTTTCCCTTGAGCCGGGTACTGGCAAAAACCCAATCTGCCGGCTGGCCGTAGGGGGTCTGCGCCTGCCACTCGCGAATGAAGCCTGCGAGCAGTGGGACCATTGGAACCGGAGCCTTGCTAGCAGCACTCTTTGGTTTGCCGACCTTCCCACCCGTCCACGAGCGGCGGACGAAAATCTGTTGGCTGTCGTAGTCCACATCTGCCCACTGCAAACCAAGGCACTCGGAAATGCGCAGGCCAGTGGCCGCGATGAGCAGCGTCAAAGTACGCTCGGGCTGGGGCATCAGCATGAGAATCTTGAAGCACTGCTCCGGTGTAATGATCTTCGCTTCGTATTCCGACTGAGTCTTTATACTGACAAACTTCAAGGGGTTGGCCTCTCCGGTGCGAGGGATCAGTCCATAGGTCTGCCCGTGCTTAAAGACCAGGCTCATCACCCGGCGGATCTTGTCCACCGTGGGGTTCTCAAGGTTCTCCATTCGCTTGCTGGCTTTCAACCACTGCATGATCTCGAGCGGTTCAATCTCCAGTGCGGGACGATTTCCCCAGCGAGGAATCAATCGATTGTTCAGGACTTGAAGGTAGCGTTCTATAGTGGTGTGGGACTTCTGGTCGTCCGCCTCGGCAAGCTCGCCTAGCTCGTACTTGATGTAGTGTCGCGCTAGATCGCCGAACATAACACGCCCAGTCAAGCCTAGTTCGTGGTTCCGGTTAAGGCCAAGATGCTCCACTTCGGCCCAAGCGTTTTTCTCCTTCGGGAGAGAGGACACCGCCCCGATGACGACGGTATTCTCAACCCTGTGCCCGTCCGTCTGGCGTGTTCTGTAATAGTGGAAAATCCACACTTTGCCCCCCTTTTTGCGCTCATCCTTCGTTAACCATCCTCTCTGCGCCACTCAGAATCTCCTACTCAACCGTGCCGAGGGGTGCACTGGGCCGAACCATACTGCCTCTCTGGCGAGAAGAAAACCCAGAGCTTCCAGCCGCAGAAAGGGCGTTGGCAAGTTCACTCAGCCTGAATCGCCACACACGTCTCGCACCCCCGCCGATGGGGTGACCGGGCAGCCTCCCGGCCCGAGCGAGTTCAAGAATGCGACGCTGAGTGAGCGAAAGGAATCTTGCTGCTTCGTCGGCGTCCACGAAGCGTTCCAGTGTTTCAGAGGTCATTGTCGTGCTCCAACGTTCTAATACTTCGGGAGCACAAATGCAGCACGACCTCCGTAATTAGCAGCACGACCTCCTGTAAAGCAAAATCCGAACGGGGGAGGATCGGATGGCAACTGCTAAAGGTGTATTTCTGCCCGACGAGCAGGAACAGCAAGCTTTGAGGAGACGATCGGCCAAACCTGACTACATCGAATTGTCCAAACGTAGTGAACAGGAACTTAAAGCGGCGATCATATCCGCATGGAAGAAGCACGAGGAATTAGCCAAGCAAGACTTGGCTCCGTTGCTGTATTGGCTCCGTGAAAAGCTCAGAGCACAGGGTGCCCGCAACGACATACAAGATAAGGACCGTGGTTTTGGCTTCTGGGTCGAGGAGCATCTCGACTTCAGCCGCCGTACTGCCGACCGCTGGTGTGAATGGTATGCGGTCCAGATGGGATTCAAGCAGGACACAACTTCTGGACACCTGTCCAAAAGTGACTTGGAACTCTACGAGGACATCCTCGACACGCATAAAGGCAAGCAACAGATCGCGTTCAACTGCTGGGTAAAGACGGCGGTTCATGCGCAGTTCCAGAAAGCCTTGACGCATCTCCAACAGGAGTTCGGTGTGAAGGACAAAAAAGAAGCTCTCGTCAGAGGAGTGATCTATGCCGCAGCAGCCATTAACAGTGGAAGAGGCTATTCAGGATTGGTGGGAAAAACGACCTCATCGCAGCGACCTCGAGCTGCTAAGCGCTCTAGCCGTGCTCGAAAAGCAGTACGGCACGCAGTTGCCAAGGAAGGAACTCTTCAAAATACATTGCGAGATACCACGCGAGGTTCGCGAGCGAAGCGGCGCAACCGCGATACTCACAGCACCGGCCGACATCGGGCAGGAGGAAGCTCTAAAGCTATGCGGGCAGCTGCTGGACAATAGGCACTACACGAAGTTGTTTGGCTCCAGCAGCCCGGAGCCGGCGAGGGGTGATGCGGTATTAGCACGACGTTCCGGCAGTGGGATGATAGTGACCGGCGCTCGCGAACCACTCTGCATCCTCCTAAAGAACGTTCTTCCAAAGGACCTGCTGGGTGCCGTCCGGCCCATCGTTCGCAAAGCTGCTACGCAGCGGAAGATTGCGGGCGGTAATCGCGGCGTCGCCGCTGGCACAGGAATGGTACAGCGCAGGAAGCGCAACGGCCAGATCTCGAACATCAAAGGTGCTCCTCACCTTCAAGACCTATCGGACGAGGATTACGCCCGCCTCCGCTCCGCCACTGACGGAACCTTCGGTTTCAATTCGCGAGGAGTTCGGGGAGGACAAGTCTATCCATGCCGCATCACGCATTACAGCGGTGCCCTTCCTCGTGACTTCGCATTGATGGGTGTCTTGGCGAGGACCGTAGCAGAAGCATTCAAACGGTCTTGGGTTGGCGAGAAATGGGAAGCCCAGTTTGCGAAAGCGAGCCAAACGGCACCAACCTGGCTCATTCGAACCAGTGAGGGTATCACACCATTCACTACTATCACCTGTAACAGCAGATGGCGCACGGCGGCGCATGTGGACAAAGGCGATCTGAAAGAAGGATTCGGTGTCATGTGCTGCCTGGGCGACTTTGAAGGCTGCGATCTTGTGTTTCCGCGCTACAAAGTAGCCGTTCGCTATCGCGAAGGTGATGTGCTCCTCGCGAATGTCCACGAGGTACACGGCAATACACCGTTGCTCAATCCTGACGGCAGCGTACCGATAGTCGGACGCGAACCGGAGCGGCTCGTCTGTGTCTTCTACTACCAAGAAAAGATGGAGCAGTGCGAGCGCACGATTGAGAAGGAGCACGAGTTCATCAACAAGCGCGAGCGCGGTGAGTCAACGAAGAAGAAAGCGAAGGCGGCGAAGGCATGAGCACCGTGGTTGCCATCAAAGGGACAAACGGCTCCGGCAAATCCACCGTTGTTCGTGCGCTGCTTGATCGTCTCGGAAAGCAGTCCATCCTGCGAGTAAACAGCAAGGAAGCCGGGTATCGCTGTAAGTACGAGGACGGCTCGCTGTTCGTGCTCGGCAAATACAAGGACGCAGCCTGCGGTGGGCTGGACTCCTCGTTCAGCTATGGCGGGGCGGCAGATGACTTGCTCCTTTGCATAGACAAGCTGGCGGGGCAAGGCCATGTCGTGTGCGAAGGAGTCATCGCAATCACGTCTTACGGATTCGGCAGGGTCACACGGTTCGCCGACAAGCTAAAGCGAAAAGGTCACCACATGATTTTCGCTCACATCGATACGCCCGCCGAACTATGCATCGAACGAGTGAGGCAACGGCGCATGGAAGCCGGAAACCCGAAGCCATTCAACCCCGAAAAGCTCCTGCACAAGTATGAGTCGATACAGAAGTCGCAGGAGAAGTTGCAGGAAGCCGGATACGACGCACGGATACTTCCCCACGAAGAACCACTACAAACGCTCCTTCGCTGGTTCGAGGAAAGACAAAGCCCACCGAAGTTTCGTCGGACTCTGAATTCGAAGGATTGATTCTTTAGGACCCCGAATGGACACAATCTTCAATGTCCAGAGCTCCAACCGAAACCTCGTTCAGGGAGGACCACCTAATTGATCTCACTCCTGTTGAGAGAAAGTGGTGGAAGCGGGAGGCAAATCGCGCCTTTGAGACCCCGGCGGAATCAATGGCTCTAAGCTACGCCAACTTATCTGGTTGTTCCACACACGTAATGGGGAGAAGGGCGTCGTCTCCGGCGCTGTCATATTGCACACACGAAGACATGATGCCGCTCTGTGTTGAGGATCTTTCCCTGCTCGTAGATTGTTACAAGGAGAGACTATGAAGAAGGCCCCGAGTGTTCCAGAGACCGTGTACCCCTTGGTCATCATCTTATGTGCATTGTTTCTGGGTGCTTGCGTATACGGGACGGTGGTGGGTGTCCGGGCGGCTATCGCCAAGTACTCCACTCCCCATCCCGTGGACACTTTCTTTGAATCGTCCGATACCCAGGTCGCCATCCGGGCCAGCAAAGAGATCGGGTTGCACGAGGTTATGATCGTTGGCTGCGAGCCCACCAATATTACAGACGGTGGCTCTCCCAAGGCAAACGTACACGCCTACAACAAGGCGTTCCACTTTGAGATGTTTTCTCACATGGATTGTGGAGCGTTCTCTGTCGGTATGGTCGCCCGGATCGACGGCGACCGGGTGGTGATAGCCGACCGCCCGAACATTTGGGTTTCTACTCCTCGGTAAGGCCACCCTCTGTAGAAACACCCACGTTGAACCCAACTCCTTGTTCCTTGAAGACGTCTCCGGATCTAAGTCGTTCCGTGACGGGCTTGCCAAGGTGCTAGGTCGCGACGACCTAGATTGGGATGGACCAGAGAATACGACCGGGTTTGACGGCAAATACACGCCGCAGATGATGGAATGGTTAAAGCAGGAAGGCGCTACCATTCTGAAAGAAGGCAAGGAGCGATTGATTGTCGCGACATGGGGCCGCGTTACCTTCTCTCACCGGAGCAGGCGCGGCAGCGGAACTCTGCTCCCGCGTAAGCGGGCTGGGGAAATGACTGCCGCTGGGGTCCGGGGATCCGAGAAGGTCCCCGGTGGGGGTCCGGGGGCGAAGCCCCTGGGGTGTTGGGGTTGCTTTACATTTCACATTTCATTGTCTGATCTGTGATCTCTACATTCTGCTCTTAGGGTTTGTCTTTTTGTTTTTCTTTTTATTTAAACCTTAAAGGTTTAAACCTTAAAGACCTCCCCTTAAGTCCCCCCACCCCTCCGTCCGGAAACACAAAGGCCGTCCGCTCAGTTGGAAATTTTGGAGAATGACCTATGGGCGGACGGCCTAGATAGTGGTTGAAAGTTCTTGCTTAGGGTTCTGAAGTTGTAATACTCCGCATTAGTGAGAGTTGACTCTGTAAGTCTAAAACCCTCTATTTTAGAGCCTCCGCAAGAATCGCTAATTAACCAAATGTTAGGACTTTAGGTTTCATAGTTGGAGAATGACTTATGGCAACTGCCAAAACACAACAATCGCAACCAGGGCTCTTTGACAACCCTGAGACCCGTGAGGCTCTCAAGGCGCTGATCAAAGAAGTCCTCAATGAGGTTCTACAGGACCACCAGTCCTTAAGACCCCCCACCCCACCCCCTCTTAAAGACCCCCTCTTAAAGACCCCTGGGCTTAAGACCCACCCCAAACTCAATGGGAAGTCTGGTGGAGGGCTAAGGGAAGAAGTGAGGAACGTTCTAATAGAGTCCGGAATGGACCTGAACTGGGTACGGCTATTTGACACCTGGCCGTGCTATACGAACATACTCAACAACCCGTACTCAGGTGACGTGAAAGACTGCGTCTTCTTGGCGAAGAAGTTCGCCAAGAAAGATACCTTCCCGCAAACCCTAGCGAACTTCTTGAAGAAGCTCCCGTCTAGTGATCCGTCTGAAGTCTTAGACAAGGTCTACAAAGAAGATATGCTTGAGGAACCGGCTAAACCGTTGTTTGAAACACCCAAGCCTGAACCTAAGAAGAAATCCACACCCAAGTACAAGTCAAAACAACCTGAGACTCTTGGACCTAAGCCTGAAGGTAAGCACCCTTCACATAGCTGGCAGGTTGTAAGAGCCCCTAATGGTTTGTGGTGGAGTTGTGAGAAATGTCATTTAAACGGCGATCATCCTATGGCTATCGATTCTTGCAGCCCGATGAACATTGATATTTAAGGAGAAGACAATGACCATTGAAGAGATTCGCAAAGCGCAAAGTGAAGGTGGCAAGATAGGCGGAGCCTCCCGTTCGGCTAAGAAACTGGAAGCCGTCCGCAAGAATGGCAAGCTGGGCGGTCGCCCGCGCCCGACACCGAAGCGGACCCAATCGATACGATCAGCGAAGTGGCCGAATTGTTCCGAGCCGGTGGCATTCGCTAATGGAGCAGCGGACCGCCTTTCAGATTTCTTCTGTAGGGGGCGCAACTGACGGGCTCTCGCTAAGGAGAAATGAAAATGGCAACGAATGACAGCGTCAAGATTATAAAGCCAGCTGAACCAAAACCAATTTCAAAGACCACGGAAAAGAGCAGCCCTGACACGTTCAAACCAGAATTTCTGGACATCAAGAAAACCCCATGGGAAATTCTTGCGGCCCGCTACCGCAACGTGAACACGGGACGGTAAACAGGGAACCGCCTGCTATCAGCGGCCCCCACCTCTCACACGTCTACCCTTTGACACGCCAGGGCGGGGAGGTACGGCATGTACGGCATCGCGACGCTTGAACTTCTGTTGATGCCTCTGAGTTTTTTCTACGGCTTAGGGGAGGTACAGCATTTGCGAGTTTGCGGGTCCCATAATCAGGTGGGTTTTCCACCTTCTTAGCGTATGATGCCGGTCTCGCGTGCCCAAGAGAACAACAGGGCCAGTCGCACAACACGCATCGGACGCCCACCCTCGATCACACGCTCGCTCACCTTCTGGATGAATTCGTCCTCTTTGATTGGAAAGGCCGCGAACTGGTCGGCGACCTGTTTTCGCTTCTGGTAGAAGCGGGCTTGCCGCCTGCGATTGGTCTCTCGGATCTCTTCCAGCGTCTTGAGAGGCTTGAACACGTGTGTTCTCCTTGTGAGGGACAGCAGTCGTAACGTAAGTGACGGAAAGTCTGCAAACTAGTAACGGAAAGTCTTCAAACTCAGGGCGGAGCAGCGGTAGTAATCAGCTGATGGCTGGCAAATCACGTCCGCGTTGTGCCACGAGGCCAGTGATTCACCAACTTTCGTCGCTTGCAACATCCGCAAATCCAGCCTTCTGTGTGCCCGACCTCGGAGTTCGCCCGGTAACCCACGACGTTACTTTTTATCGCTAGCGTTCTCTGCTGCTTCGTAGTATCGAAGTTGGAGTATGCGAGACCGCACCTACACCCGTGTGACCCGCTGCCGCCCTACCACTTCTCCGTCACCAACACTTGATCAAGTTCTGAAGCAAACAATTGACGCCAACGCCGCGCTGACGGTGACGCTCGCGCAAGCGACGGCTGGAATGACGCAGATGGCGCGGAGACTTGCAGACGTAGAACGCCGCCTGGCAAACCTAGAGCAGAAGGAGATGTGAAAATGCAGACGTTCAACAATGACGGAGAGCTGGTTGGCGAGATCAACAACGCTATCACCTCCGACGGTGAGCACATTGTTACAAACACAGCCTATTATGGGGGCAAAGTGGTCACGCAACACATCACGATCCGTGACGACCAAGGCAAGATTCGCACGGTAAACGTGGTCGGGGGAAAGTTGTTGCCCTGACCCTGACCGCCGGAGGAGACCAAGAATGAGAGCAGCAATCTACGCCCGCGTCAGCACCAAAGACCAAAGCTGCGAGCTTCAGCTCCGAGATCTTCGTGCCTACTGTGCTGCCCGAGGATTTTCGGTGTGCGAGTTCGTAGACGTCGCGTCCGGTGCGAAGGATTCACGGCTACAGCTTAACGAATTGATGGTGGCTGCCCGCAAGCGCCAACTTGACGCGGTAGTGGTTTGGCGCTTTGATCGCTTCGCCCGGTCAACCAAACACTTGCTGCTCGCGCTGGAGGAGTTCCGCTCTCTCGGCATCCAATTCATCTCTTATCAGGAAAACATTGATACGAGCAGTCCGCTCGGGCAGGCGTTGTTTACCATTGTGGCTGCGGTCGCACAGCTTGAACGTGATCTGATACGGGAGCGGGTTGCTGCGGGCCTTCGCGTCGCCCGGCAAAATGGAAAACGACTTGGCCGTCCCAATGTGACTGTGAGTGTGGATGAGATCCTGCGGCTCAGAGCACAGGGTCAGTCCTTAAGAAAGATCGCCGCCGCACTGGGCATCGGGGAGGGCACCGTCCGAGATCGGCTCAGCAGCCATGCGCGAAAAACCTCCGCTGTCGTCGGCTCGTAACCATCCTATTTCCTATCGTCCGACCCGGCGTTTCTGATGCGCATCAATGTTCAGATTTCCGCTCACTCAGCGGCGCGCGTTCACGGGAGTCACGCCGTTGCCGAGGTGAGACGCTCGTACTCGGCCAACAAATACGAAATATAGCTGCGAGTCAGGTTGCAGAACAGGACGGCATCGTGAGGCTGGAGACCCTCGAGGTGGAGTTGACGCCCATGCCGGATGCCACCCTGATCGGGACCAGACAAATACGCCTGTAGCAAAACCAGCCAACGTGCGACAGTTCCGAGCGTGCTGGCACCAGGCGCGTGTTGGATATCCTTCACAACCGCATTGAAATAATCGCCTTCGATTACTCGCGCATTCACGGTCAGCCCGGCAAAGGCTGTCGAAACTGATTCCAGCAACCACCAGATGTGGTTGACTGCTTCCTCGCCTTTGTTCTCGCGCAACAGCTGTTCGGAACGCTCGACTGCATTGCGGAATTTCTCATGGGCGTGTTCCAGCAGGTTAGTCGGGTGTACTGGAACCACATCCACAGCTTCGCGCAGCCGGAGCTCGGGCGGGTCGATCACATATCCAATTCTGAGCTTTTCCAATAGGCGGTTGATCGTTGCCACATCAGGTGCGTTATTTGAGCCGAACCGTTCCGCGACTTCGGAGCACGCGGTGTAGAACGCTGAAATGAATACAGGAGCATTGCTCGCTGCATTCTCCATCGCCGATTTGGCATCGTGAGGTGCAAAGTACAGAGATGAACTCCTGTATCGCGGCATTCCAACTGCCTCACTGAACTCGGCTCTGAAGATATAGTAAATTTCCTCGGCATCACTCCTCTGCGCAGTCAGCTTTGCGAATGTAAAGAACTCATCTACTGCTTCGTTAGGAATACTCGAATTAATGTACGTGCCGTCTGGCGGGGGCGACAGAACCCATGCGAAATCGAACGTAAGCTCCTGAGCGATATCTGCCTCCGGGTTTCAGTTTATCGCTTCATGCATAGGTACAACATCTCAGTTCGTCGCAGTGGGCTCGGGCGGACAGGAAGACAACGACCTTTTTTCTTACGGAATCAGGAATGGAGGCATGGAACAACTTATCGTGCTTCCGCCAGTAAAGGACCGTGTCACGAATTACAAGGACATTCCCAACAATCAGCTCAAGCAGATGGCCAATCCGCTGCCGGGTGGGAGCGCCGCGTGTGTCTCCCGGACCGCGTCATAACGATTGCGTTTCTTCGCGACACCCGGCAGATCGAAGTGGCCTGATGCTTCTCCTGAGAATCATCGACTGGGTTGTCGGCTTCGTCATCCGTTCTGTGCTGCTCTTCCAGGAAAAAATGGCCTCTATCAGGGCACGGGCCGATAGCTTCCGCGCGTCCCCGTTTTCTGTTGGGATTCAGACCAACCCGCAGGACCGGTGCGTTATGGTCGCGCTGAGAATCCAAGGTTGAAATCTGCACCGATATCGGCACCGAAAAGCGCACAGAGTCTTTCCCACCCAAGCGCTTCCTGTGCAATTCGGCCGACATTCGCGAGCCTCTCCCGTACTTTAACTTGAAGGGTCGCCGGAAGCCATGCGACAACTTGCTCGTCGGCAGGCTGCGGTCGGCAGACTGTCGGCAACGCTGCTTTCAGAAGCTCGGTGTAGAGCGACTCATCGAGGGCAAGCGTAAGATTGAATTTGGCGAGCAGGCGGCTGAGGACGAATGGTATACGGAGACCCCGCGGATCGAGATCGCCAAAATATGTGAAGGAATCGATGTGTAAAGCTTTCGCGAGATCGTACAGAAAATCCGAAGCCTTTAGTACAGTATTGCCGTCCCCAAACGCGACGCCGATGTAGGCAGAAACTTGGTGATTTAGGCGGCAGAAGCTGTGAAACGTCGATTCGTTTTCGACGATCAGAACAGGCCTGTTAACGCTTATTGGCGCTCGGGAGAAGGCAAGAATCTGGGTGACGTTGCGGCACCTCAAGAGGTCGAGCGTGAGCCGGCCGCTCCCGAAGAGCTGGCCACATTGAAGTTCATCTAGACGTTTCTCGTCACCGAATATCTGCCACGACCTCTCTTTCGTTGGGACGACCGGACGTTGGCCCCCGCCATTTCTGAAGAATTTGTGAAGACGCATCACATCCTCTGGAATGTGGAGGACGGGGAATTCCGCCACGAACGCAATCTCCCGGACCCATGGAAAGGATTTGTGATCGAAATGCTGCGCTGGCTCAACTGTCGGTCGCCGAAACGTGATCTTTAGAGGCAAAGCGGGCAATGGCCGGTTCTGCCAGCCACGCCGGCGGTCTGCCGGCACGCGAATGAAATTTCGGACGACGAGCGTATCCAGCATCCCTGCTAATTTCGCCCGACGGTTCGGTGAACCATCGAGATGGGAAAACGCAGCGCTGAAAGCGCGCTGGATACCCTCGAGGGCAAGCCGTGCCGCGCCCTCGGCCTCGGCGCACATGGCGTCGAGAAACCGTTTCTCAGGATCCGGCATGCGCTGAGCGTTCGTTGCGCCCAAGTATGATTCCTTCAATATTCCTGTCACCCTCTAGCGCCCGCGGGTCAGGAGTTACATGATAGTCGTTGCTGGTCCTACCGCGAGAGCTGTTCCGCAAACGCACATAATGCGGAAAATGCTTCAACGCGGCAAAGTCATTGATGCCGGTTGCGTAAATCAGTTGCACGCCCATGAGCCGCGCCATCCGTAGCTGCAGATCAACGAATTCGGCGAGAGTAGCTTTTCCGAACGGGTTATCCAAAAGCAGCATGCCGGAATCCTTCGCGAACAATTGCTCCGTGCGGACCTTCTGGCGCGCACGCATGCGGACAAGCACACAGTAGAGCAGGATGGCCGCCGTCAGCTTCTCGCCGTCGGAGAATTTCACGAGTTCAGTGATGTCCCGTGGAACTGGGCTTAAATGGTACTCGGGCTTGAGAATACGAATCGAAATACTCTTGGTGCCACAAACCGCGAGCAGGCATTCATGGGCCAGTCTGTGCGCCGATGGAATGTCGCCGGTTTCAAACCAGCGGCTAATAGCTTGTTGGAGGAGAACCTGGCGCTCGGCTAGATCGTTCTTCTTGGGGACATTAACGCGCAAAAAAGGCTGCCGTGCCCAAACGGCAATGGAATCTGGCATGGAGCTGACAGTTTCCGCCTGTCCCAGCAGTGCTGTCGCCCGGCGGGCAATGCCATCTAGTTTTTCGACGATCGTGCGTCGCTCCTGTTCCTCAGAGTCTAACTCGCTTTGGCATGTTCGAACATGCGTCTCGATAGCTTGTATATGTTCTCCAGCTTTGGCAACAAAGTCGTCGCGCTGAAGCAGCTTCAGACGGTCCCGAAAGGGAATACGGAATCGGTCGTAGCTATCCCGAAAAACGTGCGGGTGAATTTGTTTGTCGAATGCTTGAGTTAATTCCTGTTCGACGTGCACAAGCTGTTCGGCCGAACGCTTAGCACGCTGGAGCAGCACATCAATAATCTGCCCGTCTTCGCCTGGCATACCCGTGAACGCTGGATGAGGCGGACTGGCCGCCGGGGTGGGCAGCAATTTTGCCCAGCTCACGTAATGCGGCTGATCCTTTTCCTTTTCTGTCACTTGACTTGAGAGTGCTTGGCCATGTTTCCTTGCCTCCTCTGCCTCTAATCGGAGCTGTGCTGCCCGATCGCGATATTCCTGCGCAACTTGAAACGAGGCCGCCGACGTTTCCGGCTGATCGGCTCGGTCGCGGTCGAGTTCTTCGCCTTCCTTGAATTCGCGCTGGTCCGGCGCATCGCTCTGCGCCTTGGTGTGCTCGGCGTGAGCTAGAGTCTCGCTGGCTTTGGCTTGATCGTACAACTTCGCCTGGCGCTCGATCGCAACATCGATGGCGTGATCATGGGTCGCGCGTTCAATCTCGTCAACCGGCAGATCACGCTTGAGTTTGTCATACTCCGTCCGCGCGAGGTTTGCGTTTTCGCGGCGCACGGTGATGGCACCTTCGAGTTCGCCTTTCTGGATCTTACCTTCATAGGCAGTTCTGGAGGAAGCGAAAGCGGGCTCCAGTTCCTCCGGCGGGCGAGACTCCGACGCTAATGGCGGCGTTCCCCGATATTCGTCGGGTACGGCATCGCGGCTCGTTTTCGCCGTCTCCAATCTAACTCCGAGACGGCTGGCCTGGTTACGTACCATCGCAAGGTCCGACTTGAGCGTTGGCTCCCGCTGGGTGATCCGCTGCAGCTCCGTTTCCGCCTCGTTCAACAGGCGCTGTTGTTGTTCCGCAGTTTTCCGATATTCTTCGATCCGTTCCTCGTGTTCTGCCAGGAAGGCGCTGATCTGCGCCTCGCGTCGCTGCACCTCTCCGAGATCCTGCTGCGCCCGGAACTGCTCCTCGTACGCATCCTGAAGGCGGTTGGTGATTTGTTTCTGCTCATCACGAAGGCGATCGCGCTCGGCGCCAAGTGATACCAGCAGAACTTCAACGGTTTCCAGACCGTCGCGCAAAGAGGCAAGACGCTCGGCCGGAAAATCTTTCAGATAGTCGCGAAGCCTGGTGGAGGCCGCGTGTGCCGCATCACGCCGTTTGTCGGATCGATCGTGTCGGTCCGCTTGTTCTTGGCGGCGTTGCTCCAGCCGTGGCCGAGCATTGGCGGCCTCGCTGCGTGAAAATAGGCCTCGCTCCTCCGGTAAAACCGTGTGGCGGGGCGAGGCACACACGGAGGTGGAAAGCTCGGGCGCTGATAGGATCACAACTGGCACGCGTATGTGCGCGGTTTCGAGTTCACGGCGAGCCCGCTCGCAATCAGCCTGGGTCTGCACCAAGATCCCTGAGTAAATCGAGGGGTGCTGACGCAATAGTTCCGCCGCCTGGTCCGGCGTGCAATGTTCGTCGAGCCAGCGATAGACGGGCAGCGCACTGGTGACGCCACAACGCTTAAGCCGTGTCAAGATCTGCTCGACATCTGTGGCAGGTGCGAACAGGCCTTCACGCTCGATTGCCTGGTCATCGCGCTTATCATCGGCGGCTTCGACGGCCAGGCGCACGAGATCGGCCTGCGCTTCGTCGCGCTGCGAATCCAAGCTTTCAAGGATAAACGGATTACGAAGGTCGGGTATCTGTCCTTCGGCGAGTTCGACAAGTATTGAAAGTGTCTCCAGTTCGCGGCGTTTTTGGGCTTCCGCGTCGAGCTTGGTCTGCAGTTCAGTACGCTCCTGTTCGTTGGCACGACATTGAGCCGTGATTTCGTTAAGTGTGTTTTCGGAGGCGCGAGCACGGCCATTGAGCGCCGCAATTTCCTCGTGCAGCCGCGTAAGCTGAGCTTTGCATCGATCGGCTTCGACCTGCCAGCGCGCCCACGCCTCAGTTCCTGACTCGCCTTCATTTAGGGCACCATCGTCCTTGAGTTTGCGCCGGGCCTCTTCGTAACGACGAATTGCTCCCTGGGCGTAATCCCGCTGTTCCTCGGCCCGCGTGCGCCGTTCGGTTTGTTCGACTCGTTGTGCACCCAGGGCATCGAGCTCCCTTTCATTAGTCCGGATCAACTCCGCGGTTAGTTCAAGATCGGTCTGCAGGTCGCCGATACGCCGATTCCAGGACTGAAACAACGCCGCACCGAGCTGGCGCACCATCTCCAGTTCCGGCCTATGCTCGCGGCGGAGTTCCTGGAGTCTCTTCAGCGCAGCCTCGAGCGCGGCGTTGGTAGCCCGCGCGTGCATCAGCGCCCTGGCGGCTGTCAGAATCTGCACCCGCTGTTCCTCGCGATCGCGTATGCCGATCGCCTCGCGCCAGGCCAACTCCGTTTCACGAACCTTAAGGCGGCGGGCTCGCCGGTCATAACCGCGGACGAAACGGTCCTTGCGCACTCGCTCCCTTTCTTTGCTCTCCGCAGTAGTGCCGAACTCATTTGATTGGGCGCGAAGCGATTCAATCTTGAGGTCCAGTTGCGCGAGATGATCAGCCACTGACACGGCGAGCTGCGCGAGTTCGCCGTTGACGCTCGTCTGTTCTTGGGCAAGCGCGCGTCGCCGTACTGCGTTTTGCGCAAAAGGCCGGAGATGCTTCAAAAGCACCTCTCCGAACTCGATGGCGGCACGATAACTAGGATTCTGGGCAAGCTTTTCACGGAATAGTCTAAGAGTCGTTTCTATTTCTTCGGTTGCCTGCTCGTCCCACACGAGCTCCAGAAAACGTCTGACGAATTCCTCGGGGGTCTTGATCTTAAAGATCTCGGTCGCTCCGCCTTCCTGACTATTCATGACGAGGTGGGCGTGGAACAGGACGGGATCGAGTCCCAAATTGGCGAGGTGCTCCTCCCATCTCCACTGGATTTCCTCTATTACGAGGTCAATAGAAGGTGTGCTTCGCTGTGACTCGTAAAGGACATCTTCAAACCTGTCGAGCGACCCGGCGGCGGGACCGAGGCCGTGCACGGGCAACGTGTCGAAATTGAAGGCGGCGGTGGCGGAAAACGAAAAATATTTCCGAATCAGCCGACGCTCCTTTAGCAGTAGCACCTGACCCAGCGTGCGGCGGGGGGCGCCGGGTACCGATAGATCCCACTCCGTGGCGACACAGGCTAGTTGGTCCTGCCTCAAAAAATCTTCAAGAGCAGCCCCCTTACCATTCATCTTGCCGAGAAAGTGCGATGCATTTGGCACGAGTAAGCTGTATAAAATTGAGATGAGCGTGGTTTTGCCGCCGCCATTGCGGAGCCAGATGACACTGTCCTGTGGTGAAGCGTTCTGCGGACTCCGCAAGTCCACCGTGAGGGGATTAAAACGCGCGCCCTCCTTACCCATGCCTGCGATGTGAACGCGACAGAGTCTGGCCATGATTAACCGCGGCTTTCCGCAGCGCGCATTTGCTGAAGGAGCGTAAGTAGCCGCCGCTCGGACTCCTGCATCATGAAACGCACCTGAACACGAAATTGCGGGCGGCTCCTGTATACTGATTCACCGTCCTCCTCGAACACATTGAAAAGGCCCTCGCGTTCGTACTTGTCGAGGATGGTGCGGAGCATCGACACCAGATTGTTCTGCCCTGGTCCGCCGGCGTCGCCCTCACGCATCGAGAGAAGGTGCGAATAGGCCTCGATCATCTCCTCGCTGAGGATCTCGCGATTTGCTGTGTTTGATTTCAGGTTTTCACAAGTCTCGACTGCGAACCTAGCGACGTCGGCGGGTCGAATGCGTGCCGAGAGCACTTCGAGCTCATCCCCCAGAGCCTCGTCGCTCGGGAAAACATAGGCCGCGAGCACGTAGTGGAGGAACCCGTAGGCAACGCGCTCGCGAAAACGCATGCCGCGGCGAAAGCTGTCGAGTCTCGGAGCAAAAAAACCACCCTCTACCGGCACGAGCATCAATCCGTGCTGAACGACATCGGTATAAATCTGAACACCCATGCCGCGGGCGACAGCGCGGGTGAATTCCTTGAAATCGGGATCGGTGCTGAAGCGAGTCAGCATTTCACCGTATTCGGTGTTATTCGCCGGCGTGATGCGCGGTGTCATTGCCAGCAACAGCAATCGAGTGGCGGCTTCTGCTTGCTCGAGAGGGTTGATCATCATCGTTTCGTGACCACTACGTCATCGCCATAGAACCCCTCTGATGAGAATTGCTCTCCCACGTTTTCAACGCTAGGGTCATCGGCGGTGCCTTCAAACCATTGGCCGATTCGCAGAATAGCCAAATGACGCGCTTCGATCTCGTGAGGCAGAAAGCGCTCGAGGCACACGGAAAGGCGGAATCCTTCCGGAAGATCGGCATAGACCTTCTGGAACGCCGACCATACAGATTCTGAGAAGGCGGGCTCGACGTCTCGGCCTTCCTCCAGATCCGTTTCGATCACTAACTCACCTGATTCCCCAGCGTCCCGGGCCGGTTGCAGAAGCGTCGTCGTCATCAGGCGAAAGTCGAGCAACGGCCGATAGGCCGGAGGGTGCAGGAGAAACCAGCTACGTTGCATCCAGTCGTCACCTTCGGCGAGTGTGAACCGAAGAAGGGGGTGGAGAATGGCGGACTGTGGATTTGGAAAGGGGTTAAGGGAAACAGGGCGAAAGTGCTGGCGTGCATGTTCATCCATGAAACGGCGATTGGCACCGAGCATAAGGTTGAGCAGGGCATTATGCTGTCGGCTCGCACCCTCAAGCTGCTCAACTATGACGGATAGACGTTTCTTACCATTGAGATCGGCTTCTTGCATCTTGCGCTCGGCCTCGATCACAAGGCCCTCTTCCGCTTTCATGCGTTCCTCAATGTGATTGCGCGCCGAATCCAAACGGGGAAGCATCTCGGCCACCCAATCGAAGTCGCTGACACCGCGCTCGACAAGCTGAAGCGCCCTTCGGATGCGGTCGGCGTATTCGATGGTGCGCATCAGTGCGGCTCTGGCGGCGAGTTCGGCCTCGTCGAGCTTGCCATGCTGTATGAAGTGATGCAGGGCGGCTTCGTCGGCTGCTTGCTGGCCTTCCAGCTCGACGCTCAAGCTGGCCAAGTAGATATTGATAGCCTCAGCCGAGGCAACATAACGGCCGTCGCCGGTGCCGTCGAGATCCCTGAGCTCGACCAGCTTGAAGACGAGCGGACTCCAGACCAGGTGACCATCGAATGACTCATGCTGATATCGGAGGCGGAACGAGTCACGGATGCGCTCATTGGTGAGGGCATCGAGCAGAAAACTGGCGAGACGGTCGCTCCGGCGGGAGTCAACTTCGTGTTCCGTTTTCTGCAGCTGAACCGTGACCGCTTCGAGGATCTGTTCATAAGTGGCTCCCCGTTGAAAGCCGCCCATCTCGGTGATGATCACATCCAGCACTGCCGCAGTGAACCGGAACAAATCAAGTGATTCCAAGGCCAAGTCCGGATATCGGCCCTTGTTGGATTCAAGGTCAAAGAGTGGCCGCAATAGCGTTAGAGATCGCGCACGCCGATTAAGTGTTTCTCTCAAATACGGGGATTCAATCTTTGGGTCAGACATTTCCGGCATTTGGCAAGGCTAACATATTCGTTTTTTGTTCGCTACAAGGAAGCGGACGTTTGCGGCCCTCGTCCACACGGAAAGCTTAGATACGATTATTGCCAGCCTGCTTGTAGGCGGCGATCTCTCCGGCCGAGATCAATACTCTTCCGGGTGCAAGATAAGCGTGATACTGCGCTCTGCCTCTGTGATCAGCCAAACGCGGAAGTGGCATGAGAGGATTCGCCAGCCGCGCTGGAGGCTGAGTACGTTTTCGCGACGGTCGTGCTCCTCAACATCGCCCCACTCACCCGCCAGATGCCGATTGACGTAAAGTAGCGGATCATCTCCGGATGCCCGGAGTGCTTCCAGAGCAGCCCGGAGTTGCCACGACGGAGCCGGGACTGAACTTCGTCCCAGCCATCACTTCGCAGCCTTTGTTAAGAGAGTCTGAAAGTGAGCCGCCGCCTTCTCGGCCGAAGGTAGACCCGCGACCTTGGCTCTTTGTTCCCAAGTCAGCCGGTCACCGTTCTTCCCAAACACGGCAAGGAAGTGCTCTCGTGTGGGACACCCAGCCACCCTGAACAGCCGCAGGCCTTCGGCGCGGGCCTTGCCAGCAGAGCTTTGCCGTGGCGCACTTGTCTCCGGCGCCTTTGCTTTGCGAGTCTTGTTTGCTGTTCGGCCTTTCTTGATCTTTTTCATTTTTCCTCTCCCGTCATCGCAGTGACTCGCGAACCATAATTGGTTCTGTAGAGAGAAGCTACCCAAAAAGTATCGTGCAAGGAGCGTAATCGGACCGGGATGGACTAATATATCGGTGCGTTAAGAGAGGCATTCTGTGAAACCAGACTTTAGTCAATTTCCCTTTGCCCAAGGGGAGCTGACTCCTGCTGACATACGATTTAACACGTCGAGATTGTCGTGGGTGACGCTGAGATTCGAGCTGATGCTTAAACTCAATGCGAATGAACGTGGGCTCGATTCGCCGGAAGGGCGACGCGATGTGATGGGTGATACTTTTCTTGCCATTCCAAGAGTGACCGAGGCTTTCGGTCCGACGATGGTGGAAAACGGTACGAGACTCGGACGGCTCATAGATTTAGGGCGCAAACAACATACCTCACTCTTTCCCTGGTTACCTGGTGCAGGACGCAGCCTTGTATCTCAGGAAATGTCGGAGTGGGGTAATGGCCCGCAAGACTTTGATATCAGAAGACCACTACCTGGGCAACGAAAACGAAACATCAATGCCACAGTAGGATTGATTAAGATCGTTCCTTCCCGCACCTTGCTGTCCAGTGATCGTAGCGTCGGCATACCAATCGCGGTCATTGAAATCACAGCCATCAGCTTTGAGGAAGGCAGTGTCTGGAGCTGGATTAAGGGCAATGTTCTCGTTCTCACTCTCGGCGCGGCCATTTTTGCGCCCATGGTACCGCCCGCACAAGATGCCGTGAGAGCGGAATGGGCCGTCCATCAGCGGCGCGTTGCGGTTGAGATGGCTATGAGAAACCAGCCGGCCGTTGAGTTCGGTAACTTCCGGTTTTCTGAGGAAGCGCTGAGGAGACGAGGTGAACGTGCCTTTAACTATCAGGAAGCAAGAATTAGTCCCGAGGAACGCCGCTATCGAGTTGCCTTGACGCAACTCGCCCTGAAGATGGTTCTGCATACGGAGATCACTATTGACGGAGAAGTTGGGCCGGAAACCATTGAAGCACTGAAAGAAGTAGGCAGGCGAAATCACACTTCTGGCGTTATCTCAAATCCATTCTTGAGAGAGAAATTGGCGGAGAGTCTTTTACCCTTTTCTGAGAGATAACCAGTCGCAGCGAATCACTAGTCCTCTCTGCTCGCGGTGCCGGCCACTTGAGTAGCGAGCGTGTCCTGCCGCGTGCGAGCCACCGCGTAGAACCACCCGCAGGTGAGATTTTCCTCCGTGCCGTTTGATGAAATCACTCTTGGTCGGGCACGGGCCAGGGATTGGGAACCCGGGCGATATCGGCATGATCTCGTCCGTCGTGTCTGTGGATACGCCCATCAGGCACCGAGATCGTCGTTTGCGGGATCCGAAGGGCATCTAGCGGCAACGGATTCGTGGCCCATGGATTGTGGATGAGGGTGACAGATCTAGCCCGCAGATTAGAAGGCGAGAGCTGGTGAACAATACTCACCGCGCTGACGAGTCGGTTGCGCGGCCCGTGAGGGCCACGCCACGCACCATTTGGAGCACGCTGTTGTTCCTCCCTGACTTGGCCGTTCTGCTGGAGACAGCCGACGACTCCTTCTTCGCCGAAGAACGCATTCCACACATCGTAGTCCTCGCACAAGTCGTCAAAGACGTTAACTGCGACAACTAGAGGACGGTTCAACTCGCCATATTTCACGGCCTTACCCTCGACAGCCACGCGGATATCTTCGTGAGTGCGCACTTGACGCATTTCCGCCGGCATAACCACTCCAACAGGACGTGCCCCAGGCTGGCCTCGCACTTCTGGTCCCTTGGGGATAGGAGTGAACGTCAACGTGCATCCCTGTTCTTCCCATGGCAGCTTTGGAACCAAATCAAATGTTCCCTCTTCATATAATCGGGAAATCTGAGCATGATCCAAATCCCTAAGCCAACGCTCCAGTCTCTCGCGTATCACGCGGCCTCGGATATTCCCTGCAGGGCTACCCCTCACTTCGATTTCTAAGAAGTAATCGGGAGAACACATTCGATCTAAGGTGTCATGCAATTCGGCGAATCTACGATCCGCCGCCGCGTCTCCCGGTGGCATCGCCAAGGTCGCCTCCACATAAAACTGCGGCACGCGATTTCGGAGCGCAAGGAAGTCAGGGCTCGTCGCCACATCGCGCAGTGCCGGGTGAATTTCCAGCTCATATCCGCAGCGGGTCAACATTTCGTGCCAATAGAGCTCGAAAAAGGCGCTTTGATGTTGCGCCTCGTCACGAGATCGAAATCGTCCCCTAATGTCGGCCTGAGCATCTGGAGGCAAATGCTCAAACCATGACTCGAGGAGTTCGCGAATCGCCTCAATCCCTGGACGCGCTGAGGCATTCATATAGTCGAAGCCGCCTTCGTTCTGGCGTCGCGCCCTCACCTCGAGTCGTTCAAAATCGTCGAACAGAGGCATTTATCCCCAGCATGGTTAAAAAATTAGAGACGGTGGCCGGAATCATTTTTTGGACTCGAGGCCTTTCACTGCGTGATGCTAACCCTTGAGCCGTTTCCCCTGAGGAATCGGGGGTGGGTGAATTCCGTCACACTCCGCGTTTCCACGTCGTTGCATAGATGCTCATGTTGTTCATCGCGGTCCACGACCGAGTCTGCCACATGCCGACGCCAGACTTCACGCTCTCGTGCATATTGTCGTGCACTGAATGAGTAATGTAGATCGCGAAGTCGTCCGACAGGCTACTGAGCTTCGCCGCGTAGTTCGCCGCCCGCCCAACCCAAACCAGATCGTTGTCGTTGCGGACTCCGATGCGCGCAACGAGAAGTTTGCTCGTGTCAACCCCAATGACATGTTTCAGATTGTAGTTGTTGTTCGGATATTGATTCTTTAGACCGGGCATGATGATGTCCCATACCGCGCCATTGATCCTCAAGGCTGAGCGCACCGCACTGGTGTTTGGGCTGTCTCCGATGTAGACAGCCATAATTCGGTCGCCATCATACGCAGTAATGGCTCCGCCCTCATCTTTTATGATCCGTGCGGCACAGATCAGATACGTCTTGTAGACTTCGGCAGCGAACTTTGGCGTCTGGGAATCGACCATACGAGTCGAACCGGACATATCCGCGTACAGCACAGTGGCAGTTAGATTGACAGCGTCATTGCCGAGTTTGAGATCCTTGGGCTCTGGTACAACGTTGCCGTCGCGTTCCGTCCATCTTTCTCTAAAGATTTTCTTTACTTCTGCTTCCAAATCGTCTTTCAGTGCCAAGTTACGTCCCTCACTTTGGTCCAAGTTCCGTAAAGTAACGTCTCAATTGAGTGCAGGCGGCACCCACGCCAGCGAGGAGATCGGTGCCGGCTCCGGGTTTGTATGGAATTGTGGTGATGCCAGTCAAATCGCTCGGGAGTTTTACGCCTTCGCGGAGTGGTTCGAGAAGAAATGTCCGATGACGGCCAAGTCTTCCGATGAAGAGCCCGAGTTCGAAGAGAACGTTGTCGCGCGGAACGGCTTTCTCCTCGCCTCTGCTCTTCACTAGGTCGTCCGCTTGTGCGACTGCAATGGCGAAGTCTGAAACATCAAGCTGCTGCGTGAGACTCTCAACCGCGTACTGTGAGGCTCGAAATACACCGTCGGTCCAGATAACTACGTTGATGTTGTCGTGGGCGAAGCATTCTTGGATCGCCCGTGCGACGGGAAGTGCTTCTGCGGAAGAAATGATGAAAACGCGGCATCGAGAATTGATGCTTGAGACAAACGAATTGCGTTGGAGCAGACGCTCTGCCAGAGTCTTGGCGATTTGCTTCCAAACACCAGAGTGTTTCTTTGCGACCTCGTCGAGCAAAGCTGAAGGAATCTTTCCAACAACGGACAACTCCTTTGCTTGTACCGTTGCTGATCGTCGCAAGGACGAAACAGTCGCGGACATTTCGCCGACGTGTTCGCCCGCAACCCGCTGCGCGACGATGCGCCCATTGACGACGATGTCGAACCGACCTGCCAAAATGAAGTACAGATCGTCGTCCGCGCCGCCCTGCATAATGATGGCGGTTTGAGGGTCAATGGCGAGAACGTCCATGCCGCTGATCAGTTTCTTCGCAAGATCGGCATCTCCCTTCACGAGTCGTTGCGTTGTCACCGCCTCGAGGAGATTCGCGGAATTATCTTTGAAGCGCGAGAGAAGTTGCGATTTGTCGTCGGGCATTTTTAGGAATCACCCCTTCTCCGTTCCACTGCGGGCTGCACGGTGATTGAAATGGCGTTCTGCCCGGCCTCATCCGCCGTGACTACGCGGAGGGCGCCGTGCGATCCCCAGATGCGGATGGCTCGATAAACTACCAATCGTTGGCGTGACTCATAAATATCAGTGGCGCGAAAGTACCACTCCCAGCCAACTCGAACATGATCAGAAGCAAGCCGCCTCCCTCCGTAGACTGAGGCGGGCCGCAAGCTAGCGGTCCTCTAGGCATGGATCATGCCTCTCTCGGCATCTCTGAGGCAGAGACGTGTGGTTCTACCGTCGTCTCGACAGCGGAAATCCCGCCCAGAGTTCAACTCGGCACAACACACCCGTGCAGTTTATCACTTTCGTGTTTTGTTCGCTTACACAGCTTGGTGAGCAACCACAGGTGAGAAATCACAGGTGAGAAATTTCGGGCTGGTTTGCTAAGTCATTGATAATGATGGTGGCCAGGGACGGAGTTGAACCGCCGACGCCAGCCTTTTCAGGGCTGTAGTCTACGGTCATAACCTGCCGTAGTTTCAACGCATTACATTCTCGATTCCTCAAAAATATTGTGACCCATATGTGACCCAAATTCCGGCACGCCGATGCATTAGCCAAACAAAAGCGGGCACGTCACCGATCCAGGACTCACGCAGGCAGGAAAGAACCGGCTTTCGAAACTGATGGTCAACAGGTTCTTCGAGGACTTTTGCGAAGAAAGCAGATTGTCGAGAGTGTTTCGACAATAGAAACAATCGGGGGATGCTGACCCCACCGCGCAGGCACCAAGGCGAATGCGAGTCTAACCATCCGTTCCGAGAGAGACCACGTGCTACCTCTTTAGCTCTCTCATCACTGCAATGGTAGCCAAAACGAAAACACCTCCTGCGGTGACAGCCAAGTAACCATGCTCTATCGCAGCCATTTGAGACCAGACCGAGTCGTTGTTAGGCGTGAGCAACCAAGCTACGAACCAAAGCACTGCGGCAACCGCAACGCAGGCAAAAATGGTGGTTGTCCTGTCCATTGATTCTTTCTCGGCAGCCGCCTTCGCAGGATCAGGGGAAACAAACTTGCCGTCACTGGACGCGGTTTTGACTTCCCATTGGGAGCTTACCGGGTCCCGTATAACGCCTTTGTTGCTCATAACATCCTCTGGATTTGTGCGGCGTGCTGGTCCGCTTACACTCCAACCCATTTCGTTCTCACTCATTGTTTTGTCTCCTCAGAGATTGTGACCACTTCTAGACTCGAGTAGGCTCGAGCATCTGTGGCTGACCTGTCCTGAATTCCATCATAGGATCGGAGACCGCTGCGAGTTACCAAGGTGTGTTGGGCTCCTTGGCCACGACGGTCGAGTTTGGTAGCGTACAGGAACTGAGATAGAGAAAAACATCTAGTTACTGAGATCATGACTGATTCCTATGGAATACCGTAGACGGTATTCTCGCCTCCTGAGGCTTGCGTTGACGAACCGCTCTCCTGCTCCGCCAGAGCAGGTGATCGGCAGGAAGTCTGGGCAGATAATCTCGATTGGGTTAGTGTCAGGTATCTTCACTGAATCTTGTGCTCGTCTGCTTGGCGTATTTGTTCGTTCTGCTTTTCCTGTTTCTGAGTTTCCTCCCGTTGCGCTCGCTGGAAGTTAGCCCACCACTCGTTGTGAATCGCCGTTAGGTATGCATTGGGAATGTATACAAGCCAAACGTTATTCGGAAAGCCATTGATTATCTCTTGCAGCAGATAGATTCGGGTGTTCGTGTTGCCCCGTCTGTAGAGTTTTCCAGTAAACACGCCGTACACGCGAGAACCCGGCGATGCGACGGCGTCGTTTGTACCGTCACCCCATGCATCTTCGGTAATCTCACGCTGCATCGAATACTTGCCGTCCAGTGTGGATTCAACCTGCTGGTAATCACCTTGCAAACGGGTGAAGGTGAAGGCAAGTTTCCCCTGATAGTAAGCGGCGTACGTGCCTGTCTGTTGATTACGGAAACAGTCCAATTTCGGAGCCCCGCCCCCAACTTCAAAAAGTAGATCGCCGCTCGGATCGCCTCGATACTGCCCGAATCGGTCAGCGTGTCCTGGCGCACCGACGATCTTATTCAGCATAGACGAAGCGCAGTAGTCCTCATTGTCATGTACGGGCTGTACAGCTGAATTGGCAGGTGGCTGACTGCCCCAAGCTGAACCGTCATAACCTTCAGAGTCGTTCTGCTCTGCACCGAACTGAGGAGCAGCAGCACTCGCGTTCGAAATTGCCTGCTGCTCCTGATTGGGCACTTCATACTTGTGTTGAAGAATGAGCGCCGAACCGAAGCTCATTACAACAGCCGCTAGGACTCCTGCACAAATCCAAATCAGAGGTTTCATAGAATCCTCCCCCCATGTTGAATTCCACCACGGAACAGGGCGGCAATCTTCGTTACCGAAGTCATATTCGGCGTTTTAGAATCAAACGAGAGTGTTAATTCACTCAGGTACCGTCAATATCGAGCGAAAGATCAACCTCAGCGTGATGGGCAAGAAGTCTCTCGAGCCCAGTCTGGTTCGTCTCCGAAGGTCAGCGTGAAAGGCTCCGCCTATCTGCCGTAATCTCCTCCATGTGCGGGCCGCTATCGACTTTGGCGGAGAAAGCAGATTTGGAGGCGCGAGCTTACTGCGGCTCGGAACCGAGGATGAAGTTAATTGTGACTTGGGTTTTCACGTCCGAAGGCTCTCCGTCCGACTCGTAAGGCGTGTAACGCCACTGCTTTACTGCTGCAATTGCGGCTGGTACAGCATCGGTGCCCACTAGCAACGCTCAAGCTACGAACGCTACCGTCCTTGCCAATGATTGCGTCTAGGGTCACCGTTCCCTGCACACGTGCCTGTCGCGCCAGATTCGGATACTGTGGTGCCACCTTGTTCACTAGGAGGCCAGTTGGAATACTGGGGAATCTGGTCGGCAACCCAATAGATTGCACGACACCATGAATACTGCC
>Ga0187783_10000526_pt1 | contig 28162 bp, 24 predicted proteins | sample 1015_SJ02_MP02_2_FD_132471 | JGI IMG/M metagenome (GOLD analysis project Ga0187783, IMG submission 132471) | Tropical peat soil microbial communities from peatlands in Department of Meta, Colombia - 1015_SJ02_MP02_20_MG | ecosystem: Environmental > Terrestrial > Soil > Wetlands > Peat | place... | reverse complement strand
CACGGCGGCACCACCACGGTGCCGCCGGCCTGGTGGCTGGCCGTGATGGCGGCGGGTGTCCTGGTGGCGCTGGCCGCGCTCGTCGCTATTCCCGCCTGGGCCGCCGCCCGCCGTCCGCCGGCCGAGATCCTGGCCGCGGAGTCCGTCACGGGCTGAGCCGGTGCAGGTCGCGCGGGAACAGCGTGACCTGCCGTACGTTGGCCGCACCGGTCAGCTGCGCGGTCCATCGCTCCAGCCCCATCGCGAACCCGCCGTGCGGCGGCATCCCGTGCCGGAACACCTGCAGGTAGCCCGCAAACGGCGCGGGATCCAGACCGCGCGCCGCGAGCGCGGCCAGGTAGTCCTCGTGCCGGTGCAGCCGCTGCCCGCCGGTCACGATCTCGGTGCCGCGGAAGAGCAAGTCAAAACCGTTGGAGTAACGCGGCCGATTCGGGTCGGGGTGGGTATAGAACGGCTTGCTGTCGAGCGGGTAGCCAGTGACGAACAGCAGCTCGCTGCCGTGCTCTCGGACCGCCCAGTCGGACAGCCAGCGCTCGTGCGCCGGCGCGAGGTCGGCCTCGCCGGTCACGTCCTCGCCGGTGGCGGCGGAGATCATGGCCATCGCGTCGGTGAAGTGCAGATGCGGGATCTCGGCCGGCACCTTCGGCAGCGTCGCGGCGAGCGTCCGCATCGCCTCCTCGGCCCGTTCCCGCACCATGTCGGCCATGCCAGCGACGGCGTCCCGGCAGTACGGCATGACGTCGAAGTGGTCGGTGATGAAGCCAAGCTCGGCGTCCAGGCTCGCGTACTGCGCCAGGTGGCGGCCGGTGTCGTGCGGCTCGGCGCGGAACACCGGCCCGACCTCGAAGACCCGCTCGAATACGCCGACCATCGCCTGCTTGTAGAACTGCGGCGACTGCGCGAGGTAGGCGTGCCGACCGAAGTAGTCCAGCCGGAACACGTTCGCGCCGCCCTCGGTGGCCGACTCGACGATCTTCGGCGTAAAGATCTCGGTGCAGCCTGCCGCCGTCATCGCCGTGCGGAAACCGGCCGCGCTCGCGGCGGCGACCTCGAAGCCGGCCCGCAGTAGCGGGTGCCGTAGCGTCGTCGGCGCGTGGTCGAGGATGGTCGGCAGCGTCGCGTTGACCGTGGGCCGGTAGAGGTCGAACGGCGGCGGGCAGGCCGGCCCGGACAGCTGGGTCAGCTCCGCCTCGGTGAGCTCGGCCCCGCCTGGCGCCTGGTCGTTCGCCACCACGAGGCCCTGGACCCGCACAACGGTCTCCTCGGCCGGGGCAGGGCCCGCGGGCAAGACCACCTGCGCCAGCCCGGCCCGGTCTCGGACGACCAGGAATGTGACCGACTTCAGCTCGCGGCGGCGATGCACCCAGCCGGCGATCGTGATCCGCTCGCCGACGTGGGCGGGCACCTCGGCCGACAGGACTCGGGGCACCATCTCGAGCCTCCCTCCGGACGGAAGAGTCCCTTGGGAGTGCGGGCGATAAGGGAACTCGCGGTGCCACCGCACTTTCGCCGCTCCGCGCGCGGCGGGGCGGCCTCGTCAGGCCCGGTGACGGGGGCTAGCCGGCGGGGCATGGAGCCCGCCGCTGGCCGCGGCGGCCGTTCCTCCCCGCGCTCGGGAGGGTCTTCGCTACCGGGCGCGAGGCCGCCTTCTCAGCTGCCAGCGGCTCTCTGCCGTTCGCTCCGAACGGCCGCTCGCGGGGACCGGCGCTACTTGTCTCCGTCAGCGCGTTGCGGCCAGCATAGGCGAGGTCCTGGTGGCCGGGTCCACCGGGTTTTTCCGGCTACGCTCGTAGCGTGTACGTGCCCCGGCATTTCGCCGTCACCGACTTCGCGCGGATTACCGAGTTCGTCGACGCGGCGCAGTCGGCGACCCTGGTCACCTTTGACGGCAGCAAACCCGTCGCCACGCTGCTGCCGGTGATCTGGGACCGGCCTGCTGCGCCCGTCGACGGAGCCTACGGGCGGCTACTCGGCCACATCGCGGTCGCGAACGACCAGTGGCAGACGGCGCAGCCGGGCGCTCAGGCGCTGGCGATCGTGACCGGGCCGCAGGCCTACATCTCGCCGTCGTGGTATGAGAGCAAGGCGCGGCACGGCCGCGTGGTGCCGACCTGGAATTACGAGGTCGTCCACCTGACCGGGGGGGTGACGTTCCACCGGGATCCCGAGTGGCTGCGTGACCTGGTCACCCGGCTGACCCGCCGGCACGAGTCGGGCCGCGGCCGGCCGTGGGCGGTGTCCGACGCGCCGCCGGAGTACATCAACGGTCAGCTGCGGGCGATCGTCGGGGTCGAGCTCGCGATCGGCTCGGTCGAGGCCAAGCAGAAGCTCAGCCAGAACCGCAGCGAGCAGGACCGGGCCGGGGTGGTGACGGGCCTGCGAGCCGAGGCCGGCGACGGTCCGGGCCCCGCGGCGATCGCCGACCTGATGGCGGCGCAGCTCGCCGACGCGGGCGACGGATAGTCAGCGCCGCTGGCCAGGTGTGCGGACGCGTCGGAGGGGGAACAGGTATGACGGCACCCCCGGCCGCCATGTGTCGCGCGCTGCCCGGTGCGTGCCGACTGCGGAGCCAGCATGGATCGTGAACCTCTCCGGTGCCCGGATGGCCGTCTTTCCCTTGCCATGCAGCTCACCGGGAGCCGCCTCCTCGTGACGCTGGCCGGCCGGCTTGACCTCGACGGGGTGGAAGACCTCGCTGCCTGCGCGGACCAGATCTGCCGCGGCGCCGTCCGGGCCGTCGTGTTCGACGTGGCCGCGCTGACCGCCGTTGACGAGGCCGGGGCCCGCACGCTCGCGGCAGCCTGCCGGTGCCTGGGCGCGCATAGCGTGACCGCCTGGGTGCGCGCGGTTGGCGGCGATCTTCGGGCGATGCTGGACCGGCTCGGCCTCGCCCTGCCGGAGCGGCCGGCCCGGTCCGGATACCTGACTGCCGACTCCCGGCGCGGTGCCGTGCCGGCGCAGCCGTCAGCCGATCTCGTCGACCTCGGTGCCGCACTCCAGCGTGCAGCAGGCGCCCTCGGCGTCGGGTGGGCCGCCGGCGGCGACCGCGGTCATGATCGCGTTGAGCTGGGTGACCTGCTCGGCGGTGATCCGGTCGAACAGTGACCGCCGGACCTGCTCGACATGCGAGGGCGCGGCCGCGGCGAGCGCGGCGAATCCCGCGTCGGTAAGCCGTGCAACCTGCCCGCGCCGGTCGGTCTCGCAGTCCAGCCGCTCCACCCAGCCGCGCTCCTCGAGCCGCGCGACGGCGTGTGACAGCCGGCTCTTGCTCGAGGTCGAGGCCTCCGCGAGCTGGCTCATCCGGAGCGAGCGGTCCGGTGTCTCGGAGAGCCGGACCAGGATCTCGTAGTAGCCGTGCGGGATGGCCCAGTCCCGCTGCAGCTGGCCATCGACGGTCGACAGCAGCGTCTGCACGCCGGTCAGGAACGCCCTCCAGGCGCGCTGCTCCTCGGCCGTCAGCCAGCGGACCTCGGAATTTACTGTCACAGAGCGAGTATAGCCGAGGTAGTTGAGCGTTTGACAACCTGCCCGCGGACATGATAGTCAGTTGAGTGTTCAACAACTCGCTCACACGTCACCGGGAGTGATGACATTGACGGCACAGACAGCGGAGACGGCTATTCCCGGCTACCAGGCAGCAACCTGGACGATCGACCCTATTCACTCGGAGGTTGGCTTCTCGGTCCGGCACATGATGGTCAGCAAGGTCCGCGGCCGCTTCACGAAGTTCAGCGGCGAGATCGCCACCGCAGCCGACCCGCTGCAGTCGTCGGTCTCGGCCGAGATCGACCTCAGCTCGATCGACACCGGCCAGGAGCAGCGGGACAACCACATCAGGTCCGCTGACTTCTTCGAGGTCGAGACGTACCCGACCATGACCTACCGCTCGACCGGCGTCCGAGTCGAGGACGGCGAGTACGTGCTCGACGGCCAGCTGACTCTCAAGGGCGTCACCAGGAGCGTGCCACTGCGCCTGGAGCTCAACGGGTTCGGACCGGACGCCTACGGCGGCTACCGGGCTGGCTTCACCGCGACCGGCGAGATCAACCGGCGTGACTTCAACGTCAGCTTCAACGCCCCCCTGTCCAACGGCGGCGTCGTGGTGGCGGACAAGATCCAGCTCCAGCTCGAGATCGAGGCCGTGCGGGTCTAGCCTCTTGTCGGCACCGGGCCGGCGCGGGACTGTCGATATCGGTCCCGCGCCGGCCCGGTGGCGGCTGCGGCTGACTCGGTCGGCCACGGTGCGCTTCGGTCCGCGTCAGCCGGTTTCGGCGGTCCAGCGAGCCAGCAGTTCGGCCTCTCGGTCGGCGGACATGCCGACGCTGGGCCTCGCGGGTATCGGCTCGGCGGCGCGGATGTCGGCAACTGTCTCCCGCAGCGGTCGGGGCGCGAGACCGGCGCCGAAAGCCGCTGCCGGACTGGCGGCGCTCAGGTTCACGCCGTCGCTATCGCCCTCGGCCCACAGCGGCATGGCGGCGCCGTCGACCCCCTGGCTGACCAGGAACTCGCTGTCCACCCAGACGAGCTCCGTGCGCGCGGGCGCTACCTCGGCCGCGATCTCGGCCAGCATCTGGCCGAAGCCGAACGGCGGTGCCGGATTGACGGCGTGGTACGTGCCGGAGACGGCGCGCTCCAGCATGGACACGATCCAGCTTGCCTGGTCCCTGGCGTCGATGAGCTGGATGGGGTCGTCCGGATGGCCGGGCGCGAGCACCCGGCCGCCTCGCGCTAGCCGGCTTACCCACCAGGGGAACCGGTAGCCACGGTCATACGGACCGATGACGTACGTCGGCCGGATGATGGTGACGTCCGGCCCGAACAGCTGGCTGGCGGCCCGCTCGCAGGCGACCTTCAGGCCGCCGTAGTTCTCGTTGGTGATCGTCGTCGCGTCTTCGTCGGTGATCTTCGCCAGGGGAGCGCTCTCCGAGTAGTTCCACGGCACCGTGGCGCTGTAGGCGGACACGCTGGAGACGAAGACATACCGGCCGCCGCGGCCGCCGAGCGCGGCGGCCAGCGAGTGCACCTGTCGCGGGAAGTAGCCGCAGACGTCGATCGTTGCGTCGAAGCTGCGGCCGGCGAGCGCGGACAGCTCCACGTCGCGGTCGCCGGTGAGATGTGTGGCCTGCGGGAACAGACCGGCCCCGGTCAGGCCGCGGTGGAACAGCGTGACGTCGTGCCCCGCGTCGAGCGCTGCCTGCACGATGTGCCGGCCGACGAAGGCGGTGCCGCCGATGACGAGGATGCGCATCAGCGTGCCTCGGTGAGCGCGGCGAGCTGAGCCGAGATGGTGCTGGCTGACGGGAAGGTCAGGCCGACGAGCGTGACGTGCTTCCAGCGCAGCACACCGTCCGCGTCGACGACGAACACCGACCTGCGCAGGCCCACTCCGCCCATGGCGATGCCGTACCGTCGGCTCACGACCAGGCCCTCGTCTGCCAGCAGCGGGAAGGCCAGTCCGTACCTGCGGGCGAACTGCTCGTGACTCGCCAGGCCCTGCGGGCTGATCGCCCACACCTGGGCGCCGAAGTCCGTGAAGCTCTCCAGGCCGGAGGTATAGGAGCACAGCTGCCTCGTGCAGACCGTCGTGTTGTCGCCGGGATAGAAGGCGAGTACCAGCGGCTGGCCGTGGTGCTGCGACAGCGTGTACTCGGACTTGCTGACCTCCGATCCGGTCAGCTGGACGCCGGGCAGCGTGAAGTCGGGGGGAACCGCGCCGATCTCGGGTGTCTTTGCCACGAGGTCAGGCTATGCCCGGGTCGGCGCCGCGCACCGGGCTGCTGTGTACGACCGCTGGGCGCTGCCCACCCTGCTCACGATGTGCACTGCCTCCGCCCGCCTTCGCCGGTGCGACTGAAACCTGGTTGCGATGCCGCTTGCTCGCCCGGCAGCATGCTCAGGTGACCTGGACAGCCCCCGAGGTAACCCGCACCGAGCCGCCGAGCGTCGCGGATGAGAGATCCGCTCTCCAGGCCTGGCTTGATTACCACCGGGCGACGCTGCGCTGGAAGTGCGCCGGCCTGACCGGCGACCAGCTCGTCCTGCGGCCGGCTGAGCCCTCGACTCTCTCGCTGCTCGGTCTGATCCGGCACATGACCGAGGTCGAGCGCGGCTGGTTCAGGCGCCGCTTCGGCGGTCAGACCGAGTTGCCGCCGGTGTACTACAGCGACGAGCAGCCAGACGGCGATTTCGACCTGACCGATCCGGCCCGCGCCGAGGCGGACTTTGCGGCGTTCACGGCCGAGTGCGCGGCTGCCGACGAAGCGGCCCGCGGGCACTCGCTGGACGAGACGTTCGGGACTCGCGAGCCCCTGGACCTGCGGTGGATCTACCTGCACATGATCGAGGAATACGCCCGCCACAACGGTCACGCCGACCTGCTGCGCGAGCGCATCGACGGGGTGACGGGCGACTAGCGTGACCGAGCCGGCGGACGGCTACCGGCTGTACCGGGAACTGGCTGGCTGGTGGCCGCTCATCTCGCCACCGGGCGAGTACGCCGGGGACGCCGCCGTCATCGAGCGGGAGTTCGCGGCCACCCGGTCCGCGGTGCGCACGGTGCTCGATCTCGGCAGCGGTGGCGGTCATCTCGCCCGTTTCCTTTCCGGTGACCGGTCGGTAACGCTCGTCGACATCTCTGCCGAGATGCTGGCGGTGTCGCGGGACCTCAATCCCGGCTGCCTGCACGTGCAGGGGGACATGCGGACGATCCGGCTCGGCCGGGTGTACGACGCGGTCCTCGTGCACGACGCCGTGGACTATGTGACGAACCAGGACGACCTCGCACTGGTGATCGGCACCGCGTATGCGCACTGTCGACCGGGCGGGATCGCCGTGTTCTCCCCCGATCACACTGCCGAGACGTTCCGGGCGGGTAGCGGCGCGGGCGGTGGCCACGACGGGAACGGCCGGCAGGCGAGCTTTACCGAGCGCACCACCGATCCCGACCCCGGCGACGACTGGATCCTGGCCGAGTACGAGTTCACGCTGCGCGAGGCCGACGGCACCGTGACGGTCGTAACCGAGGCGCACCGGCTGGGCTCATTCCGGCGGACCACGTGGCTGCGGCTCTTGATGGCAGTCGGCTTCACCCCTGCCGTCCGGCGGCTGCCTGGCCACGGCCGGTCGCCGCGCGTGGTGTTCGTCAGCCGTCGCCCGCCAGCGGACACCGTGGGTTAGCTCACGCGCCGGCCATCAGTGCGGCCGGAACCCAGGCGAGAAATGGCGCGACAGCGTCAGCGGCAACCGCTATAATCGAACACAGATTCTAGGCGCCTAGTGCCCCGTTGATGCCGTAGTGCGTTTACCTCAGCGCCCGTGAGCCGCAGTCCTGCGGCTCGCGACCCCCTGTTCGCCGGAGGTGACGCCGCGGTGTGCTTGTCAGCCGATCAGCCAGCAGCCGCCGCGCCGTGCGGCGCGGTGCCCGTGGGCGCGGTGCCCCTGGGCGCGCTGCCGCAGAGCGCGGCGCAGGCGCTGGCGATGGTGCGCAACGGGCTGGACTGGCTCGCCGCCGCCGATCCGGCGGAGCTTGCCGGGGCGGAGCGGGCCGGGGTGCTGCGCGGGCTGGCGGCAGCCGAGTCGGTGCACCTGGCCGCCACCGCCAGGGTGCTGACCGTGTTCGACCAGGCTGAGGACTACACCGCCGACGGGCACGGCGGGCCGCGGAGCTGGCTGGCCTGGCAGACCCGGGCCACCCGCCCGGCGGCCGCGGCCAGAATGGCGTGGGCACGGCGGCTGACCGCCCACCCGCACGTAGCAGGCGCGCTGGCCGCCGGGGCGGTCTCGCCCTCGTATGCGCGGCGGATCTGCGACTGGACCGATGAGATCCCCGCGGACCTTCGCGCTGCCGCGGAAGAGATCCTGGTGCAGGCGGCCATCGGCGGCGCCGACCTGGGCGACCTGGCCGCGCTGATGGCAGAGATCCGCGCCCGCACCGCACGCCCCGACACCGACACCGACGACGGGTTCCGCGCGCGGCAGCTGTTCCTCGACGAGCACTTCGGCGGTCACGCCCGCCTCGACGGCAACCTCACGCCCGCCGCCGCGGCCGCCGTGCGAGCGGTCCTCGACAGCCTGAACCGGCCCGCCGGTCCCGACGATCTGCGCTCGAAGGCGCAGCGGGACCACGACGCCCTGGAGGAGGCGTGCCGGCTGCTGCTTGCTGCCCGCTGCCTGCCCGGCCGGGAGGGCCAGCCGACCCAGATGGTGCTGCACATGACGCTGTCGCAACTGCTCGGCCAGGCCGAGGCGGACCTTGCGCTGGCGGCCGAGATTGCCGCCCGCGGCCCGGCCGCGCCGCCCGGCACCGACTGCGACGCTCAGATCGTGCCGGTCGTGACCGGCACCGTCGACCCCGACGTCCTGGGCGGCCTCGCGGCCGGCTACCTGAGCCCGGAGGCAGACCCGCGCGCGGACGTGGGTCAGGATGCGGACGGCAGCACCCTCGGCGGCAGCGCTGGCCGCGCCGCGGCCGCGCTCACCATCACCGACGCGGTGCGGCTGCTGTCGGGGCCAGGCGGCCTGGCATCCGTGCTGCGCGGCCGGCTGCCCGGCGTGGTCGGCAGCATCAGCCTGCCGCTGGACATCGGCGCCGCCACGGACACCATCCCGGTGCACATCCGCCGGGCCGTTACCCGCCGTGACCGCGGCTGCCGGTTCCCCGGCTGCGACGCACCCGCGGTCCGCTGTCATGTCCATCACGTGCGGCCCCGCGCCGACGGCGGCGAAACCTCCCTGACGAACTGCTGCCTGCTCTGCGCCTTCCATCACCTGGTCGCCGTGCACCGGTGGGGCTGGCAGCTCACCCTCAACCCCGACGGCACAACAACGGCAGTCAGCCCAGACGGGAAGCGGACACTCCATAGCCACGCGCCACCCACCGCCGCCTGACTGCTAGCCGCCGAGAGTCCGTTGGAAATACGCGCGCTGCCCGGCCTGGGCCGATTTGGTCAGGTAGCCGATTTGGGAAACCATCGGCGATCGAGGTCTTCGAGGGTTCCGGCGAGCGCCGCGCTGGTCCGGCCCGCATCGGCCTGCTCACTGATGCCAGCGCGCACCATCAATAATCGGGCGTAGCATCCGACATATCAGATCAAAGGAGACCCGGCGATGCCATTAAGTTCCCATGGCTACATGACGCTCCTGTTCGTCAAGGACATCAAGCGCTCACGCGACTTCTACGAGAGGGTGCTGGGGCTGGAGTTCGAGCACGCCAACGACAACTCCGCCAGCTTCATCCTTGGCCCAGATGCCCTGCTGCTTCTCGACAATGGGGGCGCTGACCACCTGCTCAGCCCGGCGTACGTCGAGCACGACACCGCGCGGCGCCAACTCGGTGATCGTCACCTCGGTGGACGACGTGGACGCTCTCTACGACGAACTGCGCGCGAAGGGCGTGGAGTTTATCCGTGCCCCCGAAGATCGCTGGTGGGGGAAGCGCTGTGCGCACTTCAAGGACCCGGACGGCCACGTGTGGGAGATTCACACGGACAAGGGCTGAACGACAGGATGGTGCATGGAATGGTGGGGCAGTTGGCACCGCCACCGCGCTCAGGCCCGACCGGATCCCGCACAGTCCACAACCGCGCGGGCAGCTGCTGTCACTAGCCTGGCAGGACAGTCTTGCTCATCACGCAGTGCTTCATGCCCTTCGACCGGTCGTAGCTGAAACCGGCCTGCTCGAAGAGACTTCGGGTGCCGTTGTACAGGAACGACGCCGAGACCTTCTGGCCGGGGGTTTCCTGCGGATACGCTTCGACTCTGCCACCGCCGGCCCGCGCGATCAGGTCGAGCGCACCACGCCACGGCGACGTCACCGTCGAACACCAGCGCAGCGGCGTGCGACCTGGCATCATGCCGGCCGCCGGGTCCCTCGCAAATCCGCAGGCCTGGCCCATGGAACCAGGTACACCAGCAGCCACCCCATACCCCGTTGTGCCGCTCGGCCAGGCTCGCGAAGGCGTCCCAGGTGTCGGGGCTGAGGGGCTTGACCGTGTACTCGCCCACGAAAGCTCCTCCTGCGGCGGCCTCGCGCCTGGCGGTCAGGCGACAGCTGGCTCGGTCAGCGGCAGTCGCACCAGGAAGTGCGTGTCGCCGGGCACCGACTGTACGCGCAGGTCGCCGTGATGCCGGGTAACAACGATGCGCCAGCAGATGTCGAGCCCGAGGCCGGTGCCCTGGCCGACCGGCTTGGTGGTGAAGAACGGCTCGAAAATTCGCTGCTGCAGGTTGGGCGGGATGCCGGGACCGGTGTCACCGATGTCGACGAGTAGCAGGTCGCGGTCGAGCGCGGTGCGGATCGACAGCGTGCCGGATCCGTCCATGGCGGCCACCGCGTTGTCGATCAGGTTTGTCCAGACCTGGTTGAGCTCGCCGGGGAAGCACGGCACCCTCGGCAGGTCGCGGCCGTAGTCGCGGACCACGGTGATGCCGTCGCCGAAAGCGCCGCTCAGCATCGTGAGCGTGCTGTCCAGCAGGTCGTGCACGTCGACCACCTGGTACGGCGCGCGATCCAGCTGCGAGTACTGCTTGGCATCGGTGACCAGCGCGGAGATCCGTGCGATCGAATCGGTGATCTCGGTCAGCAGCAGCTCGGTCTCGAAGCTGTCTGCCAGAAATCGCGCACTGCGCTCCAGCGTCGTCGCTTCAGCGCTGCCGTCCGCGGCAGCCTGATCGGCCGCGGCGGCGAGCTCATCGAGTTCGCTGATGCCGATGCCAGCTTGCACGAACGCCGGCGCGAGCTCCCAGCCGCGCGCGATGCCGTGATCGTCGAGCCAGTCGGTGATGGCGTCCTCGAGATCGGCCGCTTCGAGCGGCCCGGGGCCGGCCCGCTGCCCGCCGGCAATCTTCGCCTCGTCGAGCAGCCGCACCAGCAGCTGCAGCACGGCGTCCTCGCGCTGATCGGCGGCCATCTTCGGGAGCTTGTGCCGCAGGGCGACGATCCGGTCCCGCAGCGCTGCCGTCGCCCGGACCGCGGCGGCGGCGGGGTTATTCAGCTCGTGCGTCAGCCCCGCCGTCAGCGAGCCGAGGGCCAGCAGCCGCTCGCGCTGTCCGAGCACCTCCTGCACGTTCTTGGTACCGAAGAACAGCCCCTCCAGCAGGTGCACCGCCATCGGGAACCAGTCGTTCATCAGCTCGGCAAACCGCTCGGCATCGAGCACGAAGAACCGTGACGGCTCGGTGACCCGCATGGAGTTGTTGTAGACCTGCGGTACCCGATCGCCCAGGTACGCCATGAACGCGCCGCCGTAGACGCCGGGGGTCGTCGTCCTGGTGACCTCGATCTCGTCCGCGCCAATCCGCCTGGTCAGCGCCACCCCGCCCGAGAGCAGCACGGAGAAGCTCACGGCGGGCTCGCCTTCGGCGTAGACAAGTCCCTGCTCGACGAGCTCGACGCGGCCGTACCGGCACAGCCAGCCGAGCTGGTCGTCCGTCAGCTTCTCGAACAGGAACAGGGTTCGCAGCTCGTCGGCGCTACAGGTTGCGATCATCTTCTCGTCTCGACAACGGCGGACCGATGACATCCGTCCAACTACCCTTTGACCTGCGAAAATACTCGCTAGTAAACACCATAGCAGCGGTCAGGCGGCCTGGTCGGAGGCGACGGGATCAGACCGAACCGAGCGACATGCCGTTACGCCGTCGGCAGCTTCCGCGCGATCTCGGCGCCCTGGCAGGCCTGCCGCTGGTGCATCAGGCCATAGCTGAAAGTATCCTCTCCGGCCGCCCGGGCCTCTTCGGCCAGATCGAGCAGCACCATCCGGGCAACGACGCCGTCGTGGTGGTCACCGAGGAGTTGCTGTAGCTCCCTGGCCCACGCGGCCTGGCCATCAGCGCTGTCGCCGAGTGCGGGCACCGCTGCCTCGGCGGCATACCGCGCCCGTTTGGCAGCCTTTCGTGCCTCGTGGATCGCCACATCCCGGTCCTCCGCGCCGGGCACCGCCGCCAGGGCGCGCTCCAGCCGCCGCTTCGCTCGCCGGACTGGTCTGGCGAGCGCCTTCTTCGCCTGGCTGTCCGCCAGCGACGTCAGCGGGGGACTGGCCAGGAGCGCGTCCATGTCGTCCAGCACGTGCAGGTAACGCTGCCCGTCCAGCGCCAGGACAGCGGCCTTGTGCGCCTCGGCGTACTCGGTGGCGAAGTGGACGCGGATGCGTGCCTGGACCGGCCCGACTACCAGCGCTCGGGGGATGGCGGAAAGCTCGGCGGTGAACCGGGTCAGCAGCACTTCGGCGTCGCGGACCCGCCCGAGCGTGGCGGCGAGCCATTTCAGCTCCGCGCACAGCGACCGGGTCGCGTCCCGGTCAATGATTTGACCGAAGGCTTGCAGCGCGCTGCGTGCCCGGCGAGTGGCGACCCGCATCTGGTGCACCGCATCTGGCTCATTTCGCCGGACCAGCGGGTCGCAGTGGGACATGGCGGTCACCTGGTCGCGCAGATATGCGAGCACTACCTCGCCCGCTGGCGAGCGAGCTGTCGGTGGTGGGTTCGGGGGCTGCGGGGCGGGGAGCCGGGCGCCGAGGGCCCGCTCGAGCTTGGTGGCCGTGGCGGCGGCCCGCATGCCCGCTGCGCGCAGCCGCCCGTCGATCGCCTCCAGCAGCTCGGGGTCGCCGACGACGAGCTCGGCCTCGACCTCATTCCATGAGGTGGCGCCAGCTCCATCGGCTGGTTCGGCCGACACGTGGTCGGCTGCGATCTCGGCCAGTGTCCGGCCCTCGCTGTCCAGCAGCCGGAACACCTGGCGGCTGGTCAGTATCTGTACCACCGGCGCCACCTTCGCAGCCCGGGTGCGCGCGCGGACCAAAGCCGTCAGCTCCTCGGGGACGGCGCGCCTGGTCAGCGGCAGCCGGATTTCGTCCCGCGCGTCGGCTCCCGCGGGCAGTTTCAGGTGCCAGCCCTCGTCGTCACCGCCGGTGCGCCGGCGGAACGTCACGCCGGCCCGGATCAGCCGCAGGTCCGCGGTGTCGTAGTAGACGGCATCGAGAAGCTGCTCATCCTGCCGGGTAACCGACGCAACTCCGGCTAGACCGCGCATGCCTGTTGCCGCGGCGGCCACGTCAGCTGTGCCAGGGTCGTACTTCCGCTCTACCTCACGGACGACGACGGCCACGACCTTTGCTCCCCCTGTGCCGATGCACCTTCGCGCGGCTTAGCAGGCAGGATCAGCCACCTCCGGGGCCCCGCACCAGAGCCGAAGGTCACGGATGACGACCCTTATCCCTGGGGCGTCGGACCGTCCAGCCCTCTTTCCCGGCTTATCACGACCCGGAGAGCTCGATGAACACCTGCTGGGCGCCGCGCCGCGCCTCGCCAGCGGCTGGGTGCCTGCGGATGTACTGGCCGTCGGGCTGCATGTCCCACGCCGAGTAGTTGTCGTCCTCGTAGATGCGCAGGATGTTCTCCAGCTCGCCCTGGATGACCGGATCGAAGACGGGGGCCACAGCCTCCATCCGCCGGGAGAGGTTGCGTGTCATCAGGTCGGCCGAGCCGATGAAGAACTCCGGCGCACCAGCGTTCTCGAAGCGGTAGATCCGGCTGTGCTCGAGGAATCTGCCGAGGGTGCTGTAGACCTGAATCGTCGGCGACAGCCCTGGGACTCCTGCCCGCAGGCAGCACAAACCACGAACATTCAGGACGATGGGTACGCCGGCCATGCTGGCCTCGTAGAGCTCCCGGATCATCTGCGGATCCTGGAGCTGATTCATCTTGGCTCGGATGCCGCAGGGACGGCCTGCGCGAGCGTGCGCGGCCTCGCGCCGGATCAGTGCGGTGAACCGCTCGCGCAGGTCGTGAGGCGCAACGAGGAGCTTGCCCGGCGTCGGAGCCGGGATGCCGGCGGTCAGCTCGTTGAAGACCGCCGCCGCGTGACCGGCCAACTCAGGGTCCGCGCTGAGCAGCCCGAGATCCTCGTACAGCCGGGCGGTGCCCTCGTGGTAGTTTCCGGTGCCGACGTGGACATACCGGCGTATGCCGTCCGGCTCCTCGCGGACCACCAGCGCCAGCTTGACGTGCGTCTTGACCCGCTCCACGCCGTACGCGACGTGAGCTCCGGCCTGCTCGAGCTCCTTGCCCCAGCTGATGTTCGGCGCCTCGTCGAACCGTGCCGTGATCTCGACCAGGACCGCCACCTGCTTGCCGTGGCGAGCCGCCTCTTTCAGCGCCTGGATGATCGGGGACCGGCGGCCAGTGCGGTAGATCGTGAGCTTGATCGCAAGAACGGCGGGATCCACCGCGGCACTCTGGATGAAGCGCAGGATCGAGGTGTCGAAGCTGTGGTACGGCAGGTGCACCAGGATGTCCCCGCGGCGGATCTCGTCGAACACCGCAGCCGGATCGGTGGGGTCCAGATTCCGCAGCCGAGGATGAGTCACCGGCTCATGCGGCGGGTCGCGCTGCTCGGCATGGCCCTCCACCGGGAGCCCCATGAGATCCCCGAGGCTCAGCAGCCCGCACGTCGCGACGACGTCAGCGGGGTCGGCGCCAAGCTGGGTGGCGAGCCAGCCCTGCAGGCTCGCGGGCATATCAGCGCTGACCTCCAGGCGGACCACGCCCGCGTACCTCCGGGCGGTCAGCTCAGCCGTGACCATCTCGATGATGGCACCAGGTGACAGGTCCACGTCCTCATCCGCAACCTGGTCGGTCCAGGGGTCATCCTTCGCGCCCCTCGTGACCCGGAAGAAGAAGCACGCCAGTTCCACCGACTCAGGGAAGAGCACGCTCAGGTTGTGCGCGATCACCTGCTCCAGTGGCACCCAGCCCGCCCGGTCGGGCAGCGGCACCCAGCGCGGCCGGTTGGGCGGCACCTTGATTCGCACGAAACGGCGGGCCCGATGGCCCGGCTCGGTGATCAGCACCGCCAGGTTGAGGCCGAGGTTGCTGATGAACGGGAACGGGTGTGCGGCATCCGCCGCAAGCGGGGTGAGGATCGGTTCCACCGAGTCCACGAAGTACCGGCCGAGGTGGTCCCGGGCCGACGAGTCGAGATCCCCGGCATCCAGGATCGGGGTTCCCAGGTCACGCAGCGCCGGGCGCAACTGGTTCTCGACGAGCCTGGCCACCAAGGCCTGCTGGGACCGCAGCTCCGCGCGGCAGGCCGTGAGTTCCTCGGCCGGGGTCAAGCCTTCGGCTCCCGGGGTGCCTTCCGCTCTTCTGACCTTCCGGAATAGTCCCCCGATCCGCTTCATGGCAAATTCGTCGTAGAGCATCCCCATGATCCCGGCGAACTTGACGCGCTCAAGAAGAGGCTGCTCCGGGTCCTCGGCCAGGGCTAGCACGCGCCGGGCGAAGCTGAGCCAGCTCAGCTCCCGGTTGATCAGGGCTGCCGGGGAGTCCGGTGTGACCGCCGCAGGCTCTGTCATCGAGCCCCATGCCCGCAAGCCAGGGTCGGCGGCACCAGGGCACCGAACCCTGGCTGACGAGCTGTCTGGCTCACAGCTTCTCTAGATACCGGTGCACCAGCATGACGGCCATCGCGCCCTCGCCGACGGCCGACGCGACCCTTTTGGCGGATTCCGCGCGGACATCGCCGGCCACAAAGATGCCGGGCACGCTGGACTCGAGGTGATAGGGCGCGCGGTCGAGCGGCCAGCCCGACGGCGAGTCGCTGCCCGGATGCAGGTCGGGACCGGCCAGCACGAAGCCGTGGTCGTCGCGGGTCAGCACGCCATCCAGCCACTCGGTCAGCGGCGCCGCGCCAATGAACACGAACAGGTACTGCGCGTCCACCAGCTGCGTCTCGCCGGTGTTCGCATCACGCAGCGTCAGCCGTTCGAGGTGGTCGGTGCCGTGTGCCTCGACGATCTCGGTGCACGTGCGGACGCTGATGTTCGGGAGACTGTTGACCTGCTCGATGAGGTAGTGCGACATCGACTTGGTCAGCGACGGGCCGCGCACCAGGATCGTCACCGACTTTGCGTGCTTGGCGAGGTAGACGGCGGCCTGGCCGGCCGAGTTCGCCCCGCCGACGATGTAGATGTCCTGGCCGATGCAGCTGGTCGCCTCGGTCAGGGCCGACCCGTAGTACACGCCGCGCCCGGTCAGCTCGGCCACCCCCGGCGCGGTGAGCTGACGGTAGGTGACGCCGGTAGACAAGATGACCGTGTGCGCCGCGATCTTCGTGCCATCGGCAAACCGGACGACCCGCGCCGATCCCTTAATCTCGACGCCGGTGACCTCGCGGGTCGTGAGGATCTCGGCGCCGAACTTCACCGCCTGCCGCCTGGCCCGGTCGGTCAGCTGAGCGCCGGTCACACCGTCAGGGAAGCCCAGGTAGTTCTCGATCCGGGAGCTCTGCCCGGCCTGGCCGCCGGTGGCGGTGCGCTCGACCAGCACCGTCCGCAGGCCCTCGGACGCCCCGTACACGGCGGCGCCGAGCCCGGCCGGACCGCCGCCGATCACCACCAGGTCGTAGAACTTCGCCGACGGCGACGTCGCCAGTCCCACCTTGTCCGCCAGCTCGGCGTCCGACGGCTCGACGAGCGCGCTGCCGTCGGGCGTGATCACGACCGGCAGCCGCTCCCCATCTGCGCCGGCGGCGGCCAGCAGCTGGCTGCCGTCTGGTTCGTCGCTCGCGTACCAGCGGTAGGGCACCTGGTTGCGGGCCAGGAACTCGCGCACCTCAGACGAGCGCGCGGACCAGCGGTGCCCGATCAGCTTGGTCTCCGGGACGGGCCGGTGGTCGGACGACCGCCACGAGTCCAGCAGCGCGTCGATCACGGGGTAGAGCTTCTCCTCCGGCGGGTCCCAGGGCTTGAGGAGGTAGTAGTCCAGGTCGACCACGTTGATAGCGTCGATCGCTGCGCCGGTGTCGGCGTACGCGGTGAGCAGCGCACGGCGCGCGCCAGGGTAGATCTCGATGGCTTTCTCGAGAAACTCGATGCCGTTGAGCTGCGGCATCCGGTAATCCGCCAGGATCACCGCCACGAGGTCACCGCGCAGCTTCATCTGGCGCAGCGCGTCGAGCGCCGCGGCAGCCGACTCGGCTCGGACGATCCGGTGCCGCTCCCCGTACTGGCGGCGCAGGTCTCTGGCTACGGCGCGGGACACGTCGGGGTCGTCGTCGACGGTCACGATCGCGGGCCGCGGCTCCTCGGGCGGCTGCGGTGCTTCGGTGTCCATTCGCCCATCGTAAGTACCTTCGGCCCCGGACCGGCCAACGGCCGCGAACCAGCGGGCGGCGGCGCGCCAGAGCTACCCCGTTCCCCGCTTTATGGCCAGGAAACCGTACGGATCGGATGCGCGAGCGCCCGCCGGCCCGCGTGAGAGACTGAGGCGTGCCGCGCGGAGAGCCCGACGTCGTCCGGGATCTGCGATCCCGCGGCGTCAGCGAGGTAGACACCGCGCCCCGTCGGCTCGCCGAGTATGCCAGTGACGCGTCGCTGTACCGGGTGGTACCGACGGCCGTGGCGTTTCCGCGCGGGGCCGATGACATCGCCGCCGCGCTGCAGGCGTGCCGCGAGCACGGCGTGCCGCTGACCATGCGCGGGGGCGGCACGTCGATCGCGGGGAACGCGATCGGGCCCGGTGTCGTGCTTGACGTCTCCCGGCACCTGCGCCGGGTGCTGTCGGTGGATCCGGCTGCGGGGACGGCCACGGTCGAGCCGGGCGCGGTGCTGGACGACCTGCAGCACGCGGCCGCGCGCTACGGGCTCCGATTCGGGCCGGATCCGTCGACGCACAGCCGGTGCACGATCGGCGGGATGATCGGCAACAACGCCTGCGGGTCCCGGGCGCTGCGGTATGGCCGGACCGCCGATAACGTGCTCGGCCTGACCGTGCTGACCGGTGGCGGCGAGCTGCTCGACGTCGACGGCGACCCGGTTCGTGCCGACCCGATCCGCACCGCCCTGGAGGCCGTGGTCACGCGCTACCTCGGCACCATCCGCACCGAGCTGGGCCGGTTCGGCCGTCAGGTATCGGGCTACTCGCTGGAGCACCTGCTGCCCGAGCGCGGCTTCGACGTGGCCGCGGCGCTCGTCGGTACCGAGGGCACCTGCGCGATCACGACCCAGGCGACGCTGCGCCTGGTCCCGGCGCCGGCGCACACCGCGCTCGTCGTGCTTCGCTACGCCAGCCTCGCCGATGCGGCGGACGCGGCGCCGGCCTTGCTGCCGCTCCGGCCGACCGCGATGGAGGGCCTGGACGCGCGGATCATCGACCTGGTCCGGGCCCGGCCGGGCGGCCCGGCCGGTGCCGGGGCGCGCGTGCTGGCCGACCTGCCGGGGGAGGGCGGCCTGCTGCTGGTCGAACTGGCCGGCGACACGGAGGCCGAGGCCGTAGCCGCCGCCCGCGCGGCGGTCACGGCTGCGGGCGCCGGCTCGGGTGCCGGGGGCGCGCGCTCGGCGCTGGTTGCCGCGGACCGGAGGCAGGCGGCGGCGATCTGGCGGATCAGGGAGGACGGCGCCGGCCTGGTAGCCCGGCCGGCCGGGGGCAGCGCGTACCACGCGGGCTGGGAGGACGCCGCGGTGCCACCGGACCGGCTCGGCGGCTACCTGCGCGCGTTCGACGCGCTGCTGGCCGAGCACGGCCTGCACGGGCTGCCATACGGGCACTTCGGTGACGGGTGCGTGCACGTCCGGCTGGATTTCGACTTCGGCGCCGCGGCGGGCGCGCACGCGCGAGCCGGTCCCCCCGCGTTCCGCCGGTTCCTGCTCGACGCCGCCGACCTGGTCGCCGCGCACGGCGGCTCGATGTCCGGGGAACACGGTGACGGGCGGGCGCGGTCGGAGCTACTGCCGCGCATGTACTCACCGTCGGCTCTGGCGGCGTTCAGCGCGGTCAAGGCCGTGTTCGACCCCGACGGCGTGCTCAATCCCGGCGTGATCGTCGCGCCTGCACCGGTGGACGCTGACCTGCGGCCCGCGCGCCGCCACCGCTACCGGGCCGGGCTCGCGTTCCGCTACCCGGCCGACGGCGGCGATTTCGGCCAGGCCGTCAGCCGGTGCACCGGGGTGGCCAAATGCCGCGCCGACCTGACCGCGGCAGGCGGCGTCATGTGCCCGTCCTACCTCGCGACCAGGGACGAGAAGGACTCCACTAGGGCCAGGGCGCGGGTGCTGCAGGACCTGGTCAGCGGCGCCATTCCAGGGCGGTGGCGGTCGGCCGAGGTCGCGCAGTCGCTGGAGCTGTGCCTGGCGTGCAAGGCGTGCTCGGCGGACTGCCCGACGGGTACCGACATGGCCACCTACAAGGCCGAGGCGCTCTACCAGCGGTACCGGGGACGGCTACGCCCGCCGGCGCACTACGCGCTCGGCTGGCTGCCACGCTGGGCCCCGGTCGCGGCGCGCGCGCCACGGCTGGCGAACGCGCTGCTGACCGCCCCTGGCCTGGCGCCGGTCGGCGCGCGGCTGGCCGGCATCGACCCGCGCCGCCGGCTGCCGGCTTTCGCGCGCGTGAGCTTCCGCGACTGGTTTGCCGCCCGGCGCCCGGCCCGATCAGGCGGCGCGCCGGTCGTGCTGTGGGCCGACACGTTCACGAACTTCTTCACGCCGCAGGTGGGCATCGCCGCGGTGTCCGTTCTTGAGGCGGCTGGCTATGCGGTCACGCTGTCCCGCGACGGCGACTGCTGCGGGCTGACCTGGCTGTCGACCGGGCAGCTCGGGACCGCCCGCGCGGTCATGAGCCGGGCCCTGGCGGGTCTCGCGCCGTCCGTGCGGGCGGGCACGCCCGTCGTCGGGCTGGAGCCGTCCTGCGTGGCGGCGTTCCGGGGCGACGCGGCTGACCTGGCCGACCCCACGGTGGCCGGCGTCGGCGCCGCGGTGCGCACGCTGGCCGAGCTGCTGGCCGCAACCCCCGGCTGGCGGCCGCCGCCGCACCTCAGCGGGCTGCGCGCGGTGGCCCAGCCGCACTGCCACCACCACGCGGTGCTGGGCTGGGACGGTGACGCTGCCCTGCTCGCCGCCGGCGGTGCGACGGTCCGCCGGGTCGGCGGGTGCTGCGGCCTCGCGGGCAATTTCGGCATGGAGCGCGGGCACTACGAGCTGAGTGTCGCGGTGGCGCGCAGCGCGCTGCTCCCGGCCCTGGCCGATACTGAGGAGGGGAACGGGGTGGTTATCGCCGACGGCTTCTCCTGCCGGACGCAGATCGCTCAGCTCGCCGGGCGCCGCGCCTATCACCTCGCTGAGCTGCTCGCCATGCTGCCGTAGGGCGCCCGCGCGGCGCCAGCACGGCGCGCCTGAATCGCGGATCAGCCCACCGGAAGGGCCACGGCCTGCTTGCCGTACAACTCGGCGGCGCGCCAGCAGTACCAGGCCACGATGCTGCGATACGGGTGGTAGGGCTCGCCGAGGCTGTCGAGCTGCTTCGGCGTCGGCATCGGGACGCCCCACGCCAGCCCGAAGCCACGGCGCACGCCGAGGTCGCCGGTCGGCCATACGTCGAGCCGCCGCAGCTGGAACATGAGGAACATCTCCGCGGTCCACCGGCCGATGCCGCGCACGCTGGACAGCTGGGTCACGATCTCGTCGTCCCCGATCCTGCCGAGCCGGCGCGACTCCAGCACGACGCTGCCGTCAAGTACCTTCGCGGCCAGGTCACGCAGTGACGCGGCCTTGGCCCCCGACAGCCCGGCGCCGCGCAGCGCCTCGTCGGGCAGCGCCACCAGCCGCCCGGGCGTGACGTCCCCGTCGAGCGCGGCGATCAGGCGCCCATGGATCGAGCGGGCCGCCGGGCCCGCGAGCTGCTGGAAGGTGATCGCGCGCACGAGCGTGCCGAAATGCGTCTCGGTCGAGACCGGGAATGCTGGCAGGCCGGCCTCGGCGACGAGCCTGGCCAGGACTGGATCGCGAGCGGCGAGCTGCCGCGCCGCCTCGCGGGGGGTGACCTTGCGCGCTCGCTCCGCGGTGTTGCTGACCATGATCCCTGTTTACCAGCCGCCACCGACAACCGAGAGCGCGCGAGGGGCGACGTGCCGGACGCGCAGGAATCCAGGGCCGCCCGGCCCGCGGGCCGCGCGCGGTGCGGCGGCACAATGGAGCCCATGCCGGGCAGAGTCCGCGGGGACCCGATGGTGATCGTCGGCGGCGGTGTCGCCGGCGGTAACGGCGCCGCGGTGCTGCGCGAGGAGGGCTTCACCGGTCGGGTCGTGATCATCAGTGGTGAGCCTGGCGTGCCGTTCGGTCGTCCGCCGCTCTCGAAGACGTACCTGCGGTCGGAGGAGGCCGTGAACAGCTGGTATGTCCGCCCCGCCGGCTGGTGGGACGATCACGACGTGGAGATCCTGGCCGGGTCGCGGGTGGCGGTGATCGACACCGCGGCCCGCACCGTCACCGTGGACTCGGGCCGGGCACTCAGCTATCACAAGCTCCTGCTGGCCACCGGAGGACGGAACCGGCATCTCGACGTCCCTGGCGGCGGGCTGGCCGGAATCCACTACCTGCGGACCGTCGCGGAGTGCGACGCGATCAAGGCGGAGGTCGGCGCGAGCCGGCACGCCGTCGTCGTCGGGATGGGCTTCATCGGCTGCGAGGTGGCGGCGTCGCTGCGCCAGCTCGGGGTGCGTGTGACGGCGATACTTCCCGGCCGGGTGCCGCTGGCGAAGGTGCTGGGCGCAGAGGTGGGCGCCATGGTCGCCGGCTTCCACCGGGCGAACGGGGTCGAGCTGCTGACCGGGGAGCAGGTCCGGGCGTTCGAGGGTGACGGGCGTGTCGCGGCGGTCGTCACCGTCAGCGGTAAGCGGCTCGCGTGTGATTTCGTTGTCGTCGGCGTCGGGGTCTCGGCTGACGTTCCGCCCGTCACGGGACCGCCGGTCGCGCAATCCAAGGGGATTCTTGCCGACGAGCAGTGCCGCGCCAGCGCCGCTGACGTCTATGCGGCCGGGGATGTCGCCAGCCAGTTGCATCCGCTCTTCGGCCGGATCAGGGTCGAGCACTTTAACAACGCGGAGAAGCAGGGCGCCGCGGCGGCCAGGTCGATGCTGGGCTCGGAAGCTGCCTACGACTACGTCCACAGCTTCTGGTCTGATCAGTACGAGCACAAGGTCGAGTACGTCGGCCACGCCGAGACGTGGGATGAGTTCGTTATCCGGGGCAGCACGGATGACGGCAGGCTGATCGGGTTCTACTTGCAGGACGGGGTAGTGCGCGCCGCAGTCGGCATCGACCGGGGCGGCGACCCGGAAGTCGACGCGGCCGGCGAGATGGCTGCCTGCGCCCGCCTCGTCGCGGAGCGCGCCCGGCCGGCTCGCGGCGTGCTCGCGGATGAGCGTACCGACCTGTGGTCGCAGCCGCGCGGGGCGTAAGGGCGGCGATCGCTGCCTGGCGCGGTCGGCAGCCGGCGGTCAGGCGTTAGAGAACAGCGGGATGTTAGCCCCGCTTGCCGGCGTCAGGGGGCTGTCGAGCAACGCGAGAATGACCGCTGCCACGTCGCCTGGGGTGAGGCCGGGCCGCAGAGCGGGGTTGGCCCGCCGCAGCATCTCGGTGTCCACGGCACCCGGACTGATGCACATGGCGCTGATGCCGTATTCCTTCCCCTCCACCGCCAGTGCCTCGGTGAGACCGATCACGCCGTACTTGGACACGTTGTAAGCAGCGAGGCCGGGGAACTTCTCCGTGGCGTAGACGCCGGACAGCGATGCGATCGTGATGATGCGCCCTTCCCCGGCACTCCGCATTGCCGAGAACGCGGCGCGGCAGCAGAGAAACGCCCCCGTCAGGTTGGTGGCGAGCGTCTCTGCCCAGATCTCTGGCGTCGTCTCCGCGAACAATGCGGGGGTCAGCACCCCCGCAGCGCACACCAGGGCGGCGAGCGGTCCCGCTCGCCCTGCCGCGGTGGCGAGGCGCTCGACTTCCGCTGGCTTGCTGACGTCGGTCGGCACCGTCAGGGCCTGGCCCCCGGCGCCGGTGATACGGCCGGCCACGGCGTCAAGCGCGGACCCGTCGCGGGCAGCCAGGACTACCCGGGCGCCTGCCGCCCCCAGCGCCTCGGCGGTGGCCGCGCCGATCCCGCGGCTAGCGCCGGTAACGACGGCCACGCGCCCGGCGAGCCAGTGGGCCTGGTTACCGTCGGCCATGTGCTGCCTCCTTGCCACCAGAACTGAGGACTCGCCGATACAGCCGCTCGTGTCCATCCAGGCTCTGGTTCAGATCGAGATTCCGCTCGGCGTGCCGGCGGCATTCGGTCCGGGAGATGTCGGCCGCGTGCCCGACTGCGTCGGCCGCCGCCCGGCGGTCCCCGGGTGGCACCAGGAAGCCGGTCACCCCGTCGGCGATCACCTCGCTCAGCCCGCCGCGCCGGAACGCGACGACCGGAGTGCCGCACGCCTGCGCCTCGGCCGCGGCCATCCCGAATGGCTCGTCCCACAGCACCGGGTACAGCGCGACCGCGGCGCGCGCCATGACCTCCCACAGCGCGGCCCTGGGCAGGGCGGGATGAACGCTCACGCCTGGCCGGGCCGCCCGCGGCCCGATTGTCGCACGCGCATAGCTGGCGTCGTAGACGTCGCCGTAGATGTCGATGGCGATCCCGGCCGCGGTCGCGATGTCGATGGCCTCAGCGACTCCCTTCTCCGGGCTCAGCCGACCCGCGAAGACGGCTCCGGTCCCGGCCGTCGCCGACCACGGGATGACGGCGGTAGGCACGCAGGGCGGCAGCACCGCGTCCACGGGCAGGATCGTGTGCCACGCGCGCGCCTGGAAGGCGGACACGGTGACGAGTGTCGGCCGCCGGCCCGACCGGGCTGTCTGCCGCAGCGCCAGCGCGATCGCCTCGTCGGGGGGCAGGTGCAAGGTGTGCACCACCGGTGCAGGCAGCGCGCTCGCAAGCCGGATAGCGGGCGCGTCGAAGGCGTGGTTGTGGATCACGTCATAGCGGCTCTGCCGCACCAGGGCGTAGGCAGTATCGAAGGCGGCGTCCGCGGCAGCCGAGCCGGCCCCTGGTCCTGATCCGCCCGGTCCAAAGGCGCGGTACAGCGTGCTGGCCAGCGCCTCCGGGTCAATTCCGGTGTCGATGACGGTGACGCCAGGAATGTTCGATCCGGTGGCGGCGTAGACGTGGATCTCGTGTCCGCGTTCGGTCAGCCCGCGGGCCAGGTCAGACACGAAGGCCTGCGAGCCGCCGCGGTGTGGCTCGCGGATGGCCGTCACGAGCGGCGCCATGATCGCGATCTTCACTGGGTCAGGGTCTTGTAGGCCACGTCGCGCGGCGCGTTGATACCGAGCAGCTCGAACGGCACGCGCTGCAAACCGCGCCGGCGGATAGCGCCGACGGCGGCCGGGTAGAAGACTTCGGCCAGTTCGACCGCATCCTTGTGACTGGGGAACTGCACGCACATCGGCCCGCCGAAGCTGACGTACCGGTAGCCGCGGTCGGTGAGCCAGTCCAGGTCGTTCGGCCAGATGATGGCGACGCACCCGCCCGGTCGGCACACCCGCTCCATCTCCGACAGGCCGGCCTCGCCGCCGTGCGCGGGCGAGGGAGTGAACGCGGAGCACGCGACGACGAGGTCCGCGATGCTACCGGGCAGCGGCAGGTCATCGAAGAACCCGTGAATGACCCGGGCGCGGCTGCCATGAGCGGCCTGCCTGAGCTTGCGCCGCAGAATCTGGCGTAGCGGCAGCGCGGGCTCGACGGCCACCACCTCTCGCCCGCGATCAAGGAGCTCCAGCGTGAGCCGTCCCGTGCCGGCCGCAACCTCGACGATTCTGTCCACGGAGCGCGGCAGCCAGCTGACGATCCCTGGGTGCAGCCGCTCGACCGTGGCGAGGCGGTCATAGAGCTGCGGCTCGAGCCGGTAGAGCAGTTCCCAGGCCAAGACGAGGTTGGTGCGGGGATCGTCGGACCCAGCGCGGACAAACCGGCTCGTCTCCTCGTCCGTGAACACCCGAAGGTCGGCGGCCGTATAGCGACTGCTTAGCCCGGGGCCAGCCGGGGTGTCAGATGTGATCACCGACTTCAGCCCAGTTCTTGTCGGTCTCCCAGACGCGTACGTTGCGCAGTAGTCCCGCCGGCAGGTCCGGCCGCAGGCGTTCCCAGAAGGTCAGAGCGAGGTTCTCCGTGGTCGGGATGAGGCCGGACAGCCATGGCACGTCGGTGTTGAGGTTGCGGTGGTCGACATCCTGGATGACCTGGCGGCACATGATGTCCGAGAGCCGCTTCAGGTCCACGACATAGCCACTCGCCGGGTCGATGTCGCCAGTTACGGTGACCTCGAGCACGTAATTGTGCCCGTGCAGATTGACGCATTTCCCGAACAAACGCTGGTTCTCAGCGTCGGAAAGGCTCGGATCGAACAGCCGATGCGCCGCACTGAAAGACTCACGGCGGCCAACCTGCACCACCATCGGCGTAGCTACCATGCTCTTATCATGCCCGCTGTCGGCACGGCTACCGGTCGGCGCCGCTCCAGCGCGGGATCACCTGAGCCACGTCACAAGCCAAGCTGCGTGATGGCCCGCTGGGCCAACCGGAATTTCTGGACCTTGCCCGAGACCGTCAGCGGCAGCTGGTCCGCGCCGACCACGAACACGTAGGCCGGCACCTTGAACCGGGCCAGCTCCCCGCGGCAGTGCTCGATGACGTCATGGGGGTCGAGCTCGGCGCCGCGTTCCGGGACGACCCACGCGCAGCCCACCTCGCCCATCCGGGCGTCGGGGACGCCGACGACGAACGCCTGCACCACGTCCGGCCGGCGGTTGAGGACGGCCTCGACCTCGGCGGGGGTCACCAGCTCGCCGCCGCACTTGTAGAGGTCCTTGGCCCGGCCCGTCAGCACCAGGGCGCCGTCGGCGCGGACATAGCCGAGGTCCCCGGAGCGCAGCCAGCCGCCTGGCAGCATGGCCGCGGTGGTCGCTTCCGGCTGCTGGAAGTAGCCGGGAGTGACGATTGGGCCGCGGGCGGCGAGTTCTCCTTCCGTGCCCGCTGGCAGATCGGCACCGGTAACGGGGTCGACGGTCTTGTACTCGACCACCCGGCCGCAGAGAGACGGATCGCTCGCGATACCGCCCGGCTTCGGATACCCGACCGTGTGCTCCAGGTCATCGAGCGGTCCGCCCGGCAGCGTGAACGTGCTGGCCGCGGATGTCTCGGTCATCCCGTAGGCGGTCACCAGCTGCTCGACGCCGAGCAGCTTGCCGAGCTCGCTCCACAGGCTGGCCGGCGCCGCCGAGGCGGCCGACATGACCGAGTGCAGGCAGGACACGTCCGCCGGGGACTCGCGCGCGGCGGCCACCACGGCGAGACTCATGGTCGGCACGAACAGCGCTTCGCCGATCTGGTGCTGCTCGATCGCCGCCAGCGTGGCGACCGGGTCGAACACGGCCTGCACGACCACCGTCCCGGCCACGAACATCGCCGCGATGAGCCCCTCGATGTAGGCGAAGCAGTGGTTGAGCGGCAGCGCGAACAATATGCGGCGGCCGTCCTCGAACGCCCGCGTGTACGCCGACCCGTACGCGCTGCGCAGCTCCATGTCGTGCGTGGACAGCACGCCCTTGGGCACGCCGGTGGTGCCCGACGTGTAGAAGATCGTCGCGACGTCGTCGGGCTGCCCGGCCGCCGCCCGCCGCGCCAGCTCGGCGTCCAGGTCCGCGTCCGGATCGCGCTCGAGCTGCGCCAGCGTGACCGCACCTGGCCGCCGCGCGGGGCGGCCAGGCTCCGGCACCGTTGCGATCAGCCGCAGATGCGGCAGGTCCTGCTGGCCGCGGAGCTGGTCCCAGCCGGGCGCGATGGTGTCCAGCGCCGCGAGCGCGTCGATTTCCCTGAACAACTCCATGGTGACCAGCGCGCTCGCCTCGGAGAGGATCAGCAGCTGGGCCAGCTCACGGGCGTGCAACCGGAAGCTGATCGGCACCGCCACGGCGCCGGCCCTGGCCACGGCGAACCGGGCCGCGATCATTTCCGCGCCGTTTGGCTGGAAGAGCCCGACCCGCTCGCCGGGCTGCAGGCCGGCTGCCACCAGGCCGCGGGCCAGCCGCGCGGACCACTCCGCCAGCTCAGCGTAGGTCAGCGTGCCCTGGTCGGTGATCACGAACGCGCGCTCGGGGTAGCTCGCCGCGACCGAGTCCAGCATGGCCGAGACGGTGCGCGACTGCCAGGGCCGGTGCCGGTCCTCCAGCGCCGCGCGGCGGACGGGAACATCGTCGAGGAACGACACCATGCGCGACACCTCCGGACTGCGACGGTTAGCACCGGAATATCAGACCGCCTGCCGGTCTCGCCAGCGGCGCTGGCACGAGGCCGGCGCTCGGCCGAACTCCGGCTGACCAGGTTTGAGCGCTGGGTTGACGACAATCATCACCCCATGGTGGCCGCTGGTGCGGCTACACCAATGTGGCGTTTCAGGGGGTTTGACCAGTGACACAGGACAAGGTTCCGGCCACGACGACCGACGCCGGGATCCCGGTCGAGAGCGACGAGCACTCGCTGACCGTGGGCCCGGACGGCCCCGTGCTGCTCCAGGACCACTACCTCATCGAGCAGATGGCGAACTTCAACCGGGAGCGGATCCCGGAGCGGCAGCCGCATGCCAAGGGCGGCGGTGCGTTCGGCTACTTCGAGGTCACGAACGACGTCAGCGCGTACACCATGGCCGCGGTGTTCCAGCCGGGCACCAGAACCAACACGCTGATCAGGTTCTCCACGGTGGCGGGGGAGCGGGGCAGCCCCGACACGTGGCGGGACCCGCGGGGGTTCGCGCTGAAGTTCTACACCAGGCAGGGCAATTACGACATGGTCGGCAACAACACGCCGATCTTCTTCGTCCGCGACCCGCTGAAGTTCCAGCACTTCATCCGGTCGCAGAAGCGCCGCGCCGACAACAACCTGCGCGACAACGACATGCAGTGGGACTTCTGGACCCTGTCCCCAGAGTCCGCACACCAGGTGACCTGGCTCATGGGTGACCGGGGCATCCCCAGGACGTGGCGCACCATGAACGGGTACGGCTCGCACACCTACCTGTGGATCAACGCCAGGGGCCAGAAGTTCTGGGTGAAGTACCACTTCAAGACCGACCAGGGCATCGACTTCCTGACCCAGGCCGAGGCCGACGCGATCGCCGCGTCGGATACCGACTACCACCAGCGTGACCTGTATGAGTCGATCGCGCGCGGCGAGCTGCCCAGCTGGACGCTAAAGATGCAGATCATGCCGTTCGACGACGCCAAGACGTACCGGTTCAACCCGTTCGACCTGACCAAGGTGTGGCCGCACGGCGACTACCCGCTGGTCGAGGTTG
>Ga0187783_10000525_pt1 | contig 28175 bp, 21 predicted proteins | sample 1015_SJ02_MP02_2_FD_132471 | JGI IMG/M metagenome (GOLD analysis project Ga0187783, IMG submission 132471) | Tropical peat soil microbial communities from peatlands in Department of Meta, Colombia - 1015_SJ02_MP02_20_MG | ecosystem: Environmental > Terrestrial > Soil > Wetlands > Peat | place... | reverse complement strand
CCATGTCATCCTCGATTACATTTGGGGTCACCCTACCGAGGTTTTACTGAACTCCATGATTCAGAAGGAATTTGTCGCGGTCAAGTCCGAGACCCGTTTGGTTCAAGCGGGGGAGAGCGCCGGCCCGACCGTGGCGCTTCCGGCTGCTGTGCTGCGCAGCTGCCCCCTTACCATTCGCGGAACTGCCGGCATTCCGCCGCATGACGTTTTAATCGATGCTTTCCAACAGGTGACCTCCCGCGCCGCACGGGGTGAACTCCGCATCGATGTCGAACGGGTCCCGCTCACGAACGTAGAGAATGCTTGGCAACGCCAAGAACACGGTCGCAGGCTTGTTCTCATTCCCTAGGCAGCGTGGCTAAGACTTCATGCAACCGGGCGATGCGCCCAACCTGGGCATGAGGTCCCGTCCAGCAGCTGTCGGTAGGTTAGACCCCAAGACCCAAAGCTTCCATCTCAGATCGGTATACAATCGTCCCGCCAACCATCCGACCATGACTAGATCGAAGTGCGGTGACTCATGATTTCGAACCCTTTCGTGAGAGGGACGCCGATCAGGGTGTCGGCGATATTCGTTTTGATTTTGAATGTTGCCGCCCAGGAGGGCGGCGCTAGTCGCGACACGAGCACGGTGATTCGCGCGGGCACTCTGATCGATGGCCGATCCGACACCGTCAAGCACGATCAGATTATCATCATTCGCGGCAACCGGATCGCCGCTGTCGACGATGCGGCGAGCGCAAAGATCCCTGCCGGGGCCGGCGTCATCGATCTTTCCCATGCCACGGTTTTGCCGGGCCTGATTGATTCGCACACCCACATTTTCCTCCAGGGTGAAGATCCGGCCCAGGGCGGCTACGATGCCAATATTCTTTACCCGGCGCTTGCCTTGCGCGCTGCGCGCGCGACCGTTTCTGTTCGGCGTGCTTTGGAGCAGGGCTTCACCACTCTGCGCGATCTGGAAACCGAGGGCGCGGGATACGGCGACGTTGGAATCAAAGAAGCGATCGACAAAGGCTATATTCCCGGCCCGCGCCTGTTCGTTGCGACGCGCGCGATCTCGACCACTGGCGGCTACATGCTCGAAGGGTACGCTCCCGAACTCGACATGCCCAAAGCCGCGCAACTGATCGATGGCCCAATCGAGGCCCGCAAAGCTGCCCGCGAGCAACTCGATCATGGCGCCGATTGGATTAAGGTCTATATGACGCATCGGTCGTGGGTTGGCAATCACGGCGAGCTGGTTTCGCAGCCGACGCTCACCGTGGAAGAGTTGCGGGCAATCGTGGACGAAACTCACGGCTGGGGAAAGAAAGTGGCGTGCCATGCCTACGGGGGCATTGGATTGCGTCGCGCGCTCGATGGCGGGTGCGATTCGATTGAGCATGGCCTGGATCTGGATGACGCAGCCATTGCCCAAATGTTGAAGCAGGGCACCTGGTATTGCCCAACGATCAGTCCGTATTACAAGGATTGGGCTCCCGCCGACACTCCTAGCGGTCAACGTGACCGCGCCCGGGCAGCGGTGCATGAAGTCTCGTTTCCCAAGGCGCTGCATGCCGGGGTAAAAATTGTTTTCGGCACGGATATGGGTGGCATTTCATGGAGTGAGCCGATTGCGCAGGAGTTTTCGCAAATGGTGCGTCTCGGCATGTCTCCGATGGATGCTATTAAGAGCGCGACGGTTAGCCCCGCTGCGATGCTCGACATGCAAGGCAAGATTGGCGTCATCGCGCCGGGGGCTTATGCAGACATCGTGGCGGTCGACGAAGATCCGCTGCGGGAGATAAAAATCCTCGAGAAGGTGCAATTTGTGATGAAGGACGGGAAGGTGTTCAAGAGTGGAGGAAGGCTGCAGTGACCTTTTGGCAACTGGTTTCTGCAACGCTCTTGACATCGGATTGCGCAGCGGCACCATGCCGAATCGACTGAGGCCCGGCTCCAGCCGCGCGCAGACCTTGAGCCGATCTGATCCGGGGAGTACACCCGTTTGCGAGATACTGAGGACGTCGCTGGCCACCGCCGAAAGCGGTGCGAGCGAGGCTCTCATGCCCATGGTAGAGCGGCATTTCCGTCATCTGCGAGTTACAGGCAACCGTGCCTGATACCTAGAACAACCGGAGAAGAAATGCGGCGAACTCTTGGCAATGTTTCCGTCTCGATTTGCATCCTGTTTTTCGGTGTGTGTAGCGCCTGGTCGCAGTCAGGCTCTAGTCCACACCTCGTCATTCGCGCGGGCAAGCTCCTGGACGTAAAGACCGGGAAAATTCTCACCGATCAAGCGATCGTCATCGAGGGTGACAAGATCCTCAGCGTGGGTGCAGCCTCGAGCGCTCCATCCGGGGTTTCGGTGATCAATTTGCCCAACGCTACGGTGCTTCCCGGCCTCATTGACGCCCATACGCACCTGACCTTCGATCCCATCTTCGGCTATGAAACTCTGGCAATCTCCATTCCCCGCGAAGCGCTGGTTGGCGCGCACAATGCGCGGGTCACGCTCGAAGCAGGCTTTACCACCGTCCGCAACGTGGGGGCACGCGGCTACGCCGATGTAGCCCTGCGTGACGCGATTCATGCGGGCGATGTGCCGGGTCCGCGTATGCTGGTCAGCGGGCCCGCGCTCAGCATTACGGGGGGCCATTGCGACAATGACTTGCTGCCCTACGAGTATCACGCCACCTCCGACGGCGCTGCCGACGGCGTGGAGAATGTTCAGCACAAAACGCGCGAGATCATCAAGTATGGCGCTGACCTGATCAAAATCTGTGCCACAGGAGGAGTGCTATCCAAGGGCGATGATCCGAACGCTTCGCAATACACTCTCGAGGAGATGAAGGTGATTGTGGCTGACGCGCACCGGTTGGGCCGCAAAGTCGCGGCCCATGCCCACGGAGCTCAAGGAGTGATCTGGGCGTCTGAGGCGGGCGTCGATTCGGTTGAGCATGGCCACCTGATGAACGATGCTGCGATCGCCACTCTGAAGAAGAACGGAACTTATCTCGTGCCTACGCTTTACCTCCTCGATTGGCAAAGGGAGCACGCAGCTCAGGCGAATCTGCCTGATTACGCGAAACGCAAAATGGAAATGGTTTCCGAAGTCGCGCGGGCGGCGGCCAAAAAAGCATTCGAAGCCGGCGTGAAGATCGGAATGGGCACCGATGCCGCGGTTTATCCGCATGGTCTGAATGCCCATGAACTGGCTGTGTATGTCAGTCTGGGGATGACACCGCTCGAAGCCATTCAGACAGCGACCATCAACGATGCCGACCTGCTGGGGTGGGCTGATAAGATCGGAACGATTGAGCCCGGCAAATGGGCCGACATCATTGCGGTCGATGGCGATCCGCTTCGCGACATCACCACCCTACAGCACGTTAAATTTGTGATGAAGGGCGGCGACGTGGTGAAGAACGAATACGGAAAGTGAGACGCATCAGCTGTCGAGGCCTAACCGAGACTCTTTGAGGGAAAAGGCCGTAGAGCCCACCGCCATCATCGTGTAGGGATGCGGCGCGAACCAAAGTGGGGTTTGGCAGGCGAGAAAGCCGCCGCCGAGCTTAGATCAGCAGCAACTCCCGGGCCACAGCTCAAGCGAGGGAGCGAATCAAGCGTTTACGCCATTCCATTCGCACATTTCAACAAGCTCACTCGATAGTCTACCCGCCATCCGACTTCGATCTTTCCTTCCGACGTCTGCATTGGCGAGAAGAGCCCCGCAACTGTGATAACGTCTCTGACTAGTTGAAGACAACAAACAATCAACAAGAAAATCTATGACTTGGAAAGCGAACCCACGGACAGCTCTCATACTCTTTTTACTCATCGGCTCGGGAACAGCGCTCTCACAGTTTCCTCCGTTCCAATTTCTGCAAAAGCCTGGACCTTATCCCGTGGGCCTGAAGGTAGTGAATCAATACGATCCCTCGCGAAAGTTTCCCGCTACACCTGATCGTCCCCAAGCACCTGCAGGGCAAGAGAGCCGTCCGCTGCAGACGCTCATCTGGTATCCAGCGCTGCCAAGCAGGAGTAAGCCAATGACAGTTGGAGATTATGTAGCGCTGGCGGATCGAGAGATCTACTTGGACACGCCTGACCAAGAGCACAACAAACGGCGTAGACAATTGAAGAGTTCCTTCGATATTTCTCTGTGGGCAGTGCGCGACGCGAAACCTGTTGAAGTACGCTACCCGGTTGTCATTTACGCTCCCAGCGATTCATCCATTGCATGGGAGAACGCTGATCTTTGCGAGTACCTTGCAAGCCATGGTTATGTCGTTTTAGCTAGCCCTTCCGTGGGAGCGTCAACCCGCGATATGACGGACGACTTGGCGGGGATTGATACGCAAGCTCTCGACATCTCATTTCTTATTTCTTATGCAGCAACGCTGCCGGATACGGATTCATCGAAGGTCGCTGTGGTGAGCTTCAGTTGGGGAGGAATCTCGAGTTTATTTGCTGCTGTGCGGGACCCCCGCGTTCAGGTCTTGGCTGAGATGGACGGCAGCATGCGCTATTATCCAGGACTTGTGGCAAGCGCTGGAGATATTCATCCACAGCAGTTGAAGTTGCCACTCCTGTTTTTTACCGCAAACGATATGAATTACATTGAAGATCTTGATGCGTACCACGGCCTGCAGAATGAAAGAATTGGACGCAGCGTTCTTAACGCATGGACGCAAGGAGATGTCACCACCGTAAACATGGTGGGCATGTCCCATCCTGAATTTTGTTCCATGTTTCAGCGGATGAAGAACGCCGCAACCTTCGCGGAAGATCAGGTCGCCGATTATGGACGGGAGGACGCAAATACAGGTTATTCGTGGGTTGCTCTCTACATGCTTCAGTTTCTGAATGCCTACGTCAAGCATGACGCTGCGGCGAAGGAGTTTCTGGGGAGAACTACCGCTGAAAACGGCGTCCCCGAGCACATCATGGAGATCAAATTCAGCCCGAAGTCGTTTGCCGAGATAATGCGATCCGCAGCCCGGACGGGAGAAGAGAGCGCGTGGAAGGCATTCCAGAGCTTCGCCGCCGATCCCATGCATCGTTACATGACCGGCCAAGAGAAGACGATCAATAGCCTTGGCTATGCCCTCCTTCAGCAAGAGGATCCTTCGTCAGCCGTCGTGCTGTTCAAATTGAACACAAAGGCTTATCCCGATTCCGCGAATGCATGGGACAGCCTTGGAGATGGCTACGAGGCGACGAACGATATCCAAGATGCACGTGTGGCATATGCGCGGTCTGTCGAGTTGAATCCTGGCAATGAGCACGCCAAGGGTGAGCTGGTTAAATTGCGCAAATAGCGTCTACGATATAAGAGAAAACCGGTACTTGACCTGGTGTCACTCGATATCGTGAAGGCGTTTCTGGGGAGGACTTCCGCTGAAAACGGCGTCCCCAAGCACAGCGTGGAAATCAAATTGCGCTATAACGGTACGAAAAATGGGCACAATGCTTTCTCAGAATTCATTGCACAATTCTCAAACCAGGCATCAACGTGAGTAATATTCAGCGGAATCGGCGGCCGTTAACCCTTGGGAGCGCATTCATCGTCGAGGCTTTGCGATAGTGTGAACAGGCCCTAAGCAAGGTTGCGGGTTGAACCGACATGGAGCATGACGAGGAAGTCGCACCCTTGGGAGCGCCGCCATCGCCCAAGCCCGCCCCTCCCCATCCTTCTGTGACACCCCGGTGGGCCTGGGCCTACCCTATGGTTGCCTGGATCGTCCTGACCATTCACGTCCTGGTGGGCGCGAACGTCGTCGTTGACATAATCTCGGCCATCGCGCTGATCGCCACCGTTTTTGCCGCCGTCTACCATGCCGAAGTTATCGCGCATCGGGTCGGCGAGCCCTTCGGCACGCTGATATTGGCGATTGCGGTCACCATCATCGAGGTCTCGCTCATTGTCTCCGTTATGATCACGGGCGGTTCCAGCGCGGCCACCCTAGCTCGCGATACTGTCTTCGCTGCCGTCATGATCGCTTGCAACGGTGTGCTCGGCCTGTGCCTGCTTGCCGGCGGCATGCGGCACTACGAGCAGAGCTTCCAAGTTCAAGGGGCGAACGCCGCGCTCGGCGTACTCGCTGCTCTGACGGTGCTTTCGTTGGTTCTCCCCAACCTGACCCAGAGTCTTCCCGGTCCGGTCTTCAATACACCCCACCTTGTCTTTGCGGGACTGGTTTCGCTGGTTCTCTACGCATCCTTTGTTTTTGTTCAGACCGTCCGCCACCGGGCGTACTTCCTTCCCGTTGGCGACGACAGCCCAGGGGAAAATCACCCGACGGTTCCGTCAACTCGCACCACGGCGATCAGTTTCGTCCTTCTCATGGCTGCCCTGGTCGCCGTAGTCGCGATCGCCAAGTCACTTACGCCGGCGGTGGAAGTCATAATCGACCACGTCGGGGTACCCGAGGCCGTGGTCGGCATTGTCATTTCTTCCCTCGTACTGCTCCCCGAAGGGCTCGCGTCCTTCCGCGCCGCCCGGATCAATCGCCTGCAAACCAGCATGAACCTTGTTCTCGGTTCTGCTCTCGCTAGCATCGGGCTCACTATTCCCGCGGTCGCTGCGACTTCCCTCATCCTGAAAACGCCCCTGGCCCTGGGCCTTGATGTGAAAGGGGAGGTCCTGCTCTCGCTTACGCTGTTGCTCTTAGTGATCACGCTCGGGACTGCCCGCACCACCGTGCTCCAGGGCATAGTGCATCTGGTAATCTTCATCGTTTTCCTTTTCGTTTCTATCGTGCCCTAGGTTCTGGAAGGTTTTCCTGGCATTGCGTACAGGTGAAAGTCGCGTCTCCCACTCAAGCAACTCTTCTTGTCGGGCCCAAGTGAGTGTCGCAGGGTTGAAGCCGGATGGGTGGTTTTATGCCTGTGAGAATCTGTGTCTCGTTGCGGAGGCGTCAGAAGGGAAGGAGCATAGCCAGCCGCTCGACGCGAGCCGATCTCCAGATTGACAGCGCAGGGGATGTAGTGGTAGAGGTGTCAAACCGCGACTCAAATTCATCCGATGCCGCACTTTACTCGAATGTGACCCGTCAAAGTGGGGCGAGCCATTTGCGATGCGGCTCGGATGCGATGATCGCGGGATTGTTCCGTTGGGCCTGGGGAATGGAGTGCGCGTCGTCCTGAGTGTGACATGGATGCCGGTGGCTTACAACGAACCAACGGGCGCATCTTTGGCTTCTATCCTCTTCTAGAGCAAGTCTCCTAAAGCAAGTCTCAAAATCTGGAGAGGAAGCAAGGCACGCTCGCGAACCGCAAATTCATGCTGAGGAGGAAGAGGAGGAATTGGTATGGACCCGGATCGCATCTCGCAAAACTTGGCAGCCGTAGACAGCCATTTCCATAGCGAAGCGCAGAGTGAAGTGGAAACTGCACTGGAGGCGTACACCGACGATATTGTGTGGGACGCTCCCGCTCTGAACGGCCTCAACCGCTGCTTCTCCGGCAAGCAAGCCGTGGCGGAGAACTACCGCAAGCTATTTGCCTCGATGCGCAACGTCAGGTTCCAACTGCTCCAGCGTTTCGCTACCGAGGACCGGGTAGTCGATGACAGCTTTGTGACCTTCGATGTCGCCGCGGACGGTTATTGGCAGTTTCCGTTGGGAAGTCACGTCGAAATGCGCCTTGTCCACATTTTCGAAATGCGAGGAACGAGGATTGCGAAGGAGCTCGTTTTCGATATGGGACGCGTGGTAAAGCCGTCGAGGGTATTGTCGGAATTACCTCTTGCTTGGACCGACCCTCTCACCGACCGCCGCATCGCCGAGGAGCCGGGCGGCGGGCAACGGGTACCGTCTACTAGGCCGACGCCCTAACCGGGACGGACTTGTCACGCCGAAGTTATCGGATGACATAGCCAAATTCCGCTAGGTTCGCTTGCTTCGGCTGCCGGGGCGCAAACCATTCCGTTGATCCGTACTCCTACCGCGGGAACGCGGTCGAAGGCCAGCCGATCCGCGTGTCGGGCACCGGGGTTGCCCGTCTCAGAAGAGCGTTCCGCTCAACCATCGACGGCAGTCGGTGCCCAAGCATGAACCTGGGGCTTAATCAGAAGCCGGTATTGGGTGAATCTTTGCCGAAGGTGGGCTTGCCGACGTTTATGTCCGGATTTGCGACGAAAGCGTCCGGAAACGGGCATGGCGGAGGAACGAATGCTTACATAAGTGATTTACAATGTGCTCCTTAACATTGGCACGGGTGATGCTAAGCTCCCAGGCGGGACGGGGTAGGAATATGGTATTTTTTCGCGATCTAAGAGTCGCCGCTTCTTCGCTGATGCGTACTCCAGGAATGGCAGTGGCCGTCATCCTAACGCTGGCGCTTGGCATCGGCGCCAACGCTGCCATCTTCACCCTGGTGCGCGGCGTCCTGCTCAAGCCGCTCGTCAACCGGGACGAGGACCGGCTGATCTACATCCGGCAGAGCGCCCGCGGCATCGGCAACGAAAACAGCACGTTCTCCGTCCCTGAGATCGAGGATTTGCGCACCAGTGTTAAAACCCTGAGTGCGTTCGGCGACATTTCCGCCATTAGTTTCACCATGATCGGGCTCGGGGAACCTCGCGAAGTTAGCGCCGCTGTTGTCAGCGGCTCGTATTTCGACGTGATGGGACTTCATCCCGTCCTCGGCCGTCTGATCGGGCCGCAAGATGACGGTGCCAAAGCTGCCGGCGTCGTCGTTCTCACGTATCGCTTCTGGACGGCCACTTTTAAGAAAGATCCCTCCGTGATCGGCAAAACCGTTCGCCTGGGTAGCAGCAGCCTTGGCGATCGGTCCGCCACGGTCATCGGTGTGCTCGAACCCTGCGTCCCCTATCCGGAAGATACCGAAATCATCGCCAACGTCGTCACCAGCCCGCACCACCTCTCGGCAACCATGGTGACGGGACGCGTCCATCGCATGACGGAGCTTTTTGGGCATCTCGCTCCCGGGGCTACTCTCGATCAAGCTCGCGCCGAGTTGCACTCGGTCTACGACGCGATGAAAAAGGAGCATGCCGAAGCCTATCCGGCGCAAGCCGACTTCCGCATTGACGTGAAGCTCCTGCGCGACCAGATCACCTCCGGCGCTCGCACCGTCCTTCTGGTTCTTCTCGCAGCCTCTGCGCTTGTCTTCATCATCGCGTGTGCGAACGTGGCCAACCTGATTCTCGCACGCACGGTTCGTCGGGAAGGCGAGCTGGCGATCCGCGCGGCGCTCGGCGCCACGACCGTCGCGCTGCGCCGCATGCTGTTGGCGGAAAGCCTTCTGCTCTGCGGTGCCGGCGCCGCGCTTGGCGTCACGAGTGCGCAGCCGATGGTGGCCATTCTGGCCCGCTACGCTTCGCGCTTCTCGGTGCGCGCGCTCGATTTGACCGTCGATTCCAGCCTTCTCTGGGTGGGAGCCGTGCTCGCCATCGTGGCCGCGGTGGTTTTGGCCCTTGTCCCGCGCCTGCCGTCACCCGATACCTCCCAGGGATGGAGCCTATCGAGCGGCAGCGTCCGCATCACTGACAGCACCAGCCGCCGCCAGCGGGTCTTCGCGGTGACACAAATCGCCGCGTCCTTCGTGCTGCTGGCCGGCGCCAGTATGTTGATCACGACGCTCATCGCATTGCAAAGCGCGCAAACCGGTCTCGACACCCGCCACGTGCTCGCCATCAACGTTCCCGCGGTTTCCTACGGGAAAACCCCGCAGCAGATCGTCGATTTCTACAAGGAATCGATGCGTCGCATTGATGCGCTGCCGGGCGTGAACAAAACCGCGTTTGGCCTCGTTGTTCCTTGGCGGGATAATTTCGGTCCCGCATTCCAATTCTCCGCTGACGGTCACGTCCACACCCCCAACGAAGAGGATCCGCGGGCGCAGCTGCGTGTCATCTCTCCCGGATTCTTTGCCGCGCTGGGCGTGCCGATCATCGCCGGACGTGATTTCAACGATCTCGACGGGCAAACGAACGACCCCGTGGTGATCGTCAGTGAGACCCTCGCCCGGCGCATGTTCCCCAATCAGGACGCCGTCAATCGCCATGTCTACTGGACCGATCCCGTGCTGAAATTCATCCCCGACCTGAGCAGCACGCCGCACCGCATCATCGGAGTCACCGCCGATATTGACGACACCCATGTCGTGCCTGAGCCGAGCCTCACCGTCTATAGCTCCTTGGAAGAGGGTCCGATCTTTGGCGGTCGCCTCTTCATTCACACCGACATCAACCCTTATTCCCTGGTCACGCCGGTCACGCACATTGTTCGCGACATGTCCTCCGATCAGCCCATTGAGCGCGCGGCTACTCTTGAGGACATTCGCGCCGAAGTGCTTACACCCGACCGCTTGAACTCGCTGGTGTTTGGCGTCTTCGCCGCGGTCGCCTTGGCGATTGCGGTGGTGGGGGTGGCCGGCGTTCTCGCGTTTTCGGTCAGCGCGCGGACGCGGGAATTCGGCATCCGGCTGGCACTTGGATCGCAGCCGCAGCATCTCCTCCGAGGGGTCCTTGCCGAGGGCGCGATGATGGCTGGGGCGGGCGTCCTCGCAGGCGCGGCGTTCGGGTTCGTCATGGCCCGCTTGGCGGGCAGGCTTCTCCTGGAGGTGAGGATGCCCGGCCTTTTGCCGGTGGGGGTCTCGGCGTTCGTGCTACTGACGGTCGCGGTCGTCGCCTCGATGCTGCCGGCGGTACGCGCCGCGCGCGTCGACGTTATGCAAGCCCTACGCTCGGAGTAATCGTACCCGCGGGTTTTTGACAGGCGGGAGCGCCGTTTCCAAGGTTGACTCGGGATCGCCGTCAGCGCGACTCTTTCGATCACCGCCACGGGCGGGCAGGTTCGGGCGGCGCTGCCGCGAAACGCTAGGCTGACTCACGGTAGAATCGATCGAGTCGATTCAACTGCCTTTCGCAGCCCGGATGCCGCCGAAGGATCGAAGCCTTTGCCCGATAGCTCAAGACTCGAACTGCCCAACCGTCGAACCCTGCCTTCGCTGGTCACGCTCGAGCACTTCCGCGATATGCCAGAGGCCTTGCTGGCCAAGGGCAAGCTAGAGTCGGCCGGCATCGACTGCCTGCTTGCCGACGGCAATCTGGTCTGCATGGATTGGTTACTTTCGAACGCCATCGGCGGCATCCGCCTGCAGGTCCGCCGGCAAGATCTCGAATCGGCTCGCGCCTTACTGAACGAGCCCATTCCCGCAGAATTCGGCGACGAAGAGCTGGGAGAACCCTTCATCCAGCCGCGATGCCCACGCTGTTTCTCCCTGGATATTGGCTTCGAAAGGATTGATCGCTTTTGGACTTACGGGTTGTGGTTACTGCTCTCGTTTCCCATCCCGGTTCGCAAGGACCATTGGAAGTGCTACACCTGCGACGTCGAGTGGGTCGAGCCATGAGCACCTGCGGGGATTAGGGGGATCGGTCCCGCCTAGCAAAGCCCTGAGGGCTTCCGAACCCGCGCGAGACGAGGTCGGTCATCGGAGTGCGGTTACCTTTGTGTATCCCCAGGGCAGGTTTTCTCTCTAGAATGGCGCGACTGAAAGATCAGCAATTACCCCGCTTGGCCCGGTTTTTGCTTCGACTGCGGCACCCAGGTCATATGCAAGATTTTTCCTCATATTTCCCCCACATCCACAGCTACTGGGTTTATCATCGTAGGGACGATTCCTCCTACGCAAGCATCAGCAGCTCGATCCCGGCTGGTATTTGTGTATCCGGGGAAACTATATCTTCAGTTCTTTTAGGGACTGTATTGGTTAAGGAGTAGCTTAGCAATGGCAAGAGCAAAGACCCCTCGTAATGGCAACCCATCCAGCAAACCAGCCCATTCCACGTCTCAAGCGACCTCTTTAGTCCGCCACCATGGCGGATCGGCCAGCGCGACGGTGATCGATTTGGAGGACCAGATTCGTCAGCGCGCTTATGAAATCTACGAGGAGCGGGGGCGTACCCCCGGCCACGAAGAGGAAGACTGGATCCAGGCGGAGCGGGAAGTGCATGCCCGGTATGAATCGCAGTTCGTGTAAGCCCAAAGGAAACTTATGTTTACGTAGGATCCCCATGTTCAGCACAGGGGGCAATCGCGAGCTTCCGGCTGCGCGCTAGGCAGCGGGGGCGGCTCGGCGTCTCCTTTCGTCCGGTTTTAAAACCTTCTACCCTCGGCTTTCCGGTTGCCTGGCCTCTCCATTTCTGAAAAAATACTGGGGGTTCCCCCATGTCACTGATTGGCAGTTTTGCCCTGTTGGTTGCGCTGGCGTTGGCTGCATACTGCCTCTTGGCCGGAGCCGTCGCCCTTACCCGACAAACTGCGGGATCGGCTCGGCTCGGCGAGACGGCGCGACGCGCCGGAATTGCCACCTTCGCGGCGGTTTTGCTGGCGGCCATCGTGCTGGTTGTGGCCGCCTTCCGCAATGATTTCTCGATCGCCTACATTTTTCATCACAGCAACCGCGATTTGTCCGCGCCCTACAAGTTCGCCACTTTATGGTCGGGACAGGAGGGCTCGCTTTTGTTCTGGTCTCTCCTGCTCTCCGCGTATGGTCTGGTTCTTCGCTTGCGGTATAAGACCGACCCGCGCTTATTCGCCTACGCCTCGGTGCTGCTGGCAGCGGTTCAGGTTTTCTTTCTGCTGCTGCTGAATTTCGCCGCTCATCCCTTTGCCATCATGCAAGGCTCGCTTCCCGCCGACGGCAACGGACTCAATCCCTTGTTGCAGTATCCCGAAATGGTGATCCATCCGCCCATGCTGTACCTGGGCTACGTGGGATTCACCGTGCCTTTCGCCTTTGCTTTGGCGGCGCTGATCATGCGCTACCCCGGAGAGAAATGGATCCACATCACCCGCCGCTGGACGATGGTGACCTGGGGGTTTTTGACCTGCGGGATTTTTCTCGGCGCGCACTGGGCCTATTCCGTGCTGGGCTGGGGCGGCTATTGGGGGTGGGACCCAGTAGAAAACGCCTCTCTTATGCCTTGGCTGACCGGTACCGCATTCCTGCACTCGGTCATGATGCAGGAAAAGCGTGGAATGTTGAAGACGTGGAACGTGTGGCTGATTTTCGCCACCTTCATGCTCTCCATCTTTGGCACCTTCCTTACCCGCAGCGGGGTGGTCAGCTCGGTACACGCGTTTGCTCAATCTTCGATCGGCGATTGGTTCGTTGTCTTCCTGGCGCTGATTTTTGTGACCTGCGCTTTCTTCTATGGGAAGAACCGATCGCACTTGCGCAGTGAACATAAACTGGAGTCGCTGGTTTCCCGCGAGTCCAGTTTCCTGTTCAACAACCTGCTGTTTGTCGTCGCCTGTTTCACCGTACTCTGGGGAACGCTGTTTCCCGTGCTCTCGGAATGGGTTCAGGGCAACAAAGTGACCGTCGGGCCGCCGTTTTTTAATCGGGTCAACATTCCCGTAGCCTTGCTGCTTTTGCTGCTGACGGCGGTTGGTCCTCTGCTGGCGTGGCGCAAGACCTCGCTCGAAAGCCTGAAACGCAACTTCCTGTGGCCGGCGATGGGGGCCCTGGGTGTGGGTGTGCTGCTCCTCGCCGTGGGAATGCGCCCCTGGAAGGACGTTGCCTATTTCTATTCGCTCGTGACCATCATGCTCTCCGTCCTGGTCGCCCTGACCGTGATCTCGGAGTTTGTACGGGGCGGCCGGGTGATCGCCCGCCACAGCGGCCAGAACCTGATTTCCTCGATCGGCCAGTTGGCGCGACGCAATACCCGGCGCTACGGAGGCTATGTGGTTCACTTCGGGGTCATCGTCATCATGATCGGTTTCGCCGGTTCGGCCTTCAATCAGGATACCGAGAAGGAACTGGGTTTCGGCGACCGGATGAGCATCGGGCCATACACCCTGGTGTGCCAGTCCTATACGCAGGATGACAACCCGAATTACAGCAGCGAATGGGCGGTTCTGGATCTCTACAAGGGCGGGAAGAAAATCGACACCATGTACCCGGAACGGCGCTTCTACAAGGCCAGCCAGCAGACCTCCACCATCCCGCGAGTCCGCTCGACCATCGGAGGGGACCTTTATATCGTCTATGAGGGCCTCAATCAGGATACCGGGCGTCCCATCCTCAAGGCGCATCTGAACCCGCTCGTCAGCTGGATTTGGGTGGGAGTCTGGATCATGATCTTGGGGACGGTGCTGGCGTTGGTACCGAATAGCTTGCCGGTGCGGGTTCCCGCCACAGCTCGCATCGAGGCCGAACCCGTGGGAGTTGGCGACTAGAGGTGCCTTCCGTTTTCCATCGTCGCGCCGGCTTGCGCAAGAGCTTGCTACAATCAGCCCTGCTGGTTGCCTCCGTGGTCGTCCTTATGGGTGCGGGCGACAATACCGCTCGCTTCGAGGACCTGGGGCATCGGCTCATGTGTGTCTGCGGGTGTCGGCAAATCCTGCTCGAATGCAACCATGTGGGTTGCGCCTATTCTGAGGGCATGCGCGCCGAGCTGGTGGCGGCCGTGGATCGCGCGGACAATGACGACCTGACCCTGCAATCGTTCGTGCAGAAGTATGGCCCGACGGTGTTGGCGGCTCCCACCAAGGCTGGCTTTAACCGGGTGGCCTGGATCGCTCCTTACCTCGCCTTGGCCCTCGGGCTGCTGTGGGTCGCTCACCTGGCGCGCGTCTGGCGCTCCCGGCCGCTGCTCAGGCCGGCCGATCTGCCCATGCCGGTTCACGGGCCTGAGCTCGAGCGTTTTCGCGAGCAGGTGAGGAAGGAAACCGAGGCATGACGCTCGTGCTTCTGGCCTGCTTGTTGGTTACCTTCGCCGCCCTGGTCTATGTTTTCTATCTTCCCGGGCAACTCTACCTGGGCGAGCCCAAGAGCCGGATCTCCTACTTGCGCGAACAAAGGGAGGTAGTTTACGAGAATCTGCGCGATTTGAGTTTCGAATATAACGCGGGGAAGTTTCCCGAGACGGATTATCGTGCGATGAAGGCTTCGCTCGAAGAGGAGGCCGCGGCCGTGCTAGCGGAGATCGCGCACCTCGAAGAGGCGGCCGAAAAATCTACGAGCGGCCGCAAAAAAGGAGCCGGAAGTTGAAATCAACCGAACTCAGGCGGCGGAACTGCCCTGCGATCTCAGCCATTCTGCTAGTCTTGTTCTGGCTGCCAGCAAGCCCCGTCTCCGCCCAGAGTACCCTCACGGGAACCCTCATCAACCGAACCACGAACCAGCCGGCCGCAGGCGACGACGTGATCTTGCTCAGCCTGTCTCAGGGCATGCAAGAAAGCGACCGTGCCAAAAGCGATGCCATGGGCCACTTTACGCTCAAGCTCGACGACGCCGCGACTCCCCATCTGGTGCGTGCCATCCACCAGGGCGTGACCTATCATCACATGGCCCCCCCGGGAACCACTTCGGTCCAGGTTGAGGTCTACGATGTTTTGAAGAAGGTGGTCGGTCTCAGCGTCGCGGCGGATATGATGCGCCTGCAAGTGCGCAGCAACCAACTCGAAGGGATTCGCCTGTTCGCTGTCGACAATAAGTCTAGCCCTCCGCGCACCCAGATGAGCGACCAGAACTTCGAGTTCTATCTGCCGGAGGGCGCGGAGGTTGTTCAGGGGCTGGCTACGACTGCTGGAGGTCAGCCCGTCAACTCGGCGCCGGTGCCGCAAAAGGAAAAAGATCGGTATGCCTTTCTGTTTCCTCTACGCCCGGGGCAAACCGTGTTTCAGGTTGCCTTCCGTCTGCCCTATAGCGGCCAAGTCACGATTCGTCCGAAAGAACTCTATGGAACCCAGCATTTCGTGGTGATGCTGCCGAAAACCATGCAGTTCGCCGGCGCTCCAGGTACGACCTTTCACCTGGTCGAAGAACCCCAGGAGCCCGATACAGCCGTCGAGGTCGCCTCGAAGACCAGCGCGGGACAGATGCTCGACTTCACGATTTCCGGAGCCGGGGTGCTGAGCGACAGTGGCGCCGGCCAGGACAGCGGGCAAACCGCCGCCGCCGCACCCAGCCGTGACTCGCGTCCCGGCGGCGGGATCGGACCGCCCATTGACGCGCCTGATCCACTCGAGAAGTATCGCTGGTACATTCTGGGAGGGTTCGCGCTTGTGCTTACGGGCGGGGCTTTCTATATCGTGGGAGGCTCCAAGGCCAGGGCGACCGCCGGCTGGGGTCCTGCGAAAATCGACCGGCCCGAGTCGTCACGGGCACAAAAGCCGAAACCGGCGGGCCAGCCCGCCCTGCTCATGGATGCCTTGAAAGAAGAGATCTTTCAACTCGAGCTCGAACACAAGCAGGGCCGCATCTCACAACAAGAGTATGAAAAGGCTAAGGCCGCGCTCGATCAGACCCTGGAACGCGCCGTGCGCCGGACCACGACCAAAACTACCTGAAAAGCCGGGCCAGCGAATCGCTGATCGCTTGCGAGCGGGCGCGACTCGGGACCGATCCGAAGGGGGAGTCGGGCAAAGCTTGGCGCCAGAAGCAGTTCCTGGCTCGAACCGGAGCTTGCATCGCTCTCCTATCGTGGGCCATCTAACAAAGGGAGAATTCTGATGGGAAACGCCTTCAAAACTGCGTTCTTGCTGACCTTGCTTACACTCCTGCTCATGCTGATCGGGCGAGTGTTTGGGGGACAGAATGGAATGGCGATCGCGTTCATTTTCGCCGCGGTCATGAACTTCGTCTCCTATTTCTTTTCCGACAAGATCGCCTTGGCGATGTACCGGGCTCAGCCGGCCAGCCGGGAGGAGCTGCCGCGGGTGTATGCCACGGTCGAGCGCCTGACCCAGAAAATCGGCATTCCCATGCCCAAGATCTATGTCATTCCCTCGGACTCTCCCAACGCCTTTGCCACCGGTCGCAATCCCCGTCACGCTTCGGTTGCCGTCACCCAGGGGATTCTGAACCTGCTCAATGACGAAGAACTCGAAGGCGTGCTGGCTCACGAGTTGGGCCACGTGAATAACCGCGACATCCTGATCAGTTCCGTGGCAGCCACGGTCGCGGGCGCGATCACGTATCTGGCGAATGTGGCCAAGTGGGGGATGATCTTTGGCGGCCTGGAGCGCGATGATCGCGATCGCGGGGGAGGGCTGGCGGGACTGTTGATGCTGTTTCTTGCCCCCCTGGCGGCCATGTTGATCCAACTCTGGGTGTCTCGCACTCGCGAATACCAAGCCGATGCGAGCGGCGCACACTACACCGGCAATCCTTATGCGCTCGCCAGCGCTTTGGCGAAGTTGGATGCATACTCGCGGCGTGTGCCCTTGCAAGCCACACCCTCGACGGCCCATCTGTTCATCATTCAGCCTCTCCTGGGGATTAGTTTAGGGAGCCTGTTCTCCACCCATCCCCCCATCGCCAAGCGCATCGAGCGTTTGACGGGACGACCGGCGGAGTTTCTCCAGTAGCTGTTCCGGACTCAGGGTGCGAAACCGCGCGGCCGAGCTCTCTCGGCTGGAAGCAGTCTTTATAACCTCCGTAACCGCCTGCTTCCTGCTTCACATAGTAGAATCGCCTGCATGCCCGCGGAAACTGCCAGGGCCGTCTTCCATCGGGCGGCTCAAGTCGAAGTTGCCCTGCGCCGGGTAATCCGCGGCAAAGACGACATCGTTCAGCTGGCAGTCGTTTCCCTGCTGGCTGGCGGCCACCTGCTGATCGAAGGTGTCCCTGGGGTCGGCAAAACCACTCTGGGGCAGGCCTTGGCGCGAGCTGTCGACTGCAGCTTTCAGCGCGTGCAGTTCACGAGCGACATGCTGCCTTCCGACGTGCTGGGCATTTCCATCTATTCCGCCATCGAGCAACAGTTTGAATTCAAGCGCGGGCCGGTCTTTACCCATGTTCTGCTGGCGGACGAAATCAACCGCACCACGCCGAAAACCCAGTCCGCACTGCTCGAAGCCATGAACGAGGGCCAGGTTACGGTGGACGCGCACTCCTACCCTCTACCTCAGCCGTTTCTGGTGATCGCGACGCAGAATCCGGTTGAGCATCATGGCACGTATCCCTTGCCGGAGTCGCAGCTCGACCGGTTTTTAATCCGGGCCCGCATGGGGTATCCGGATCGCGAGGCGGAGCGCGAGATTCTACGCTCCGAGGCGGGAAGCGCCAAGCTAGAGACCATGGTTGCGGTGCTCTCGGCCGCAGAAGTGACGGAGCTGCAACAAGCCGCGAGGCAGGTTCGCGTCGATGAATCCCTGATCCAGTACGCGCTCACCATCGCCAAGCAGACGCGGGAGTCAGACCGTTTTTCTCTCGGCGTATCGCCCCGAGGTTCTCAGATGCTCTACCGGGCCGCGCAAGCCATGGGCTTTCTCGCGGGCCGCGACTTCTGCACCCCGGAAGATTTCAAGCGTCTGGTGGTGCCGGTCTTTGCCCATCGTATCGTCGTCAATAGCGCCTACGGTTCCACCTTAAGGAAATCGGAGCAAGCCGAGCAACTGCTCCAGGAAATTCTCGAATCGACACCCGTGCCGATGTAAGCGCTGGCTCGAGACCGACGGTCCAAATTGGCCTTGGCGCGCGGGCTGGTGGATAATGTCCGCCATGCCCTTTCTTCGCTACCTCATGCTGCTTGCGCTCATCGTTTGGCTCGGCGGACTGATCTTCTTCGCCTTTGTGCTCGCGCCGACCGCGTTTTCCATACTCCCGACGCGTCATCTGGCGGGCAACCTCGTGGCCCGCTCGATTAACATCCTGCACTGGATGGGGCTCATCGCGGGGATTGTGTACCTGGCCAGTTCGGTCGTTTACGCGCGGCTGTCGAGCGGCAGTTTCGCGTTGTTCGCCGCCCGCCACTGGATCGTCTTTCTCATGCTCGCGCTGACTTCGGTCTCCCAATTCGGAGTGGTTCCGAGAATGGCTGCCCTGCGAGCCTCGATGGGAGAGATTGACTCCGTGACCCTCGACCAACCCGTCCGCCTACAGTTTGACGCCCTGCATGTTTGGTCCACGCGGCTGGAAGGAGGAGTGTTGCTGCTCGGCCTGGTCGCCACGTATCTGACCTCGAGCGCTTGGAATCGACGCTGAATCGGTGGCTGTCCTCGAGCTTGATTTGGGCTCGGAGCAGCGCATCGTTTATTCTCGAACGTTACTTGCCCAGCGCTGACGGCTGGGAAATTCTCCATGAAAACCGGTATCATCGGCCTGCCCCAGGCGGGCAAGACGTCTTTATTTCGCATTCTGACCAAGGCGCATCTCTCCGAGCATGCCTACTTGAGTTCCCGGGAAGCGCACACCGGGATGGCCAAGGTTGCCGACGAGCGTCTCGATCGTTTGGCAGCGCTCTATAACCCCAAGAAGCTGACGCACGCCTCGGTAGAGTACGTGGATGTGGGGGCGATCGGGCAGGAGGCGCTCAAGGAGAGTACCTTCGTGGGGCATCTCAGAAACGTAGACGCCCTGGCTCACGTGATTCGCGCCTTCGAAGATCCCACCGTGCCCCTGGCCGAAGCGCTCGATCCGCGTCGCGATATCGGGAAGGTTGAGTTCGACCTCATGGTCAGCGACCTGGGCCAGATTGAAAAGCGGCTGGAACGGGTCGCGAAAGACCTGAAGAAGATGCGTTCTGCGGACCTTGAAAAAGAGTACGAACTGCTCGAGCGCGCCAAGGCTCAGCTGGAATCCGAACGCCCGCTGCGGGAGCTCGCAATGACGGGGGAAGCGAAGAAACGTCTTCGCGGTTTCATGTTTCTGAGCGAAAAACCGATTCTCTACGTCCTGAATGTGAGCGAGAGCCTGGATCTAGGGAGGGATCTGGAAGCCTCGGTTGGCAAGTTCGGCCTTTCCGAAGTTGCCTCCCGTCCCCACGCCGCCGCCGCCGCGGTTTGTGGAAAAATCGAAGCCGAACTGGTGGATATGACCGAGGGCGACGCCCAAGAATTCCTGGCGAGCTACGGGTTGAAGGAGAGCGGCCTGGTGCGCCTCGTGCGTGCCAGCTACCACCTGTTAGGTCTGATCTCATTTTTTACCGTGGGGGAAGACGAATGCCGCGCCTGGACGATTCCCGCCCACACTCGCGCGGTGGAGGCGGCGGGGGCCATTCACTCCGACCTCGAAAAACACTTCATCCGCGCCGAGGTCATCGCCTGGGACAAGCTGCTCGAAGCCGGCTCGGAAGCGAACGCCCGCACCCGCGGCACCCTCCGTCTGGAAGGCAAAGACTACGTGGTTCAGGATGGTGATGTCGTGCATATTCGGCACAGCGCGTAGCCATTCTCCCCGGGCGCCTGCCCCGGGGTCGACACCGGCCGGGCGAAGGTTCCTCGCCTGAACTCCCGGTGGTGCTGCGAAAACCCGAACGGAGAACTGGTATCATCCTCCCGCACCGATGAATACCATCGTTCTCAGTCTTCTGCTCGGTCTCACGGCTGCCCTGGCCAATGTCTTCGGCGGCGCCATCATCGTGCAGAAACACTGGGACCGTTCGTACCTCAAGTATTTCGTGGCGCTGGGGGCTGGATTCATGCTGGCGACCTCGATCGTCGAGGTATTTCCGGCAAGCCTTCAGCTGCGCGGCAAGGATGCCGCTTTTCTGGTTCTCGCGGGTTACCTGATCATTCATTTCTTTGAACACACGGTCACGCCCCATTTTCATTTTGGGGAGGAGACCCACGAAGATGTGTTCGTGCAGCCCCATAAGGGGTATTCCGTGCTGTTCGGGCTGACCATGCACACATTTTTTGACGGGATTGCCATCACCTCGGGCTTTCTCGTGTCCAGCTGGCTGGGTTGGATTATTTTTGTTGCCATCTTCCTGCACAAAATCCCGGAGGGCTTTACCATCACTTCGGTGATGCTGGCGAGCGGACGGAGCCGGGGTGTGGCCTGGGGAGCATCGGTGATTCTAGGCGCCGCCACCTTCACCGGCGTCGCCGTCATGGCGGCGCTGCGACGCGAGGTGAGTTTTGCTCTGCCGCTCTCGGCGGGGGTCACGATCTACGTTGCGGCTTCCGATCTGATGCCGGAAGTCAATCGCGAACCGGGAGTCGCGACCGCTCTCGTGGTCTTCTTAGGGGTTGGCCTGCTGGTGGTTTTTGACCGATTCTTCCATGTGCACTAACCGGTGGCTGGCCGCGGAGAAGTCGCCACGATTCGCAGACGCCCGTCATTCCACCGAGCGCTTGGCGGTGTATCCCTCGCGCGCAATGATTTGATATTTTACGTCCTTACCCTTCTGATCGCGCACCTTCAGCGGGCCGCCGTCGGGGGCAGTGACTTCCACTTTCAGTTTGCGGTAGGAGCCGTCGAGCTTCTGGTTGGTGGGATGATAAGCGATCTGGTACTGATTGCGGATGTCCCCGGCAATACTCTGGAAAATCTCGGGATATTCGGCCTGAAACCGCGGTTGGTAAAAGCGCCCGCCGGTCAGGCGTGCGAAGGTCTGCATTTCGTTATCGGCTTGCAGGTAATCCATCTGCGAGACCGGAATTCCCATGCCGCGCGTGGCCCCGGTGCAATGGTGGACTTCGCAGTATTCTCGCAGGGTCCAGCCAATGCTGATCGGGAAGATGGTCACGTCTTTGGTGGCCCTGATCTTCTTGGTGATCTGGTCGAGATTGATCCTGCTGAAACTGTCAAAACCGGTGGAGATCAGAATGATGTACTTATGACCTTCCACCCGGTCCAGGCGATCGCAAGTGTCGTAGAGGGCGTCGAATAGATTGGTCTCGGAGAACCCCGGAATGCGCAGCTGGTTGAGTGCCCCATAGATTGCGCTCTTGTCCTGGGTGAAATCGACGAGAATCTGCGGCTTCATGTCGTAGTATTCGACCGCCACCCAGTCATCCTTCTTTAGGCTGCGGGCAAAGCCGTAGGAGGCTTGCAAAGCTTCGATCATGAAGGAATAGTTGGTGGCCGCATATTCGACCAGGAGCACGGCCGTGATCGGGGCCTCGGAAATCGTGAAGTTGGTAATGTTTTGCTGCACCCCGTCTTCGAAGATCTTGAAGTTTTCTTGCTTGAGATTCGAGATGAACTGCCCGTCTTTCGTGGTGACCATGACGGGAACGTCGACCAGGGGCACGTTGATCTGGATGGAATAGTCCGGCATGCCCTCAATCTTCTTGGGCTTGGGCGGGGGCGGCGGGGGCGGAGGCTCGTCTTTTTTGGTCGGGACCGCATACGGGCCGACGTCAGAGTTTGGGCCTCCCGCGTCGGGCGGCGCGGACTGCTGGTTCCCGCTGGTCGCGGGCGCCTGGTTCTGGTCTGGGGCTTGCGCTGCAAGGGTTTGCGCAGCCAAGATGCCCAAGCTGAGGACGATCAGTCCCAATCCCCAAAGCCAAGCCCGGAGCGAGGACTCGGGCGTGGTGAAGCGAAAAGAAAACTTTGAAGGCATAGCGACACCCTATGCTAGTATAGACGCAGTGCATTGCGACGGGGATGTTTTGCACGCGTTGCTCCAAGCCTCCCGCGGGCAAGACCGAGCCCAATCTAAGCGTTGCGTTCGGGGATCTGTGGGTCATCCTCCGGGGAAAATAGGAATGGGACGAGCCTTTTTGGCCGCAGTCGTACTCTGCTTCCCAGCTTTTCTCACCTCCCAAAACTCCAAACCGGTCGAAACCATTTCGGTAAGCCAGATTCATGCCGGAATGCGCGGGGTGGCCTATACCGTGTTTCAAGGCACCCAGCCGGAAGCCATGGAGGTTGAAGTCCTGGGCGTGTTGAAGAATGCCAACGGCCCGAAGGGCGACGTCATCCTGATTCGTCTGGGAGGCGCGAAGGCGGAGTACAACGGAGTGGTCGCCGGCATGAGCGGCAGCCCGGTTTATTTGAACGGCAAGCTGGCCGGGGCGGTGGCGTTTCGCATCGGTGAATTCTCGAAGGAGCCCATTGCCGGAGTGACGCCCATCACGGAGATGCTCGAGATTAATGCCATGGACCGCAGTCCGGCTCCCTCCGCCGTCGAAGCCAAAGCCGCGGCGAACCCATCGAGCAAGACCGCCAGCCCGGGCGCCGGCTCGCCGGCACAGGCCTACGCCAACTATCTCACTCCGATCGATACGCCGCTCGTCTTTAGCGGGTTTTCCGAGGAGACCATTGAAAGTTTCGCCTCTCGCTTTGCCGCGGCCGGAGTCGTGCCGGTGATGGGCACCGGTTCGGTCAGCGACGACCACCAGGCCGAGCCGCTCGAGCCTGGTTCGGCGGTCAGCGCAATCTTGGTGCGGGGAGACATGGATATTGCTGCTACCTGCACGGTCACTTACATCAACGCCGATCATTTGTTGGCTTGCGGTCATCCCCTGTTGCAATTCGGCATGGTGGATCTGCCTATGACCAAGGCTCAGGTGCTGGCCACGCTGGCTTCCCCGCTCGCGGCCTTCAAGATCGTGAACGCCACCGAACCGGTGGGTGCCTTTGTCCAGGACCGGCACAACGGCATGCTGGGCGAATTCGGCAAGAAAGCGGAGATGATCCCGGTCACGCTCACGATTCGCAGCGAGTCGAGCGACAAGCAATTTCACTACGAAATCCTGAATAATGCGCGCCTGAGTCCGCTTGCCATGATGGCGACCGTGTTCAATGCCTTGCACGGGGTGAACGAATACGGAGAAGAAACCACCTACCGGTTGAAGGGCCGCATCCGCGTGGAAGGTTACCCCGAGGTCGCTCTCGAAAACATGTTTACCGCCCTCGAGAGCGGGCCGCCGAGCGCCATGCTGGCCGCCACCTCCTTGGGGGAACGCTTCAGCCGAATCTACGACAATCCCTACAAGACGCCGGACATTGTCGGTATCCAGCTCGACTTCGATCTGGTGCATGATCACCGCTGGGCGCGTCTCGAGAGTGCCCGCACTGATATCATCGAAGCTCGACCCGGCGATGACATTACCATCGAGGCTTTGCTGCGGCCCTATCGCGGCGAAGGGCTCTTGGAACAGATCCCCATTACCATTCCCACTTCCGCCTCCAAAGGTCCGCTGCGCATCCTGGTCAGCGATGGCGACACCCTCGATCACCTCCGCCGTAGCGGCTCCCTGCTGGCGCGAAAGTTGGATTTGGCTTCGACCATCGCTCTGCTGAACAAGGAGCGGGTGAACAACCGAGTGTACGTGTCGCTGCTCGAAGCCGACCCGGAAGCCATGATCGCCGACAAGGTCATGCCGTCCCTACCGCTCTCGATCATGAACGTGATGGATGGCATGCGGGGTACCCAGGACATGGTGGTGTCGAATGAGTCCTCGGTCAACGAGGCGGCCACCCCACCGCTCGACTATGTGGTGGTCGGCGCCCAGGTGCTGACGATCAATATCAAATAGTGGGCGGTCGCCGTAGTTATATTCTCCTCAAAGTCTTTCGACCGGAAACGCGGCCTCGAGGGCGCCGTGGCAGAAGTCTTCGTCGCCGCTGTTCCTCCGTTTTCTGCCTGGACCCTCCCCCTGCCCGGGGATTCGTCGGCGACCGGCAACCGATGCCATGCTAATCTAAGATTTCCTTTTAAATCCGTCCGTGAGGTTTGAACTTGGCAATGCGCCTTGCCCGATGCTTGATTTTTCTCTGTCTGATTGCACTCTCGAGGTTTGCCGTCGCCCAAGGCACGCGCAGCTGGGAACAGTCCAACTTCGAGGGGCTGGTGAAAGGTACCGCCCAGGGGGTCGCCATCTTGAGTGGGGGAGGTCTTGAGCTGGCCCCGACATTCACGCCCCTGGCCACGACCCCGTCGACCTACATCTGGTCGATTGCCGCCGAACGCGACGGCACAGTCTACGCCGCCGCCGGCTCTCCCGCACGGATCTATCGCATCGCGGAGGGAAAGCCCGAGGTCATCTTTGCACCCCAGGAACTGCAAGTCCAGGCTCTCGTGGTTGACCCGAAGGGCGTGATCTATGCCGCCACCAATCCGGATGGAAAGATCTACAAGCTCGTACCCGGCCGTGAGGCGGCAAAGAAAACAGATGGAAGTTCGCGAGCCGAAAATTCGCAATGGAATTCCTCGGTCTATTTCGATCCCGAAAGCAAATACATTTGGGATCTTGCCGTCGATGACGCGGGAAACCTGTACGCCGCAACCGGAGATCAGGGACAAATCTTCCGCATCACTCCCCAGGGACAACACTCGGTTTTTTTTAAAAGCGAGGAGGCCCATATTCGCGTGCTCGCCGTCGATGCCAAGGGCAACTTGATCGCCGGTTCGGATGGAAGTGGGCTGGTCTATCGCATCTCTCCCGCAGGGGAAAGCTTTGTCCTCTACAGTGCGCCGAAGAAGGAAATTACCGCTCTGGCGATCGGGCGAGACGGCAATATCTACGTTGCCGGGGCGGGGGAAAAGCATGGGGGAACGGGTTCCCCGAGTTTTTCCATTTCGGTGGCGACTTCGCCGGCTGGCGGAACCGGTCCCCAGATAGCGCCATCGGGCCCTGGGGCTCCGAGCGCCGTACCGATGGCGCTCGGCAATCCTGGCGCGGCCACACCCACCGGGGGCTCGGAGATCTATCGCATTTCTCCCGATGGCTCGCCGGCGCGGATTTGGAGCTCGCGGGAGGATCTGGTTTACGCTCTGGCCTTGGATGGGCACGGCCGCTTGCTCGCGGGAACCGGGAATCACGGGCAAATCTTCGCCGTGGACCCCACGGGTGCGTTCCGCGATCTGCTCACGGCCGCGGCCAGCCAGGTCACCGCATTCACCCCTGCACCCCAAGGCGGGCTCTACGTGGCCACGAGCAACTTAGGAAAGGTATTTCTGGTGAGTGCAAACTCGACCGCCCAAGGCACCTACACCAGCGACGTGTTCGATGCCCACATCTTTTCGCGCTGGGGGCGAGTCGAATTCCGTGGGGCGGGCACGGTCGAACTGTTCGCGCGTAGCGGCAATGTGGATAACCCGGATCGCAACTGGAGCGCCTGGAAACCGATCGATTTCAAAAAAGACGGACTGGTCAACGCTCCCCCGGCCCGCTTTATTCAATGGAAAGCCGTGATGCACTCCGGCGATCCTGCGCCCCGGCTGGACAGCGTGCGGCTCAACTACTTGCCCAAGAATGTGCCGCCAGAATTTGACGACGTCACGGTGCAAGTCGGAATGCGCTACCAGCCTCTGCCCAAGGTGCCCAGCCCCGACGTCAATCAGCCGCGTTTCGATACTCCCCCCGCCTCCACGCGCGACCGGGACTCGGTGGGGGTGAAATGGAACGTTCACGACGATAATGACGACCAGATGGTGTACTCGGTCTACTACCGGGGCGATGGCGAAACTCGATGGCTGCTGCTCAAAGACAATCTGGTCGATAAGTTCTACTCCTTTGATGCTACCCTGCTTCCCGATGGGGGATACACGGTGAAAGTGGTCGCCTCCGATGCTCCCTCGCATTCTCCCGGGCAGGAGCTTACCGCGGAAAAAGAAAGCGAGCGCTTTGAAATCGATACCACGGCTCCCCGGATCGAGAATCTGACGGCTGCCTACGAGAGCGGGCAACTGCGCGTGCGGTTCCGGGCGGAGGACAGCTTTTCAGCCATCAAACGCGCCGAGTTCTCGATCGATGCCAGCGACTGGCATTTTGTCGAACCGGTGGGAGAGATTTCCGATTCGAAGACCGAGACCTATGATTTTCACGCCGCCATTCCCGCGGATCTCGCTCCGCCGGGTGCGCCGGACCCGAGCCCGAGCGCGGGCAGCCAGGAAGAACACGTCGTCATCGTGCGAGTCTACGATCGCTACGACAATGTGAGCTCGGAGAAGGTCGTAGTTCGAGCGAGGTAACCCGCCCGCAGGAAGTGGCGCCGCGACGGTGATGGTTGGCGGAGGCACAGGGAGGCGAGACCTTGGGGAGAACCCCCGCTGGCTTCAACTCTCGGCCGGCTCCAGTTCCACCGTGCCCGCGAGGTTGGGTTGCCGCAGCGCGGGGAACATCCAGGCCCAGATCGCCACGACGACAAGCGTCCCCACCCCACCCAGGACAACCGCCGGTACGGTTCCGAACCAGTGGGCCGTGAGCCCGGACTCAAACTCTCCCAATTGATTGGAGGCACCGATGAACAGCATATCGACGGCATTGATCCGTCCGCGCATTCGATCGGGCGTGCCGAGCTGGATGAGAATGGCGCGAATCACCACGCTCACCATATCGCTTGCCCCGACGAGCAGAAGCGAAACCAGCGACAGTGTCAGATTGCGGGAGATCCCGAAGATGATGGTAAAAACTCCGAAGCCCGCCACGCACCACAACATCGTGGGGCCGGCCCGGCTCTTCAAGGGGCGATGGGCAATCAGGATGGCCATCGAGCCGGCACCGACTCCGGGGGCGCTGCGCAGCAGTCCCAGGCCCCAGGGTCCGGTATGGAGAATCTCGTGGGCGTAGACCGGAAGCAGGGCTACGGCTCCTCCGAGCAGAACGGCAAACAGATCGAGAGTCAGGCAACCGAGGACCAGCTTGTGTTCCCAGATGTAGCGGAAGCCAACCAGAAGAGTCGCGAAGTTCAGCGGCTCTTGCGGGCGCGGCTTCTCTCGCACGCGAATGCGCAGCATCGAGGCGAGCGCGGCGAGTGAAACCAGGCTGGCGGAGGCATACACCGGAGCGGCTCCATGAAAAAGCGCATAGACCATGCCACCCACGGTCGGGCCCAAAATCGTGGCCGCCTGAAAGGCCGTGGAGTGCCAGGCGACGGCATTGGAGAAATGGGTCTGGGCCACCAGCTGCGGCAGCAGGGCACGGCTGGCCGGGAAGCTGAAGGCGCGCAGCAGGCCGAGCAAAGCCACCACCAGGTAAATCAGAACAACGGAATGGGTGGCCGCCAGAGCAATCAACAGGAGCAGAGAGGAACAGACGGCATAGCCGGCATAGCAGAGAAGCAGCAGCCTCCGCCGGTCGAAGCGGTCCGCGGCGTGACCCGCGGGCAGAAAGAAGAGAATTCCGGGCACAAACTGAGCCAACCCGACCAGTCCCAAATCCAAAGGACGCCTTGTGATTTCATACACTTGCCAGCCCACGGCCACGGATTGCATCTCGAGAGCTACGACCACGAAGAAGCGTGCGCCTACATAGGCGGTGAAATTGGGGTAGGAAAAAGCCACTCGACCGGAGAACTCGGAGTTGGCGGATGCGGCCATGCTAGCTTAACTTTACAATGTTTCTGCCCTGCCTGAAGCTGCTCGCCTGGCTGGCTTGTGTCGCTTACTCGACCATTCCTTCCTTCTGGGTTCTGATCCATTCCCGCGCGGAATTCTGGCGATCGCGGAAGCGCTCTCCGTATCTGATTCTGCTGCCTGCTTGGATGGTCACGGGGTTCCTGGCAGCGGCCCTCACATTCCCCTG
>Ga0187783_10000524_pt1 | contig 28193 bp, 19 predicted proteins | sample 1015_SJ02_MP02_2_FD_132471 | JGI IMG/M metagenome (GOLD analysis project Ga0187783, IMG submission 132471) | Tropical peat soil microbial communities from peatlands in Department of Meta, Colombia - 1015_SJ02_MP02_20_MG | ecosystem: Environmental > Terrestrial > Soil > Wetlands > Peat | place... | reverse complement strand
TGTGACGGTTTTCGCTTCTCCAGCCCCAGTCGAGCAGGAATCCCTATTCATATCGCAGCGCAATCAGGGGATCGACGCGCGTAGCGCGCCGTGCGGGGAAGAAGGAGGCGGCGGCACCGACAAGCAGCACGACAAACGCGACGGCGGCGAACGTTAGCGGATCAGTCGGCTTGACCCCAAACAGTTCGCTCGCGAGCAGCCGAGTGAGACCCAGGCTGGCGCCCACGCCGATGGCAATGCCCAGAACGATGAGCGCGAACCCTTTCCCCACAATCAAGCGGAAGATATTCGCGCGCTGCGCGCCGAGGGCCATGCGGATTCCGATCTCGCGCGTCTGCAGGGAGACGGCGTAGCCCATTACACTGAAAACGCCGATCCCGGCGAGCGCCAGGCCAATGGCCGCGAAAGCACCGAGCGATTCGAGGCCGAACTGCGGCTCGGCGAATGTGAACCGCTGCAGGTAGTTCCTGAGCGTGTCGGCTTCCGTGGGCGCCACGCTGCGATCGACCGACCAGATCTGCTCGCGGACGCTCTTGAGCAGCGACAGCGGGTCTACGGTACTTCGCAGGATGATCGCCCGGTTGGCGTAGGCCGTGATCGTGTAGGGGATGTAGGCCTCGGGCTGGACTGCCTCTTCGAGGCCCCTGTTGCGTACATCGGAAACCACGCCGATTACCTCGAAATATGCGTCGTGCGGCGTTTGCGCGATTTCGTCGAAGACGTTGAATTTGATCTTGCGGCCGAGTGGCTCGCCCGGGGCGAGATACCGGCGTGCGAATGTCTCGTTCACCACGGCGAGGAAGCGGCCCGCTAGAACGTCGCTCGGCGAAAGCAGGCGGCCGCGCAGAAGTCGCAGCCCGATCGTCTTGAAATAGCCCTCGCTGCACACGTCAAAGAGCGCGGACCAATTGTCGGAATGGACTTTTCCAGGGATGGTGACGTCGCTCCGAGCCGAGTTGTAGGGCGGAAGCGACATCGTTTCTGCCGCCGAGAGGACGCCGGGCAAAGTCTGGACTTTCGCGAGCGCTTCGTCGAAAAAAGCCCTCTTTTCCGGCACGGTCGTATAGCGCCCAGGGGGAAACGCAATTTCGACGGCCAGAACATGGGTGGGATCGAAGCCAAGGTCCAAGTGTGTGAGAGCGTACAGAGTGCGCAGCATGAGACCCGCACCGGCCAGCAACACGATCGAGAGCGCGACCTCTACGATCACGAGAGCGGCGCGCAGCTTGCCATGGCGAAAGCTCGAGCCACCGCCTTTTCCTGCCCCCGCCAGGCATGGATTCAAATCGCGGCGCACGGAATGCAGCGCCGGTGCAAGCCCGCAGATGACCGTCGTGGCCAGCGTGACCCCCATGGCGAAAAGCAGCACAACCCGGTTGAGTTCGATCACGGCTTCGCCCGGAAGCATGTCCGGAATTACGGCAGCCGTTACGCGGATGCCCACGTACGCAAAGAGGCAGCCAAGCGCGCCACCGGCAATCGCAAGTACAAAACTCTCGACCAGCAGCTGACGGACAAGGCGCCAGCGACTCGCTCCCAGCGAGGCACGCAGCGCGATTTCCTTCTCTCTTACCGTGGCGCGCTCGAGCAGCAGGTTCGCGACGTTGCTGCAAGCGATTCCGAGCAGCATCCCAACGGCGACCAGGAGAACGTAGAGCATTGCCTTCGAATCGCCGACCACATCGCTCGCCAACGAATCCACGTGAATCGTGAACCTCTCCGGATAGTCGCGGGGGTATATCTTCGCGAGGCGGCGCGCAATAACGTTAATATCGGCTGCAACAGCGGCGTAGGTGACGCCCGGCTTCAGCCTTTCTTCGGCGACGAGGTAGCGCGGTCGGTTGAATTCGTTCACCGCATCGGGCGTGTCACGCGCCAGGCTCAGCGGAAAGTATGTGGCTGCGCCGAAAAAACGGAATCGAGGAGGCATGATGCCAACCAGCGTACGCGAAACGCCGTTGAGTCTGAACTGCCCGCCGAGAATCTTGGGGTCTCCGCCGAACTTTTCCTTCCAGCATTGGTAACTCATAACGAAGACGGGCGGGGCGCCCGGCTTGCCGTCATCGTCGGTGAGCCAGCGGCCCCGAAGCGGCGGGACGCCGAGGAATGGGAACGTGTTCGTGGTGAGATAGGAACCTTCGAGCTGCTCGGTGCCAGTGCTCCCGGAATACAGGACCTCGGTATAAGCGCTTCCCACCATGTCCGTGAACACGTGGTTCTGTTCCCGGTAATCGAGAAACTCCGCGAAGCTGAATGCCCCCCGGCCCCGCGACCCTCTTTCGTCCGCGTTATGAATCTGGAAAATCGTCATTCCGCCCGCGTCTTTGTAGGGAAACGGATTGAGAAGCCCGTCATAGACGACGCTGAAGACCACGGTGGATGATCCGATGCCGAGCGCCAGGGCAACGACAGCGAAAAGCGCGAAACGGCCGTCTTTGAGGAGCGTTCGCGTGCCGTAGCGGAAATCCTGCCAGCAACTTTCGACTATTGAAATTCGATCCAAAGCCTCGGACATTCCGCAAGACCTCCGCAAACGATTCCGGTCCCAGCGCCAGCATGGGATGTTAACACCTTCGACGGGAAAGTCAGGGGCAGGATTGAAGTCTGTAATCTTTACGAGCGGCCAATTTCCGCCAAAGGCTCTCCTCTCGGCCTTGTCGCATCGCTCGCGCCAAAAAAGCAGGAAACAACCCTTGCCATTTTGGGTCGCAGCCGGCCTGACCCTCGAGGCTGGACGCGCGGACCAGGGCAGGATCGCTCTACCGTGACGCTTTCAACATGCTCTGGTCCACATCCGCCCGACGGCATTCTCTGCCGGGATAGACTGATATCCGGATGAGGAATTCCGCTTGAGCACTCGGGCCGAAACCATTGCCGCCGAGAGCCAGAAGGGGCCTTGGTTGTATCGCCCGTGGCTCGATCTGCTGGTGGGCTGCGGCGCCTGGTCCGCTCCGCTTCTGGCGGTCGTCACTTGGCTTACGCCCTCCGATACGCACGCTTGGGGCGTCCTGTTCTACGCTCTCGCAATCGTTTTCAACTATCCGCATTTCATGGCGACGGTGTACCGCGCCTACCACACGCGCGAGAATTTCGAGAAATACAAAATCCTGACCCTGCACGTCACGCTGTTGATGGCGCTTACCGGCGTCTTGCTGCACGCATCGCCGCAGCTTCTGCCGTGGGTTTTCACGCTCTACATCTGCTGGAGCCCGTGGCACTACACGGGACAAAACTACGGGCTGCTGATGATGTTTGCCCGGAGAAGCGGCCGAGATGTTTCTGGCGCTGAGCGCCGCTGGATTCGCGCAGCGTTCATTGCCTCCTATCTCATGCTGCTCGCGAGCTTCGAGACCGGCGGAACGAACGATCCGCTCATCCTCTCGCTTGGCCTGCCTGCGAAATTTACGCTATGGGCAAGGCTCGGCCTGGGAGCAGCCTTCGCCGTGTTCGTGGCGATTGGTTTCCGGCGACTGATCGCGCGCAGCGGCGTCGAAGCCATGGCCGCGCCGCTCCTGCTGGCGCTCACGCAATTCCTCTGGTTTGTCTTGCCAACCCTGATCGAGCTCGACCCGGCACACAAAATCCCGCAGACGCAATATAGCAGCGGCATCCTAGCGGTCCTGCACTCAGCACAATACATATGGGTCACCAGTTACTACCAGCAACGCGAGGCGCGTGCCGCCGGCCAATCGAACTGGCGTATCGCCAGCTACCTTCTGACGCTCATCGCCGGTGGAATCGCCCTGTTCATTCCCGGGCCGTGGCTCGTAAGCTATGTCCTGCACTTCGACTTCACGACCAGCCTGCTGATCTTTACGGCGCTGGTCAACATCCACCATTTCATCCTCGACGGGGCGGTCTGGAAATTGCGCGATTCACGTGTCGCGTCGTTGTTGATCGGCCAGGGCGCGAAAGGCCCGACGGGGGGAGACCCTCCCGCACGATCTGCCGACCGCAACCGAGCAGCTCGTTCTTCCCCTCTAACTCGTCTGATTTCGGCTTCAGCGTTTCGAGTGACGCTGGCGTGCGTACTTCTCGCTTGGGGTGCGGCTGAGCAGGTTCGCTTCGCGCTCGGAACCGCCGACGGCAACCTGGAGGCTCTGGTTCGCGCTTCGCACATGAATCCGTATGATAGTGCGGTTGAGGCGCGCATCGCCATCGCGGAAGGAAGGGCCGGCCAAGGCGATGCTGCCATCGCCGCGCTGACACGAGCCGTAGCCATTAATCCGCATAACGTCGCCCTGCAGCATGCCTGTGCCAGAGCGATGCTGCAGAACAGACGCTATGAGGACGCCTATGAACACTACGCCAAGATGTTGAAGCGATTCCCTCGTGATGAGGATGCGCTCGTGAACTACGGCTTGCTTGCGGCGCGCCTTGCCCATCCGCAAGAGGCTCTAGACTCCTGGCAGAGGGCCGTCGACGTCGATCCGAACGAGCCCAATCCCCACCTCTATCTGGCAGAGGCATTTGACCAGCGAGGAGAACCCCAAGCCGCTGCCAGCGAATGGCAAGAATTCTTGCGCACAGCAGCGTCGCGGCCCGACGATCCCGCGGCTGGGCCCGAGCAGCAAGCCTCGGCGATGATCCAGTTAGCGGATGATGAATTGAAGATCAACCGGACTGACCTGGCCTTGCCGCAGTATCATGCCGCCATCGACCTCACCGGGCGCACCGGTGACGTCAAACTCGAGAGTCTAGCCCTCATCCGTCTGGGAGACGTAGAAGAGAAGACACTCGACGCCAAGTCCGCGGCGCTGTCCTATCAGCGCGGATTGAGGCTGGATGCGCAATCAGGAGATCCGCGCGCAGAAGCAATCGACTGGTTTAATTATGGGCAATTCCTCCGTCGGCATGGGCAGCGGGACGACCTGACCTATGCTTGCCTGCTCGAGGCCGAGGCGCTGCTAAAAGACACGCACGGCCCGGAACTCGCCGCCGTGCAATCCGCGCGCCAGGAGATCGAAGGACGCCTCGGCAAAGCAGCCCACAAGAGTCAGGCGAACTTCACTGAACTTCTCGCTACCGCCGGCACCCTGCCCGTCAACTCTTTCTGACCATGTTGCGAAAATGTTGGTTGTTCCTTCTAGGGGGGCTACTGGCCGGAACGAACAGTGCCTACGCGCAAGATGCAATTGCGACTGACCGTCCGGCGTTTACAGCCTCGAGTATCGTCGTACCGCAGGGGACGCTTCAGTTTGAGAATGGTGTCGCGAGAACGATTACCGAAGGCGACTCGATGTTTGATTTCCCAGAGACCTTGGTGCGCTTTGGTGTGGCGTCCAAAACGGAACTCCGCGTCGCTGCCCCGGATTACTTGGACGCCTTCGGTTCAGCCTCACCTGTTTCTGGCTTTGGCGACGTGCTCGTAGGCGTTAAACAGCAGCTGGGACCCACCCCAGGCGGTTTTGATGTGTCCGCTATCCTGTCGCTCAGTCTCCCGAGCGGATCTAAGGGCATTTCGAGCGGCGGCTACGATCCTCAGTTCCAGCTTCCGTGGTCTCACGCGCTGACGAAAAATTGGACGGCCGATGGAATGTTCGCCGCGTATTGGCCTACGCAGGGAAAAAGAAGAAATGGGACCGGGCAGGCCGCGTTGGAATTTGATCGTGAAATCACAAACTCCTGGGATGCATTCATTGAATACAATGGGGAATTTGCTCAACGCGGCGGCCCTGAGCACGTGATCCACTTTGGCACGGCTTACCGGTTCACTAGCAATCAGCAGATCGATTTGCATGTGGGCTTTGGCCTCTCCTCAGCAGCAGCGGACCAGATTATAGGAGTAGGGTACTCGTTTCGATTTCGAGTTCTGGGCCGGTGAGTGCTACCAACTCACCAAGTGCCGCGGGTCAGTCGAGATGCATCTCCCCGCCTTCCCTCGGCGATTCTCATTTGCTCAAACGGCCCTCACCCTCGGCACGCGGGGGTAGCCGCAAGGCACAAGGACCCACACAGAGAGCGCCGTGCTTCCTTCAAGGTTTGGCCTGGGTGCGCACGGCGATGAACGATACCTGTTCAAGCCCGGGGAAATGATCCTCTTTGTCGGCCTTGCGCTCGGTAGGCGCAACTTGCTGGATGGCCGTTTGAGCGGGCAGCACCGAACCAAAATATTGGGCGTAGATTTCATTGAATTGCGGCAGCTCTGACAAATCATCGAGGTAAACGTTTGTGGCTACCACTTGATCAAAGTGCACGTCAGCTTCCTCGAGATTGTCGAGAAGATTGCGCATGGTTTGCCGCAGTTGATGCGCAGTGGTCGTGGCATAAATCCCGCCGTGGGGCCCGGGAATAAAGCCGTCTTTGGCCGAGCAATACAGGGTGTCGCCCGCAAAAACGCAGGGACTGGCGGTCGGGCTGGGGGGCATATTCTTTGGACGGACGGCTTTGCGTAGGGTGAGGTCGCGAAGGGCGACACCCGTGTACGCAATGTGTGCCCGACCGGGGAGACTGATCACCTCGATGGTGGCTCGCGCCGGCGTGTTCCCGAACTCAAATCGTCGAGCGTAACGCTCATTCATGATCCGCGAAGGGATTTCCGCGGTCAGGTAGGGATTGACGAAGACCATATTGCCCAGTTCGAGGCCGGCGGCTTTGAGGACTGCCTGCAGGCGATCGAGCGCCAGGTCGACCTGCGCGGCGGGATCATCGGGGAGGTTGCCCGTCGCGGAATCGCTGCCGAGCATGCTCGAAACGAAAAGCCGGTCGTGAGTGAGGATGCCGGGAGAGGCTGATTCGCCCGCCTTGTAATCTGGCGGAAAGACGGCCCGCTTTTCCGAGAGGTTCCGCACCGCGACAGCGCTGATTTGAATGGGCGACTCGGGAACGCGGGCTACGCCCAGCACGGCTCTGGCTGGCGGGGTTTGCGAGAAGTATTCCCCGAAGATGCGGTCCATCTCTTCATACCTGCTGATGTCCTCGAGATAGACCTGGGTGTAAACGACGTGGTCGATCGTGAGGCCGGCGGAAGTAGCGACACCCTTGATGTTATCGAGAGCCTGACGGACTTGCGCCGGAAAGGTCTCGGGCAGGCTGCCGTCGGGTCGGCGCGGCCCTTGGCCCGAGATGTAGAGGTAATCGCCGGCATCGACGGCCGGAGAAGAAAAGCGATTCGCGTTCGCGGAGCCCTCTCGAGGCACGACGGCGCGGACCTGCGCTTGTGCCCGCAGCGCAGGCCAGAGGACCGTCGAGCAGAGCAGAGCGCACACCCATAAGCTTCGCATCGGAATCCTTCGCGGGATTTGCCGGAAATGGCAGCCCATCGCGCTAACCTAGGCTGCGAACTTCTTCTGAGCGGCGCCCAGAATGGAACGCAATCTTTGCCCCACGATGATTTCCTCTCCAGGCCTGATGGTCATGGAAACCAATTCGATGTGGTCGGGGCCTTTGGGTTCCTTTCGATTCGGATTGCCTTCCCGGACCGCGGTCACCAGACTCGGATTGTCCGCCCCGAGCACTTCGATCACTGGGTCGCCCGCGCGCAGCTGTTCGACGCAGTCGGACATCGTGTATTGCCAGCCTGCTTGATCCCAGAAAACCTTGAGCGTCGGGTAACGGTTGCCATCATCGGGGACATAGGTTTCGGTCTTTACCCCGGGGACGGTCTCGACCAGCCTGCGAATGCGGTCGACGCGGCTCTGCCACTCGGCGTAGAGTTTCTTCTCATCCAGGCTCAGCCAGGTCTCGAGCGCGGTCAGGCAGCCGATGATCTCCTCTTTTCCAACCTTCATCGGGCGGCAGACGGCTCCCTCGCGCGGGTTGCAATTGAGAAGGGCCGCTTCGATTAGATCCCGTCGGCCCAGAAGGACTCCGCTGCATTGCGGACCGCACAGCCCCTTGCCGCCGGAAAAGCAATAGAGATCGATTCCCATCCGGGCGTAGAGTTTGGCGTTGTCCGCCGGTGGAATGCCGGCGGCATCATCGAGCAGCATGGGAACCTTGTGATCTTTGGCAATGGCCAATTCTCGCTGCAGCTTGTCGCCGAGATCGGTCGTGTAGATCATGGCGGTGTTTTCGTTGATCGCGTTGGCCAGTTCCTCGGGAGAGTAGACAAGCACCAGCTTGGCGCCAGTCAGCCGGATGGCGCTATCGAACGCGCTTCGACCTCCCACCATGATCACTTCGTGCTTGAGCCCCGTGGTGTCGGGCAGCTGCCAGATGAATTTATCATCGACGCCGGCTATGCATCCGGCGGTGGCCGCGGCCATCGCTCCCGCAGCACCGGAGGTGATGATGCCGGATTCGGCGCCGGTCAACTCAGACAGCCGTCGGCCGACGGCACGCTGCAGGTCGAACATATTCACGAAATATTCGGCAGCCTCGACCTGTGCCTGGCGCACCTCAGGGAACTCCAGAGAGCCGCTCAGATACGTCCAGGTTCCTCGGCAATTGATGACCGTTTTCACGCCGAGACGCGTGTACACGTTCTGACGCGGATCCTTGCCCACGGCAGTCGCAGCTTGGACGTAGAGATCGCGCGCCGCAATCTGGGTGAGTAGGGGAGCCGCGGCCAGAAGCTTCACAAAAGAACGGCGGCTCGAATTAGCCTGCATGCGGACTTCCTCCAGACTCAAGAATGTCGGCCGAAGCTTTCCGCCGACTAATCGTCTTCCTCAAGGAGCGGAATCTTCGATCGCACCGCCAGAATGTGAGCCTTTTCGCCAGGCCGGTCCTGGTTGTAGAACCCGACGGTGCAGTTGGGGCGGAAATAATAGGCGTCCCCCGCTCGGGCCGGGTAGCGGCCCTCGACTCCGTCCAATCCGCTTCCGGCGACCATCTCGCCCTGGCCGTCCAGGACCAGATAGATCTCTTCGGCCGTTTCATGGTGGTGCGGAAAATTCGTACCTCCGGGTGCAAAATCCATCCAGAAAAAACTGACCACCACGTATGCCTCGTCGATGGCGTCGCGCTTTGCGGTGCGTCGACCGAGAAGCAGTTTGTAAAGAACCGATGTGGGATGACCCTCGACGGTCTCCTCCCTAATCTGGTCCAGATTGACGATCTCGGGCTCGGCCGAGGGTGTGCCGATCGCAATGGAGGACGGAATCTTGAAGCCCATGACCAACACTCGCAACGTCCGGCCCGAACCGTTCGCCAGGGAATGCCTTACACCGGGAGGCAGGTAGGTGAAATCATTGGCGCGCATCGCATAGGTGCCCTGGCCGTAGTGCAGAACGCCCGCGCCTTCCAGAACAAAATAAATCTCCTCCTCACGATCATAGAGCGTTGACTGGCAACTTCCGCGGGAGTCCAGGGTTACCTCCGCGAAGCGGGCCACACTCAACAGAATCCGATTCTGGGCGTCTCCTTCACCGAAAATGGGCTGAAAATGGCAACTCGCAGAAGAAAGATTGCTGGCCGCATCGCTCCGTTGCGGCACGTAGCGGTAGAGCCAGGTAGCATCGATCTCACGATCTTGAGCCAGTAGGGCAGAAGCGGCGACGAGCCATAGCAGCAGATTCTTCAACTTTGTTTCCGGAAGGGCGCGCTCATACGTGTCGTTGCCGCGCGCAGCTCGGTATATCACAGAATGTGCTTGACGCAAATCGAAAGCTTTCGTTTTATTAGCTTTCATTCCGTTTCTAAGGGCGAGCCGCACGCCAGCTGTGCGGAGCCCGGCGGGCTCGTCTCGACACTACTTTGGGGGAAGGGCGCAAATCATGAAATTCGATCCATCGCTTCGGCTGGCACCTGTCGCCGCTGGGTTTCTGTGCATTTTTCTGGCGCGGTCCCTCGGCCTCGGGCTCGGCTTGGCCGTGGCGGCAGGTCAAGCGAGTCCCTCCGCGAAGGCGGAGTGCCGTGTCGAAGCGGTTGACTACAAGGGCTGGAAGGCGGAGCAACTCTCAAATCGCTGGGTCCAGCTGCTGGTCGTTCCCCAAAATGGCGGGCGATTGATGCAGGTGACCTTCGCCGGCCACCCCTACCTGTTCGTCAATCCCCAATACGCGGGCCGCTACCTCCCGCCGACTCCCGGGCAGTGGTTCAACTATGGCGGGGACAAGCTGTGGCTCCTGCCCGAAGGAAACGACGATGAACAGCACTGGGTGGGCGACTCCGACATCGTGGATGACGGGCCATTCTCCTTTCGAAAGATTTCCGAAGGGAAGAACTGTCAGGTCGAGCTCAGCGGGCCGGCCGATCCCCAGACCGGAATTCAGTTCGTGCGCACGATTGGCGTCCAGGCGAATTCGCCTCGCATCCGCTTCCACGCCTCAATGAAAAACGTGAGCGGGCACTCCGTCGAATGGTCGATGCAATCGGTCTCGCAATACGATACGTCGGCCCCAAACTCGTCTGCCTCCGACGAGGCGTCCCGCATCAACCACGAGTTCTGGGCGTTTACTCCAGCCAATCCGGCCAGCGGCTATCTCAATCGCTATCACGTTCGCTTTGGCCCGGCGGAAAATCCCGCCGTTGAGGTGAGGGACGACGGCCTCTTCACCGTGCACTACGTGCACATGGCTGCTGAGTTGTGGCTGGACTCAACGGCCGGGTGGCTAGCGGTGGTCGACGGCGGCAGCCGGTACGCCATGGTGGAGCGCTTCCGCTACGAGGAAAACAAACCGTATCCGGGCAAGGCATCGGTCATCTTTTGGACGAATGGCCCGGAGATGCGGCTGAGCAGCGACGGAATACCTTCGCTCAGCGCGGATGCGGACGCGAGCCCCATTTATCTGGAAGCCGAGATCAACAGCCCCATGTGCCGGCTGCGTCCGGACGAGGCCTGTGATTTTGATACGGAATGGTTCCCCACGCGCGCTGGAAGCGAATTCCACGGAGTGACCGACGCGGGCATTGTGATTCGTCCCCTCCACGCCGTACGGGAGGAGAACGGCAAGATCAGACTGTCGGGATCGTTTGGCGTGTTCTTTTCCGGGCATCTGGTGGCGCACGTCTATAGCGAACACGGCTCGAGCCTGGCCGTGATGCCTCTGGCAGAGGTGAGTCCAAGCGAGGCGGTCTTGCTCGAGGCGGAAATTCTCCCGCCGGGGGGGCCGGCACGAGTTTCTCTTCATCTCGAAGACGAGGGTGGTGTAGACCGCGGCGCCCTCGAGGAGGTGCGGGTCGAAGGCGGGGACAATCGCTGATGAAACGGTGGAGGATGAAACTAGTCCTGTTTCTCCTGGCGGGCTGTGCGGCACCGATGGCGGGACACGAACCGCCGTCTCAAGCCTTGGCCCCTACGAGCGTCGGTGCAGAAGATTTGCTGGCCCGCCCGGTTGCTGCGGACTGGACTTCCTATAACGGCGACTACACCGGACGCCGCTACAGCAGCTTAGAGGAAATCAACGTCACCAACGTCGCGGGCCTGCGTGCGGCGTGGGTTTTCCATCCCGGCAACTCCGAGCGGCTCGAAGTCACTCCCGTGGTCATCCGCGGCGTGATGTACCTGACCTCGGCAAATGATGTATTCGCGCTCGACGCCCGGACCGGGCGCCCCGTGTGGCACTATCAGCGGCCGGTCAGCTCCGGGCTGCTCGACGATGCCGCTGCTCACAAAAACCGCGGAGTGGCTGTGTGGCAACACTCGGTTTTTGTGGAAACCGACGACGCCCACCTGCTTTCGCTCGACGCTCGCTCGGGAGGCTTGCGCTGGGACGTTCAGTACGCCGACAAGGAGAAGCACTACGGGGCGACCAGCGCTCCGCTGCTAGTGAAAGACATGGTGATCGTGGGCACCTCCGGCGGCGACTCCGGAGTCCGCGGATTCTTGGCCGCCTACGACGCGCAGAGTGGAAGGCTGAAGTGGCGCGTGTGGACCATCCCCGGACCAAAAGAATTCGGCTCCTCGAGTTGGCCGGGCGATTCCTACCTGCACGGTGGAGGAACGACCTGGATGCCGGGCACCTATGATCCCGAACTCGACACTCTCTATTGGACTACCAGCAACCCGGCGCCCGATTTCGTGGGAGAGGGCCGGCCCGGCGATGACCTTTATACGGACTGCGTCTTGGCCCTTAAACCCGAGACGGGAGAGCTCAAGTGGTATTTTCAGTTCACACCTCACGATCTTTATGACTACGACGCGAATGAAACCCCGGTGCTAGCCGATCGAGCAGAGAACGGCACAACGCGCCGTCTGCTCGTCCAGGCAAACCGCAACGGTTTCTTTTATGTGCTCGACCGCGCCAACGGCAAGTTCCTGCATGCCACTCGCTTTGTCGAGAAACTCAATTGGGCGAGCGGCGTCGACCCCTCTGGTCGCCCCAAGCCTTCGGGTCGGGTCCCGACTGCCGACGGCACGGAAGTCTGCCCCGGCATCGATGGAGCAACCAATTGGTATTCGCCTTCCTACGATCCCGGCACAGGCCTGTTTTACGTGATGGCTCTTGAGAGCTGCAATCTATATTTCGCCAAACCGAAGCCATTCGCCAGAGGGGAGACTTATTACAACACGGGCACCCAGCTTTCGCCTGACGAGCAGGCGCAGAAGGTCCTGCTGGCACTTTCGGTAGCCGACGGCAGGGTGGTCTGGCGTTATCCGCAGATTGGGCGGGGAGACTCCTGGGGCGGGACGCTAACGACTCGGGGCGGATTGGTCTTTCTGGGAGATGACTCGGAATCCCTAGAGGCGGTTGAGGCGGCCAACGGCCGTCCTCTCTGGCACTTCAATACCGGCCAGCCGATGCGCGCTTCGCCAATGACGTACGCGGTCGATGGAGCCCAGTACGTAGCCATTGCCGCGACGAGCGATGTCTTCAGCTTTGCGCTGCCGCACTAGGTCGAGAGTGGGAGAACCGCGTGGGGCTCGGTAGTCCGAGTTGCCGGCGCGCTACTGCTCCCACTCCTCTTGCTTTAAGCTTGAGGAGCCGCTCGGTCCAGCCGCTTTCATGAGATAACTCACAACATCGTTCAATTCGCTTCGGTTGAGCGTAGAGCCGTAGTCGGAGGGCATCAGCGCCTCTGATTCGTACTCGACCTTCTCGATGTCGGACTTGGTGATAAAGTGAAAGGTTCCATCGAGGGACTGCAACTGCAGAGAGAAATTATCTTCGTTGCGCACCCTGCCGACATATTTGTTGCCGTCGTGAGTCGTGACCGTCGCGAGCCGTACCTGCCGGGTAGTACCTGCGGGTGTCACAATCGCGCTGCGAATCTGTTCAACCTCATGACTCTGCGCATACCCCGACAAATCCGAGCCGATAAATCCGCCTTGGCCGGCAACCATGTGACAGTTCGAGCATCCCGCCTTGCCGAAGAAAACCATCCTGCCTCGATCGGGATCGCCGGGAAGTGCCGCAGTTCGCTTCATCCCCTGAAGCGTGCGCAGGTAAGCCACGACGGCTTTAATATCGGTACTCTCAAGAGAGGGGAAAGCCGGCATTCCCTTTCCGGGGACCCCGTTTTCGATGATGTGAGAGATCTCTGAATCGGAAAGCTGCTCGACGCTGGGCCGGTCGATGATGTTCGGCCCCCGCTCCCCACCCCTGCCGTCTAAACCATGGCAGCTGGCGCAGGTCGAAGCGAAGGTCTGCTTCCCTCGAGCCGAAGCCGACGGACGGCTTCTCGACCGGGCATTCTGGGGCACGGTTTGCGCGACCAACACGCCGGCGAAGGCAAATAACGTCAGCAGCCCTACGGACCGCAGATGGACTGGTCGGAGCAGTTGGCACCCGCGCTAGAACAAGACCTTCAAGGCGAGTTGCATGATCCGTGGATCATTCGCCGAAGTTACGTATCCAAAACCGCCGACTCCTGGGTTGTCGATGTCTCCGCCCGGCATGCCTCCCGTTGAAGTAAGAAAGCTGAACTGCGCGTGATTGAAAACGTTGAACGCCTCAGCACGGAACTCGACCCTGATCGACTCCGTTATATTCGTGTCCTTCAGCAAAGCCATGTCGAAGTTGTTGATGCCGGGTCCGTTGAAATACCGGCGCATCGCGTCCCCCACCTGGCCGAGCGGCTCGGTCACAAAGTAATTCGGGTTGAAATAGGGCTGTCCGGAGCGCGGATTCTTGTTTACAAACAGAGCGCCGCCATTGTTGGCATAGCTGGGCTCGTCGACCGTGTCGGAAAATGTTCCGGTGAGGGAGTTATCGTCCGATTCGCTGAGCTGCACGGGCAGGCCAGTCGCGAAGGTCGTGATTCCCGACAGAGCCCACCCCGCCGTGAGCCTTTTGCAGAAATTGCCAGTGAGGTTGTTAAACGGGAGTTGCACGGTGTAGCTCAGAGTCAGGTCCTGCGGAACATCGAAGACGGACAAACCACGGCTTTGCCGGGAGTTGTAAGGACTGGTTGCGTCAAACGACGTAGACCCATTGTCGATCGATTTCTCAAATGTGTAAGCCAACAGAAAATCGGCATACTTCTCGGTGTGCTTCACGCTGATTTGCAAGGAGTTAAAGCTCGAGCTGGCTACGGTCTCCATGTACGGGTTGCTGCCGAAGTTGATCCCAAAGGGTTGCCGGGTGCCGTTGACCGTCTGTCCGTTAGCCAGGGTGAATACGGTGCTTTCTCCAAACGGACCGCAAGTCGGAGAATTGGGCGCCACGTTCGCGGGATTGCTCAGAAAAAGGCAGAGCGCTTGATTGCCCGGATTCGATTCCTCGAAGGTTAGCAGGTGCCGACCGACCGATCCCACATAGCTCGTGGTGACGACTGTGGATGGTCCAATCTGCCGCTGCAGCGACAACTCAAACTCCTGAACGTACGGGACTACGTTATGCGGGTAGAAGTAGTCGGAGCCATCAATCGGTGTGGCCTGCGCCCAGTTAAACGTCTTGTCTGGATTTGAGGGTGAGGAATTGGCGGGAGGAAAGGTGAAGGGGAATTTGATTCCCTGGTAGTCTCCTGTCGTGCGGGCAATATAGGGCGAGGCCAGCTGCGTCGTGTCCGGGTCGGCGAAATATAAGCCATACGGTGCATCGCCCACTTCAACAAAGCCAGTGGCATCCTCTATAGCGTTGTAGAAGATCCCGTACCCGACACGAATGCTACTCTTGTTCGGCCCTCCGAGCAGCTTGCCCAGCAACCCTTCGCTTGCACTCGGGGCATAGGCTAAACCGATTCTCGGGGCAAAATTGTCGTGCTTGATGGGGGATAAGGTTCGCGGGACACCCGGATCGTCTGGAACCACTAGGCCTACTGGAGCCGTTGGGAAAACCTCGGACTGTTCGCCCGGAATGAGCGTCTCGAGCTTGTTCTGCGTGTCATACCAGGGCGTCATGATTTCATAGCGCAGGCCGTAGTTCAGTGTCAGGCTGGGACGCGCCCGCCAGCTGTCCTGCGCATACACTCCGAAATACTTGCCGCGCGAGTCGAGCAGCTGCTGGCTGGCCTGAGTGAATGTATACGGAGCACCGATCAAGAAATCGGCAAAGTCGAGGCCGGTCTCGGAGCCGTTGAAACCAAAGGCGCCGTTCGGATCGTCGTAGTTTCGTTCGTTGATCTGGTTGTAATGGAAGTTGACGCCGAACTGGAGGGTGTGCGTCCCTACGACTCTCGTATAGTTATCGAGAATCTGGGTCGTATTGTTGAACTCGTGCAAGGTATCCTGCGGAAGTCCGAACTCATAGTTATTGAAAAAGAAGGACGGAACTCCTTCGAGCGACGAATTGACCGGGCCAATCCCCCCTGTGCTGTTCCAGGGCGTATCGAAACCCAAAGAACCGAGCGGAACCCCCTTGCCCCCGCCCGGAATCCCTGTGAAGTTGACGTCTCGCAGCCAGGCGAAGCGGACGTCATTGATCGAGGTACTGCTGAACGTGGTTGTCAGGCCCAGATTCACCATTTGACTGCGGCCCAGGTTCGTGCTGTCAAAACCGGGAATGTTGATGCCCTGCGCGTACGGAGTCATGGTGGAGAACTGGTCGAAAAAGTAATACCCGAACAGTGTGCCGACGTGCGTGTCCGCATCGACGCGAATTCCGCCCTTGTTGTCGCTCAACGTCCCGTTGTATTGCGCGGTCTCGAAGAAACCGGCCCCCGCCGGGGCGTTGGGAGTGGCTTGCGGGATGTAGGGGAGGGTGGCCACGGCGACCGGGGACCAGGCGCTTTGGGGAATGATCCCGTTCGGAAAAACGCAGCCCGTGGCGGGGTTGTTGGTTGTGCATCCCGCGGCGTAGTACGGCTCTCCAGGCACAACCGTGTATCCCAACTCTTGCGAAAGCACATAGGCCCACCCGCCGGCCGAGACACCCGAGCTGGGGCCGGCGGAGGTTCCGACCACCGTTCCGGGGGTACCTCCATTCGCCAGCAGTGCCGTGTACATGTCAAGCACGTCTCCGCTACGGTCCGCCGCCGAGGGAACCGGGAAGCTCTGCGACTGGCCGAGGATTTGTTTTGTGCCCTGATAGTCGGCAAAAAAGAAAATCTTGTCCTTCTTGACGGGGCCACCGACCGTCCCCCCAAATTGATTCTGAATGAAGACTCCGCGTCCGGTGAAGTAGTTGGCGGCATCCAGATCCGTGTTGCGGAGAAAATCAAACAGGTCCCCGTGAAATGCGTTGGCGCCCGATTTGGTCACGACGTTGATCTGGCCGCCGCTGAAGTTTCCATACTCGGCGTTGAAATTGTTGGTGATGATGCGGAATTCCGAGATGGAGTCAAGATTGGGAATCATGGCAGCGCCGTTGTGGACGCCCTCTTCCGCGTTGGCGCCATTCACCATGAAACCGTTCGAACCCAGTCGGCCGCCGTTGACCGACTGCGTTCCATTGGTGATGTCGCCCGATACCGTGGTGGCACCGACGCCCGAGGTTGTGTCTAGGTTCTGATAGGGGGAGACGCCGGGCTGCAAAGCCAACAGGTCGATGTAAGAGCGGCCATTGAGGGGAACCGAGGTCATTTTGGAGCCCTCGATCACCTCGCCCATCTGCGTGCTCTGCGTCTCGACCTGGGTAGCCTCGCTGGTCACCTCGACTTTCTCGCTGATGGCACCGACGTCGAGCAAAGCGTCGGCACGCAGAGCCGTGTTGGCGTCGATTACGAGCCCCGTCTTGCGGTAGGTCTTGAACCCCGGCTTGCTGATTTCGAGATCGTAGGTGCCAACGGCCAGCGTAGACAGGTTGTAAAAGCCTTTGGCGTCAGTCGCCACTGCCGACCTCACCCCGGTCTCGGTATCGGTCGCCACCACCGAGGCGCCGGCGACGACGGCGCCGGATTTGTCGGTGACCACGCCGGAGATACTCCCGGTGATGCCGGCCCAAGCAACGTCGAAGGCCAACAGTGCGAACACAAAGACAACTACGGCGGCGCATCGGTCGCTACGCATCATTCATCTCCCGTCCAGGCAGGTGCATGAAACGCCGGCGCCGCTTCGCACGTTCACCTGATCGAATTGCCCACTGGGTCCTTGTGACAGTCAACCAGCGGTTTTGAATTTTGGTTTATCGCAATCCCCGTTCGGGTGTCAACCCTAACTTTCGCCTGGAATGGGACTCCCACAAGACGCCGCCAAGGACGGGCACGCAACGGGGAGGCGGATTCCCGGACGGAATTGGCCCTTTTCAGGTCGCGCGGGGCGGTGCTAGAGTCCGCCCACGCATCGTTTCAGGAGGAAGACGTGAACAAGCTTCGCCGTTTTCTTCGCCGCCACCGAGCCGCGACCCCGTTCGTCGCAATCGCCCTGGTGGCGGCGGGTCTGGGCGGGGCCCGACTTCTGCGCGCCCTTCCCGCTCAAGGAGCTGGCCCTTCGCAGACGGAAGCCAATCTGCTTGCCGACTTTCGGCGCGTCGAGGTAGCGTCAGTTTCCGATGCGCTCGAGCAGTTGACCGGCAAGCGGATGTACATGAGCCATCGCATGCGCCCCATCTTCACCACCAAGTTTGCCGGCCTGGCGCGCACGGTCTTGCTCAAAAAAGACGAGGGCAATAGGGATCCCGCCGCACTGAATGGAATGCTTGCGGCAATCGACGAAGGCTCTCCAGACTCCGTCTATGTCATGGTGGTCGAGGACGGCGAGGACATCGCCGGGATGGGCGGGCTGATGGGCACGGCCATGGCCGCACGCGGATACGCGGGCGCGGTGATCGACGGAGGGGTGCGAGATGTGGCCTACCTGCGCAAGATCGGATTTCCCGTGTACGCGACCGGTATTGTGCCTTCGACCTCCGTGCACCATTACCGGTTCGCAGGATCCGAGATCGAGGTAACCTGCGACGGTGTTGCCGTCAGCCCGGGCGACATCGTGGCCGCCGACACCGACGGCGTCGTCGTGGTTCCCCGGGCCAGAGCCCCAGAAGTGCTCGCTCTGGCGCAGCAGATGGACTTCAAAGAGCACTCGATGTACGCCGTCATCGAGCAGATGAAATCGATTCTGGAAGCGGTAAAGAAGTTTGGAAGGCTCTAAGGATAAATTTAGAATTCCTGCGGGAAACACGGGGAACGACTAAAGGGATGTGCGGGAAATCGAACCGCGGCAATGGGAAGCAGGTCGAAGTCGAGGATCTTCGAATGTCCTCGGGAATGATGAATCGAATCGGTTTGGCCGTGCTGATGGCCGCCCTCTTACTCTCCCTGGCGGTGCGGGCGGGTGACGGCCTGGTTCCTGTCGTATCGACGACCATCGACGTTCGATCGGAAGACCTGCTGGTCGAGCCGCCAGCCGGCAATTGGCCTTCCTATAGCGGCGACTATTCAGGCCGACGCTATAGCGGTCTGGGGGACATTCAATCCACCAGTGTGGGCGCCCTCGAGGCGCAGTGGGTTTTTCACGCTCGGAACACCGCGCGACTTGAGGTCACCCCCGTGGTCGTCAATGGAATCATGTTTGTTACCGCCGCCAACGACGCCGCCGCACTCGATGCGCGCACCGGACGCCTGGTCTGGCAACATACCTGGCCTGTTTCGGAGGGTTTGATCGATGACGCCTCCGGGCACATCAACCGTGGCGTCGCCATCTGGCGCAACCGCGTTTACATGGAAACGGACAACGCCCACCTTCTCTGTCTGGATGCACGCTCGGGCAATCTGATCTGGAACGTGGCTTACGCCGACTGGAACAAGAACTATGGGGCAACCAGCGCTCCACTGGTGGTGAAAGATAAGGTCCTGGTCGGAACCTCGGGCGGAGATGATGGCGTGCGGGGCTTCCTGGCCGCCTACGACACCCTGACGGGCAAACTGGCCTGGCGGTTCTGGACCATACCCGGACCAGGCGAGTTCGGTTCGGAAAGCTGGCCGGGAAAACTCTATCTGCACGGAGGGGGAACCACGTGGATGCCCGGCACCTACGATCCCGAGCTCAACACGATCTACTGGGGCACCAGCAATCCAGCGCCCGACTTCGAGGGCCGCGTTCGCCCCGGAGATGATCTCTACACGGACTGCGTGCTGGCTCTCGATCCCGACACGGGAAAATTGAAGTGGTACTTCCAGTTCACACCGCACGATCTGTTCGACTATGACGCCGTAGAAATCCCGATGGTGATCGATGCGGTTTATCGTGGGGCGGCAAGAAAACTTCTGGTCCAGGCCAACCGAAACGGCTACATCTACGTGCTCGACCGCACGAACGGAAAATTTCTTTCGGCAACGCCGTTCGTGAGCAAACTGAACTGGGCCAAGGGAATCGATGGGCAAGGAAGACCCATACTCACCGGAATCGAGCCCACCGTCGAGGGTACGTCGGTCTGTCCCGGCTACGCGGGAGCGACGAACTGGTTTGCCCCTTCCTATAACCCGTCGACTCATTCGGTCTACTTTCTTGCGCGCGAGGAGTGTGAAACGTATTTCTTCAAGTCGCAGACCTTTCAAGAGGGGCGAGGCTTCTACTCGACGGGCGTAAAGCGGAATCCGAACGAGACCTCCCAGAAGATGCTGGTGGCCTTCAACCTCGATGCGGATCGAATCGCCTGGAAATATGCGCAGTCGGGAACCGGACGCTCGTCGGCCGGGACGCTGACGACGGCGGGAGGTTTGGTGTTTTTCGGAGATGACGCAGGTTCGTTTGAGGCCGTCGAAGCCGGAAGCGGCACCCCGCTCTGGCATTTCAACACCGGACAGGATATCAGCGCGTCGCCGATGAGTTACGCGGTGGGCGGCAGGCAGTTCGTGGCCATTGCGGCGGGCAGTGACGTTTTCAGCTTTGCCTTGCCGTAGTTGCCGGAATTCTTGAATCTCTCAAACTCGTTGAAAGGAGCCGCTATATGAATGTGACCCTTACTCGTAGGGGATTTGCCGCACGGTGCGCTTCCGTGCTCTCCGCCATGGGCATTACGGCCAGCGCGGCGTCCGCCCGCGGATTCCTGCCGAACTTCGCGCCCCAGGAGGGAGGAATCCGCAAGTTAGACAGCGAGGGCAAACCGGGAACGGAGAAAGACGTGATCATGCCGGTGGTCGTGTACAACGGGCTGATCTATGTCTCGGGACAGGGCGCACACGACACCCGCGATCAGAAGGAATGGACCATTGAGTCCCATACCGGCATGGTTATGGACAAGATCAAGAAGCTTGTGGAGGTTGGCGGAGGGACGATGGACAGCGTCCTTCAAGCCAGCGTCTTTTTGGTGAAAATCGAGCACTGGGACGGAATGCACAAGGTGTTTGCAACCTATTTTCCTCATGGCGGCCCCTCGCGCACAACCGTGGCAGTTGCCGCACTGACCGGAGATTCGCTAGTCGAAATCAACTGCGTCGCCGCCGTGGTCCGCAAATAAAACTCGAAGGAGCAGGATGCTATGCGACTCAATTCGAAGTGGAACCGGCGCGGCTTTCTGGGCACGCTGGCGACGACCGTGGGGGCCATGCTCGCACCGCACAAATTGTTTTCATCGAATCGCGCCGCGGCTCGTTCGAGCACCCGAGCGAGGGGCTTTGGGCAGACCGGCAACCCCTACGAAGAGCTGGGTGTGACGACGGTCATTAATTGCCAAGGGACGATGACCGTTCTGGGCGGTTCGCTTCCCTATCCGGAGCTGGAAGCCGTGATGGCGATGGCCGGACGGCATTTTGTGAGCATTCCGGAGCTGGAGGTAGCGGCCGGCAATCGCATCGCGGAAATGCTCAAGCTGCCGCCGGATTACACGGCGCTGGTCACCTCGGGGGCGGCCGCGGCAATGCAGTCCGGGCTGGCCGGCATTCTGACCGGAGGCAACCAGGCTCTGATCCGGCAATTGCCTGACCTTACGGGAATGAAGTCGGAGGTGATTATCCAGAAGTCCCATCGCAATCCCTTTGATCACCAGCTGCGCTCGACCGGGGTCAAGCTCATCGAGATTGAAACCGTCGACCAGTTGCGCGGTGCGGTGAACGATCGCACCGCGATGATGCACTTTTCCAACTTCGCCAACGCCGCCGGGCAGATCAAAGTGGATGAATGGGTGAAGCAGGCCAAGCAGTACAACATCCCCTCGATGAACGATGCGGCGGCCGACACGCCCCCGGTGTCTCATCTTTGGGATTACGCCAACATGGGCTACGACCTGGTGACCTTCAGCGGCGGAAAAGCGATTCGCGGTCCGCAATGCGCGGGCTTGCTGATCGGCCGTAGAGATTTGGTGGCCAACGCCCTTCTGAATAACAGCCCGCACGAAGACACGCTCGGGCGAAGCCAGAAAGTGGGCAAAGAGGAGATCGTTGGAATGGTCAAGGCGCTCGAGCTTTTTCTGGCCGAGGATCAGGACGCCCTGGCCAGAGAATGGCAGGATCGGCTGGAGGAGATTTCGCGGGAAATCACAAGGATTCCCGGCGTCAGCACGTCGTTTTTCGTCCCCGACGTTGCCAATCACGTTCCGCACATGCAGATTACCTGGGATGAGACACGCGTGAGGATAACGACGGAAGAAGCTCAGAAGACGCTGCGCTCCTCAGCTCCTTCGATTGTGATCGCCGCAGGCGAGGGAAAGTCGGGGCTGTCGATGAACTCGTTCATGCTGCAACCCGGCGAAAACAAAATTGTTGCCGCGCAACTGTCGCGAATCTTGCGCGAACACTCTGCCTAACCGATCTCCCGGATGAGCACGGCTAGAACAAGTAGGGTGCGCTGGTTTCTGGTTCTCTGGCTCTTTGCGCTCAGTGCCATCTCATATCTGGATCGCGTGAACATTTCGATTGCCGGAGGTTCGCTCGCCGAGGTCTTCCATCTGAGCGACGTGCAATTGGGCAAGGTCTTCAGCTCCATGCTGGTTGGCTACGCCATCTTCCAGACCCTGGCGGGAAGGATGGCCGACCGTTTTGGCGCTCGCCGAGTCATCACCGGTGGGGTGATCTGGTGGGGGATCTTCACTGCTCTGACCGCGCTGGTTCCCGCGAATCTGCCCGGTGCGATTTTCCTGCTCATGGCCGTTCGCTTTCTGTTGGGTGCGGGCGAGGCGGTCATCTATCCCTCGGCAAATCAGTTTATTTCCCGGTGGATTCCGATGCGCGAACGCGGCCTGGCCAACGGCTGGATCTTCGCCGGGGTGGGTGCAGGTGCAACCCTCACTCCCCCTCTGATTACTTATGTGATGATCCACCACGGCTGGCGCTTGTCGTTTTGGCTGTGCTCGATCATCGGATTTTTTGCCGCAGCTGTTTGGTTTCTGTCGGCTCGCGACAAGCCCTCGGATCACCCTTGGGTGTCGCCCGCGGAATTGGCGGCCATCGAATCTGGATTGACGACGAAGACCCCGCCCTCTCCGGCCCATGCATCTCGCGATTTTCTGCCCTGGCGACAGGTCGTGCGCAGCAGGGAAGTCTGCGCCGTAACTCTCAGTTACTTTTGCTACGGCTACGTGGCATGGATTTTTTTCAGCTGGTTTTATCGTTACCTGGCCAAAGTCCGCGGGCTCGATCTGAAAACCACCGCTCTCTATTCCATGCTTCCCTTTCTGGCCATGTTGGTCTGCTGCCTGCTCGGCGGGGTAGTCAACGATCTTCTCACCAAGTGGCGCGGGCCCCGGCTGGGACGCTGCTTTCTTGCCGCTTTTGCGATTGCGCTGGCCGGACTGTTTATCGCCCTTGGATCCCAGGTGCGAAGCGCGAGAATGGCCAGCCTTGTGCTTGCCGGGGGCGCCGGGGCACTCTATCTCTCGCAGAGTTCTTTCTGGTCCCTTACCGCAGATATCGCCGGGGCGTCATCAGGTTCCGTCTCCGGGTTCATGAATACGGGTAATCAGATCGGCGCGGCGATCACGGCCGTTCTCACGCCGTGGATCGGGGCGCGCTACGGCTGGACGGCCTCGTTTTTGGTAGCCAGCGCGCTTTGCCTGGTCGGTGCGGCCAGTTGGCTGGCGGTGAATCCGGAAAGGTCGCTTGTTCAGCCGGCTGCGGCGAGTCCGCGCTACGATCGGCCGTCAGAAAACGAGTCACCGTCGAGGATTGCGCCTGATTCCCAGGCATCGAGGGAGTAATCCCTTATCGTCTCCCCGGTGGGCGACGCCCCACTTCGGCACCCAGGAGTTCCTGGACCAGTCTCGATCCTTCTCTTGCCCGAATACCTCTTTCCAGGACAACTTTTTTCTTGGCAGGGGTGGCCACCTCGATGGCCGAGCGAGCCAAACAAGGAACCATTGGGCCGACGCCGGCGTATTATGCTAGGGAAAACCAAAGGGGGAATCGATGAGCCCGCGACATCTTGTTTTGCGCGAAGCCGGTCGTTTGCGCACCCGAGTCGGCCAGCCGCGCCTGGCCGCGCTCGCGCTTTGCGCCGCGCTCGGTTTTTCTTTTCCTTTCTCAACACGAAACGGCTCGCCCACACGCTCCCGAGGAATGCATGAGGACCAGGACGGCGCGGGCGCCTATTTCAACGCGGAGGCTTCATCGAAAGATGTCGGTTTGCCGATTTATCCTGGAGCGCGCCCACACAAGGACAATAATCAAGACAAGCCCTCGGCCAAATTCGGACTGTGGGGCAGTTCCTTTGCATTCAAGCTGGCCGTCGTGAAGCTCGAGACCAATGATTCATCCGAGAAAGTCGCAGCCTTCTACAAGAAGGCGTTAGCGAAGTACGGCCCGGTCGTCGATTGTCGCAATGCCTCGCCGAACCAGGACGAGAAGGGTGATCCGTCGAAGCAGCTCGATTGCCAGGGCGACAAGCCCGCACCCGGCAACATGACCTTCAAATCCGGCAGCAAGCAAAAACAGCACGTTGTCGGCATCGAACCCAACGGGAAAGGCAGCACTATTCAGCTCGTCTATGTCGAATCCCCGGACTGAGCTTCGATTGCTTCCCTTCCCCCTCCGGAGCAGCAACTCAACGCCCATCTACTGATACCCGAGTACGGCGCCTCGGGCAGGCATTTCGCCAAGCTCTCAGGCGCTTGATCACGTCCTGGACGTCCCGCCTTATCGAACCCACCGGACAGTCGGGAATCGAAACTGACTTGTGCCGGCCAAGGGGTGTACACTCGCCGCGGTTTCGAGTTCAAGAGAAGATTCCGAGGCCCTTTTTGAAGGCTCGTTGGAAGGAGGGCCCTACTCATGCGAAAGCTTTCCTTGTTGATTTGCGTTCTGGGAATGCCGTTTGCTTCGTCGGCCCAGAGTCAGCCAGGGTCCTGGGAGAACCTGAGCAGGCTGCAGGCGGGAGATCGAATTCAGGTGGTTGAAATGAATTCGAAGAAAGTCTCCGGGATCTTTTCAAGCGCTTCCGACACCGAGATCTCTTTGCAGGGAAAAGAGGGGCAAGAGGTCATCCCGAGACAGGACATTCGCAGTGTCAAACTCATGAAAAATGCCCACCGTTTTCGGAACACGCTAATCGGGACGGCGGTCGGCGCTGGGGTCGGCGCGGGTATCGCAGCGGGAGCGTGGGAGAACCGAGGGTTTTTGGGCGGCAAGGGAGTCGGGGCCGCAATGGGAGCGGCGCTAGGTTCCTTGGCTGGAGCTGTCGTGGGGGCCCTCGCGCCCAGCCACGACACAATTTACCGCACGAAGACGGCCTAGAGGTGAAGCGCCCTCTCCCGAGTGGCTTCGTTCCGGTGGTTCGGCTGACCGCACGCGGATGGGCATCGACTTCGACTCGAAAGGAGAGGCTCACTTGAAGACCGCTTGCCGGATCTTGCCTCTCTCACTCTGTCTGGCTCTCCTCGGGGGAGCGAGTGCCCCTGCTCAGCGCGAGGCTAGAGGGGCCAAGGCCCGTGCTGCGCAGGCAGAATCGGGCGCCGCCCGGGTCTCCGAGGGCGGCCCCCACGAGTTAACTCCTGCCGATCTTTCCGCATTTCTGGACGGCATTGTACCGCTTGAAATCGAGCGCGGAGACATTGCCGGTGCAGTCGTAACCATCGTAAAGGACGGCGAGATCTTTTTCGCCCGCGGCTACGGTTTTTCCGACTTCGAGAAAAAGAGGCCGGTTTCGCCCGAAGAGACGCTCTTTCGAGTCGGCTCGGTCTCCAAACTGTTTACCTGGACGTCCGTCCTTCAGCTCGAGGAGCAAGGGAGGGTCGATCTGGACGGCGACGTCAACCGCTACATCGATTTCCGCATCCCCGCCACGTTTGGACGCCCGGTCACCCTTCGCAATCTGATGACGCACACGCCGGGATTCGAAGAAGCCGAAAAGGACTTGTTCGGTAGCGGCACGCCGTTTATGTCCCTGCACGACTATGTCGCGACTCACCTTCCCCGCCGAATCTACCCTCCCGGAACCGTGCCGGCGTACTCCAATTACGGAGCGACGCTCGCCGGATATATCGTGCAGCGAATTTCCGGGCGGCCTTTCGACGACTACGTCGCGGAAAACATTTTTAAGCCGCTGGGCATGACGCATTCCTCGTTTGATCAACCGCTGCCCGAGCCGCTCCAAGGGATGATGTCAGAGGGATATATTCGGGCCTCCGGCGGGCCGAAGCCGTTCGAAATCGTGATCGCAGCCCCGGCCGGAAGCCTGGCCACCTCGGGCGTCGACATGGCCCACTTCATGATCGCCCACCTGGCGGACGGCGAGTACCGAGGGGTCCGTATCCTGCGCCCGGAGACGGCGCGGCTGATGCACACGCGCCAATTCAGCATGGACCCAAGCATAAACGGGATTTGCCTCGGCTTTTACGAAGAAGACCGCAACGGTCACCGGATCATCGGCCATGCGGGAGACACCCAGCTGTTCCACACCGATCTGCATCTCATGCCGGATCAGCACCTTGGCTTTTTTGTGTCCTATAACAGCCTCGGCCGCGATGACCCCAATGCCGGTTCCGAGAGAACGGCCCTCTGGGATAAATTCCTCGATCGCTACTATCCCTACATGCCCCCGCCAGCGGCTACGCTTGCGAGCGCAAGGGACGATGCTCATCTCGTCTCCGGCTCCTACCTATCCAGCCGGCGCAGCCAGACGAATCTCTTCTTTCTGCTGGCTCTGCTCAGCGAGAGTACGGTTTCCTCGCCCAAGAATGACGGGATCATCACACTCGACGAAGCCAAGGATTTGAATGGCGAGCCGATGCGCTGGCGTGAGATCGCACCCCTGCGCTATCGGAACGTGAATGGGCAGGAAGAAATCCTCTTCAAACGAGCTGCCGACGGCCACCTCGACCTGCTCGGAATTTTTCCAGTGTTCATCTCACAGAGCGTCTCCGGAACGGCGAACAAGAAACTGCTCCTTCCCCTCATGGTGGTCAGTCTGGGAATCATTGTGCTTGCGATCTTGCTGTGGCCTATCGGGGCCCTCCTGCGCAAGCACTATAAGCAGCCGCTCCGATGGGGTCCCGGGGATCGCCGTCTGCGCCTCGCCGTCAAGATCGTCTGCATTCTGGATCTGCTGTTCGTGGTCGGATTGGCCGTGCTGGTGTCCAAAGTCTCGAACGATATTGGGGCCCTGAATTCCCGTCTCGATCCCTTGATCCACTTGACGCAAGTCGTTGGGTTGCTGGGCGCCCTGGGAAGCTTCGTGGTCATTTATTACGCTTACCGCGCCTGGAGAGGGGGTCAACCGACGATTCTTCTTAAGCTCGGTGACACCGTGCTGGCCCTAGCCTGCGTCGGCTTCGCCTGGGTTCTGCTGATCTCGCACATGCTGAATTTCAATTTGCACTACTGAAGCTGGCAGGGCAGCATGGTAGCGGGCGTCTGGATCGACGCAGCGACTCGCGAGGCCTGGCGTGCCGTCAACGAAGTCGCCGCACTGGCCAAAGTTGCGGAAATCACTAAAGGGCGGTGGTCAGTCTGACGAGATTGCTCTTCTGTACCGCCCGACAGCCACACGGGAAGGATTAGCAATTATTTCAGCACGTAGCGCAGGGTTCCTCTGCATCCGCGAGCGCCGCAACGGCACCGTATTCTCTGCAATTTGATTGGGTACCCATAATTGCCCGTCAATTCTTCGCCCGCTCGGATTCGTCTTCGGCTGAAATAGAATAACCGGCCCCGAACCCGCCGCCACTCGAGGTTGGGTTTGCAGGAATGATTGATGAATTCAGCCCCGCTCCCGCCGACACTTGGGTCGGCGCACCACCGATCGCTCAGAGTTGCGATATAGGCATCCTCGGGAGGTGCGATTCGGTCAGCTTCGGACACCGAAAGGCGCTTGCCCGTATATTCGATCACTTCTTTCCGAGCGGGAATCTCTTCGAGTGCAAACACGCCGTACCCGTGAATTTCAGAGCGCCTCACTCGGAGACGGTAGCGAGCGATTCGGGGATCAATCCGCGGAATCATTTTCTCGTGGCCCAGCACACCATACCCGCAGACGCAGCGTCACCGCAAGAAGGGGGAGCCGGTCTGTTCGACCGGCCCCGTGCAGAATCCTCTAACCGTAACCTCCTGGTCCTAGCTGCGACTACTTTTTCTTAGCCAGCGGCTTCACGCGAAATAGGCTCTTTCCCGATTTCAGCTTCTTGGCCATTTGACTCCTCCCTTTGAGTGGGCAACGGCCCAATCTCTCTACAATGCAAGCTTTGTACCATGCCTGGGGAAGAGGCGAGCAAGGCCCTATCTCTTTGGTTTTCCACAATAGCGGACTCGGGTGCATCGCTGGCCAGCTTCCCCGCGCGTTGAATTACTCAATGCGATGATTGCTTTCTCAATGATGCAGCTCCCGAGCAACGTAGGGCTCCGCTTCGTCCACAGCACTGCTGGTGCAAGAGGACAGAGGCAAACTGCGGGACAAGGAAACCGGACGTATGGAGGCAAGAATTGAACAGAAACTTTCTTACAAGAGTTGATCCTCGGACGGTTCGCGGTATAGGGAGCCGAACGAGAGGGAGACAAAAAGTGCTCGGTGATTTCTTCAATTTTCTTTCAATTTTCGCTTGACATGGAAATGCGACGAGAGTAAAAAGCGCGGGCAAGTCCCGCGTCAAATCTCACAATGTCCCCGTGCGCGCGCGGGTTTGTGAGTAATA
>Ga0187783_10000523_pt1 | contig 28206 bp, 18 predicted proteins | sample 1015_SJ02_MP02_2_FD_132471 | JGI IMG/M metagenome (GOLD analysis project Ga0187783, IMG submission 132471) | Tropical peat soil microbial communities from peatlands in Department of Meta, Colombia - 1015_SJ02_MP02_20_MG | ecosystem: Environmental > Terrestrial > Soil > Wetlands > Peat | place... | reverse complement strand
GATATTGACCTTCGTCCCAATCACAGCGCCCGCTGATTACGTCGAAATCCCAGGATCCCATTTGGCCCGCTGCCAGCGCCAAGCTGCGGAGCTGCTCGCTTTGCGTGAGACGTTCGGTCGAGGCTTGGAGTTCCGCAGTCCGCGCTACTACCCGCGTTTCGAGCTCGCGATTGAGCTGCTCGAGCTGTCGGGTCTTGCGGAACAATTCGGCAAATATTCTGACCTTGGCACGAAGGACCTCAGGAATCACCGGGACCGGCACATAGTCAACCGCGCCCATCTCATAGCCGCGCAGCCGATCGACATCGGTAAAGTGCACAGCGGACACGAAGATGATTGACGTCTTGGCAAAGCGCGGGTGGTCGCGGACCATTGCGGCCAATTGGAATCCGTCAAGATCGGGCATACAGACATCGATCAGGATGACGCCCACATCGTTTCTGAGCAGTTGTTCGAGCGCCTCCCGGGCCGAGTTTGCCTTGAGCAAATTCTCACCGAGCTCCTCGAGGATTACCTCGTAGCTGAGCAGCTTGGCCGGCTGGTCGTCGACCAGCAGGATGTCGACTTTGTCAGTGCGCATGGCCAAGTTCTATCGATGGAGCCACATCCGCAGCGATGACATCAGCTGCTCGGTGTTGACAGGTTTGGCGAGATAGTCGGACGCCCCCGCCTCGAGACATTTTTCACGGTCGCCTTTCATGGCCTTGGCCGTCAGGGCAATGATCGGCAGGCGACGTAATTCGGGCTTTTTGCGGATGGCTTCTATGGTTTTGTAGCCATCCATTTCGGGCATCATGATGTCCATGAGCACGATGGCGACATCCGGTGCCGACTCGATTAGTTTGACCGCCTCGCTGCCGGTGGTCGCCGTGAGAACACGCATACCGCGGCGTTCGAGCACGCTACTTAACGCGAAAATGTTCCGGGCATCGTCGTCGACCAGGAGAACCGTCTGGTTGATCAGCCCGTCGTCGGAACTCGTGAGCCGTTCGAGCATACGCTGCTTCTCAGGTGGCAATTGCGCCACGATCCGATGCAGGAACAGCGCCGTCTCGTCAAGCAGCCGCTCCGGAGACTCGACCCCTTTGACGACGATGCTGCGCGCCATGGTGTGTAGCAACGCATCCTCGTCGGCCGACAGCTCTCGCCCCGTGAAAACCACCACCGGCACGTCGCTCAAGCTCGGATCGGCTCCGATCTCCCGCAAAACATCGAACCCGGACATATCAGGAAGCCGCAGATCAAGCACAACGCAGTCATGCGGATTGCCCCGTAGCGCAGTGAGCGCTTGGGCGCCGGTTCCGACCGTCTCGATTTCGATGTCGTCATGGCCGAGAAGTTCGGTAATGCTCAGTTGCTCGGCCGCATTGTCTTCCACCACCAACAGTCGACGGCGGCGAGGTTTGGCGTATTCCCTGATCCGCGACAGGGCATTCTGCAATTCTTCGGTGCTGGTCGGCTTCGTCACGAAAGAGAAGGCGCCCCGCGCGAGGCCATGTTGGCGATCTTCGTCGAGAGTGATGATCTGCACCGGAATATGGCGCGTCAGCGGATCCTGCTTGAGTTGGCTCAGCACGGTCCATCCAAGCATGTCCGGCAGAAACACGTCGAGTGAGACAGCGGTAGGTTGGTATTGCTTGGCGAGATCAAGCGCGTCCGTACCCCTTGTGGCGACCACGACCTTAAAGCCCCGGTCGCGGGCAAGATCCACCATGATACGGGCATAATGCGGGTCATCCTCGACGAGGAGCAGGATGGTATCACCTGGCTGGATGTCAAGTCGGTCGTCGGCAATCTGTTCGACCACCCGCTCCGGCAAGGCACTCAACATGGCCGCCTGCTGGCTTTGCGCATCGCCGCGAGGCGCAACCCGAACCGGCGCGGCGGGCCCGACATATTTAATCGGCAGGTAGAGAGTGAACGCACTGCCCGCGCCCGGCGAACTGCGCAAGTGGATTTCGCCGCCGAGCAGATTTGCCAATTCGCGGCAGATTGCCAGGCCGAGGCCTGTGCCGCCGTATTTGCGACTGGTGCTGGCGTCCGCCTGCTGGAAGGCTTCGAAGATAATCTTCTGTTTTTCAACGGCTATGCCGATGCCGGTATCAAACACCTCGAAAGCAACGACCGAAGTCGCCTGCTGGAGGACCGGATGATCGAGAGTCCACCCGCCGCGGGCGGCTGACACATTGAGACGGACACCGCCATGCTCGGTAAATTTGAAGGAATTCGACAGCAAATTCTTTAGAACCTGCTGCAGCCGCTTGGAATCCGTGACGATGGCTCGACCGAGACTTGGATCAAGTTGGACTTCGAACGATAATTGCCGGGTTTCTGCCTCATGACGGAAGGGGCGAGCCACCATTTCCAAGAGATTGGCAAACGGTACTTCCTCGGCATCAACCGTTACCGTCCCGGATTCGATCTTGGACAGATCGAGAATGTCACTGATGAGGTTTAAGAGGTCGGTACCGGCGCCATGAATGGTTCGGGCAAACTCGACCTGCTTCGAGCTAAGATTCCCGTCTGGATTTTCGGACAGCTGTTGACCGAGGATCAGGATGCTGTTGAGCGGCGTGCGCAGCTCATGGGACATATTGGCCAGGAACTCCGACTTGTATTTCGACGTCAGCGCCAATTCGGTGGCCTTTTCCTCCAAGGCGCGGCGAGCGTGTTCGATTTCCTGGTTCTTTCTTTCGACCTCGACATTGCGCTCCGCCAGCTGCTGTGCCTTCTGCTCGAGCTGTTCATTGGTCTGTTGCAGCTCTTTTTGCTGCGCCTGCAGTTCGGCAGCAAGCTGTTGCGACTGCTTAAGCAGCCCCTCAGTCTGCATTGTCGCCTCGATGCTGTTGAGGACGATGCCAATGCTGGTGGTGAGCTGCTCGAGAAATGTGACCTGCCAGGTCGTAAATGCGGCAACCGATGCCAGCTCGATGACGGCCTTGACTTGATTTTCGAACACGATCGGTAGGACCACCACGTTGCGCGGCACCGTTTTGAACAGCGCCGAGCCGATCGGGACGACATTGCGAGGCAGGTCGGAAACCAGCAGCCGCCGTTTGTCGGCGGCGCATTGCCCGACCAATCCCTCGCCAACACGAAGGGAAGCCGGATGACCACCGCCACCATCGTCAGCGTAGGCTGAGAGCAACCTCAGCCTGCCATCATCTTCGCCGTCCATCTGATAGATCACGCCAAGCTGTGCATTGACGAGCGGCGTTAGCTCGGTCAACAACATCCGCCCGACGGCGGCGAGATCGCGTTGCCCCTGCAGCATGTTGGTGAATTTCGCGAGGTTGGTCTTGAGCCAATCCTGCTCGGTGTTGCGGTCTGTGGTAAGCCGCAAATTGTCGATCATCGTATTGATGTTGTCCTTGAGTTCGGCCACCTCACCGCGCGCTTCGACCTGAATGGAGCGCGTCAAGTCACCCTTGGTGACCGCGGTCGCGACTTCGGCAATAGCGCGTACCTGCGTGGTAAGATTGGCAGCCAGCAAATTGACATTGCCGGTCAGATCCTTCCATGTGCCGGCCGCGCCCGGTACATTGGCTTGACCGCCGAGCCTGCCCTCGACACCGACCTCACGCGCCACGGTCGTCACCTGGTCGGCAAAGGTCGCGAGCGTATCAGTCATATTGTTGATTGTCTCGGCGAGTGCCGCCATTTCACCCTTGGATTTGACGGTGAGACTTTGCTTGAGGTCGCCGTTGGCGACTGCAGTCACGACCTTGACAATGCCGCGGACCTGCTCAGTCAGGTTGGCCGCCATAACGTTGACGGTGTCGGTCAGATCTTTCCAGGTTCCGGCAACCCCAGGCACCTGCGCCTGACCGCCCAGCTTGCCTTCGGTCCCCACCTCACGGGCCACCCGCGTTACCTCGGAAGCAAAGGCATTGAGCTGATCTACCATCGTGTTGATGGTGTTCTTCAATTCCAGAATTTCACCCTTCACATCGACGGTGATCTTGCGGGACAGATCGCCGCGGGCCACCGCAGTAGTGACCTCGGCGATGTTACGAACCTGGGTCGTCAGGTTGGCGGCAAGCAGATTCACGTTATCGGTGAGATCCTTCCAAGTGCCGCCAACTCCCGGCACCACGGCCTGCCCGCCTAGGCGCCCTTCGGTACCGACTTCGCGCGCCACCCGCGTCACCTCGGCCGCGAAAGATCGCAGCTGCTCGACCATGGTGTTCAAGGTCTCCTTGAGCAGCAGGATTTCGCCACGGACGTCGACGGTGATTTTTTTTGACAGGTCGCCACCGGCAATGGCGGTCGCAACCTCAGCAATGTTGCGGACCTGCGCGGTGAGATTGCTCGCCATGAAGTTCACGTTGTCAGTCAGATCCTTCCAGGTACCGGCGACGCCCGGAACCTGGGCCTGGCCGCCGAGCTTGCCCTCGGTGCCGACTTCGCGGGCCACCCGCGTGACTTCCGAGGCGAAGGCGTTGAGCTGATCGACCATGGTGTTGATGGTGTTCTTCAACTCCAGTATCTCGCCGCGCACGTCCACAGTGATCTTGCGAGAAAGGTCACCGCGCGCGACGGCGGTCGTCACCTCAGCGATATTGCGCACCTGGGCCGTGAGATTTCCGGCCATCGAATTGACGCCGTCGGTCAAGTCCTTCCAGGTTCCGGCGACGCCAGGCACATTGGCCTGACCACCCAATCGACCCTCGGTACCGACTTCGCGCGCCACCCGCGTCACCTCGCCGGCGAAGCGATTGAGCTGGTCGACCATGGTGTTGAGCGTCTCTTTGAGCTGCAGGATCTCACCGCGCACATCGACGGTGATTTTGCGCGACAGGTCGCCGCCGGCGATCGCGGTGGCGACCTCGGCAATGTTGCGAACTTGGGCGGTCAGATTGCCGGCCATGGAATTGACGCTGTCGGTAAGATCCTTCCAGGTGCCCGCGACACCAGGGACCTGGGCTTGGCCGCCGAGCTTGCCGTCGGTGCCGACCTCTCGCGCCACCCGCGTCACTTCGGCCGCGAAGGCGTTGAGCTGGTCGACCATGGTATTGATGGTTTCCTTGAGCTGGAGGATTTCACCGCTGACGTTAACGGTGATCTTTTTGGACAGGTCCCCCTTGGCGACCGCGGTGGCAACCTCGGCAATATTGCGCACCTGGGCGGTCAGATTGCTCGCCATCGAATTAACGCTGTCGGTCAGATCCTTCCAGGTGCCCGCCACGCCCCGCACCAGCCCCTGCCCGCCGAGCTTACCCTCGGTGCCAACCTCTCGCGCCACACGCGTGACCTCCGACGCAAAGGCGTTGAGCTGATCGACCGTCGTGTTGATCGTCTCCTTGAGCTGGAGGATCTCGCCGCGAACGTCGACAGTAATTTTCTTCGACAGGTCGCCATTTGCGATTGCGGTGGCGACTTCGGCGATGTTGCGCACCTGGGCGGTCAGATTGCTCGCCATGAAGTTCACGTTGTCGGTGAGATCCTTCCAGGTGCCGGCCACGCCCAGCACGTTTGCCTGACCGCCGAGCCGGCCCTCGGTGCCGACCTCGCGGGCCACGCGCGTGACCTCGCCCGCGAAGGCATTGAGCCGGTCCACCATGGTGTTGATGGTCTCTTTGAGCTGCAGGATCTCGCCGCTGACATTGACAGTGATTTTCTTCGACAGGTCACCGCCGGCGATGGCAGTGGCAACCTCGGCAATGTTTCGGACCTGAGCGGTGAGATTGCTGGCCATGAAATTCACATTGTCGGTGAGATCCTTCCAGGTTCCGGCAACGCCCGAGACGTGTGCCTGGCCTCCGAGCTTGCCTTCAGTACCAACCTCGCGAGCCACCCGCGTCACCTCGGAGGCGAACGCGTTGAGGCGATCGACCATCGTGTTGATGGTGTCTTTCAACTCGAGGATCTCACCGCGCACATCCACAGTGATTTTGCGCGAGAGGTCGCCGCGGGCGACCGCGGTCGTGACCTGAGCAATGTTGCGCACCTGATCCGTCAGATTGCCGCACATGGCGTTGACCGAGTCGGTCAGATCCTTCCAGGTGCCCGCGACACCCGGAACGATCGCCTGGCCGCCGAGCTTGCCCTCGGTACCAACCTCGCGAGCCACCCGCGTCACCTCGGAGGCGAACGAGCGCAGCTGGTCGACCATGGTGTTGATTGCTTCTTTGAGCTGGAGAATCTCGCCGCGCACGTCCACGGTGATTTTCTTGGAAAGATCGCCGCTGGCGACAGCGATCGTCACATCGGCAATATTACGAACCTGAGCCGTCAGGTTGCTCGCCATCGAATTGACGCTCTCGGTCAGATCTTTCCAAACGCCGGTTACTTCCCGTACCTGAGCCTGACCGCCGAGTTTGCCTTCGGTGCCGACCTCGCGTGCGACGCGCGTTACCTCGGAGGTGAACACGCCGAGTTGTTTGATCATGGTGTTGACGATGCCAGCCGATCGCAGAAACTCACCCATCAGCGGACGGCCATCGACGTCGAGGCGCACGGTCTGCAACAAGTCGCCCTGCGCGACTGCGGTGATGGCGCGCGTAACCTCGGTGATGGGCCACAGCAGGTCTTCGATCAGCGTATTGACGGACGCTTCCATTTCGCCCCACGCGCCACTCGAGAGCCCAAACGCCACCCGATGTCGCGTGCGCCCTTCCCGACCCACCAATTGGCCGACGCGCTCGAGTTGCTCGGCCATTCGCTGGTTGCCGGCGACTATTTCGTTAAAGGTATCAGCGATCTTGCCCGCGATCCCCAGCTGATGGCCTGGCAACCTGACGGAGAAGTCGCCGACCCGCACCGCCTGGAGTGCATGCAGCAGATCCTGCAGGTCGTGCTCCCCGCTGCCATTCGCAACCACCACGTCGGAAGCGGCCGGCGCGGCCGGGACGGGCCCGTTGGCTATGACATCGCCCTGGGACTCGACTACTGGCGGCATGCATTTTTCCCCTTGGATATCGAATGACGCGACCACTCGGCTGAATACGACCCCCCAAACGCCTGAATGACGGACCGGCGCGCACACACCGTACGCACCACGTCTGACCGCGGACCGGAAAGGTCGCACCCCCACGCCCACACTGCGAAGCCAAATGGGCTGCAGATGGGGCTGTAGAATCAGCTCGTCGCATTTCTTGGTTTGATCCCCTCCCGGGCGAGCCGGTACCTAAAATAGGCCGTTACGGGGAACCGCGACGGCGCCTCTTGGTTCCACTGTCTCACAATTTTCTGGGAGGCATCGACGCCCTTGTCGCGTGCGAGTCGCCATCCTGCGTGCCACGTCTTGGCCGGGATGGCCGCATTTTGGCGGCGTCTTACGGCTCCGTCAGAGCCGGGGCCGGTCGCAATTCTCCAATCGCGAGGCCGTTCCAATTGCGTAAAGTGGGTCGCCAAAACGGCTCAAGAGCCGTTTGATCTGGCCTGGAAACCGACCGCGCCAGAGCTGCGGCCATGATGACCTCCGCGGCCCGCGCGCTGCCATCGTCGCATTTTATTGCGATGCCCACACCCCTTTCCGGAAGGGCTGCGCAAAATACTCCCTCGGCACCGGTCTTGACCAAGACGGCTTCCGAAAGAAGCTCCATCACTCGGGTACAGAATCGGCCGCTTCCGGCAATGAAATACGGCTTGGTCCGACAAGCTTCGAGGATGCGCGCTGCCGCCTGACGACGGATCTGCGAAAGAGACTGCCCGGTCCCGAAGCGCGCAAAGGCCCCGGCCAGCTTGTGCAACGGGACCGCCCAGGTCGGAATCGAACAGCCATCGACACCACAGCGATCTTCGCTGAGCGCAATCCCGGTAAAGCTCTCGATGACTGCCTTGACTTCGCGTTGCACCGGGTGGGCGATCGCGACGTAACCCCGATGATCGACGCCCATTGCCCGCGCGGCACAGAGGAAGCCGGCGTGCTTGCCGGAGCAATTATTATGGAGGGCGGTCGGCATTAGACCGGCACGCACCAGCGCGTGACTCGATGCCTGATGGCTCGGCCAATGGGCGCCACACTCAAGCGCGGCGACGTCGAGATTCACGCGCGCCAGCATGCGCTCTACCGCGGCGATCTGCTGCGGTTCGCCGCCATGCGAGGCGCAAGCGAGAGCAATCTCCTCGTTGGCCAGGCCGTAACGATCGGCCGCCCCTGTTTCGATCAGTGGCAGCGCCTGCAGCGGCTTGACGGCGGAACGCGGATAGATCGCGGCGTCGACGTCGCCACATTCGAAGACAGTCCGGCCGTCGGCATCGACGATGGCGACCGCGCCGCGATGGGCACTTTCGATCATCGTCCCACGCTGCAGTTCGACCAGCACAGGATTGGCCATCGCGCGCGTCCATGCTACACGCTCAGCTTCGCAAGCATCGCCAATCGGCAAGTAAAGCAATGCCGCGTCGCTAGCGCCATTTACGGGCTCAATTAGTCGTTTGTGTCCTTCGCGCTCATGTCTTTCGCGTGCATCCCATTCCGGATCAAGACGATGAGCATTGTTCTCATAGCCCTTTTTGTGTTGCCGCTGGTCGCCCGCGCCGCGATATTTGCCATGACGGTACGACCGGCTACGTGGCGCGATGCGGACTGGTCGAGCAGCGGGCTGCTACCGCCTGCCGGGTCGTTCCCCGACGCTCGCATCCTGGTTTTCACCGGCCAAACCGGCGGTTGGAAAGGGCTTTTCGCGGTCCACAGCTGGATCGTGATCAAGCCCGCCGGGGCGTCGGCCTGGACCCGGTACGATGTGGTCGGCTGGGGGACGCCGATCCGCGTCAACGGCTGGCCGGCGGACGGGCGATGGTTCGGTAACAGGCCGAACATCATCGCTGACATCCGGGGCGACGAGGCTTCGGCTTTGATCCCACGAATTGAAGCGGCCATCCGGACATATCCTTACCGGCATCTCGGCGATTACCGGTTATGGCCAGGCCCCAACAGCAATACCTTCGTGGCGAGCGTGCTTCGGGCCGTCCCGGAACTCGGCATCACACTGCCACCGAACGCGATCGGCAAGGATTATTGTGGTGGCTTGCGCGCGGGTCCGACCGCCACCCGTAGCGGCCTTGAGATGTGCCTGTGGGGGATTGCCGGCGTCACCCTTGGTTGGGTCGAGGGCCTGGAAGTCAATCTGCTTGGCCTAGTCGCCGGGCTCGACTTACGCCAACCGGCCGTGAAATTGCCAGCCTTCGGACGCATCGGTTTATCTGAAGCGATTATTGGCACGCCGCAGCCCCGATAGACCGCAGCGCCACCGCTGGTCCGCGGTGATTTCCGAAGGACAGTTCGACGATTATCTGGCGCTGCTGCGGCACTCACACCTCAACGCCAATCTGCCCAAGGTCATGGACCGTAGTTTGATTTCGGTCGACTATCGCGGTTATGTCTATGATTGCGACTTCAATTGGATGCCTGACTTGCCGCTCCCACGGTTCGGACGGGCGTGTACGGTCCCCGTGGCGTGATAAATCTCTGAGAATCAAAGAAATGAATCCGGACAGATTGTAACAATGGCGACCGTGCTGCCGCTGCTGCCGACCCTATCGATCATCATGCCGGTGCTCGACGAGGAGAAACAAATCGGCGAAACGTTGACAGGCCTTGCTCCCTTGCGGGCGCGCGGCAGCGAGGTCATTGTCGTCGACGGTGGCAGTCGCGACAGTACCGTTGAGATCGCCCGACCGCGGGCGGACTGCCTGGTCATCGCGCCGCGGGGACGCGCCGGGCAAATGAATGCCGGTGCCGTCCTTGCACGCGGCGAGGTCCTGCTTTTCCTCCATGCGGACGCAGAGTTACCTGCTGATGCTGACCGATTGGTGCTTGGTGGGTTGAGCGGTGCGGCGCGCTGCTGGGGACGATTTGATGTGCGGATTGCGGGACCAAACTTCCTTTTGGCCATTGTGGCTACTCTGATGAACTGGCGCTCCCGATTAACCAGCATCGCTACCGGCGATCAGGCGATTTTTGTCAACCGCGACATTTTCTTCGAGGTCGGTGGGTTTCCGGATATCGCCCTGATGGAGGATGTGGTGCTGTCAAAGCGACTGAAGAGGATCAGCAGGCCGATTTGCTTGCGCGCCCGCGTCACGACGTCCGGGAGAAGTTGGCAACGCCACGGCGTGCTGCGCTCTATCCTGTTGATGTGGTGGCTTCGATTGGCGTTCCTCTTTGGTGCTGATCCGGCCTCACTTGCCCGACAATACGGCTATGACCCGCGAGAGCCCTAATGCCGTCGCTCTGGGCATTCTTTGGGTACAAATCCCAATGAACGGCAGGCGTCGTAAATGGCATTTTCTCATTGACGGTGGGCGACAGCGCCGCTGGCCTGCCGCGGAATCCGCCTCACTCTCCTACCGACTTGGTAGGCCTATTGGCATGAAAGTCCGAGCCCGCCTCAATCAGCATTATTTCCATTCGGCCCCAACGAATTCAATTCTGCGTTCGGCCCAACGCCATTTGACGAAAGCTCCAACGTTGCACTCGGACAGCCCGTGGTGAGGGGTCAATACGAAAACGCAATGCGCCCGCGATCACGTCTGGCGGTCGTCGTCGCTTTGGGAACCTCCCAAACTCTCGCGTGGGCATCCAGCTATTATTTGCCGGCAATCCTCGCCGCGCCGATCGGCGCCGCCATCAGCGACTCACCATCGGTGGTCTTTGCGGCCTTCTCAACGTCGTTGCTGATCGCGGCGTTCAGCGGTCCCGCGGTGGGGCGTGTGATCGATCGCTGGGGCGGTCGAGGCGTCTTGATGTTCTCGAACGTTGTCCTGGCCAGCGGGCTGGTCGCGCTGTCGGCGGCAAACGGGACCCTCGCGCTTTTTGGAGCTTGGGCGGTGCTTGGCGTCGGGATGGCGCTCGGACTCTACGACGCCGCTTTTGCGGCACTCGCTGCGTTCTACGGCCAGGAAGCGCGCGGCCCTATCACCGGAATCACACTGTTCGGAGGGTTTGCCTCGACCGTCGGCTGGCCCGCGACATTGTTCCTCAACGAGACACTCGGTTGGCGCGAGACCCTGCTTGTCTGGGCAGCCCTCAACCTCATCGTCAATCTTCCGCTCAATTACTCCCTCCCGCCGCTGCCTTCAGAGCGTGCCCATGCTTCCGCTGCGATCAGGCATTCGGTCCGATGGAATCCAAGGAGGGAGATGCTGCTTCTCGCGTTCATTTTCGCCGCGGTGTGGTTTGTCACCGGGTCAATGGCCGCACACTTACCAAGGCTGCTCGAGCGTGCAGGCGCGAGCCCACTGCAAGCAGTTGGGGCAGCTGCCCTAGTTGGACCGGCGCAGGTCGCTGCTCGCATTGCCGAGTTTCTGCTGTTGCGCCGGGTCCATCCAGTGATCTCCGCTCGAATTGCGGCGACGCTTCATCCGGTTGGTGCCGCCGCCTTGATCATCGTGGGTCCGGTCGCTGCGCCAATCTTCGCGATTCTTTACGGAGCCGGCAATGGCTTGTTGACCATTGCGCGCGGCACGGTGCCGCTCGCGCTGTTCGGGCCTCGTGGCTACGGCGAGCGGACGGGCCTTCTCGGTGCGCCGGCACGGGCCGCGCAAGCGTTCGCTCCATTTGTGTTTGGAATCCTACTCGATCGCATGGGGATCTCCGTCATTTTCGTCTCGGCAGGCCTTTGCCTTGCTGCACTTGGAGCACTGCTTTGTTTGCCTGCTTCCCAGACCGAGCAGCCAAAGCCATGAACCCGATGTCGTGACAGCGCAAATCGAAGCTACGATCGGGTTTGCTTTGTCGATGAGCCTGTTTAACCAGTTTCGTGCGCTGTGCCGACTCTGGAATTCAGTGCATGGTAGGACAAAAGCTCCCTTTGCTCCGTGACTTGCAAATTGCAGCAAAGTCGGGATTCTTGCGCGGCAGCAGCACCGATAGTGGAAAAGATAAGATGGCCTATCAATTTGACCGTGGTCGCATATACCGCATGCCAACTCATTTCGGCCCGGCCCCCGGCCCTAGACAAGTCCCCTCAAATGTTGCGGCGGATCCGACACGCAGTCCGCAGAAAACTCTCATAACTGCGAGCTTTCTGACCGAAGCATCTGCCCTCGAGACGCATACCCCTGAGCACTTTCAGCTCGCCGGCGAACCGGTGGTGACGATCGAATTCCACTACATGACGCACATCGATTGGCTCGCGGGTCGCGGATATACAATGATCCAGCTCTGGTGGCCGGTCACTTTCAACGGCGAACGTGACCGGGTCACTGGACGGTTCCTGGCGGTGATGTGGGAGAACCTTGCCGACCCGATCATCACCGGTCGCGGAGAGGTTGGACAGCCCAAACTCTTTGCTGAAATCCCGGATAGCCGATTCACGGACGGCACCTATCATTGTGCAGCATCATGGATGGGCTTTCAGTTTCTCGAAGTTCGAGTTAGTGAGGCCTCCGAGCCAGACGCACCCCCTTTGCAGCAGCAGGCGTTGGAGGGAACGTTGATGCTGAAATATGTTCCGCGCACCGGTGAATGGGGTGAGCCGGAGGTGTGCCAAGTAACATACACACCGACTGCAACCCCGGACTTGACAGTGGAATGGAGCAGACCCGCGACAGGAACCGTTGCGTTCCGTCGAGCGGGGTGGTCAGACTTACCAACGATGTGCCACATCGTTAACGCTCTTGCCGACCTGCCGGTCTTGGCAACGCGCGGCGCCTCGATCGCGCGCACTCGCGGCGGCAAGTCTTATCGTGACACACGAATACTGAAGTAAATCCTGGCAAGCGCCCACGAGCCACTGTGACGCACAAGTGAGTGTTGCCCCCTGGGCGGGCGACGAGCACATATTGCGCTGGCGGCACGGTGGCGGGGCAGCGGTCAAGCGCAGCACGCATTCCGGAAGACGTACATGCCATTAATAACGCATCGATGTTGCGACGGTGCGCGGTCTTCGTGAAATACGGTCCAGTCGGCCAGCCGCGGACAGAATAAACCAGAAGGATATCGCCTCGGAAGGAGGCGCCATGAAGCTTGAAAACCTTCCAATCGGCGCGATCGACTGGTCTTGCGTCGCCCCCGTCGTCGAGGCCGGTGAGACCGGTACGGCTGCATCTCGTACTTGTAACCTCGCCGACATTACGCTGCGGATTGTTACCTACAGCGGTGGCTTTAGGGCCAATCACTGGTGTGCCAAGGGCCACATTGTCTACGTAATCTCCGGCAGCCTCATCATTGAGCACGAGGACGGATCCGCCACCGCGCTCTCCACCGGCATGACCTGGCACGCTTCTGATGACCACGCCGTGACACATCGCGTCCGCTGCGCATCCGGCGCCACTGTCTTCATTGTCGATTGATCGGTGACTTGCGGCTGGCGGGGTCCATTTGCCGAATCAGTAGATTCCCCTGGCAATTCAAAAGCTTTCTGCGGCTCGCAAGTCGCGGCCACTGCCATTGGCTGTTATGTGAAGCATGTCACAGACACAGGGAGAGCAAGGAGAGAGCTTACGACCGCTTCTCCGGAGCGCGCTAGACGTGATTTTCTATCCGCCTTCGCCAAACGCTCTCCTCTGTACCGGAGGTTGTTGGCGAGCAAACACGATCAGTGAAACAGCCCCTGCCAGAAGGCACGCGCGAGGCGGGGGCCGCAAGGATATGCTCTCTCAAGCACTCGCTGGCACTCGCACATCGAAAACTTTTGTCGCAAGATCATTGAGGCGATGTCGAAGGTGATGACGGAGGGATATGAGCCATGATCCGCAACGGGAAGGAGTATCTCGAATCCATTCGCGATGGCCGCATCGTCTACATCGGCGGTGAGCGTGTAGTCGATGTCACCGCGCATCCTGCCTTCCGCAACGCAGCGCGTACGGTCGCCGCAATCTACGACATGAAGGCCGATCCCACTAACCGCCCTGCGATGACTTATGAGGATGACGGCCAGCGGCACTCGATCTATTTCCTGCGCGCCAGGACGCCCGCAGATCTACAGCGCCGCATGGAGGGTCACCGCCGGATCGCCGACATGACCTACGGCATGTTCGGACGCTCCCCCGACCATGTAGCCTCCTTCATCACCGGGATGACGATGAAGCCCGACGAGTTGAAATCTCCGTATGGTAACGCAGCTAATGTCGAAGCGTATTACCGGGACATCCGCGACCAGGACAGTTACGTTGTCTACGCCGTGATCCCACCCCAAGCCGCACGGAACCCGGATTTCTATCAGCGCCAGAGCATCCCAGTGCCGTGTCTTCGCGTGGTACAGGAGACCGATCGCGGCGTGATAATCACAGGTATGAAAATGCTGGCTACCGGCGCAGTATTCGCCAACGAGATTTGGATCGGCAATGTCATCCCGCTTGCTCCGGACCAGAAGAAGGAGGCGATCACCTGCGCAATTCCGGTCAACGCTCCCGGATTGTCGCTGTGGTCACGTAAACCAATGGAGTCCAGCTGCCGCTCGGAATTCGACGCGCCCCTTGCTTACCGCTATGACGAGAGCGATAGCATGCTGATGTGCGACAACGTCCATGTGCCGTGGGAACGCGTCTTCGTTCATGACGACGCGCTTCTGGCTCGCGACATCTACATCAAAACGCCAAGCCATTGTTACGGCAACCATCAGTCGAACGTGCGCTATTGGTCTAAAATGCGACTCATCCTCGGTTTGTGCAGCAAGATCGCCTACGCCACTGGCGCCGATCAGGTGCCTGCGGTCAGGGAGACGCTGGGCAGTCTTGCGGCGCAGGAAGCAGCAATCGCCGGCATGGTCAACGGCCAGATCAACGCTTGGGAGAACTGGCCCGACGGATACGCTTGCTTTAATCGGCGCATAGTGTATGCGGCTCTCGATTGGTGCACCCAAAATTATAGCCGGTTTGTGGACGAGCTACGTACCTTGTGCGGCGGCAGCGTCTTTCAGATGCCAGCCGACATCTCGGTTATGGACGACCCCGATCTAGCGCGCAAGTTTGAGACTTATTGGCAGACGCCGCAATCAGACGCCAAAGGGCGGATGAAACTATTCAAGCTGGCTTGGGACCTCATCGGTTCGGAATTTGCCGGACGACATCAACAATACGAGAAGTTTTACGCCGGCGCGTCCTTCATCATTCGGAATCATTCGTACCGCGAGACCGATTGGACCGAGTTCAACGGTGTCGTGGACGAACTGATGGCGAAATACGATCACGAACCGGCTCGGCCGCCCGCACCAAGGGCGTAGTGCTATAACCGACCCTCGAGTGCACGTCGGAAAATCGTCCGCGCAGCGCGCTTGTCGAGCGCCACCGGATTGCCGCCGGCGGTCGGATCTTTTGGGGCCATCTCAACAATAAGATCGATCTGGTCATCGTTCACGCCAAGATCCTGCAGCGTATTTGGCACTCCGATCTCTGCGCGTAATTCCAAAATCCACTCCAGAAACGCGCGAAAGGTCGGCTTGAGGCCTATATATGCAGCCAGCCGCTTGATTTTGTCTTCAATGGCCTTGCGATTGAAGACCAGCACATAGGGGATGAAGACTGCGTTGGTGAGCCCATGGTGCGTGTCGTAAAGCGCGCCCACTGGATGCGACAATGCGTGAATCGCGCCGAGCGCCTTCTGAAAGGCGGTTGCGCCCATCGCGGCGGCCGACATCATTTGGGCACGGGCTTCGAGGTCGTCGCCGTGTTTGACCGCGCGCGCGAGGCTCTGGCGCACCAGACGCACCCCCTCGATCGCGATGCCGTCTGCCATCGGATGATAGAAGTTGCCACAATAGGCCTCAAGGCAGTGGCTCAAGGCGTCCATGCCGGTGCCGGCGGTAATCAAGGCGGGCATCCCGACCGTCAGTTCAGGATCGCAAATCGCCGTCTTCGGCATCATCAACGGGTGGAATACCACTTTTTTGGTGCGCGTCGTTTCCTGGGTCACAACGCCAGCCCGACCAACCTCTGATCCCGTGCCCGCGGTGGTTGGGACGGCAACGATCGGGGCGATGACGGTGGGGTCCGCGTGTGTCCAGCGATCGCCGATATCCTCAAATTCCCAAATCGGCTGGGTTTGACCGGCCATAAAAGCGATCAGTTTGCCGACATCAAGAGCCGAGCCTCCGCCAAAGGCAACAACGCCATCGTGGCCACCCGCCCTAAAGGCTGCAATACCGCTGGTAATGTTGGCTCCGACCGGGTTCGGGCGAAAATCGGTGAAAAGTGTTGGCATCGGCCCAACGGCCGCGAGTGATGCCACGGCAGCGACTGTCATCGGCATCCCGGCAAGATTTGGGTCGGTGACAAATAAAGGCTTGGCTATTCCGGCAGCTTTCACTGCCTCGGGAAGCTCCTTGATCCGGCCAGCGCCAAATCGGATCGAAGTAGGATAGTTCCAATTGCCGCGGAAGTTCATAAGTCTGTCCGTTCCTGCAGTCCAAACTGAGAATTGCCAAACTTGGCGATCTGAAGCTGATGATCAGACGCTGCGCAAATGAAAGCTCTTTGGCCGCGTGAGCATCTCATAGCCAATCGTCGAGAGTGTGGCGCCGCGCCCACTATCCTTGACGCCGGTCCACGCGAGAGCGGGATCAAGATAATCACAGCGGTTCATAAAAACTGTGCCTGTTTCCAACTGGTCTCCAATGCGCTCGGCGCATGCTGGATCCGCAGTCCAAATTGCAGCGGTCAGCCCATACGGGCTGTCGTTCATCAATCGAATCGCTTCGCTATCGCTGGCAACCTTCATGAGCCCGACGACGGGGCCGAAGGTCTCCTCAGTCATCACCGTCATCGTGTGGTCCACGTCGACCAGCACCTGCGGCGCAATATAGGTGCTGCCCGGCATGTCCATGACAAACGATCGGGTATCGATCAGCGCCCGTGCGCCCCTGACCAAAGCCTCGGCGACGTGATTGCGCACCGTCATCGACAGATCCCGTCTGGCCATCGGGCCCAGCGTGGTTGAGGCATCCAGCGGATTGCCCAACACGTATTGGCGGGTGAGATCGACAAAACCATCGACGAACCGGTCATACACATCGGCATGAACATAGATGCGCTCGATGCCGCAACAACTCTGACCCGAATTGAAGAAACTACCATCGACGAGATTGTCGATGGCATGCGCCAGGTTGGCGTCTGGTCTCACATAAGCGGGATCCTTGCCGCCGAGTTCGAGGCCGACGCCGGTAAATGTACCGGCAGTTGCCCGCTCGATCGAGCGTCCGGCCGCGACCGAACCCGTGAAGCAAACCTGGTCGAATACGCTTGACCCGATCAGTTTCGCAGTATCTTCGTGAGAGAGAGCGAGCGAGCGAAATAATCCGGGTGGCAAATTCGCGCGCTCCATCGCTATCGCGAAACGGTCACCCACTAGCAGCGTCTGGGCGGCATGCTTGAGGATCACCGCGTTGCCAGCCATCAGGGCTGGGATAATTGAATTGACCGCCGTCAGGTATGGGTAGTTCCATGGTGCGATGGTCAGCACCAAACCAAGAGGTACCCGCTTGATCTGCCGCGCGAGACCTTGCTTCGGGCTCGGCACTATCGGGGCGAGTGCCGTCTCGGCGATCGCGATCATGTGACGCGCACGCTCCTCGAAGCCACGCAACTCCCCTCCCCCAAATTTGATCGGCCGACCCATCTGCCAGGCGAGTTCCGGCACGATCTCGTCACGCATGGCCAGCATGGCGTCCACGGCCGCTGACAGCAGCCTGCCACGCTCAGCCAGGGTGACACGGCTCCACTCTGCGCGCGCGGCCCTCGCGGCGACGATTGCGCGTTCGATATCTGCAGCGGAGGCCGAAGCGCGCCGAGCGATCTCGCGACCATCGACAGGGGAAAGGCATACAAGGTCCGTCATGCAAAAATGGCTCGCGGTGAACAAAGCGCGGAAGATTACCGCAATTTGTCCTCCTCTTGGCAAAATCGTCGAGCATTGGCCACATGCCGGCTGAGCCTGATCGCACATGTCATGATCGATAGCCGGCGCGCTGCAAGTCTCCGGTTGAATCGGGGCCGGCAAATCGAGCCAGTCAGCGAACTCGACGACCGATGGTGCGCTGGTCGGCGGATATCGCATTCTCCGGCGCGTCGTCACCACACCAATCAGGTGATCCTGCACTGGCCTGCGATCGAACGTGCGTCGGCTGGCACCGGCTGCCTGCCGGCGCATCGATCAGCATTGGATCGTACTTTTGCGGCGGCCGCCAACCGATTGTGACAGCCGAGATCGCTGTCAAAGCGTCATTGAACATCGGAACGTGACCCTGATCCTCAGGGTCACCCTGTTCGCCGCAGCGATGAGCGCACAGTGGGTGTCCACCCGGCCCTTTGGCGATCTGCCCGCTAGGCGCCTGCGGCGCGATTATTGGACGGCTGGGCAGAGATACCAAGGCACGATTCGACGGCTGCCATAAGATGCCGCGGTCGGAATGGCTTATGCAGACAATAGGCGACGCCGACCTGCTCGGCGGTATCGATCAATTCCGGCATCGGTTCACCAAACATATAGCCGGATATGGCAATGATCGGGACTGACGGAATGCGTTCACGCAAAGCGCCGATGACCTCAAGTCCGCCGATTCCAGGCATGAACATGTCAATGATCACCAGGTCAATGGCCGACGTCTCGACGGCGGAGAGAGCCTCACGGCCATCCTGCGTGCTGACGACCTCGAAACCCTCGCGTTCAAGCCAATTTTGAATTGTCTTGCGTACAATAGCCTCGTCGTCGACAACCAGTATCCTTGGCATGCCGAAAATCCCTAGGCTTGGTCTGACAGGCAGACAGGTTCCAACGAACGCGAAACCGAAACGAATACGCTGAACTACGAATACCGGTAGCTCATTATGTGAGACAAACATGTCCGTATCACTACCTATGAAACCATTCAACACTCAGAGCTGATCTGAGACAATGATTTTTTTTGGAAATTATCATCTTGTCCGGAAATTGCACAACGCCGACGGCTATGATCTGAAAGACCAGACCAGCTCTGGTATGCCACCATCGATCTGGCGTCCGATTGACCATCGCGAACGGCGATAACTGCCTCGACGTTTCGCACAAGCGTAATCTCAAGTCGTTTCAACAACATCTCGCATTACGCTCCCCGGTTCGATCCTGTCGTAATGTCTGTCTGCCTGAATTACCTTTGATTGCGCTACTTGTGTTGCTCTCGCTTGGTCGCTTGGAGCGGTGCTGATGTCTGCCTGACGAAACGTGTAACATCGCCCCGGATGGGAGCGAGCCACGTCAGCATCGGGGCGAACGCACCCACGATCGACCGATGGCCGAGTTGCGGGTAGATGATCTCAGTGACGCTGGCACCGTTCGCGCGCAGACTGGCAGCCAACCGCTTGGTATTGTTTGGGCTCACGGTGCGGTCGACGCGGCCGGTCGCCAGCATGACCGGAGTCGCATGGCCGTCGACGAAAGAGATCGGCTGGGTGTGTGCGAGGTCTCCTGCACCGAATATTGTTTGAAGTATCGGGTCATGCAATGGAAGGAAGTCATATGGACCTGCCATCCCGATCCACCCCGTTAGGTCGCCGCGCGGATCGAGCCCGAATTGACCCAGCCACTGCCGATCGAGCGCCAGCATGGCGGCTATATAGGCACCGGCCGAATGCCCCAGCAGAAAGATGGAATCAGTTCTACCGCCAAATTGTTGGGCGTTTTGTTTGATCCAATGCACGGCTCGCGCGCCGTCTTCCAGGAAAGCAGGAAAGCGGGCCGGTGGGTAGATCCGGTAATCAGGCACAATGGTTACAAATCCGGCGGCAGCCAGCGGTGCGGCGAGAAATCGATACATTTCCTTGTCGCCGCTCTGCCAATTGCCCCCGTAGAAATAGACGATGATCGGCGCCTTGCGGCTGTCATGAGGGGCATAGAGGTCCAGGGTCTGGCGCGGCCCCTCGCCGTAGCGGATCGAGGAGACGACATCCCACGCCCCGCCAGTCACCAGCGAATTGAGCAGCTCGGCGATGGCGTGTCCCGACCTTAGCCGCTCGATCAGGATGTTAGCCCAGTCACTCAACGGAACTTAATCCCCCGGTCGGGCGCATCTTCATTGCCAACGCTATGTGCTGTACCGCCTGCCACAGCCATGCAAAGGCCGCGCCATTCATGACCGCTCGAAACCGCGCAACAATTCCCAATCGGTCACCCGGCGGTCGTACTCGAACTGCTCCCACCGGGCGGCATGAACGTAGTGATCGATCACGCGGTCGCTGAAGGCCTGACGCAACATGGCTGACTGATCAAGACAATCGGTCGCCTCGCGTAAGGTCTTCGGTATTTCGGGAAGCGCCTCGCCGTGATAAGCATCCCCGGAAAACGGCGGCTGCAAATCGAGCTTCTCATCAAGACCGGCCAATCCAGCCGCCAGCAGCCCGGCAAAGGCCAGATAGGGATTGAGATCGGCGCCGCCAATTCGGCATTCGATGCGGATTCCGGCGCTCCCCTCGCCGCACAGCCGAAACCCGGCGGTGCGATTGTCACGGCTCCAGACGGTCTTGGTCGGCGCAAAGGTGCCGACCTGGAAGCGCTTGTATGAGTTGATATAGGGCGCCAGGAAATATGTCATATCGCGAGCATATTTGAGCTGTCCGGCGACGAAGCAACGCATCAGCGGCGACATTCCGAAGTCGGCGCCCGCTTCAAAGAATAGGGGCGTTTTTCCGGCTTTATCCCATAGCGACAGGTGAATATGCGCGCTGGATCCGGCAAGCCCGTAGTTCCACTTGGCCATGAACGTGACCGCTCGGCCTTTCGCCCAGGCAATCTCCTTGATGGCGTTCTTCAAGATGACGTGGCGGTCAGCCATGTCGAGCGCATCGGCGTAGCGAAGATTAATCTCCTCCTGACCTGGCCCCCACTCGCCTTTGGAATTCTCCACCGGGATGCCAGCCCCCTGCAACCCGTTGCGGACCGCACGCATCACGCCCTCCTCCTTAGTGGTCTGGAGGATGTGATAGTCTTCGATATAGGTACCGGCGGTTTGCAGGCCGCTAAAGCGCTTCTGCCCGGCGCTCTGGTAGGTTTCATCGAACAGATAGAATTCGAGTTCGGACGCGCAGAACGCCCGCATCCCTGCCGCCGCCAGGCGTCTGATCTGCGCCCTGAGCATGGCACGCGGCGAATGATCAAGATCATAGTGATGGTGATCGAGCACATCGGCCAGTACTAGCGCGGTTCCTTCCAGCCAAGGCAGCGGTCGCAGCGTTGAGAGATCCGATCGCAGGATGAAGTCGCCGTAGCCCTTTTGCCAGCTGGCAACCGCGTAGCCGGGGACCGGCTCCATATCCATGTCGTTGGCCAGCAGGTAGTCGCATGCATGGGTTTCGGCGTGGGCGGCTTCGAGGAAGTATTGGGCCTGGAAGCGCTTGCCGACCAGTCGCCCCTGCATATCAACCATCGCCACAATCACGGTATCGATGGTGCCGGCCGAAACCGCGGCCCGCAGCGCATCGAAGCTCAATGTTTCGGCCATGCGCGCAATCCTGTCCTTCCGATCGTTAAGTCCTCAGAGTCGCTGATGTCGTCGAGCGGGCCGGATTTGGATGCTGCGGGCGCAACGGCGGGGAAAGTCGTCATGTGAAGCGCCCCGTCGGGTCCAGATCAAGCGACATCCAGCCGCATGATGGCGAGCAATAGTATCTGCGCGCGCTTGACCAAAGAGCTGAGCTCCAAATATTCCTCCGGTGTGTGGCCGCGCGCGCCGATCGGCCCGACCGCACAGAGGGTCGCCGCGCCGGTGGAGGCCGCAAACCCAGAATCGGCGCAACCTCCCGCGAACTCGCTGGTGACCTCGATCCCAAGATCGCGAGCCATCATTGCATAGTGGCGAAACAGCCGATCTCCCTGGGGCGACGACACCAAGGGCAGAAATTCACCACGGACTTCCAGGCCAGAGGCCGTACCGGCAACGTAATTATGGGCGATGATTTGCTCGATGGCCGCCATGGCAGTGGCCCGGTCGGTCGGGGTCACAAAACGCAGATCGATGTCGCAGCTGGCACTTGGCGCTATCGTATTCACGCTTTGGCCGCCCGACACGATCCCAACATTGATGGTGACGCCTTTCTCAAGATCGGTCAGGGCATGGAGAGCCGTGATCTTGCGCGCCAATTCCTCGATGGCGCTGATGCCGTCAGCGTAGCTGGTCCCTGAATGCGCCGCCTTGCCGGCGATGGTCGCATGCATGAAGACGCCCCCCTTGCGGCCGGTGACGACCGCGCCGCTCGGGCGCCCAGGTTCGGAATTGAAAACCGCCCGCGCGCGACGCGCCTCGGCTTCAATCAGGGCACGTGACGACGGCGAACCGATTTCCTCGTCGGCGGTAAACAGCCCTACCACCGGGCCCGGGGCGCCGCCGAATTTTGCGAGTGCGGCGAGCACGAAGGCATTCATGGTCAGCCCGGCCTTCATATCGGCCACTCCGGGCCCATAGGCGCGGTGATCGGCAACGCGGAATGGTCGACGCCCCGCCTCGCCCTTGGGGAAGACGGTGTCGCGGTGCCCCATTAGCAGAATGGTCCCGCTCGAGCCCTCTCCCACGCTGGCACGCAGGCCATCGCCAAATCGGTCGTTGGCGAATTTCTCGCACGTGATGCCATGGGCGGCCAAAAAGTGGCGGACATGGGTCCCAACCGCATCAACGCCGGCCTTGTCGTAGGTGCCGCTGTCGGTGTTCACCAGTTGCTCGAGCAGGGCCAGCATGGCGCTCTCTTGTTCGCCCAGCCAAGCGAGAATCGGCGTTGCCTGCGCTATTGTCATGGCCGCTTCCTTGGTCGATCGACCGGCTTCCCTATTCGACCCGATTTCGTCACGGGGTCAATGCTGATGCGGATCCAACGCGTCGCGCAAGCCGTCCCCAATCAGGTTGAAGGACAGAACCGTGAGAAAAATGGCAAGGCCGGGCCACACGGCCATCCACGGTGCGTTCACCAGAAAACGCTGTGCGACGTTCAGCATGCTGCCCCAGGAGGGGTTCGGCGGTTGCTGACCAAGCCCGAGAAAGGACAGGCTGGCCTCAGCGATGATGGCCAATGCCACCGACAAGGTCGCCTGGACCATGAGCGCGGGCAAGATGTTGGGAAGGATGTGGACGAGGGCCACGCGCCACGGCGGGTTACCGATCACGCGAGCGGCCTCGACATAGTCATCGACCTTGACGGCCATGACTTGGCCGCGGGTCAGCCGGACGAAAATCGGCGTGGTCGTTATACCGACGGCAATCATCACGTTGCCGAGACTGGGACCAAGAAAAGCGGCGAGCGCGATCGCGAGAATGAGGAACGGACAGGCGAGCATGGCGTCGGTCAGGCGGCTTAGCAGCATGTCGATCGTGCCTCCCGCGAAACCGGCGCAGAGCCCGAGCGGGACCCCAAAGGCGACCGCGATCATGACAGAAATGACGCCAGCCAACAGCGAGGCGCGCGCCCCGTAGATGATACGGGCGAGGATATCGCGACCGACTTCGTCAGTGCCGAACCAATGCGCGATCGAGGGCGCCTTGCGTACCGAGGTCCAGTTCTGCGCGATTGGGTCGTAGGGAGCGATGAGTGGCGCCAGAATGGCCAAGCCGACAAACAACCCCATGACTACCAGACCAAATACCGCACCTTTGCGTCGGAGGAGACGGCGCAGTGCGCGCCGCCCCGGGCGCTCCGATGCGAAATCGTCGGCGTCGCTCAATGGCGCCGTCATGGGCAACGCCGACATTGCTCAGCTCCGCAGCCGTGGATTGACCATGATATAGAGGATATCGGCGGTCAGATTGAGAAGAATGTAGGCAGTCGCCGTCACCAGAACGACGCCCTGCACAACTGCATAGTCTCGATTGAACACCGCGTCGACGATGAGCTTGCCAAAGCCCGGAATCGTGAAGATCTGTTCGGTCAAGACTGCGCCAGAGAGGAGCGTGCCGAGTTCCAGTGCCCCCAGGGTGATAACCGGGGTCAACGCGTTGCGCATCGCATGCTTAAGAATGACAGTGCGCTCCAGGAGACCCTTGGCGCGGGCCGTGCGGACATAGTCGCTTCCCAACGCCTGCAGCATGGCGCTGCGCGTATGGCGCATCAGAATCGCGGCAATCGAGTTGCCAAGCACAAAGGCCGGCATGATGGTTGAGGCAAGGCTTGCCCGCCAATCCTCGGTGAGCCGAACATAGCCGGAGGCGGGCAGCCAGCCGAGCTCAACGGAGAACAGAAAAATCAAGAGAATTCCCAGCCAGAAGTTCGGCGTCGAGATTCCCCACAGGGCGAACATGTTCGCCGCGTAGTCAAATGCGGTGTCCTTTTTGACCGCTGAGACCACACCTGCCGTGATACCGATGCCAAATGCGATAATGATTGCCATGACAGCGAGCTGGATCGTCACAGGGAGTTTTTCCAGCATGAGATCGAGCACTTTTTGCTTCAGACGCATCGACTCACCAAAATCTCCCGACAGTACGCCCCGGAGCCAATAGGCATATTGCAACGGAAGCGGCTGATTGAGGTGATATTGCTGGCGGATCTGCTCGATGACGGCTGGATCATGCTCCTCGCCCGCCATGGTGGTGGCCGGATCACCGGGCAGGAGCTGTTGCAGCGAGAAAATCATGACCGACACGAAGAACAGCGTCGGAATCAGCTGCAGCAGGCGTCTGGTGACAAATGTCAGCATTGAATCGAGCACAGAGCCGCGCATCGAGCGCGTGGTTCCAATCGGCAGCAAACATCCATCGACACCATTGGCATCATTCCAGTGTCAATCCGATCACGCGCAGGAGACCGTCGGGCATCTGCTGATAACCGTGGAGGCGGGCTGTATGGGCGATCAGAATGCGCCTATGATAGAGATAAAGAATGGAGCCTTCGTCCAGCAGAATTTTCGTCAGCTTCTCATAGACGGCCTTGCGCTGTACGGGATCGGAAAGGACACGTGCCTGATCCATCAGCGCATCGACCTCCTTGTTACAGTAGCCGCCGTAATTCTGCGGCGCATTGCAGGCATTGAACACGTAAAGATTTCCGTCCGGATCGGTGCGGCCGCTCCAGGCGAGCATGAAGGCTTGATAGTTGCCAGCCTCGGCCTGTTGGAGCGAGGTCGCAAATTCGGTCACGCGGATCTTCATGTCGATGCCGACGTCAGCCGCCATGGCCTGAATGACCTCGGCGGGCGCCTGCGTTTCTGGACCTTTCGGCACCATGAAATCCACGCTCAGGCGGCCATTAACGCCGGCCTCCTTCAGGAGCGCTTTCGCCCGGGACACGTCGCGCTTCGGCACCGGAAAGTTTGCCTGATAATAGGGGTTCTCCGGGCTGATCCACTGGTTGCCGGGGACGAACTCACCGTTGAACACGACCTGGTTCAGCGCCTCCCGATCGATTGCGAGATCAAGCGCCTGCCGCACCTTTGGCGATATCCCAAGCGCTTCCTTGCCGCGGTCGCCGCGGTTAATATTCATGGTGAGGCCCTGATAGCCAAGTTCCAGCGCGGTCGTTAGTTTGAGCTTGGGATCGGCGCGCACATCCTTGATGTCAGTTGCCAGCACACGCTCGATCAGATCGAGGCCGCCGGACTTGAGACTGGCAAGCCGTACTGTCGGATCCACAATCGGCAAGTAGACGATACGGTCGATATGGACATTGTCCTTGTCCCAGTAATCCTGAAATTTTTCGACGACGATACGGTCCTGCTGCACGCGTTCCACAAATTTGTACGGGCCCGCGCAGACCGGATGGAGACCAAATTTATCACCGGCCGTGGTAGCGGCCTTGGGCGAGACCATCATTCCGGCTCGATCTGTCAACTGGGCGATCAGCGGCGAGAACGGGTATTTGAGTATGAGACGGATGGTGAGCGGATCAACGACCTCGACATGATCGACGGCGGCGATCTCAGGCTTGCGAAACGAACCGGTGATGGTCAGATGGCGATCGATCGAGAATTTGGCCGCCTCCGCATCAAACGGCTCACCGTCATGAAATTTCACGCCTGGCCGCAGCTTGATCGTAACCGCTTTGCCGTCCGGGGCGAGCTCATAGCCGAGCGCAAGCTGTGGGACGACATTGAGTTTTTCATCGATGTCGAACAGCTTGTCGCAGATTGAGGCAAACACGATGCGTCCAACGTAGGTCCGAGCGAGCGACGGATCGAGCACATCCGGATCTTCGGCAAGACCGATGCGCAGTGTGCTCTGTGCATAGGCAGCAGTGGCCGTAAGCGCCACGACCGCGGCGGTCGCCGCCAAGCGAGGCAGTCTCATCCGATTTGGCTCCCCTCGATGTGACCGTTATCAGGCGCGTCGTCACGCCAACGACTCCCGACGTGTTGAGTGCTGGGCCCACGGCCCCCGCGGCTGACCCCTGCCTTATCTTATACTCTATCAACATCCGATCGAGCCTCAACGTCCGCCGACTTGTCGAAGAAATGCAGCAGCTTCTCCAGCGCCGCCGACGGTTTGCCTTCGGTCGGCGTGATGGTCGCCACCGGCTCGAGCTCTTGCCAACGATGGCAGGCGACGGCGTGGTTGTCGGACTCGATCAGAGCTGGCGTCTGGTTGCGGCACCGCTCGATCGCGTGGGGGCAGCGCCGATGGAAGTGACAGCCGCTAGGAGGCTCGATGGGACTGGGGATGTCACCCGGCAGGATGAGCCGGTCACGCCGCAGCTGCGGACGCGGCACCGGAATGGCTGACAGGAGTGCCCGCGTGTAAGGATGCCGCGGCGTTGCAAAGAGTTCCACTACACGCGCGCACTCGATAATTCGTCCCAGGTAGAGAACGGCGACACGGTCGGCGATGTGTCTGACGACAGCGAGATCGTGAGAAATAAAAAGGTACGCGAGGCCAAGTCGGCGTTGCACGTCGCGCAGCAGATTGAGCACCTGAGCGCGAACGGAGACATCGAGGGCAGAAACCGGTTCGTCGCAGACGATGAGCTGTGGCTCGACCGCCAGGGCCCGCGCGATGGCAAGACGCTGGCGCTGGCCACCTGAGAATTCGTGTGGGTAGCGGTGCATGAAGCGAGGCTCGAGCCCGACCAGCTGTAACAGCTCGGCAATACGCGCGCGGCGGTGTGCCGGAGCGACGACGTCGTGCAGAGCCAGCGGCTCTGTGAGGATCCGCTCGACGGTCATACGTGGATTGAGCGACGCGTAGGGATCCTGAAAAATCAACTGGGCCTTTCGGCGGAGTTGGCGCAGGGCCGCCGGGCGCAGGGTCGCGATGTTGACGCCCGCGAAGCGTACCTCTCCGCCGGTCGGCTCGATCAGGCGTAGTATCAGGCGCCCAATCGTCGACTTGCCCGAGCCGGATTCGCCGACCAACGCCAACGTCTCGCCCGCGCCGATTGAAAAGCTCACATGGTCGACGGCCTTGACGGTTGCGCGCGGCGTCCCCCACAGCGACCGTCGTACGACAAAATCTCTGGTCAAGTCGTCGACCTCGAGCAGCGGCGACGTCATGCAACAAGCTCTGCCAGCGGCGACCTGAAGCAGCGCGACCAGCGCTGGTCATCGAGCATGACGATGGGGGGTGGCTCGTCGTGGCAGCGCTGTTCGGCAAATGGACACCGCGGCGCGAAGCGGCATCCAGTTGGGAGCTGTGTCAGATCCGGCGGAGTGCCTTCCATGGCGGGGAGCCGCTCGACTGGTTGATCAAGCCGCGGGATCGACGCCAGCAGGCCAAGTGTGTAGGGATGCTCGGGTTGCTCGAATACCGCCGCGACCGGCCCGCGCTCGACGATGAGCCCTGCATACATCACCGCGACCTCCTCGCAGGTCTCGGCGACGACGCCAAGATCGTGGGTGATGAGGATGATCGCGGTGCCGGTCTTGGTCTTTAGCTCGCGCAGCAGATCGAGAATCTGCGCTTGGATTGTGACGTCGAGGGCCGTCGTCGGTTCGTCAGCGATCAGCAACTCGGGGCCGCAGGCCAGTGCCATGGCAATCATGACACGCTGGCGCATGCCTCCCGAGAGCTGGTGGGGATACTCATCGACGCGGGTTTGCGGTGACGGAATGCCAACGCTTCGCAGCAGTTCGATTGAGGCAGCTCGTGCGCTCGCGCGCCGCAATCCGCGATGACGCCGAAGCACCTCGATGATCTGCTCGCCAACTGTGTAGGAGGGATTGAGCGAGGTCATGGGTTCCTGAAAGATCATCGCCAGCCGGTCGCCCCGCAGGTCGCGTAGCTGCGCGGCCGGCAACGCCAGCAGGTCGACGTCCGCCAGACAGACCGTGCCGGAGACCGCCGACGTTTCTGTCGGGAGCAGCCCCATGATGGCAAGCGCGGTTACGCTCTTACCGCATCCCGACTCGCCGACCAGACCGAGGGTGCGGCCCCGCTCAAG
>Ga0187783_10000522_pt1 | contig 28307 bp, 26 predicted proteins | sample 1015_SJ02_MP02_2_FD_132471 | JGI IMG/M metagenome (GOLD analysis project Ga0187783, IMG submission 132471) | Tropical peat soil microbial communities from peatlands in Department of Meta, Colombia - 1015_SJ02_MP02_20_MG | ecosystem: Environmental > Terrestrial > Soil > Wetlands > Peat | place... | reverse complement strand
TCTCGGCGATAGTTCGAGAAGAAGAAATCCGCGCCCGAGGAGAGCGCCTCGGCCGCGAGCTCCAGGTGATTCGGCGACCAGACCTCGTCGCTGTCGAGAAAAGCTATGCTGTCGATTTCCCGCGCGACGTTGTCAAGCGCAGCATTTCTCGCCGCCGAGATCCCTTGGTGCTGTCTCGATACGAGGGTCAGGAAACGGGGCTTGGCGCTGGGGAGTTCGAGCTGCGCAGGATGAGGAGACCCATCGTCCAGAATGACGACCTGTTCGGCGGGGTAGCTCTGGGCGACCACCGATTCCAGGGTCCGCCGCAGAATACCCGGCTCCCGCTGGTAGTACGGAATGACGATGCCGATGCGGGGGAGTGCGCTCATTCCTCACCGCTCGAGGTGTATTCAACCGGCTGCGCGGATCATGGCACCAACCGAGTATTGCGGTAAGACCTCTCCCAGCGGTATCGACCAGGCGCGCGAACAATGCGCAGAGACGCGGCTTGCCGCTGCAGCCAGTCTACTGCGCGGGCGTTGGATCTTCACTGTACGCTCGTTCTCGCAGATATGCTGCTCGACGAGTCGCCTCAACACCAGGGCCAGAACGTTCGATTCGCACGGGTCGGTTTCGAGGTTCCCTAGCAGGGCCCATGGGCGAACCTCAACCGCAGCTTCGCGGTGCTCCAGCCGATTCCACTGTATGAGCGGTCTACGCCGTCTCATCCCGCCCGGCATGCAGCGCAGCATGGACGGTCGAGTCAGCTATCGCCGTGGAAAGTAGTGCTCTTCCTTGTGTGCGTCGGCGGCAGAGCTCGGGCAACTGTGAGACTTCGTCGGGCTGAAGTCGAATTTCAGCCGCCATCGATCGAGCCGAGGAGGCAAAGGACAATGCGGCGCTGGCAGCGGGTGTAGGATGCCGGCGCAGTCCCACGTGTTGCAGCCTAACGCCGCGCAAGGGAGATTATCTGTGGGCGTGCGGGAGTTACTAAAGCAGTCCGAGACTGTGGTGGGCGCCGTGCGGGATTGCCGGCGGCTCGTGGCCTCATTGCGTGCGGCCGAGCAGCGAGCGGTTGAGCGCTCGGACCCAGCAAGCATTTCGCGGCGGTATCTAGCCAGCGCTCCAGTTAAGAAGCTACAGCTGGGGACTGGCGACACGGTGGTGATGCCGGGGTGGCTCGGCAGTGATATCTCGCCGCTTTTCAAAGAGACGATGCATCTGGACGCAACGAAGCCATTTCCGTTTCCGGATGCCACCTTCGATTACGTGTACAGCGAGCACATGATCGAGCACATTCCCTGGCGCGACGGCCTGAGGATGCTCAAGGAATGCCGCCGAGTTCTCAAGCCGGCCGGCGTGCTGCGCGTCGCGACGCCTGATCTGGTGGTTATGGCAGGCTTGCTGACGGACCAGAGGGAGATCGCGCGACGATACGTCGAGTGGCTCCAGGACTTCGCCTTGAGGGGCAGCGTACCGATCCGAAGCACCGCTTTCGCGATCAACATCGCTTTCCACAGCTTTGGGCACAAGTTCCTCTATGACGAAAAGACATTGGAGCTCACGATGCGCCTGGCAGGATTCAACGCGACGCGTCGGTGTGCACCCAGTCAGTCTGATGACCCACATCTGGCGGGCATTGAGGCTCATGGAGTCAATGTCGGTGCCCGTGAGATGGGCGATTTTGAGACGATGGTCATCGAAGCAACCGCGTGAGCTTCGAGGTTGATCGTCGCGGCTAGTGCGCCTCGTGCCATACAGAGCGAGGCGCCGGCGCACCGGGAATTGACTTCATAACTGTCGGCGCCCGGCGCAGCCGACTCGCGGCTCGCGCCTGGAGCGACCGTCGGCGCGAGCTGTTGCGTCCTTCTGCCGAACATTATGCCGGTCTCGACTTCTACCGGCTTTCCATCCACCAGGTGCGGCTTGAACCGCCATCGCAATAAGGCGTCAGTGATGGTTTTGGCTTGATCGGGAAACGCCCGCAGGAAGTGGAGGTATTTTACCTTGCCCCGCTCGTCGATGATGATTCTTACCGGGATCGGATTGTAGCGAGGCTCGCTGAGGATCGGCTCCTCGCGCTCGATGATATTGTCCCCGCTTGCGTAGTCCTTGATACACACCGGCACCTCGCCCCCGCCCGAGCCGCTGTGCACGCCAGCTGTGGACGGCAGCCTGATCATGTCCATCGCCTTCAGCAGGTCAGATAATTTCTTGCGGTTCGTGCTGACGAAAACGAACTCGACGATGTGACAGCGAATCTCGATCGCGAGAACAATCCAGTGCAAGCTGGCAATCGGTGACAGGTATCCGAAGCGAATGAACGCATGCCGGGCGAGTTGTACTTCCCGGGGCACCTCCTCTATCCGATAGACAGATCGGTCCAGATGATCCTTTGTGAAATTGATGAGCTCGAGAGCGCTGTTCGCCTGAGTGGCTGCGAAGAAGATATCCTGCGCGGTGATCAGCAAATGTCCGGGCTTCTCGGCCTTGAAGCTATCGCCAGGCACGATCTGTGCCAGCACGTAGGACCCGCTGTCGGATGGGGGCGGGCCATCGAGGCCAGGCTGCCAACGCGGGGAGTACGGAAGGGTAAGTCCGAAGTACTCGTTTTGGTAACTGCCGTCCGACAAGCGGCCACCCTCGGGGAGCGGAGTGGTCGAGTCAGTGGCGCTCGGCCACGCACCTTTCACGATGATCGTATGTTCCGGCACCTTGCCGCTCGGCGCAGCGAGATCGCCGGGCGCGACCTCGTCAGCCGGGAATGCCGTGGCCGCCTTCATGAACACCACACCGATCAGCGAAGCCGATACTCCGAAGCGCAGGACACGATTCATCGATTTGCCTCGATCAATCCGGACAGAAACGAAAGGCGTCGGGCGGCGCGCTTCAGGCGCGCCGCCCGGCTTGATCGCGATCCAGGCTTAACTAGAGTGATCGCAGGAAATCCAGAATGTCCTGCTGCGACGTGGGGTCCAGCTGGTTGAAGTTCTCGATGACGTCATTGGCCTCCGAGCCGCTGCTGGAGTGATCCTGGATCGCCACCATCAGATCGGTGGTACGGCCATCATGCAGGAAGAAGATGCGCTGACCGACTCCCCACAGCGGGGCGGTTCGGAATTGATTGCCGCCGGCCGCCCCCTGCGAGACATTGTCCGCCAGGCCGGTACCCATGTCGTGAATCTCGAAATCCGAGAACGCATTGACCGGCGCGTTGCTCAGCGAGGGGGTCACGTCCGACGCCTGCGTCGAGTTGATGGTGGGCGTGTGACACACTGCACAGCCGATGGTCTTGAAGAGCGACTGGCCCGCCGCGAAGGCGCTCGGCCCACCCGGACCCGTGGTGGTTGCAGGCAACGGCGGCGCCAGCAGGCGCATGAACTCAGCGAACATGACGATGTCGGCGGGTACCTGCGCATTCTGCGTGGCCTGGTCGGAGCTGGCAGTCACCTCGAAATTGGTCGCATCCTCCGGATAGCCGACCCCGCCGAGATTCAGACAGCCTGCCGGCAGGCCGCTGGTCAGATCTTCCTGCGGCAGTGGCCGCTCGTTGGGGAACAGCTCGTTAGTGATCCCCATCTCCACGTTGTAGGCCTCGCCTGCGAACATCAGCAGCGACTTGTTTTGCGCCTTCCAGCCGAAGCGTGCGATCGTGCCGTCATTGCCGCTGTGGTTGAAGGTGCCGGCAATGCCAAACGTGTTGCTCGCCTGGGAGGCCTGGTTCGCCAGCAACGTCGAATCGTCCAGATTTTCTACCAGACCCCCGCCGAAGACCGGCGTCGGAATGCGGTAGATGATGTTGTTGTTGGCAATCGCCACGGCAAAGTTCGGTTGCGACAGCGAGCAGCTACCCGCACCCGAGAGTCCGCTCACCGTGAAGAGGTCCTCGACCCCACCGTTGGGCGAAGTGGTGATCGGAGTGCCGCTGGAGTTCATGAAGAACGGGAAGCGCGCCTCGCGCGTGGGTCCATTGGCCGTTATGAAAGTCGGCATGGTATTGGTGATGCCGCTGACAATGCCGTTGGCGATCGCCGCAAACTGCGGGTTGGTCGCCGGCCCGGAACCACCGATGGTCGGCTGAGCGTGACAGCCGGCGCACTCGTTGAAGTTGAAGCGCGGACCCAGGCCGACATTGGCTGAATTGGTGACGGTCTCTACCTGCTGGAAGCGGCCCAGACCGTTCTGGAAGAACGCCAGCACGCCTTGCGGCTGTTCACCGGTGACCGATGACAGTGGCGGCGGATTGGTCGCTGTGGCACCGGGCTGGCCGTTAATTGCGCCGCCGCGCACACCCGGATCCGTGGGACCGGGCTGCACACCCGGATCGGGGGGATCGGGCTGGCGGTTACGGTTAATTGCGCCGCTGCGCACACTCTGATCCGTGGCACCGGGCTGGCCGTAAATCGCGCCGCCGCGCACACCCGGATCGGTTTGTCCAAGCGCTAACGCTGGGACAACTGCCCACAAGACTTGCAACGCAACATAGGGAAGCTTGTTCATCGTGCCCTCCCTGCATCTTGAGATTCTCGATCTTGATGATAATCGGGTGACAATCGTCGATCTTGGGGCCGATAGTTGGTTCCGCAGGCCCCCCGATGTCTTAATTGACTCTGTGTGTAGTTTTTTTACTCTCGCTCGCGTCGATGCCGCAACAGGGCACAGTTAGCAGAATGTGTTTTTCGTTAGCATTTACGCGCACCCATGCTTTGCCGCGAATTTCCTCGCCGCGAAGCTGAACGAGAAAGCTGAACGAGAAGAAACCTGAACGAGAAAGGAGTGCGAACCTGAACCAAAAGAGCGCTGTCGATCGTTAATGTGTCCGCACCATCGCGAGCGGCGCCTCAGCGAAGCGAGCGGACCTGCTGAGCGCGATAGCTGCTGGGCGCCAGCATGAAACGGCGCTCGAAGGCGCGAATGAAACTCGACGCGTGTTCATAGCCCACTGCGTGGGTGATTTCCTTGACACTGAGGAAACTCTCGGCGAGCAGATAGGCGGCACGCTGCAGCCGCTGCTCGGTGAGCCATTCGCCGAAACACACCCCGGTCTCGTGCTTGAAGAGTCGGCGCAGCGCCGGTGGCGTCACACGGATTCGCGCAGCCAATTCGCGACTGGTATAGGACGTTCCGGACTCGACCAGCCCGATCACGGTTTGCAAACGAGTCGATCTCGCATTCACGCTCGTCTCCGATTCGTCACCTGATCGTGCCGCGGTGACGCCGCCACTATGAAAATCTCCCTTGGCACAACGATGCAACTGTCGCTGCCAGGCGACTGCCGTGGCGCGTATCGCTCGAGGAAAGCGCGGGATTGCCAGCTCGAGCGGGCAATTGGAAAGTGGAAAATCCGCGCTGCGCGTCCGGGCAGAGCTTGAACGGAGCTGGCTGGCCGTCGCCGGGATCCGCAGGAGCTCGCTTTATCCTCGATAAGCGTGGAGCGGCGTCTGTCCCGGATGAAACCGCCGAAGCGCAAGGATTCCCAGGACCACGAACACACCCAGCACCAGACCCTGCGCGATCATGAATGCCGGGTCTGACCCCGTGGGTGCCAGGGCATGAAGCGTGGGTATCTTCTGGAAGGCCTGAACCACGCCGACGAAGCAATTCAGATACAGGGCGAACACGGCGGTGTTTACATAAATCCAGCGCCATGCACCGCGCAGGCGAAAGCTATACAGCGCGACGATCGCCGCGGCGAGCGCCACGAGGGAGATCACACCTACGCGCCGTGCGGGATCAAAGCCCATGGATGGAAGCAGGAAACCGGTGACGCTCGTCAAGACGGTTGTCGCCAGGAAGAGCGCTGTCCAACCATTGAGTTGTCGCCCGACAATCATCGCGAACAGCACCACAAGGCCCGAGGCGATACCCGCGAGACTCAGCAGGACATGAAAGAGGAGCATCGATTCACCCGTTGGTTAGACGCGCCTGGCGCAATCATAGAACGGCAACGACGCTACCGCGAGGTGGTGTGCGCCTGCAGGGGCTGACGCGTATACTGCGGGCGGCGCCGGGCCGAGAAATAAGAAGGCAAATGCCTTCTGGTCTGACACGCGCGTGGCCAATCAGCGCCACCGGCGCCCACGCCGAGCCAGTTACAACAAGTCGTCGTCTCGAGCTCTCGTCAGCAGCCAGGCTCTACAACGACGCTGACCGTCCGGGGGCGCTGATTACCGGGCGCCGGTGTCGAAGGACATCACGTGGTCGCAGCACAGCAGGAATACATCCGCCGCGGCCGAGAGAAAGTCGCCGGATGGTTCTACCGAATTGACGCCGAGATCTTTGGCCTGATCACGGATTATCAGAACAACGAGGGGCTCGATGGCTCACTCGTGGAGATCGGTCTGCATCACGGCAAGTCGTTCATCGCCATGTGTCTATCCCTGCGCGACGGACAACGCGCCTATGGCATTGATCTTTTCGAACAGCAGGCACTGAACGTCGATCATTCGGGCAAAGGCGACCGCACTATCGTGCAACGCAACCTGCGCGCCGCCGGTGTCGACCTGACTGCGGTTGTGCTCGATGGCAGGCCCTCCTCCAGCGTCTCTCCCGCTGACATTCTCGGAAGTGTCGGCGTGGCTCGATTCTTTTCGATCGACGGTGGGCATCAGCTGGAGGTGGTTCGCAATGATCTGCTACTGGCGGGGCAGACGCTGGCGGACCATGGCGTGATTGCGCTCGATGATTTCCTGCGCCCCGAGTGGCCGGAGGTATCGGCAGGATACTTCGCTTGGTTCGAAGCGAGCGCGAAGTCCGTTGTGCCCTTTGCGATTGGGCTCAACAAGCTCTACCTGTGCCCACACAACCAGGTAGCGCGGTATCAGGAGGTGTTGCTCCGCTCTGAATTCCTGGGATGCTTCCTCGTCAAGCACTGCAATTTATGTGGAATCGAGATTCCGGTGTTCCAGGCGTTCCGGCTGACCGAGTGGGGACCAACGCAGCGCATCGTGGAATACCTGAAATACTACCATCCCGATCTGTACGTGAGTCTGCGCAACGCGCTGCGCCGACGCCGTCTCAGTCGGTGATGAGTTTCCTCGGACCGCGGGGCATGGCGCAAAGGCGAGGAGGGGCGTGGATTTGGATCCGCCGCGATCTGCTGCTTTGCCGCCAGGATTTGCGGGCGGAAATGACATGATCAGCACAGTTCGTGCCGTCGCTCGTGACATCACACCCCCCGTGATCTGGAGGTTCGCAGGCCGGCTGAATGCCCAAATTCGACGCCGGCCTCAGAGCCACGAGCCGACCACGTCAGTCCCGATGACGTTAGACCCGATGGCGAAAGACCCTTTTCTAAAGTGGTTGAGTTTTATCGTTCCGGGCTGGCTGCATCGGGGCAACGTGCAGCTATTCGATCACTGCTTTGCTGCATTCAAAAAATCGCGTGAGGGCGTCTGTCGAACTGACTCAGAGAGGGAAGCGATGAGCGGGCGCATCGCGGCGGCGCACTAACGGCGAAGACCCGCGCCTGTGCCCGCGCGTCGCAATCTCCAGCAGCGGGGCCGCCATGCGTGGGTGCGGATCGCGTACCACATCAGTGCGGCGGATGCGACCGCCGAGACGACGACCGCAACAACCGAAGCTTCCGGACCAAAAGCACCGCCAGTGATCAATGGCGGCCCGGAGAGGCGTGTGGTGATAAGACCGCTGTACTGTCCACCCGAGACGGCAGCGCCGAAGATGCCCCCTTCGGTAAAGTTCCACCCGAAGTGCAAGCCGATCGGTAGCCACAGGCTTCTGGTTGCTGCGTAGGCGACTCCAAGCAGAACGCCACTCTCCAAAGCAATCGCAAGCGTCGATATCCAGGTCGCGCCGTGATTGCCGGCGTGCAGCAGTCCGAATATGGAAGCAGAGAGGATCAAAGCAATCGTTGTTCCGAGCCAGTCCTCCAGCAGTCGAAATGCTACGCCGCGAAACACAATTTCTTCGCCCACGGCTGAGGCTATTGCAGTGGCGAGCGCGAGGCCAAGCCCTGATGCTCCGGCGATACCTTGGAATGAAACTGCGCCAAGGGACCAGAGGATCATGCAGACAAGTGCAAATAGCGTCGCGCCCGTCACCATGCCGAAGGCGAGCCTACGTGCGGCCTTGGCGGGCCCCAGTTCATCCGGTGAGCGGCGCTCGAGGGCGCGGACCAGCCAGCGGTACGCGCCGATCATCACCGCTGCCAACAAGAGCGCACAACCCACTCTCGCCACGTCGCGAAGTGGCGCCGGCGAATGCCGCACAACAGCCACACCGAGGATCTGACATGCGAGGTCGACAGCGGCCAGCACGACAAACAACAATACGAGCTGCACTGGTATCCAGGTCAATGTGGCACGCAGCCCGATCGGTGTAGCGGAAACAGGTTCGGTCGTATTGTTGCTGTTCATTTCTCCTCCCCGAGCCGAGCGGCCTGGTCCCAGTGGCACATGCCCCCGCCGGGGGTTTCAGCACAATCGGCTGGAACAATGCTCCCTCGAGTCGGCTTTGCTTGGAATCGGCTGACCATCGCCAAAGCCGATCTCATTCGCAAGTGCAGAGCGCTTCGCTTTCCTGAGACGTCCAGCAGCAATGACCCGTTCTCGGAAGTTACAAGCCGAGTGCGCAAGGCCGCAGTTGGGCCGATAGGGTCGCTTCCGTCAGAATCGCAGGCGCGGACATCGGCGGTCGCGCATTTAAGAAGATGCCGTTACCCGTTCGCTATCGCGATTGGACGCTGCGGTGCACAAACGTCGGGATCGCGTTGTATCAGCTCTGCGCAGGAGTACACTGTCGGCGGCGCGAACACTCTATAACAACAGAGGTTCTCTGACAAACACCTAAACCTTCGCCACTGCGAACTGCGATTCGGGTACACGAACTCTAACTCCAGTACAACACCCAGCCGACGGTCCACCGTAGTGGAGAAGTAGGATCCGCTTCGCAACGACAGCAGAACTCGGCCGTGGCGGTACTCCTCGGGCTGTTGGCTTTCTGGATCGGCATGATACTCGCGGGGAGCAACTATCCCGGTGGGTACGACTGGCCCTACACAACGATCTCGAGCCTCCTGTATTCCGAGCGCAACCCCGGCGGATTTCTCTGGGCGCGCGGCGGGATCGGGTTGTGCGGAGTGTGTGGCCTATACTGGACGGCGTGGGCGGCTCGCAACCGGAAGCGAGGCACTGTGCTGCAGGTGGTTGGGATCTGCACCCTGGGATGTGGCTACCTGTGCATGATGTGTTGCGCAGTGTTTCCGGATATACCCCGAGGCCATGACGCGGTTGCCTTGGCAGCCTTTGTAAGCCTGTGCGTCGGCGCGGCACTCACTTCATTTGAATTGATTCATCAGAAGGCCAGGCAGCGCCGCTTGGCGGTAGCCCCATGGCTGCTTGCATGCACCGTCGCCGGGCTGGCGTTCGCTCCGGTGCTGTTCGCGGCCTTCACTCAGGCGTATGTCTCGCGCGCACTGCCGACGCTACCGTGGGTAAGTCCCGCCTGGCGCTCGCGCGGTATCCCGGTCTACCTGAGCTTCGGCTTTTGGGAATGGGTGACCTGTGCCGTCCTCTCGCTCTACCTTGCAATCCTTTCCGGGACGGCCGTAAAGCGTCGCTAAGTAGCCTCGGCAGGCCATTCTCCGTGCATCGAGTTACGGATCTGCGGCGACGTCAATCGAGGTGCTGACAACGGATGATCAGAACACCCCAAGGCGACTCAGCAGGCGATCTCGGACGCCACGTGCTGGGAATTGCTGCGTTTGTGTACGGGATCATCGCGCTGACTTGGCAGGATTTCGATGACTGGCAACAGCTGCGCTCACTCTCGCGGACTCCAGCCGGCCACGCGCTCGTGTATCTCGCCGCTAGCGCGGAGATCCTTGGAGGCGTTGCGATGCAGTGGCGCAGGACTGCGCGACTCGGCGCTGCCGCGCTGGGTGCCGTATATCTCTTCTTCGCGTGTCGCTGGATGCCGAATATCCTGGCGGCCCCAGCGGTGTACGACAACTGGGCAAACTTCTTCGAGCAGTTGTCCCTGGTCTCGGGAGCGCTGATTGTCTACGCCTCTGCGGCGAGCACTGCACCTTGGGGGTTCAGGCTGTGCCGGATAGGGCGCTACTTGTTTGGCGTCTGTGTCATATCGTTCACGCTGGAACAGCTTGTATACCTCCGTGGAACGGCTCAATTCGTGCCGAAGTGGATTCCACCGGGACCGATGTTCTGGGCGATCACAACGACGATCGCACTGGCCGCGGCCGCAACAGCGATACTCTCCGGGCGTCTGATTGTGCCGGCGTCGCGCCTGCTCACGGTCATGTTCATGCTCTTCGGGCTGCTGCTGTGGCTGCCGAGGCTTCTGTCCAATCCCGGCGATCATGTGAATTGGGGCGGTAATGCACAGAACCTGGCGATTACCGCGGCGGCGTGGATCGTTGCAGACCTCGTGCGTCGGATCCGCGCGACTTCCTTGGCCGGGAGCGACGTCGATCACTTCACGGCGTGCGACCGCCATCGAGAAACCTAGACGGCGACCGCCAGTGGCGGGTCCTGGGTCGATGGCGGAATTCGTTCTACTTCGACTGCTGCGCGATGAAATCCGCAATCACCTGATCGAGCAGGGTCAGAGGCAGGTTGCCGTCCTTGACGACGGCGTCGTCAAATAGCCGCAGGTCGAAGCGAGAGCCCAAGGTCGCGCGAGCCTCATCGCGCAGCTTATTGATTTCGGAGTGCCCGACCTTGTATCCGCACGCCTGGCCCGGCCAGGCGCAATAGCGGTCCACCTCGTTCTGCACCTCGGCGACCGTCGAACCGTTGGTGGTTGCGAACCATTGGATGGCCTCATCACGCGTCCAATGTTTGGCATGAATGCCGGTGTCCACCACCAGGCGGCAAGCGCGAAATGCCAGCGACTGCAGGTAGCCGAGCTTGCCGAGCGGATCACCATCATAGGCGCCGAGCTCGTCACCGAGTTGTTCTGAGTACAACGCCCAGCCTTCGGAATAGGCATTGAACTGGAGCAGGGAGCGGATCAAAGGCAGCTTGTAGGTGTACTCGCCCTGCCAGACATGTCCCGGAATGCCCTCGTGATAACTCAGCGTGGCGAGCGCATAGCGAGGCCAAATCGAGGTGTCGCGCAGGTTGATGTAGTAGAGACCGGGTTGCGAGCCATCCATCGTGCCGGGTCCGGCATAGCCGTCCGGCGCGCCGTTCTCGATGGACGGCGGCACTCGTTTGACGTTGAGCTTGCCTGCGACCAGTATCGTAAAAGCTCGCGGCAATCGGGTGCGCATGTCGGTAATTCGCCCGTTGACATAGGCCAGGATCTGTTCTCGTCCGGCATCCGTATTCGGGAAGAGATTGCGCGGGTCCTTGCCCAGGGCAGTCATGCGCTGGCCCGCGGTACCTTGCGTCAGTCCCTGGGCCCGCAGTAGAGGATCCATTCGCGCTTGCAGCATGCGCAGCTGCTCGAGGCCAAGCTGGTGAACTTCCGCGGGCGTGAGGTCGGTCGTCGTACCGGCACGTAGTGCCCACGCGTAGTAGGCTTCACCCTCGGGTAACTTCCACGCCCCCGCGTCGGCCGTCGCCATGGCACGCTGGCGCGTCAACTCGGCAATCTGGCGGTCGAGCGCGGGTGCGATCTTGGTCTCGGCGATCGATTTTGCCTGCCCACCGAGCCCTGGAGAGACGTTTGCTGCCCGCCTGACGAATCCGTCAACGATGCTCCACTCGGTCACCGGCTGGGCGCGGGCCACTCTCAACTGCTGCACCGTTTTCTCGAGCAGGAACGTGGGAAGAACCACTCCCAGCGAGCTGTCGTGACGCAGCCGCGCGTTCTCTCCATCGAGGGCCGAGGCGTAAGCTTCCAAGCGGGCGAGATAGGCCAGCGCGTCCGACGGCGTAGCGATGGTGTGGCGGCTGTCGAGCAGGTCGGGGACTTCGACAAAAGCGCCCGTATTCTGGGCCACTGCGTACGGGCTGTTACGATATGAGACATCCTGATTCAGGATCGAGACATCGCCGTACGGGAATCGATAGCCCTCGAGCGCCAGTCGGTGTGCGATCGCGAAGACCTCGAGATTGCGTCGGGTGGCTGGCGCGAGCTCGCCGTGATCTATGGTGTCGAGCTTCTGCAAGCGAACGGCCGCCGCTTTCGCGGCTCGGCTCACTCCCTCTGGAGAACGGTCGGTCAGGCGAGACTTGAGAGCCGCTCGCGCGTCCTTGTCGAGCCCGAGAATGGTTGCATTCTCGGGATACTGCGCCAGCAATTCCTCCGCGCCATCGGCCAGTAACCGATTGGCGGCCGCATCTGCCGGGCTTGCCGCAGCCTGCGGCTGCGCGGGCTCCGTGGCTTTTGCGAACGCGGGAATTCCGCGAAGAGTCGCGAGGGCACCCATACTCAGCAGCAGGCTTCGACGGTCGATCGTCACAGCGCGCTTCTCCGCGGGAGGGATCGGCATGCTAGCCGGGAAAATGGCCAAGTCAACGGTGGGAGGGAAGGGCTGCCAGGCCGCGCATCCTGGATAGAATTACGGGCTTGGAAATATGGCGAGGCTCCCACCCGGAGTGCACGAAGGCGCAGGCGTCCGCTGCGGTAGCAGCGGGCGGCGCTGCAACATGGCATCTAGGACCATTGGCCGATGGCGGAAGTCCGGGACAGTTCCTACCGTAAGCTGAGGATCGGGACGCGCACGATTTTTGTGGGAGGTTGCGATGACGACGGCACAAGAGGCTCAGGCGATCGGCGTCGAGGCGTACGTGTACTTCTACCCGTTGGTTTCCATGGATGTCACGCGCAGGCAGGCGACCAACGCGCCACCCGGGAAACTGCCGGGTCTCGGACCACATAACATGTTTCATAACTTCACCGAGTTCCCGAGTGGCGACTTCAGGACGGTCGTGCGGCCGAATTTCGACACCCTGTATTCCAGCGCCTTCCTCGATCTGACCAAGGAGCCGGTAGTTGTTTCGGCGCCTGACACTGGCGGCCGCTACTACATGCTGCCGATGCTCGACATGTGGAGCGACGTATTTGCTTCCCCCGGGTCACGGACGACGGGAACCGGAGCTGCGGATTTCCTCGTGACTCCTGCCGGCTGGAGTGGCCCGGTGCCGGCGGGGATGACGCAGATCAGCTCGCCGACGCCTTACGTCTGGATCATTGGACGGACGAAGACGGACGGCCCGGCGGATTACGCGGCGGTACACCAGATCCAGGCCGGCTACCAAGTTACGCCGCTTTCGCAGTGGGGCAGGCCGGGGAAGGCAGTCGAGGCGAAAACAGATCCCGCCGTCGACATGAAGACCCCGCCGAAGGTGCAGGTGGACACAATGCCCGCGGCGAAGTACTTCGCGTACGCGGCGCAGCTGTTCAAGCTCAACCCCCCGCACATTACCGACGAGCCCATCGTCGCCCGCATGAAGAGAATCGGCATCGAGCGCGGCAAGAGCTTCGATCTCGAGAAGGTTGACGCGGTGATTCGCGATGCGCTGACCGAGGCGCCCGGGTCGGCTCAGAAGCTGATGGCAGCCAAGCTGCCGACGCTCGCACGCGTCGTCAACGGCTGGCAGATGAATACCGATACCATGGGCGTGTACGGCAACTACTATCTGAAACGGGCGATCGTCGCCCAGGTTGGCCTCGGCGCCAATGTGCCGGAGGACGCGGTATATCCGATCAACCTGGGAGATCAAAACGGCAAAGCGCTCGATGGCAGCAACAGGTATGCGCTCCATTTCGATAAGGGCGCTACACCGCCGGCGGAGGCCTTTTGGTCAGTTACGCTCTACGATCGGGAGGGCTTCCAGGTCCCCAATCCCCTCAATCGGTTCGCAGTCAGCAGCTGGATGAACCTCAGACAAAATGCCGACGGTTCGCTCGATCTGTATATACAGAATGAGCATCCGGGCGAGGATAAGGAGCCAAATTGGCTTCCGGCCCCCAAGGGCGTATTCAACCTGACCATGCGTGTCTATGCGCCAAGATCGGAGGCTCTCACGGGTGAGTGGAGTCCCCCGCCGGTCAACAGGATGTAGGTAGTCCGCCAGTGAGGCGGGCGCTGTGGGCGCCCCCGGTCCCGTGGGCGAACCACGGCGAAGGCTACCGATCAGGAAGCTCTAACGCTTCGCACGTTTCGTGAGATTGTGCAGGAGTCCTCCGAGGATGCCGCCGATTACGCAAAGGGTCATGAAGTCGATCATTTAGGTCCTCGTTACAGCAAGTGCGCAAGGTTCGCAGCACGCGCCTTGCCTGTATAGAATTCTCCGACCATGTCTTCCGCCGAACTGTGACGACTCCATGGTCCCTGGGGATAGTCATCGGAAGGTCACAAAGGCAGCGGCGATGAGACGCCTGGTCGCAGCAGACTGCTGTGACGCGCGTCACGCCAGAAGTTGCACTTCTCAGCGGTGACGCTCGAAATGCGCCGCTGACCCGGTAACGCCCGGTGGAGTGCTGACCGCGCCTTCAGCCGAGCTCGCCTTCGAAATGCACCTTCGCGAGCCACAGCAGCGCGAATACGAAGCACCCGACGCTGAGCCCGAGCATCATGACGGTCATCTGGCGAAGCCGCAGATCCCACTGTCGGTTAGCGAGGCTCGCCGAGACGGCTGTCATCAGGTAGAGGTATCCAACAACGGCCAGCGGAAGGAGCGCCAAGGCAAGAACCCCGTAGAGGTTCCCGGCGATCCGCGGACGCAGGAGTACGAACCAGCAGACCTCTGCAACGAGGACCGCCCCGAGCCAGAGGCGCCACATTCGCAGTGCTGGACTGTCTGGAATCAGATGCATAGCGAAAACTAAATCGGCGGGATGCAAGATGTCGCACAACTCCGTCACACTAGTTTTCAATATTGGGCTTCAGCTTGGGCGGCGAGCCGTGTGGCAAGGCGCCGGCGCCAGTGCCTGGGTACCGCCAGCCGTCCGCCACGAGGCGCAGCAGTCCGCCGCTGGCCCCTCCCGGCCAGGCGCGAAAAGCCACCCGCCAGCCGGCGGGAAGGGACGGGCGCCTGCCACGTCGTGGCGCCAGCGGTGCCCCCGGAGACCGTCGACGTAGTCCTTGGCTTCTCTGTCTGTCGTCGCCGGGCCGCGCGTACCACAGTCGTGGCGCAGAATGACACAGGCTGACAGCTACTGCGATGAGTACGATCTGCCACGATTCGATAGGCGCATCTCCAGCTTCGACCCAGTCCGGGGACAGCGGTGAACCAGTGCCAATGTTAAGGCAGACCGTTGCGACCAGCGTGGAACTGGTGCGACACCGAGGGGATCAGGTTTCCGACAGAAGCTAGAGGAGCCCACGAATCTCGCGCTCAAGATCCGCGAGCGAACAGGGTTTGACGAAGAAACTCCGACAGGCGGCGGGCAGCACATTGGGACGGCGGCCGGAAGTCAGGATCACCGGCAGTCCCGGGTGTCGCTGCGCAATCCAGTCGGTCAGGGCGACTCCGTCCATTGATCCGGACATCTGTATGTCCGAGAACACCACGTGAACTTCCGTTCCGGAGGCGAGCACACTCACGGCCTCGTCGGCATCGTTCGCTTCGATGACCCGATAACCCGAACCGCGGAAGTACTCTGCGGCCATGTAGCGTGTCCAGAAGTGATGCCGAGAGTTCTGCTTGACCGTTAGATGAGGAGTCATCCTCTCGTTCAGTGTTGATTCAGCTCTGCGGGTAGTTGCCTCGGCGCGGCACCAACGTCCGCACGGACTTGCACCCGGCGACGGAAGGCGCAAAGCCGCCCGGGGCTGCGTTGTTGGTCAGCCATGTGACATATGGACACGCGCAGCTCCGTGGAGCGTGACGTGTACGCACGCCCAACCTTTCGCTGCTCGATAAATTGCGCGCACCACAGGACGTGAAGCAGGCGGTCGTTATGCGATTCTTGATGGCCTTTCCCCTGGTCGTCGCGGCAGCCGCTTTCGGACAAACGAATTTCGCAGGGGCCCCCGCGCAGCAGGAACTCCTGCGCCAGCAGATCGAAACTCAACGCCTGCAGACTGAATTGCTACGCAAGCAGATTGAGATTCAGCAGCTGCTGCTGGAGCAGCAGCGCCTGCAGCTCGAGGCCGCCAGGGATCATGAGAGGCGACTCGTGCGGCTGCAGCACTCCATGGTCACAGGCGCCCCATGCCTCAGATCCAACACTCCCGATTACTGCGCCACGCGCGATCCTGATTTGCGGGCCGCCAAAGACGACGTTGCCAGTGGTCGCATATCGGAGGCCGAATTCATTCAGGTCGCGCAGGAAGCTGACAGGCAGGTGAAAGCGCAACAGGCGGCTGCGCCATAGAGAGGGCTCAGCGCGCGGTGCTCGGGCGGTGTGATCTCGCGAACCCCGGCATCGCGGTGGGATCAGACGAGGTAATAGCGCGTCGCGGAGCCATCCTTCTCTTTCCGTATGAGGCCGCGCTTGATCAGCGTATTGCGCAGACCATCGGACTGCTCGAGGTTCAACAGCCGATTGAGCTCCGAAGGCCGGATGCCGGGGTGCGTGCTGATCAATGAAAGTATCTTTTCCAGATTGCCGCCGGGGCGACCCGGTTTAGCGGGTTTGACCGACTGACTTCTGCCCTTGGCCGGCTGGCGAGCTCGTGATGTTTGCCTTCCGGCTTGTGCTCCCCGCTGCATGACCGTCGCCCTCCTCACCATCAGGTTATGAATCCGATAGTAACCTGTCAAGATTGAAATGCCAGGTTACGGCCAGGGTCATGCTCACGGACAGCGCGCCAGGCTGCCGGCTCATGGCTCCCGCGGCAGCCACCGCCAGGTCTAATCGTCGGCCCAGGTGGAATCGCTCAAATGCTCGTCCATGCCTTTCCCCGGAGCGCATTCGCTCGAATAGTATTGAGCCTGCATGAAGCCCTGGCCACTGCGTCGCTGGTAGATGATCTTGTAGTAGTCGAGGGCGTTCTCTTTCGCGACGCGATCGGGAACTCCCAGCAGCTTTGCCGCGCGGTAATTTCGCTGCACAGCCTCACATTCGGTGAGAGCCTCGTTGAGCTCGCCGCGGACATGCATGCTCTCGTGAGTGAACAGACCGAGACTCCAGAGCTCCTGCTCGGATGCCCGGTTGGGGTGATTCAGGTACGACCTCAAGGTCGTGCAGCCAGGCGGCTGAATGACGATTTTGCCCGTTCGCGGATCGGCGTGAGCTCCGGCGAGCATCTCGGGATCGAATATCGTGTCGAACATGGTGCTGCAATGAACCCGGGCGCGGTGGTTGTCGGCGAGCTCAGTGGCTTTGGCGGACAGGAAATGTTCAAAGTGCCACCGGTGCAGCGGCGGCCAGGCAAACAAGACCGCCAGGAACAGGACGGTAGCGAGATAAGGCTTATAGAGGGGCCGCGGCGAGTCAAAACCTGCAGGAGCGATGAGCGATGCGCTTATCTCGCGAAAGGCACACCAGAGGAACAGCGACGAGATCAGAATCCAGGGCATGGTGCGAGCGTCGTCCACCATGGACCTAAGACGTCAGGCGGCACGGTTTGGCTTGGCCTGATCGTACTGAGCCCGGTTACGGGCCCGGGCGCGAAGGACGCCGAGGCGAGGTCAGCACCCGCCGCGGGCCGCGCCGTACATTGGTACTCGCCGTGTTGGCCGCATCGAAGATCTCACGCGCCCGTTCCATGGCCGCTCGATGAGTGCGCGCCCACTCGGCGATCGCCCCCAGGGGCCCACGCAGCGTTCGGCCGAGATTCGTCAGCTCGTAGTCCACTCGCGGCGGGATGGTCGGATACACGGTACGTGTCACGAGCCCATCGCGCTCGAGTCCGCGCAGCGTGAGCGTCAGCATACGCTGCGAAATGCTGCCGATCGTGCGACGCAACTCGTTGAAGCGCATCGGGCCGTCGCGGAGCAGCTCCACGACGAGCACGGTCCATTTGTCGCCGATACGCGCGAGCGTCTCGCTTATTGCCCGACAACTATCGGTATCGCTTTCTTCACCCGGTTTCAAAAAAGTGCCCTCGTTTCAAAAAAGTGCCTGTGTTTCAATAGAGTGCCGTCTTGCCAGCCGCCGCGGCAGTCACCATTCTAGCTCCAGGCACAAAAGAGTACTAAGTCCGGAGCACCGACATGAGCCACATCCTGCTGATCACTTCCAGCCCCCGCCTCGAGTCGTATTCGACCCGGGTGGCACGCGCACTCGCCGAGAAGCTCGCCGCCCGCATCCCGAACTCAACGGTCGCAGTTCGGGATCTGACGCGCGAGCCCCTGCCGCACATCGACGATACCTTCGCCGTAGCCCGCAACCTGCCGGCCGCGAACCTGACGCCCGCGCAAAGCGCCGCCTTGACGCTTTCGGACAAACTGGTGAAGGAGTTGTTCGCGGCCGATACCATCATCATTGCTGCGGGCATGATCAACTTCGGTATTCCCTCGAGCCTCAAGGCCTACATCGATTACATTGTGCGCCCCGGCGTGACGTTCAAGTACAGTGAGAAAGGACCCGAGGGACTGGTGACGGGCAAGAAGGTCTACCTGGTGCTGGCGCGCGGTGGTGTCTATACCGAAGGCCCCATGCAACAGCTCAACTTCCAGGATCCCTATCTGCGGACGTTGCTCGGGTTCATCGGCCTGACCGACATCGAGGTGATCACCGTGGAGGGCGTCGCTTTCGGAGCGGAAGTTGCCAATAAGGCGGTCGCCGCCGCGCTGGCGAGAGTGGCGGCGATCGCCGCTTGATCAGAACCAGATCCGGACCCCAAGCAGCGCCCACACATCGTCAGTGGGCTCACCTGCGGCGCGCGCGAAGTCGGCGGTCTGCCCGGTGCGACGCACCCAGGCGATGCCGAGGTAGGGCGCAAACTCACGCCGGATCTCGTAGCGCAGGCGCAATCCGAGCTGAAAGTCCGAAACGCCCGAGCCGATGTGCCGCTCGGGATCGTCCTCCCCGTACGCATTCACCTCGAACTCGGGCTGCAGAATCAGCCGCTGCGAGAAAAGCAGCTCGTACTCCGCACGGAAACGCGCGGCGGTGCGGCCGGCGTCCCCGACATACGCCGTCGCCTCGATGTCGAAGAAGTAGGGCGCGAGTCCCTGCACACCGAACGCCGCCCAGCCGCGCGAGGGCCCGTCACCGAAATCCTCGCGCACGCCCGCCTGCAGGCTCCACCAGCGGCTGAAAACGTGATCCCACAGCGCTTCCGCGCGTGCATCCAGGGTGACTCCGTCGAGGTGTTGCCCTTCAGTCTTCAGCCACACTTTGTTGTAATCGCCTCCGTACCAGGCCTGACCATTCCAGGCGAGTGCGCCCGAGCCGCTCGCCTCACCCCATTCGAGCTGATCGATCAGTACGAGGCCGAGCCGCGCGGCGTCGTCCATCTGCATCATCTCCGTCATGGACTGGTAGGACGCGTCGGGCACTGACGCAGGGCTCACGGCCGCTGGCGGCTCCTGAGCGCCGATTGATGAGACCCACAGCGCGGCAACGCCGTATGCACTCGAGAGAGCCGGCGCGGTTTTAGCCGGTGCGGTTTTAAGCGACGCGGTTTTAAGCGACGCGGTTTTGAGCGACGCCGCTCTCATGGATGATGCCGTGGCGGCGACTCACCCGGGCGTGCCACCACGACCTCCCGGAACATCCCGGCTTCCATGTGATAGAGGAGGTGACAGTGATAGGCCCAGCGTCCGAGGGCATCGGCGGTCACCAGATAGCTCACACGCTGGGCCGGCTGGACACTGACGGTGTGCTTGCGAACGAGGAAGGAGTCATCTTGCGCCTGAAGCTCGCTCCACATGCCATGCAGGTGGATTGGATGAATCATCATCGAATCGTTGATCAGCACGAGACGCAGGCGCTCGCCATGCGCGAAATGCAACGGCTCGGCCTCGGAGAACTTCTGCCCGTTGAATGACCAGACGTAGCGGGCCATGTGACCGGTGAGGTGGAGCTCGATCTCCCGACCCGCATCGCGGTGATCGATCGGTCCGCCGAGCGTGTGGAGATCGGCATAGGCAAGGACGCGGCGACCGTTGTTGCGCAGACCCGGTCCTGGATCATCGAGCCGCGCGGAGCACTGCATCGCCACCGAGTCCACGAGAGGACCGAACCGCGAAGAAGCTTCGGATAATCCACAGGCGGATGAGGTCGAGCCGCGCTGCGGGCGCTCGCCCGCGCCTGCCATCTCGGACATGCCCGGCATTCCCGGCATTCCCGGCATGGTCGTCATGGGCGGGAGGTCATGCGCCGCGCCGCCCCTCATTCCCAGGTCGCTCATGCTGAGAATCGCGCGGGGTTCGAGCGGGGGTACTTCCGCGCTCAAGCCCGGAAGTTGCGCGAGCGTGCCCCGGGCGTAACCGGAGCGATCCATCGACTGGGCGAAGATCGTGTAGGCCGGCTCATCGCCCGGCTGCACCACGACGTCCAATACCTCCGCTGCACCGAGGCGAAACTCGTCGACCGTCACCGGCTCGACATCCTGGCCATCCGCGGCGACGACCGTGAGCTTCAGACCCGGAATGCGCACGTCGAAAAAACTCATCGCGGAGCCGTTGATGAAACGCAGCCGCACGCGCTCCCGCGGCCTGAAGAGCCCCGTCCAGTTGCCGACGGGGGTCACGCCGTTCATGAGGTAGGTGAAGGCGGCTCCGCCGACATCGGCGAGGTCGGTCGGATCCATGCGCATCTCGCCCCACATGCTCCGATCCGCGATGGTGGCTCCCAGGCCGTTGCGGCGAACGTCGCCGAGGAAATCCCCGACGGTGCGCTTGCCATAGTTGTAGTAACCGCTTTGGCGCTTGAGGGTTGCGTAGATCCGCTCGGGGTCGATGTCGCTCCAGTCAGAGAGCAGCACGACATGCTCGCGGTCGCTCGCGTGACGCTCTCCGTCGCGGCGGTCGATGATGAGCGGGCCGTAGAGGCCGGTCTGTTCCTGGAATCGCGAGTGTGAGTGATACCAGTAGGTTCCGGCCTGATTCACCTTGAAGCGATAGACGTAAGTCGCCGCCGGATCGATCCCGGGGAAGCTCAGGCCCGGAACACCGTCCATGTCTGCGGGCACGATGAGGCCATGCCAGTGAATCGAGCTGCGCACGGGCAGCTGATTGGTGACGCGAACGGTAATGATGTCGCCCTCGCGCATCCGCAGCAGCGGTCCGGGTACCTGGCCATTGACCGCGGTGGCGGTACGGCGGTGGCCCGTGTAGTTGACGGCGGACTCGCCGAGCGTGAGGTTGAAGTCAGGGCCGGTGAGGACCGAGCCCTCACCCGGTAGCGCTCCCAGGGAGAGAGCCCGCAGCGGGGAGAGCAGGGCGGCACCGCCTGCCAGGCCCTGGACAAATCGTCGCCGCGACAGCGCAGGAGCTGACGCGTGAGCTGACACGAGCGCTTCCAGCATGGCTTCAAGACTCAAGTGGGTATGCCGCGCACGCCGCGACTCCGGACGGAAAGCCCGAGGGTCAAGGAGCTGCGGTAAGAACCGAGGCGCGACGGCGAGACATCAGTCGCGCGCCGCGGGCCGCTCAAGTGCGATCGATCAGATCGGAGGTCGGAAGAAGCGCGTGGCGAGTTGCGGCGCCTCCGGCGTGCGGTACGGCAGACCCACCAGCACGTGCGCGATGTCGGAAACTACGGTGAGTGCGCTCATCAGTGCAGGTGCCTGCGCACAGGGGCAGTGGCAAAGACCGCAACCGCACGAGCCCGCGTAGCCCGAGGGATGCGGGTGGCCGGTACCGGCAACCCCCGGGCGGTTGGTGCTGTCGGAGGCTGTCTCGTGCGCGTGACCCGCGCAGTGCGCGAAACCCACGGGGGCACTTCCGCCGGCCGCCGCGCGCGCCATGGGTGCGTGAACGGTGGACAGCACCTGGCACAGCAGCGCGAAGATGAGGATCAGGTGACGATGAGTCAGTGGGGTCACGCGGCGAGCCTACGCAGAGACTGGCTGCTCCTGCAAACCGGATTACGAGCTTTGAGCGGTGCGCACGCTGTCGGCACTACCGGACACCGAACGTCTTGCAGAGACTCAAAACACGAGCGCTCGTGCCACGAGCAGCGCGAGCGCACTCGCGGAGAGCGAGCCCGCAAGCAATACCTCCGGCCACTCGCATATCGGCGGGAGCAGCAGACAATCCACGCGACCCGCGGTGAGCCGGTGCAGCAGGGGGTACAGCGCCCGTCGCATCCAGGTTTCCGCCCAGTTGGCGGTGCGCGTCAACTCGTAGTCGAAGAGATAATACTCACGGTCCGGATACCCGGCCGGACGCGATTTCTTGCAGTCCGCGTACGATGCCTCGCGGTCGAGCACGAAGGGCTCGATGATCGGCGTCACGCCCGAGCGCAGGCCGAAAAGGTCGATGGGCCGCCCGTCCGCCTGGCGAAGCCACACACCGTAGTCGGCGTCGATCAGGATGTTCTCGCCATCCGCTTTCACCTGGACCAGGCAGTGTGCCGCCGCGGGGTCCGCGCGGCGGAACACGGTGATCTGCGCGGCACGGATACCGATGCTGTCGAGGCAGGTGATGAAGAGGCGCTGGACCCCGGAGCAGCAGCCGCCCTTTTCGAGGACGGTGCTCGGCGAGGCGCCGAGAGCCGCAAGTGGCGGGATCAGCACCGGGTCTCGCCCGCGACGTTTCACTTCCGCGAAGATCATCCGGCCCAGTGCAAAGGCAGCATCCCGCTGCGAGGCGCAGCCGTGCGTTGCGCCTCGTGCGAAGGCGGCGATCCGCCGCCGTCGCAGGTAATAGGCGCAGAGCGACGCCAGTGCGCCGAGGAGCAGTGCCAAGCCGATTGCATCGATCAAAGACGCCGACCCCCCTGCAACCCAGGACGAGGGCTGGGCTGTTCCTATTCTGCCTCGGTCGGGCGCACAAATTAAGCTCACATCGAGGCCGATCGCTATCCGGGAACGGACCATTCGCGCGCTGTCCGGCGGGGCGGCGAGCCTTCAGCCCGCTGCTACAATCCTCGGGCGACGATGGCTTTCCTTAATGAACTCGTCCTGTTCCTGCGCGAGCGCCGCAGATCGTGGCTGCGCCCCCTCGTGGTGCTCGCGCTGCTCGTGGCGGGGCTGCTTGCGCTCGCGAACGGGGTCTTCGACGCTTTTTTACCCTCTGCCCCCGAGGACCCGCTGACGCCTTTCGCACGCAGCCACTACAGGCAGGACCGGGCGTTCTTCAACAGGTATTCCGCGATCAGGCGATGGCCGCTGCGATTGGGGTGAATCCAATCGAGAACGTCGCCCCGGTTGAAGACGAAATATTCGCCGACGCGGATGCGGTCGGGAGAGTCCGGGCTCTGAGCAAAGGCCGCGGCGAGATCGACGGTGGCGATGTCGGGGTCGAGTCCACGCAGAATCATCTGCTGCGGCTCGCCCGCGAGCAACTCGCCCGACCAGCGGATGCCGTCCCGGTGATAGCGGGAGGCGGCGTCGGTCGATATCTGCATCTCATAGGGAAACAGCAGCACACAGAGGCCGGCTCCGCGCGTCGTGAGAGCAGCCGCCAGGCGGTTGATTCGTCGCACGGTCTGCTCGACGATCAGCGCATTGCGTGCGGGGTGCAACTCGTACATCTCATCGCCGTGGTATCCGTATCCCATGCGGGCCGCGAGGCTCGCCAGCTTGAGCCGCAGGTAGTAGTAGAGGTAGGAGCGCGTCCTCAGGAAGTCCACGTACCTCTTGATCAGGGGCTTGGCGCTGTGGAGCTGCGAATGCGGCGCCACGGCTGATCCCTTGTCCGGCAGGATGTCGTTGAGATCCATGGCGTAGACGACTCTCTTCAGCCGAAACCGCTCAACCAGCGTAAGGATCTTGCCGATGGCCGTGTCGTCGGCAATACCGTCCTCGCCCGGCCCGCCGAAGTTCATGAAATAGCGGTCCTGGCGCGAGTCGCGGATGATGTCCGTGTAGCGGTAGCCGAAGCCTGCGCCGATTCCGGTCGTGATCGAGTCGCCCCAGAAGCCGACGCGCTCGCGCGGGTCGGTCGGGTCCCAGTCCCGATCCGGATAGCCATTCGAGTTGAAGGGGATGTCCCCGAAGGAGTAGCTGTCGAGTCGGTTCGACACCCGGATCGGGGTGTAGTAGTGCATCTGATAGGAAACGCTGTAGCGCAGGACCACTTCAGCCGCGAGCAGCAGCGCGCCGATCAAGAGGCTCACCCAGGAGATGAGGACGCTGCGTTGATGCCTGGCGATGAAACGGCGCATCCGCGCGCGCCGTGGGTCGGCCCACCTCAAGGATGTGGAGGGGGAGGCCACTCGCATTTACTCGCGTGCGCCGCCGGTGAGCGGGCCCAGGGCGGGCAGCCGGCGATTATCGGCGGCCGGCAGCACAGCACGGATCTGCGACGAGAAATCCGCAGCGTCGTCGGCCGCCACAGCGAGCGGATTGGTGAGGGAGCGCCGCTGCAACTGCGCGAACGGCACGCTCGTGTCGAGCCGGCCCTGCTCGTAGAGATATTCCGGCAGGTAGCCGCTCAAAAGAATCCTCCATGAGAAGGGGAGGTGCCCGGGATTCACCCGCGTGTGCAGCCAGATGTTGGTCGTGCAGTTGGTCGTCAGCGTGTTGTACCACTCGGCGTGCTCCTTGAGCGCGTTGAGCTCGCGCAGGTACTCGAGGAACAAGGCGCGCGCGTTGCCGACGCCGCCACGCAGGCGGTACAGATATACCGCCTCCGGCGGGTTGTGGCGGAAATTGGTGCGCAGGCGAACGATGTCCCGCTCATCGCCCACGGCGTAGTAGAGCGCGTATTGGCGGAAGAATCCCGCGACCGCGGAGTACGTCTGCCCGCGCTCGCGGCGAGTCTCGATGGAGATCGCTACGTGCTGACCGTCGGCGAAACCGAAGCTGAGGAACACGTGGGCGATCGCCGGACCCATCCAGTACGACGTGAACAGGTCGACGCTATCGAGCTGGCGGAGGTCGAAGGTGCGGTCGTAATAGGCGGGCGTGAAGTCGGTCTCGCTCCGGTAGTCGAAGTTGCGGATGTTGTGCAGCGTGACGCGCTCGCCGTCGATCGAGGCATCGGCGAGAACCGCATTCTCGGGCTCCCATTCGCGATGATTGGAGGGCTCGATGGCGCTCCAGCAGATGACCAACAGTGCGAAGAGCGCCACGAAGGCGGCCAGCGCCTGCCACCGCCGCCGGCGCAGCCAGACGGCGATGAGCCCGAGTGCAGCGAGCCCGTAGAGGGTGGCGAGCATGTCCCGCACTGTCGAATCCGCGTGGTCCCAGTAGAGAAGCGCGAGCACGCCCCAGCCGCTCATGCCGAGCATGAGCACCAGGAGCAGTGCCCGGCAAGCTAGTTTGGCGGTCCGGGCGATTATCGCCGGCATGGAGTAGCCTCAACGTGCAGCGTGACGATAGATTATCGGCACCGCGGCCACGGCGCCTCCCGCCCAGAATGACAACCCGGCGGGGCCGGTCCGACGTAGCGGTGCGGAATCGGGGGCGCCGGCGTCAGCCGCGCTAACCGGGGGGAGAATGTCGCGACCACTGTTCGCTCTGCCTGCCGCCAGGTGGCATCGTTGGCTGTTGGTGTGCCTCGGCGCGCTGGCTTCCTGCGCTGCCGCAGCGCAGGAACGGGAGGCCGCGACCGCCAAGCGGCCCCGGGTGGGGCTCGCGCTCGCCGGCGGCGGAGCACGCGGCGGAGCGCACATCGGCGTCCTCAAGGTTCTCGAGGAACTGCACGTGCCCGTCGACTGCATCGCCGGAACGAGCATGGGCGCGCTCGTCGGGGGCGGTTACGCCTCCGGCATGTCGGCGACCGAGATCGAGCGCTTCGTCGCGGCAGTCGACTGGAAATCGGCCGTCGGCGGTGTCGGCAGCCGGCCGCTCGAGCCGATCGAGCAGAAGCGCTTCAACGACACGAGCGGGTCGCTCCAATTCGGGCTGAAGGACGGCAGGATCATTCCCCCCGGAGGGTTGATCGCCGCGAGCCGCATCGAGGACGTGCTGCGCACCTACGTGGCGAGAGCGCGCACGGTGACGGACTTCGACCGGCTGCCGATTCCCTACCGCGCCGTCGCAACCGACATGGTGAGCGGCAGCATGGTGGTGCTCGATCACGGCGACATCGCGACGGCGATGCGGGCGAGCATGGCGATCCCGGGCGTCTTTCCGCCGGTCATCACCGACGAGCACGTGCTTTCGGACGGCTACATCGTCCGCAACCTGCCCATCGACGTGGTGCGCGACACCTGCGCGGATGTCGTCATTGCCGTTAACCTCGTCAAGCCGACCGTCACGCGCAAGCAGCTCATCTCGGGTGCGAGCCTCATATGGCGCAGCACCGACATCACGATGGAAGAGAATGAACGGCTGCAGCTGCGGACGCTGACCGAGCGGGACGTGCGCATCGATGTCGATACGGGAAGTATCGGCTCGTCGGACTTCGAGCGCACTGCGGAGACCATACCGCTCGGGGAGAAGGCGGCCAGGGCGGCCGCCGGACGCCTGGCAGCGCTCGCCGTGTCCCAGGAGGAGTACCTCGCATGGCGGCGGCGTGTGACCGTGAACCAGAATATCGAGGTCCGGATAGCCGAGGTGCGCTTCGAAGGACTCACGTATGTCAATCCCGAGTACCTGCGTAACGTGACGAGCGTCCGCGCCGGTGACACTGTCGACATCGCGGCCATCAGTCGCGATGCCGCACGGCTGGCCGCTCTCGATGATCTGCAGGGCGTCGAGTACAACCTGAGCGGTGACCCCGATCACCCCATACTCGTGTGGCGTCCGACCGAGAAGCAAATGGGGCCGGATTACGTGCGCGTCGGCGGCGGACTGTATGCTGCCGGAGGGGGCGTGCTGCTCTTTGAGCTCGATACGGAGTACGTGCGCCGCTGGCTGAACAGCTACGGAGGTCAGTGGCGCAACCAGCTCGAGATTGGCACGACCTCGCTCGCTGCCACGAGTCTCTACCAGCCGCTCAACGTGAGCCAGACCCTCTTCGTCGAACCCGCGGTCGCTGCCGGCCGATCGCTCGAATACGTCTACAACAACTACGAGCGCGTGGCGCAATACTTCTTCGACGACCTCGGGGGCCGCGTCGATCTGGGTGCCAACCTGGGCAACAGCGCCCAGGTCAGGGCGGGCTACTGGGCCGACCGCCGCGATACGGAGATCGACACGGGTGCGTCGCTGCTGCCGACCGGCAGGGAAACCGATGCGGGGCTCGCCGCGAGCGGTTTCTACGACACCCGCGATGCGGCGAGCTTCGCAACGAGTGGCAGCGCTGCCGCCGCCCAGTACTTCTGGTCGGACGCGGGCCTCGGCGCAACGCGCGACTGGCAGCGGATCGAGGCCGCCGTGCGCCAGGCCTTCCGGCTGGGGAGGACGGCGCTGTGGCTCACCGCCGCGGGCGGCTCCAACCTCGGCAGCGCGCTCCCGGCCGATCGCGCCTTCTCGCTGGGAGGACCGCAGAGCTTCCCCGGCTACGCCCCCGGCGAGGTGCGCGCGCGCGGCTACTGGACCGTCGCGGGCGACTTTCTCTGGCGCGTCGCCGACATTCTGCCGATCGCGAATCAGACGCTGTACGGTGGACTCGGCTTACAGGGCGCGCGGGTCTACGATCGGGTCGATCCGGTCGCCAACGGGTCCCTCTACGGCGTATCGGGCTACCTCGGCGGGCGCACGCCCATAGGGACACTCGCTCTCGGAGTCGGCAAGGCGAGCGGCGACTGGGCCGGGTGGCTGACGCTCGGAACGCCGGTCGGCACGGGCTCGATTCTCAACCAGCCGCTGTTTCGCTGAGTGTCGCAGCGCGCTCCGCCCGTGCCGCCGGCAGAACTTCATCGGCGTGTGTTCGCCTTAACCTGAGGTGCCCGCGAGCGCGTGCAGCAACGCCACGGTATCGGTGAAACGCTGCGCTTCCGCGCGGCTGCGATCGAGCCCGGCCTGAAGATCCTGGCGCTGCGCATCGAGCAGCGAAAGCTCGCTGATCCCGCCCACGGCATAGCGCTCCCGGGCGATCGAGTAGCTGGCGGCCGACTGCGTGGACGCGTTGGCGCGTGCCTCGAGCGCGAGAGCGTCAGCCTCGAGGGTCCTCAGGCCGTCGGCGACCTGCTGCAGGGACTCGAGCACCGTCTGCCCGTACGCCTGCGCGGCCGCGTCGTACGCGGCGACTGCGGAGCGCTTCTTCGCGCGCAGCTCGCCGGCATGGAAGATGGGCTGCAGGAGCTTCGCGCCGATGCTCCAGACATCGAAGCTGTCTGCCAGGTCGGAGGCTTTGGTCGTGTCCGAGCCGGCGTAGCCCGAGATGGTGAGGTTAGGGAAGAGGTTGGCGGTTGCGACGCCGACATTGGCGCTCGCCTGATGCCAGAGCGCTTCCGAGGCGCGCACGTCGGGGCGGCGGCGCACGAGGTCTGACGGCAGCGTCACAGGGAGCTCCGCGGGGAGCTGCAGGTCGGCGAGCTTCAGGCGCGGCACGGCG
>Ga0187783_10000521_pt1 | contig 28380 bp, 27 predicted proteins | sample 1015_SJ02_MP02_2_FD_132471 | JGI IMG/M metagenome (GOLD analysis project Ga0187783, IMG submission 132471) | Tropical peat soil microbial communities from peatlands in Department of Meta, Colombia - 1015_SJ02_MP02_20_MG | ecosystem: Environmental > Terrestrial > Soil > Wetlands > Peat | place... | reverse complement strand
TCTCGGGGTTGCGGCCATCGCCTTTGTCACGCTCGTCCTGTGGCCGCGCTGGCCAATGCCAGCGGCCTCGCCGGATGCGCCGATGTTGCCAATCACCATCGGTGGAGGGGTGTTCAACGTACCGTCCGCAGCGATTCGCGTACCCCTGCAGCGCCACGCGGGGTTGCAGGAGCGGATCGATCTCGTCTTCCTTTGGCCCTCTCTGCAGCCGCCCGATCCGGCCGCCCGACCGGCGCCCACGGACCGGCCGAATGTTTGGGATCGGTTGTTCGTCACCTTGGCCGAGGCCACCGAACCCGACCCGGGCGAACGTCTCAAGAACATCTATCCGGGTTATCTGGCGGCTGCCGGAAAACCTGGACCTGACGGCCTCACCGCCACGGCATTTCGCGACGGCACCCCTTATCAGGGCGAGGATCTGTTCGTAGCTTCCACGGATCCGGAGCTCTTTGCCGCGCGGTGCAGCCGTCCGGTCGGGACCGTCATGCCGGGCACTTGCTTGATCTATCGCCGCCTCGGCGGCGCAGAAATGACGGTCCGATTTCCTCGGCCGTGGCTTGGCGACTGGCGGCATCTGGTTGCCGGTGTCGGACGAATTCTGGCGGGGATGAGGCCGCAGGGTGCCTGAAACCCCGTAAAACCCTCGTAAGAACCGTCTCATCCAATTCCGTATCTGCCAGGTCAGTATCTGCAGGTTCAATTCCGCAAATTTCCGGCCCGCTCTTGCAGCCGACCGTGCCGCTCGATCGGACAAATGATGGACGGATCCGACTGCACATTCGTCGCGTCCCCGACGGTAGAGTCTCCTCGGCGTTGGATCGGGAGATCCTGGAAGGGCACCGCGTCAGGCTGAGCGGCCCTTTCGGCTCGGCGTTTCTTCGACCCGGGATGGCCAATCGGCTCATCCTGGTCGGATGCGGTACGGGCTTTGCGCCGGTCTGGTCGATCGCCGACGCGGCGATGCACGAGAATCCTGGGCGCCAAATGGTGCTCGTTGTTGGCGCCCGCTCGGTCGAGACACTTTATATGACCCGCGCCCTGTGCCGGCTCAGTAAGATTAGTTCTTTGTATCGGCCAATGGGCGACCCGCAGCGAGATCACCAGCGGAACGACGAGACTGTCGACAACCGGGATTAGCAGGTGTCGGGCTATCGATGGCTCGCCAAGTCGGTCGCCAACAGGCGCCGGATTGGATCGGCCGACATCACTCTAGGTCGGCCCCAAGGATCGCCATCTGGAAATTATACGAACGCTCATCATCTTCGTCGTCGACAAACAGCACGCCGATGAATTCCTCTCCGATATAGACCTCGGATGAGTCCTCCTTCTTAGGCCGAGGCACCACGCGGATGCGTGCGTTACCGAACAGTCTTCTTAGGTAAGTCTCGAGCTTCCTGATCTCTGCGACGTCCACGTTCGCTCTCCTTTTGCGTCGACCACGGCAGGATCTTGCCGTTGTAACTGCTGAATACACATTGGGTATGGAAACCGCCCCACCCACTCTACCACGACCTCTGCCCTGTCGACGTGATCATAGGGCTTGACTTGACGCGTCCGGCAGCCCGCGGCCCGTTGATTCGGTTCGACGGCGGCCCGAGCCCGACCAACGCCGCCGCGCAGCGGCGGCCCCGGTGCCAGAGCTAGCGTCGGTGTATTGACCCGACCTTGTGAGGGCTGATGAGTAGCTACCCAAAATGGTAACCGGAGAACGTAACAAACTAGAGCCCGACGTCGTGCAGCATCTGATCCATGATGCGCGAAGGCTCGGCGCATCCCGCCTCACCGACGACCCTGGCCGGCACGCCGGCGACTGTGACGTTATTTGGCACCGATTTGACCACGACGGAACCGGCCGCCACCCGTGCGCAACGGCCGACTTCGATGTTTCCGAGAATTTTCGCACCGGCGCCTATCATGACGCCATAACGGATTTTCGGATGACGATCACCGTCCTCTTTACCGGTACCGCCCAAAGTCACGCTGTGCAGCATTGAGACTTCGTCTTCGATGACGGCGGTTTCGCCCACCACCAGACCCGTCGCATGATCAAGGAAAATGGCGCGACCGATTCGCGCCTTGGGATGGATATCGGTCTGGAAAACTGCCGACGAACGGCTCTGCAGATAATACGCAAAATCCCTGCGGCCCTGGTTCCACAGCCAATGGGCCAACCGGTGCGTCTGGATAGCGTGGAATCCCTTGTAGTAGAGCAAAGGCTCGAGGCAACGGCCGGTCGCCGGATCACGGTCGAGCACGGCGACGATGTCGGCGCGGAAGGTCGCGCCAAGCGTGACATCGTCCTTGAGCGCATCCGTGTAGGCCTGCCGGATGAGTTCGCTCGACATGTCCATATGATTGAGCCGTTCCGCGATCCGATGAATGACGGCGGCCTCAAGGGTGTCGTGGTGTAGGATCGATGAATAGATGAAGGTCGCCAGTTCTGGCTCGCGCCTGACGATATCCTCAGCTTCCCGGCGAATGCGGGCCCAGACCGGATCAACCTTGTCGAGCACGTTCGCGAGCTGGGTTTGCTGGGCCATGATTGCCTCCAGGTCGGTTGCCGACATAGTCCGCTCGATCTTGGCATAGGTAGCGCTTCGCCCGAAGGCCCGCCAGCCCCAGGGCCTCTGCTGCTGACGGTCATCATTGGATCCCGGCCGTCGTCGAAGGTCTATTATGGTGAATCCTTCCCGGTGAGTGCCGAGGGTCGCTCCTCATTCCTTCCGCACAGCGCGGTCGCGGTCCGCCGTCAACCTTCTGCCAGGTCACCGGCTCCGCCTGGGATGCGCGGCGGGTTCCTCCTGTGGTCGAGACGGGCAAGAAAATCCAGGATCGCGGCGGAAAAGCGATCGTTGCTGTCGCCGACCACCATGTGCCGCGCACCGCGCACGTCCACATACTCGGCGTGCGGCACCAGATCGAGAAATTCTCGGGCATGGGTGTCCTTGACCAGTTCGGAGGACTGGCCGCGTACCAGCAAAGTGGGAATCGCGATGCGGCGGGCTGCTTGCATCAGCCGGCCCTCGAGCTCTTGACGATCGGTTCCGACCGGCCGTGGTCCATCAAGAAACCGAGGGTCCCAGTGCCAACGCCAGCGCCCGTCAGAGCCCAGCCGCAGATTCTTCTTCAAACCCTCGACTGATCGCGGCCGGGCACGATGCGGCAGGTAATTTGACACCACTTCAGCTGCTTCGGCCACCGACGTGAAGCCTTCGCGGGCGTGTCGGCGCATGAAGCCTTGAATTTTGTCGACACCTTGCGGATCAACGCGCGGAGTGATGTCAACCAGAACGACGGCCGAAAACAAAGCCGGGCTGCCGGGCTCGCGTTCGCCGTCGGCCAGAAGCGCCGCAATGCCACCGAGGGATGCGCCGATGACGATCGGCAATTGGTCTGATTGGGTATTGAGCGCTTGCGCGACCTTGCGGACGTCGGCTGCAAAATCGGCGAACGCATAGGCACCCTCAGAGATCCATTGGGACTCACCGTGGCCGCGCTGATCGAGCGCGTAGGCCCGGGTCCCGTCCTGCGCGAGCCGCTCAGCAGTCCGCCGCCAGGCATGCCTGGTCTGGCCGCCGCCATGGAGCAGCAAGGCGATGCGATCCGCGTCGCCGAACACGTCGGCTACGAGCCGATTGCCGGCTGCTCCCACAAAGGCGGCGGTCGTGTGAGGGGGGCTCTTGGAGGTCACGAGATCCACGATTTGGAGGGCCAAGGTCTGTCAGGGCGACATTCGGCCGTCGGCTGGCGCGGTTGACCGAGGAAATCGGCCGCGATGCGGTATCGCACCTCTAACCATGTCTCGCCAGAAAATCGAGCACGCCTGCCTTGAACACCTTGTCGCCGACCGCAAGCATGTGATCCCGTCCGGTAATGTCCAAGGCCTGGCCGTCCGGCAAGAGCGCCGCAAGGTCCGCGGCCGAGCCGGCGACCGCGTCTTTGCTGCCAACTGCGACCAGCACGGGCAGCCGGATCGATTGTACCTCGCTGCGTGTCAACGTCTGCCTTGAGCCGCGGATGCAGGCGGCGAGCGCCTTGAGATCTGACTTGGTCTGCTCCGCAAAGCTACGAAACATTCGTCCCACCGGGTCGGTCACTTGGTCGAGAGACGGCGCCTCCAGCGCCGCCGCAATGGTATTCTCCGGAAGACTGTCACCATCCACCAGACGGATGCCGAGGCCACCGAGAATGGCCGTTCGAACGCGTTCCGGTTGGTGCAGGGCAAGAAACGCGCAGATCCGCGCCCCCATGGAATAGCCCATTATGTCGGCGCGCGGCAGGCCCAGATGGTCGATGAGCGCCAGCACGTCCTGCGCCATGAGAAGCGTGTGATAGTCGTCAGGCGAATAGAGTTTGGTGGATTGACCGTGGCCACGGTTGTCGAGGGCAATCACCCGCCGACCAGCTCTCGTCAGCGGCGACATCCAACCTGGCTGAACCCAGTTGACTTCTTTGTTGGAGGCGAAACCATGTACGAGAACGATGGGTTCGCCCTCGCCTTGGTCGAGGTAGGCAATCTCCAAACGTCCATGATGAAAGCGCGGCATCAGATCTCTCAATGCACTAAAAAAAATCGACAGAGATCAGCCGGAGGCTGAGGCCTGCGTTACGAGCTGCTTGCATCGCTGTTCCACATCGGCCAGCAACCGTTCGCGCTCGCGTTGCTGGTCGGCCAGTGGCTTGTGATCTTCTGCTGACTGAACTGGGGAGATCTGTTTGATTGCGACCGGCGGCTCGGACACTCGTTCGCGTTCGATCTGGGCCAACAGTTCGATGGGCTCCCGCCTGAGTTCTACAACCGGGCGGGCATGGCGGCGTTTGGCTTTACGGCGCCGAATGACGCGTAACGCGCTTCGCTCAACGCTTCGTTTGAGGCTGGTGACGAAGCCTAGCAAGGCAAACAGTGCCCACGGGATCCACAGCGTGACATCTGCCAGCGTCGCTGTGAGGGCAATGGCGCCGCGTCCGAGCAGCTTGATGATTGCGCGCGTCTTGCCGCCCTTGGCAGCGGAGAGCCGGGCGAAGCGAGACAGATCCTTCGGCTGCTCGGCGAGCTTCATTCCTTCAAGTGCCGCGCGTGTTCCGGCCTTTGCCTCGATGGTCCCGACGTCCTGGGCGACGCGCACCAGGCCCTCCGCACGTTCCAGCCGCAGTGCACGAAGGAGGCGCTCGCCGATACGGCCGGTCCGGCCGGCGGCCTTCACCAACGAAAGACCGACCCGCGCCGGTGCGGCGGCCCCGGCGCTCGCGTAGGTGCCGGCGGTGATGGCGATGCCGGCCAACGACAGAGCCAGGACGAACTTGTCTGCCGTCACCCCTTCGGCAAGATGAACGCCCTCGCGCAGGGCATCGCGGATGTCGCCGAAGACAAACAGATCTCCGGTCGCGGTGCCGGCGAACGCCGCAACGTTGTCCGGCTGACCGGTCACCAGCCCGCGGACAAAACTCATCGTGCTGCTGCCGGCCGAGGCCTCTTCCTGCCGAGCGGCCTCAACCCTCGCGATCAGCGAAGGGTCAAGGGTAACCGCACGATCGTCAGCGAGCTCGACAAAACTTTCGGCCAGCTCTGCGTCGCGCTCGCTCAGTGCCGCCTCAATCTCGCGCTTGGCCACCTCGGCATTGAATATCTTATCAAGTTGCAGGTCGCAGAGCCGGGTTGGATCGTCGGCCAGATCCGCCGAAACCAGCCGCCCGGCCTGCAGCGCGCCGGGGAGCGCCAAGCCGGTGGCAATGGCAAAACCGGAGACCAGCAGCAGGGAAACGATAGATCGAAGGCGAATCACGGGTGTTATCTTGGCATCTGGCGGCTCTGTGCAAAGACTATCCGGTCATGGCGGCTGCGACCACGTCCGGCTCGCTCCAATGTCACCGCGATGCCTGCACCCAAAACCCGGAATGGCCAACTCCTGCTTGGCATCTCGAGGAGCGCATCTTGCGTGGGCAATCCGTCCTAGGCAATCCCTGCGAGGATGGATATGGTGCAACCGAACGGCGCATTGACTTTGAGACGCGGCCGCGCGACGCAATCTGGCAGACGAAACCCGATCCACGATCAAGCGAGCGTCTATTAGTCTGAAGGAATCCTATGATCGACGCAGTGGTGCCCTACTTTCACAATGACCTCGGTGTCGCTGTCATCGAGATTGGTGCCCACGAATTTATGTGCATGGGGGCCAAGCCGCCGTTCGACCACCCGCATGTCTTCCTCGATATGGGCGACGATGGCGAGGCGGTCTGCCCGTATTGCTCGACGCTTTATCGCAAGGATCCGTCGCTACACGGCTATGCAGCGCGCCCGGCCGAGTGCGTGTGGCGTCCCCCCGCGGTCGCCTGACGTCACAATCAGTCATGGCGCGAAACGGGGTGGCGGTTCGCCCCGGCCGGCGTGTGGCGACAGACCGCGCGTGGCGGTTTGAGGGACATTGCGGACACAGAGCGAGGGGAGGAACAGGTGACGCGCTCGCGCACCGTTATCGTCGCGGGCGCCGGCATTGGCGGTTTGACGACCGCCCTGGCGCTGCTTCGCCACGGTTATCGCGTGGTCATTTTCGAGCAATCCGAGCGGTTGGAAGAGACCGGTGCCGGCATTCAGCTGTCACCAAATGCGACTCGCGTGCTGTTCGGCCTCGGGGTCGGCGCGACCTTGAAAACTGCGGCCGTCGGACCACAAGCCATTTGCATCCGTGACGGCTGCAGCGGCCGCAAACTCGCGCGTCTGCCTCTCGGAGATGCGGCGGAGTTCCGTTACGGCGCGCCCTTTTGGGTCGTCCATCGAGGCGACCTGCAGGCCGCTCTCACGGCGGCCATTGAGGCAAGCCCTGACGCGGTACTTCGTCTAGGTGCCAAGGTTCAGGATTTTGCCTTCCACGCTCATGGCGTCACCGTCGAGTTCCGGCGCGGATCCGAGACGCTCCACGAACATGGCATCGCCTTGATTGGTGCCGATGGACTGTGGTCAACCGTCCGAGTCCGACTTGGCGATCGCCGACCCCCGCGATTTGCCGAACGGACAGCTTGGCGTGCGCTCGTGCCGATCGACCGCATCACGCCCGAGTCCGGCAAGCCGTTGACGACGTTATGGCTCGGCCCCAACGCGCATGTCGTTCACTACCCGGTCAAGGGTGGCGAAGCTCTGAACATCGTTGCCGTTCTTGAAGATCACCGGCCACTTTCCGGATGGAGTACGACCGGAGCGCGTGACCAATTGCTGGCGGCGGTTTCCGACTGGCATGCGGGAGTGCGGGATCTGCTCGCAGTCCCTCAGAGTTGGCTGACCTGGGCGCTGTTCGATCGCGCACCGGCATCACGATGGAGCGTTGGACCGGTTGCACTGCTCGGAGACGCGGCTCACCCCATGCTGCCGTTTGCCGCCCAGGGCGCCGCGATGGCGATCGAAGATGCGGCCGTGGTCAGCGATTGTCTGGCCAAGGACGCTGATCCACCGGCGACCGCGCTGCGCGCGTATGAGGGATTGCGGCGCCATCGAACGACGCGAGTCTGGCGTCTCGCCCGGCGCAATGGTGCCATCTACCATATGGCCGGCCCAGCTGCCTTGCTGCGCAACCTTGCGCTGCGAACGATCGGCGGCGAAAGTCTGCTGGCGCGCTACGAATGGCTTTATGATTGGCGCCAAGCTTGAACCGGCCGTGGTCCGGAAAGAACCACCGATGTTCGAAACAACGATTGCTGGCAGTCTGCCGAAACCACCCTGGCTTGCCGAACCCAACAAGCTATGGGCACCCTGGAAACTCGCCGGTGCCGACCTCGAAGTCGCGAAGGGCGACGCCACACTGCTCGCGATCAAGGAGCAGGAGGATGCTGGCATCGACATCGTGACTGATGGCGAACAGTCGCGACAGCATTTCGTTCACGGCTTCCTGGAGTTTGTCGAGGGTATCGATTTCGCCAGACGCGTCGAGATGGGTATCCGCAAGGAGCGCTACAAGGCGCTGGTCCCGACCGTCGTTGGCCCGCTGCGACTCAGCGGACGCGTTCATGGCACCGAAGCGCGGCTGGCCCGGGCACACACCCGACGGCGCGTGAAATTCACGCTGCCCGGTCCCATGACCATCGTCGACACCATCGCGGACGCCCATTACGGCGACCGGGTGAAGATGGCCATGGCCTTTGCAGAGCTGCTCAACGAGGAGGCCCGCGCCCTTCAGGCCGACGGCATCGATGTCATCCAGTTCGACGAACCTGCCTTCAATGTCTACATGGATGAGGTGCGGGATTGGGGAATCGCCGCGCTGCATCGAGCCATCGACGGGCTTACCTGCAAGACCGCGGTCCATATTTGCTACGGATATGGCATCAAGGCGAACATTGACTGGAAAGCCTCGCTCGGCGGTGAGTGGCGGCAATATGAGACGATTTTTCCGGCGCTCGCCGGCAGCCGCATCGATCAGGTTTCAGTCGAGTGCCGTAACGCACGCGTGCCGCCGAGCCTGCTGACGCTACTGGCCGGCAAAGACGTTTTGCTGGGCGTCATCGACGTGGCCACCGACGTGGTTGAAACCCCGGAGGATGTTGTCGCGACGATCGAAGGGGTCTTGCCCTTCGTCCCGCGCGATCGACTGATCGCCTGCACCAATTGCGGCATGGCACCCATGCGCCGCGACATTGCCTTTGCAAAGCTCGTTGCGCTGGCGCAAGGCGGCGCGCTTGCCCGACGGCTCTTCGGTTAGGGCAGGAGAGCAGCCTTGCGGCCTCCACGGCGGGGTCTTGCGGGCTGTCCTCAGTCCGGTGAGGTGACAGGCAATTGCCCGCTTTCAGCGCGCGGCTTGAGCCTGGTCGCCGCGCGGGTACCGGGCCGTGAGATCAGAGTTACGTTACGGCCGTATCGGCCGCAACTGCTCGTCCGCCGATCGATCTTCATCGGCCGCGGGCGTCTCGCGGCGGTCCAGGGCGCCAAAGATCAGGCCAAGCACTGCCCCGTAGATCACGTGAGTCGCCAGCGACACGATTGGCACCGAGATCCCGAGCCGAAGTCCGAACCAACCGGCGCCCGTCAACGGCATTCCGGCCAACATGATCAGGGCCCAGGCGGCAAGCGAGAAGATCGTACCCCGCAGCCAAAACGGCCCTGGTAGCGCCCGGTAGATCAAACCGAAACCGGCTCCCCACACCATTGTGCCGACAAAGAAGTGCAGCAAAAACCCGACAACCGGCGGGGAATTCCAGGTGGAACGGATGATCAGCGTGACGGGATCCATCAGCCATGACAGCGCGAGACTGGCAATGAAGCCCGCTATAAAGCCCTTGCCAACACGGTCCATAATCATTGCTCTGCTCCTCGCCTCACGCGTGAGCCAGGCCCAATTCGCCGGGCGATCGATGCCCAACACATTCCCGGAGAGCGGCCGCTCCTCTCATGTCCTGCAAGGCCGCTGACATCAAGTAGGCGTTGACCCGTACACGCCCACCACCCGTCCGTGGATCACTGAAGCCGGCGCCCAGCAAACCAAGGACCGCAGTGCAACCCCGGACCAGGCAGCTCCTCTGTTCAACGCACACACATGATATAACGATCACGAACGCTGCCCAGCGCCTTCCAATTTGTCAGCCCTGATATGCACATGCTTGGCGGCCAATCTCCCAGCAAATTGTGGCCTGATCGATCCACCTCACGACTGATCGCAATCACTCTCATTGTCGAATGTAAGAGAAGTTTATCGCCGGCCATCAGGCAGGCCCGCTACGCCGAAGCGCAAGGGGTGTCCGGTCCCGTTCTGATTGCCTCGCGCCCGAGGTATCTGCGCGCGTAGGTGTTCGATCCGCTGATACTACGCACTTTGGCCCCCAGCTCGCACCGCCACAGGCTTGCTTGCGGGCGCGCGGCAACTTCTTTAGCGTTTGAGCGACGAGAGGCGCCGCATCAGCGTTGCGTCGGAGAAGCGCGATGCCCACATTTGCCGCCCCTGATGGCGTCCGGCTGTACTATGAAGAGGTGGGAAGCGGTACCCCGGTTGTCTTTGTTCACGAATTCGCCGGCGATTATCGCAGCTGGGAGGCGCAACTACGCTATTTTGGCCGGTCGCATCGCTGCGTAACCTTCAGCCAGCGCGGCTATCCGCCATCCGATGTCCCGGGCGAGGCCGATCGGTATGGCCAAGACATCGCAAGGGACGACGTTGTTGCCTTGATGGACGCGATCCACCTCGACCGGGCGCATGTCGTCGGCCACTCAATGGGCGCCTATACAGCGCTCCACGTCGGGCTGCGTTACCCGCAGCGGTGCCTGTCATTGGTCGCGGCAGGTTGCGGCTGTGGCTCATCACCAGATCCGGCGGTGCGGGCCGCCATGAAGGCACTGGCAGCCGAGACCGGCAAAATGTTTGCCGAGCGAGGGATCGTGGCGGCGGCGGCAGCCTACGCGGACGCCCCGATGCGACAGGCTCAAAAGTACAAGGATCCGCGCGGATTTGCGGAGTTTGCTCGTATGCTGAGCGAGCACTCCGCCCACGGTCATGCCCTCACCATGCTCAATCTCCAGCTTAAACGGCCGACGTTGTGGGAGATGGAGAATGAGCTCAAAACACTGTCGATCCCGCTCCTGGTGGTGGTGGGCGACGAGGACGAACCCTGTCTCGACGGCAGTCTGTTTCTCAAACGAACTGTCCCGACGGCGGCTCTGCTGGTCATCCCCCGCACCGGCCACACGGTCACCAGCGAGGAACCGGCCGCCGTCAATGCCGCGCTAGCGGAATTGTTCAGTACTGCCGAATCCGGCCGTTGGCTCGCTCACAAGGCGCCGGCGTGAGACTTGAGGCAATCTAACTGCCGACCGAGCGAGGCCACTGCAATCGAGGAGCTAGGCATGGACCTGATGCTTGAGGGCAAGACCGCACTGGTCACCGGCGGTAGCGAAGGCATTGGCAAAGCGATCGCCCGCGCACTCGCCCGCGAAGGCGTCGACGTGGCGATCTGCGCACGTCGCAAGGCACCGCTCGATGCGACTGCCGACGAAATTGCCAGCGAAGCCGACCGCACGGTCTTGTCAATCGTGGCTGATCTGACCAAGGACGAGGACGCGAGGAATTTCGTTCTCACCGCTCATGCCGCATTGAAGCGGATCGACATCCTCGTCAACAACGCCGGCTCGGCCCCGGGAGGTGTGATCGAGCATCTCTCCGAAGCCGATTGGGCGCAGGCGCTGCAGCTCAAATTCATGGGGTATGTGCGCTGCCTGCGCTACGTTCTGCCAATCATGGTGGCACAAGGTAGCGGCCGCGTTGTCAATCTGATTGGCAATGACGGAGTAAAGCCCTCGTATTGGGAGATCGCGCCCGGTGCCGCCAATGCGGCCGGCCAGAATCTGACCCTGTCACTGGCCAGCCAATATGGCCGTCACGGCATAAGCTTTTGTGCGGTCAATCCCGGACCGGTGCGCACCGAACGTTGGGCGGGCCTCGTTGGTGCCATGGCGCGTGACATGAACCTCAGCTACGAAGAAGCTGACAAACTCGCCCCGGCCTCCATTCCGATGGGGCGGATCGCCGAAGTCGAGGAGGTCGCCAATCTCGTCACCATGCTCGCCTCGCCACTCATGCAGATGGTCAACGGCACCATGATCGAGATCGATGGCGGCCAGCAAAAGCCGCTGATGGACCGTTTGCGCGATCGCTGAAAACCGTTGGCAGACCTCAGTGCTCACAGATTTCCGTTCGATAGATTTTTCGGGATTGTCCGTCGTCAGCTTGACACCAATGCCGTTCGATCGGACTATTTGGACACAAATAAAGGTCTGGATTGCGCCCAATGAGCCGAGGCATTTTCTTTCATCGCGCGCAAGACAGAGATTGCAGGCGAGCGTCGTTGAGAGGGCCGGGGTGCCGTCGGTGGCCCGTCACCTTGATCGCAAACCGGCTCAGTGTCCCATTCCCGCGGCATCGACGGTTGCTATCCCTGTCGCTGTTTCGAAGGCACATCGTACATCCATCAACGCCGCACCCGGTCACGTCCTGTGGCGGCGTTGTCTTAACCTCGGCAGCCTCAGCCACGCGTTGAGTGGTCTTGCGTCTACCGATATACCAAACCCCATCAATCAATCAGAGGCCGCGTCTGTTCCGGTCACCCTGCCAGGACGATCGACGCGGGAGAGGCGATGAGTTTGTGGTATCAGCTTCACCGAATCGTGCTTTGCGCCGCTGTGTCAACCGCTGTGGTTCCCGCGCATGCCCAGCAGACCATCAAGATCGGTGAGCTTAACAGTTATAAGGCGCAACCGGCTTTTCTCGATCCCTACAAGAAGGGCATCGAGCTTGCCGTAGAGGAAATCAACGCCGGCGGCGGGGTTATCGGCAGCAACATCGAGGTGATCTCGCGCGATGACGGAGCCAATCCCGGTGAGGCGGTGCGCACCGCCGAGGAACTACTCACACGCGAGGGTGCAACGCTTCTAGCCGGCACCTTCCTGTCGAATGTCGGATTGGCAGTCACAGAGTTCGCCGGCAACCGCAAGGTGTTCTTTCTTGCAGCTGAGCCGCTCACCGACAAAATCACTTGGCAGAACGGCAATCGCTACACCTTTCGGCTGCGTGCCTCAACCTATATGCAGGTGGCGATGCTCATGCCTGACGCCGTCGCCGCCAACAAGAAGCGCTGGGCCCTGGTCTATCCAAATTTCGAGTATGGCCAATCGGCGATTGCTGCGTTCAAGGAATTGTTGAAGGCCAAACAGGGCGACGTCGAATTCGTCACCGAGCAGGCGCCCCCGCTCGGCAAGGTCGATGCCGGTGCCGTCGTGCAGGCAATCGACGACGCCAAACCGGATGCCATTTTCAATGTGCTGTTCGGGCCGGATCTCGCCAAATTCGTTCGCGAAGGCTCGACCCGCGGCGTCTTCAAGGATCGAACTGTCGTCAGCTTGCTGTCGGGCGAGCCCGAGTACCTCGATCCGCTACGCGAGGAAGCGCCGGTCGGTTGGATCGTGACCGGTTATCCGTGGAACGCTATCGATACCGCCGCTCACAAGGCGTTCCTAACAGCCTATCAGAAGCGCTGGAACGACTATCCGCGGCTCGGTTCCATCGTTGGCTACGTGACGATCAAGTCGATTGCCGCCGGCATCGCCAAGGCTGGCTCGACCGATACTGACAAGCTGATCGCCGCGTTCCGAGGCCTTGAGATCGACGGCCCGTTCGGACCTTTCGTGTATCGGGCCAGCGACCATCAGGCGACGATGGGGGCCTATGTGGGCAGGATTGCCCTCAAGGGCGGTACCGGAACCATGGTTGATTTCAAATATGTCGATGGCGCCAGCGTATTGCCCTCAGACGAAGCAGTGAAGAAACTCAGGCCCGCTGCCGATTGACAGGACGACAGCCGGCCCGACGGCCGAACAGGCGGCCGCTGCCTTCCGCAAGCCGGCGGGGCCGGCGCTGCCCGCATGGCGCCGGAACAGGACGACCTTTGTCGACCTGCTCTTCGTCAGCGAGCTTTCACTTAGCCCCCGAGGCCGGACGATGAGCGCTGATGCCCTGCTCTTCCAGGCCCTCAATGGGCTCGCGGGTGCGGCCGGCTTATTTCTGGTGGGCGCCGGCCTTTCGCTGATATTCGGCGTCACCCGCATCATCAACATGGCTCACGGCTCCTTCTACATGTTGGGCATCTATCTCGCCTACACCTTTGCCATACGTGTTGGAGGCGCGGTCGGCTTTTGGGGCGGCATTCTGGCGGCCGCCCTACTCGTCGCAGCGTTCGGCGCTGTTGTGGAGATCTTGCTGCTGCGGCGAATTTATCGCGTGCCGGAACTGTTTCAGCTTCTGGCAACCTTTGCGCTCGTCCTGATCATCAACGATGCCGTGCTCTGGTTGTGGGGCCCGGAGGATCTGCTCGGGCCGCGGGCCCCAGGCCTGCGCGGCGCAGTCGAGCTGCTCGGCCGGCACTTTCCGACCTACGACCTGCTTCTGATCGCGGTAAGCCCGGCGATTTTCGTGGCATTGCACCTGATGTTGGCGAAGACCCGGTTTGGCCGGCTGATCCGCGCCGCGACAGAGGACCGCGAGATGGTCGGTGCGCTCGGCGTCAATCAGGCCATGCTGTTTACCGTGGTGTTCGCACTGGGTGCGTTTCTCTCCGGCCTTGGTGGAGCACTCCAGCTCGCGCGTGAGCCCGCCAGCCTGACCATGGATCTTACGGTCATTGGCGATGCCTTCGTGGTCGTGGTCGTAGGCGGTATGGGATCGATCGGGGGCGCGCTGCTGGCAGCAGTGATCATTGCCGAGACCAAGGCGCTGTGCATCGCCATCGGCACGGCCAACATCGCCGGCTTGAGTGTCAATTTCTCCAAACTCACCTTAGTCGCTGAATTTCTCGTCATGGCGATCGTGCTGATCGTGCGCCCGACGGGCCTGCTCGGCCGCTCGCAAGGCACGGCTCGTCCCGTTGCCGACGTGTCGATGCCGCCGGTAGGATCGGCCGCCGCGAAGTGGCTGGGCACCACCATCCTGTTGATGGTCTTGATCACCCTGCCACTATTTGAGCAGAGCTTTCCGTACGCGCTCGTCATCGGCATCGATGTCCTGATCGCGGTCTTGTTTGCCAGCAGTCTGTATTTCATTATGGGCCCTGGCGGTATGCCTTCGTTCGGTCATGCAGCCTACTTTGGACTCGGCGCGTACGGCGCAGCGCTCTTTGTCAAGTTCCTCGCCGCACCTATGCTGGTTGCGCTGGCCGCAGCGCCGATCGTTGCGGCTTGCGGGGCCTTGCTGTTCGGCTGGTTTGCGGTGCGCCTTTCCGGGATCTATCTGGCAATGCTCACGCTCGCTTTCGCCCAAATTGTCTGGTCGATCGTATTTCAATTTGAGGACTTGACCGGCGGATCGAACGGCGTGCTCGGCCTGTGGCCACCGGCTCCGTTTGCCAGTCGCGGGGCGTATTATCTGCTCACGCTGTCGTGCGTGCTCTTTGCCGTGGTGCTACTGGGGGTGATGCTGAGGGCGCCGTTCGGGTATGCCATGCGGGCGGGGCGTGATTCCAGGCTACGGGCGGAGGCCATCGGCATCGACGTCCGGCGCGTGCACTGGGTCGGATTTGCCATTGCGGGTGCGGCCGGCGGGATCGCTGGTGGACTTTTCGCCTTCGCCAAAGGCTCGATTTCTCCCGAGACCATCGCGGTCGATCGGTCGATCGATGGTTTGGTCATGGTTCTGCTCGGTGGAATGCAGTCATGGGCCGGTCCGATCGCCGGGGCCTCAGTCTATACCCTGCTCCAGGATACGATCATGCGCCAAACCGAATATTGGCGCGGGCTGCTTGGCGCTGTGATTTTGCTCCTGGTTCTCGTCTTCCCAGGCGGCATCGTGGGGGCGTTCGCCGGCTGGCTCGGCCCTCGCCTCCTCTCTCGACAGAGCCGGGACGCCGCAGAATGAGCGTGCTCAGTGTTCGCGGCCTGTCCAAATCCTTCGGTGGCGTGAGGGCGGTCGACAACGTCAGCTTCGATGTCGGTGTGGAATTTCTGGCGCTCATCGGCCCCAATGGGGCCGGAAAATCCACTTGCTTCAACATGATTAACGGCCAGCTCCGGCCCGATCGCGGCGAATTGCAGTTCAAGGGTCGTAACATCACCGCGCTGGCACCACGCATGATCTGGCGCCTGGGGATCGGCCGCACTTTCCAGATCGCTGCCACCTTTGCATCAATGACGGTGATGGAAAACGTGCAAATGGCGCTGCTGAGCCACGCCGGCGAGACCTTTCGGTTCTTGGGTCCGCTCGCCTCGCGCCATCGCGGGCGTGCGCTCGCGCTACTGGAGCAAGTCGGGATGCGCGAGGCCGCGCATCGGCCCTGCCGCGAGCTCGCCTACGGCGACGTCAAACGGGTCGAATTGGCCATTGCGCTCGCCAATTCCCCGAGCCTGCTGCTGATGGACGAGCCTACCGCCGGGATGGCCCCCGGTGAGCGTCACGCCCTAATCGGACTGGTCAAGCGGCTGGTCGTGGACCAAGGCATTTCCGTGCTGTTCACCGAACATTCGATGGATGTCGTGTTCACGTACGCGGACCGTGTTCTCGTCATGGCGCGCGGCCGCCTGATCGCCGATGCCGATCCCCGCAGCGTGCGCGATGACCCGATGGTGCAGCAGACCTACCTGGGCAGCGGCCGGATGTTCGCACGCCCTATCGATAGGACTTTGTCACCATGAGCCGAGAGGCCACGCTCGTGGTTGAGGATTTGAGTGCGTTTTATGGGGCTGCTCGCATTCTCTTCGACCTGTCGTTTCGCGTCGAGGAAGGTGAGGTCGTCGCCCTGATGGGCCGCAACGGCGCCGGCAAGTCGACGACCCTCAAGGCGATCATGGGCCTTGTCGAGCGGCGCGGCCTTGTGCGTTTCAACGGCATCGACATTTCCCGCCTGGAGCCCTTCCAGATCGCCCGCCTCGGTGTCGGCTTCGTGCCCGAAGACCGGCGCATCTTCGGTGATCTGACGGTGATCGAGAATCTGGATATCGGACGACAGCTGCCCCGTCGCTTTGCCGACGGCAGACTGTCTCCCACTTGGACCAGCGACGAGCTCTTCGAACTCTTCCCCAATCTAGGCCGTATGCCTGACCGGCTGGGATCCCAGATGAGCGGCGGCGAACAGCAGATGCTCACGGTGGCCCGTACGTTGATGGGTAATCCGCTTCTTGTCCTGCTCGACGAGCCGTCCGAGGGCATGGCACCAATCATTGTCGAAGAAATGGCAACCACTGTCCTGCGATTGAAGCGCCAAGGGCTGAGCCTGCTCCTGTCCGAGCAGAACATTGGCTTCGCCGAGATCGTCGCCGATCGTGCTTACGTGCTGGAAAAAGGCCAGATCCGTTGGCACGGACGGATGGCGGATTTGCTCGGTGACGCTGAAGTCCAACGAAGCCTGCTCTCGGTGTGACGCCGCGCCCAAATACCACCCTTCTATTCGGAGCAGGCGACATACTCCTGGGTGCCGATACCGCTCGCCGGTTCGTCGCGCTGGGCCTTGCGAAAAAGAGCATTCGGCTCCATCCGCCAGGCGGTCTCAAACGTCCGACAGAATTGCCACAACATCAGCCCGACCCCTGACAACCGCCGGTCGAAATAAACTCGGGCACCGGCCAGTAGCTGATTCGTTCCGACGCCCAGAGCGGTGGCCCGTTCTCTCAACACTCTCACGGGTTGCTCCACCATGTCCGCATTACTGATGATCGCACCGTCGGCGACCGACTTGACTCTGCAGCCATGAGACCGCGCTAAACGCGGGCTGGCGCGAATCTAGCCTTGCTCGGACAGCAACCTCGGATCAGGTTGGATCGGCGGTTTTTTGCGCACTTGGTCACAAATATGTCGAGGAGTCCCAGCAGGATGGCCAAGAGAGCGGCCCATAAAGCCTTTGGCGGGCGGCGACCGGACCAGGCGGGGGCGAACGAGCCGGAACGGTGCCCTTCGATCCGACCGAGGGATGGCCGGGGGAGACCGGGGATATGCGTGAGCCGGACGAGTATCGCCGATCCGCTGCTCGTTGCTGGCGCCTCGCACAGGCAGCGCGCGATGCCGACCATCGAGCGTTCCTGTTAAGCGTGGCCGGCACCTGGGTAGCTCTTGCCAATCAGACCGAGAAACTGGAAAAGATGCGGTCGCGGCAAACCGCGATTGAGGCAGAGGACTAGCCCAGGGCGATCGGTCACGGCGAACCGGTGGCGTGGTAGACCATCTCAACGAGGCGGGCGGGCCGAGCCCCCTCTGTCGATGCAGGAATGGACCTATGGGAAGGCCCTCTGGCTACCCGACCGGACTTGCCATCTTTGCCGTGGCATCGCTTCTGGTCTGCGAACCAACAAGTCGTCCGGCGTTTGCCCAGGGCAAGCTCGAAGCGCATTACTCCGCTTCGATTGCCGGTCTGCCGATCGGACAGGGCACATGGTTGCTCGACATTGGAGAGACCCAATACACCGCAACAGCGAGCGGTAAGGTCTCGGGAATTATGCGCCTGATCGGCAACGGAGAAGGATCAACAACCGGTCAGGGTACACTCCATCAGGGTCATTGCATCGCCAGCCGCTTCACGGCGCACGTGGTCACCAATAATGATGCCTACAGCACACGGCTGACAGTCAGTGCTGGCAACGTCAAAGAGGTGGTGGCCGAACCGCCGGTCGAGACGGGTGGCGATCGCGTTCCGATCACCGAGGCGCATCGGCATGGGATCTCTGACCCGATGCTTGCTGCGCTCATCAATGTGGCTGGTTCTGGCGATGTCGTCGCACCCGAAGCGTGTCATCATAAGCTGGCTATCTTTGATGGCCGTCAGCGGTTTGACGTTGAACTTTCCTATAAGCGTATCGAACAGGTTAATGCGAAGGGGTATCAGGGCCCGGTCGCGGTCTGTGCCGCTCGCTACCAACCCATTTCCGGGCATCGACCGGATCGCTACGCAATCAAATATCTGCAGGAATCGCGCGACATCGAGGTCGCATTGGCACCGATCGCCGGTACACGGATTCTCGTGCCGTTTCGCATTTCGGTTCCAACCATGTTCGGCACGGGCGTCCTTCAGGCAACCGAATTCGTCACGGTCGCCGAAGCACGACAGGCTCCGGCCACGACCGCACGCGACCATCACGCCGAACTGAGCTCCGCGCCCAAACCTGAGCCCGCTTCGCGATAGCCCCGCTCCCTTCGGCACTGCCAAACAGCGCCACGGCGGAGTGGTCGCTGCTGGATGTCTGGACACGATGGGCCGCAAGCCGTTGCTTGCGGAGTCGAAGCTCAGATCGCCACCGTGGCCACCTCTAGGGCGACGCGCGGAGGCGGCTATTGAGATTGATTGCCGATAGGAATTCCTGTCTGGTTTCCGGATGGTCGCGAAAGACCCCGAGCATGCGGCTGGTGACCATCGAAGCTTCTGATCGACGAACGCCGCGCGTAGTCATGCAGGCATGGGTTGCTTCGACGACAACGGCCACGCCGTAAGGCTTGAGCACACCATCGATGGTGTTGGCGATCTCTGCGGTCATACGTTCTTGTATCTGCAATCGCTTCGCAAAGGCCTCGACCAGCCGCGCCAGTTTGGAAATTCCGACGACGCGGTGGCGGGGCAGATAACCGATATGAACCCACCCGGTGATCTGTGCCATGTGATGTTCGCAATGCGATTCGAAGCGAATATTGCGTAGCAGCACGATCTCGTCGTAACCTGCCACCTCCTCGAAGGTACGCTGCAACAATTCTTCGGGATCCTCGTTATAGCCGGCGAACCATTCTTCATAGGCATGCACGAAGCGCGCCGGGGTCTCGACCAGGCCCTCGCGGGCCGGGTCATCGCCGGCCCATCGGATTAACGTTCGAACGGCCTGCTCGGCCTCGGCGCGGGTCGGACGATCGGAGCTTGGCCGCGGCCCGCCATCGTTGAGAGGCTCGTAGTCAGCATCGTCGCGGTTGTTCATTCGAAACTCCAGGTTAGCCTTGCGGGCGGCCGACCCCCTGCAATTAATATGTGCGCATGGCCGTTTCGTTCCCGTGCCTTGGCAAGGCCGATTGCTGTTCGGAACTGGTCGGCGACCTCGCCGGCGAAATCCCATCTCACCTAGCGATTATTTCCATTATTTGGCCCTTCGCACCAAACTTACTCATCCGCCAGTTCACTTTTCGTTCGCCGACTCAAACCTGCGACCACTCCAGGGCAGCAAGACTGCTCCGGCCTGCGCCACCTCTCCACCGGCGGCCGGAAGCAGACGCCAGCGCTTCGACGCCATGCAAACTGTAGCGACACCAAGCTGGACCCGCCAGGAGCCTTGGCCTAGCCTGTGCAAGTCGGGCCAATATCAAGAGCTCAAGCCGCCTCGGCGAGGTTGCCCCCGAACGATTGAGCAATTCGACCGGCGCGCTCAGTCAGTGCGTGCATCGAAGGACGAATTGCGATCGGCCCCGCATGTGAGCGCCACCACGGGAGAAAACGCCTATGCATGTCGTACCGAAGCTCATGATTGGCGCGGCGGTGCTGATCGGCCTCGTCGCTGGCGGGCCGGCGACGGCGCAGGAGACCCTGAGCGTGTGGTGGGTCAAGGGCTTCTATAAGTCCGAAGACGATGCCCTGCTTGCCGCCGTCAAGAAGTTTGAACAGTCGTCGGGAGTTCAAGTCGATCTATCGCAATATGCGGTTCAGGACATGATTCCGAAAACGGTGTCTGCTCTTGACGCCGGCACACCGCCTGACGTCGCCTACGCGGACGTCTATGACTTCCAGGTGGCCGGCAAATGGGCCTATGAGGGCAAATTGGACGACGTCTCCGACATTATCGAGCCGATCAAGGCTCGATTTGCTTCGAACACGATTGAAACCGCCTATCTTTACAACGATCAAACGAAGAAAAAAGCCTACTATGCCTTCCCACTCAAACAGCAGACCATGCACATCCAGTACTGGATCGACATGCTGCAAACCGCAGGATTTACCGAAGCCGACATTCCAAAATCCTGGAAGGACTACTGGTCGTTCTGGTGCGACAAGGTGCAGCCCGCCTATCGCAAGAAGACCAGCACCCGCGTCTACGGCATCGGCATGCCGATGGGCGTCGACTCCAGCGACTCGTTCTATTCCTTCCTGACCTTCGCGGATGCCTACAATGTCAAGCTGGTCGATGATGACGGTAGGCTGCTGGTCGATGACCCCAAGGTAAAGGAGGGACTGATCGGCGCCCTGAGAGACTATACGGAGGTCTACACCAAGGGCTGTACGCCGCCGTCATCGACCAGCTGGAAGGATCCAGACAATAACGTCGCGTTTCATAACAAGACAACGGTGATGACGCACAATGCCACCATTTCCATTGCTGCCAAGTGGCTCGATGACGCCAATAATGACTCGTTGTCGGCCGAGCAGCGCGCGGTCGCCAAGAAAAATTACACCGAATTGATCCGCACCGCCGGCTTTCCCAACAAGCCTGACGGCTCACCCATGGTCTATCGCACCGCCGTCAAGGTCGGGGTGATTTTCGCCAACGCCAAAAATAAAATCCGAGCCAAGCAATTTGTCAGCTTCCTACTTCAGGAAGAGAATTTGACGCCTTATGTCGAAGGCGCGCTCGGGCGATGGTTTCCGGTCACCAAGGCAGGGCAGGAGCGATCTTTCTGGCAGGAGGATCGCCATCGCAAGTCGGTATTCGACCAATATGCTGCCGGAACCGTCCCGTTCGAGTTCACCAGGAATTACAAATTCACGGTGCTCAACAATGAGAACGTCTGGGCCAAGGCGATGAACCGCGTGGTGAACGAGAAAGTGCCCGTTGATCGCGCGGTCGATGAGATGATTGCTCGCATAAAGACCGTCGCCGGCAATTGATGAAGGATGCGACCGAGCCTGACCGTCGACTTGCCCGGACCCAATTGATACGGCTGATTTCAAGCTTCCACGGCGTGATCAGATGTCAACGCTTGCGCTTCCAGAAACCCAGAACACCCCTTCGACCGCATTGGCGCAGCCGCTCTCGCCGCGCCAGTTCTGGGGAACTCTGCTGGTCGCTCCCTATGTGGTCATTTTCCTGGTGTTTGTCCTCTATCCAGTGGGATACGGCCTCTGGCTTGCCCGCAACCCGCAGACCTACGGCAAGCTGTTCGACGATCCGATCTTCCTGCGAGCGGTCGCCAACACGCTGATCTTTCTCATTGTCGGCATCAATCTCAAGATGATCCTCGCATTGGCGTTGTCGGGTTTCTTCGTTCAGACGCGAACTTGGATCCGCTGGCTGTCGCTGGTCTTCATCCTGCCGTGGGCCGTACCATCCATCCCCACCATTCTGTCTTTTCGCTTCATGCTCAATCCCGATTGGGGCGTCATCAACCATGTGATCTTCACCCTGACCGGCGATGATGGACCGAATTGGCTCAACGATCCCTATCTGGCACTCGCGCTCGCGATCTTAGTCCACATCTGGAAATCGCTGCCCTTCTGGACCTTAATTCTGATCGCCGGTCGGCTCGCCATTGCCGGCGACCTGTACGAAGCAGCCTCGGTGGACGGGGCCACCGCGTGGCAGAAATTCCGCTTTGTAACCTGGCCGTCGATGGCAAAGCTGTATCTGACCTGCACGATTCTCTCGATGATCTGGACGCTTGGTGATTTCAACAGCGTTTATCTTTTGACTGGCGGCGGACCGGCTGATTTGACCCACGTACTGGCAACCTTGGGAATTCGCTACCTGCGCCTCGATGAAGTTGACCTGTCGATGGCGGCAATCGTATGCGCACTGCCCCTGGTACTGCCGCTGGTCTATTTCATGATGAAACGGCTGTCGAAATGAACTCTACGCTTCGCAGCATCACCACTGAGGCCAAGCTGCTCCTGATCGGCATTCCGGTTCTGTTGTGGACGATGCTGCCGATCTACCATCTGCTGCTGTTTGCGATCTCACCAAAGGAATCGGCCTTCGCCGGTAATCTATGGCCGGATCACCCGACGCTCCATAATTTCGAGGTCGTATTCGGTCAAAAACATTATTACCTGAGCCATTTCTGGCTGCAGATGTGGAACTCGCTGGTGATTGCGCTGGCGGTCGGCGTCATCACCCTCATGATTGCAACCGCGGCGGCCTTTGCGATCAGCCGCCTCAAGGTCAGGGGCGGACGGCTCATCATGAACCTCGCCCTGTTCACCTACTTCATTCCTGCCGCATTCCTCGCGGTGCCGATGTACCGAACCATGGGGATTTACGGCCTGCTCAATCACCAGTCCGCACTGATCCTTGCCATGGTGACGATCGCCGCTCCCTATGCGATCTGGGTGCTCAAACAGGCTTCCGACAAACTGCCACACGAACTTGACGAGGCCGCCGTCATGGACGGCGCGACAACGCTTCAGTTGTTCCGGCTGGTCTATCTTCCTCTGATGATGCCGTCGCTTGTCGCCATCGGCACCTATGCGCTGCTGCTTGCCTGGAATGAATATCTCTACGCCTTCCTGTTGTTGTCCAAGGACACCGACGTCACGCTGGCCGTCGGACTCGGTAACTTTCTTGCCGCCGACGACTCGCCGTGGGAACTTCTCATGACCACCGGCTTGATCTATGCCCTGCCACCTGCCGCCATCTACTACGCCTTCAAACGCTATATGGTGGCCGGATTGACGGCAGGCGCCGTCAAGGACTAGCGCCCGATTGAGTCTGCAGATGCTGCAGGTGCGTCGGCCGTTTCGGCCGTCGGCTGTCAACCTGTGCGGCCACCAGACATCCGCGCCTGTCTTCATCGCGTCGGCCGGCAGGCCCGCTGCTCCCCCGATACCTCATCCAATAGCCTTCTTTACTCTTTCGGGAGTCATTGGGGATTCGCGCAGGCGCACGCCTGTCAATCGTGCGACCGCGTTGCTGACCGCAGGAGCGACCACCGTCACGGGCATCTGACCCACTCCGGTTGGATGATTGTCGGTCGGTATGAGTTCGACGCGGATCTCCGGCAAATCGCGCATCCGCATCACCGTGTAGTCGTAGAAATTGGACTGTTGGACGCTGCCGTCCTGGATACTGATCTCCTCGGTCAGCGCCAGGCCCAACCCATAGACAATGCCGCCCTCAAATTGAGCGACAACGTTGTCGGGTTGCACCGGAATACCGCAGTCCACAACGCACCAGAAATTGTGGACTTTTATTTCACCGGAAGGACGATCGACCGAGACCTCCGCTACGGCGCCCATCAACGTATTGGAGTAATCGACGAAGGCAATGCCCAATGCCGTATTGTCGCGGGGGCGGCTCCAGTCGGCCATCTCCGCGACCCGCTGCATCACCTTTTGCCCGCGCGGCGTATTCTTTAGGAGCTGCAACCGAAGCTGCAACGGATCGACACCACGCTTGAGCGCCACCTCATCAAGAAATGCCTCCGCGACGAACTTGTTTGCCGTAAAGCCGATGCCGCGCAGAGGTGACGTTCGCACGCCAGTGTCGCGCGGCAGCTGACCGACATACTGGTTAGGGATGTCATAGCTCGCCAACTCGACCCCGTTCATCAGCAGATAGTCCCGGTCATGATTACCATGGAAGCGCGGGGGATCTTCGAATGGCAACACCCGGTCGCCCGCCAGGCGTTCATGCCACGCCATCAAATTGCCGTCGGCGTCAAGGCCGGCGCGCATGTAGTGGGCGGATGTCGGACGGAAATGACCGTTGTGAACGTCATCCTCGCGCGTCCACATCACCTTCACCGGCCGCTGCGCGCTCTTTGCCAGGAGTACGGCATCGACCACAAACTCTTGATCGAAATCACCGCGCCGGCCAAAGCCGCCACCCAGCAGGGTATAATGCAGGCTGACCTTATCTTGCGGGATCTGCAGCGCCCGGGCCGCCGCCGCCAAAGCTGCGGTCGGATATTGAGTCCCGCACCAAACCTCGGCGGAATCAGCAGCGCCCGACACCGATGCGACCGCATTCAGCGGTTCCATCTGCGCGTGATAAGCATAATGACAGCGATATTCCGCCTCGATTGTCACTGCCGCATTTGAGAGTGCCGCAGTCGCGTCGCCCCGCGAAAACCAGTCCACGGTGGGGGCAATTTCAAGGTTGCGGGCATCAGCTGCGAATGCCTCCAGGCCCTGATCGCTATCGAAGCCCCAGGCCTTTCCGCTGCGGACCCAAGTCACGTTGCCTTCCAGTGCTGACTTCGCATCGAATGCAGCCCAGGGCGTCTCGGCAAGCACGCCGACGCCATACGGCAAACGCATCACATCAATTACGCCGTTGACGGCTTTGGCCGCCACGTCGTTTACCTTGTCCGGCGCGCCGCCCTCCACCGGGCTGCGCAGGATCGCGCCATAGATCATTCCAGGCAACTGGACGTCGATTGCATATTTGGCGCTGCCGTTGATCTTAGTCGGCAGTTCGATGCGCGTGACGTCATGCCCGATCAATCGGAAGTCGCTGGATTTTTTTAGGGCTTCAGGTTTGACCGTCGGAGCGACAGCGGGAATTTGGGCGACCGATGCGAGTTCGCCGTAGCTGATGCGTCGTCCGGATTTTTCATGAACGACAACGCTTGGCTCGGTGGTCAGTTCGGCTCGCGGCACATTCCAATAATTCGCGGCGTTATCGAGAAGTACGCCGCGCACCTGCGCGCCAAACATGCGCAGTTCTGTGAAAAAGCCGGTCACAGCGGCGCTGCTGGCGGTGTGCATGACGCCGCCAAAGCCCGGATTGCCGTAAAGCTTGTCAATCGGAGGCGCCGGTACGACGACCACCTTAGACCAGTCGGCATCGAGTTCTTCGGCAATGATCAACGGCAGGGATGTCATAGATCCCTGCCCCATCTCGGCGGCGGGCGAAATAATCGATATTTCGCCGTTGGGGGCGATGCTTACCCAGGGATCGAACGCGGACCCGCTTATGGCGGACGCTTCCGTGGCGGCGCTTGCCGGCCGCTCGGTTGCCGCTGTGATCGCGAAGGTCATGCCAGCCGCGCCAATCATGAAGCGGCGGCGCGAAATCCCGGTCTTCGGGCAGTGAGCTGTCGGGTTCATGGCTCAGCTCTCTCGCGACGCGCGTTCGATGGCGCGCATTATGCGCACATAGGTGCCACAGCGGCAGATGTGCGCGCTCATTTGTTCGACGATCTCGGCGCGGGTGGGGTGAGGGCTCCGCTTGAGCAGATCGACAGCGCTCATGATCTGCCCGGACTGACAGTAGCCGCATTGCGGAACACGTTCGGACAACCATGCCTTCTGCACCGGATGCGAGGAATCCGGCGAAAGGCCTTCGATAGTTGTTACCTGCTTACCGGCAATTTCGGAGATCTGCGTCTGGCACGAAAACGCGCGTTGGCCGTCGATATGCACCATACAAGCCCCGCAAAGCCCCGCTCCGCAGCCGAATTTAGTACCCGTGAGCTTGAGGTCCTCCCGAATCACCCACAATAAGGCGGTTGATGGCGGTGCGTTCGTCGAGACGGATTTGCCGTTTACGGAAAAGCTGGTTGCCATGAATACCTCTCGAGCGAGCTGTTTCGACGCTTGTCTCGCCTACTGTAGCCCCCGACAACTCGAAAAACTTGGCCGTTATTGCGCAAAAGCTCCGGCGCACTCCAAAGTTCCGTCGACACCGTTGCAAAGGATCGCGGCGTTCCGGCGTCATGGCAATCCAGTCAAGCGGCAGATTGATTACCTCGCGCAAAATTGCACCGGTGCCAATGCGACCTCCCGCTCGGCCGGATGCACCAATAATTGATACTATCTGTGTTCTATGGATGTCCTGTCTGAGCAGCGCCCCTACCTTCGAGCTGCCGACAAGTCGCCTGCTCCGCCGCTGAAAAGACGTCCCTTATCGGCGGTTGCCGGCAATCTTGACGTCGACTGTCGGCAGGGACAACATGAATGCAAGGCGCATAGCGATTGTCGGTGATACCGATGAAATCTGCCTTCGCTGGAAACCGACGGTGAGTGTGGCGGACTCCCGCAACGCCAGCGTATCATCCTCAGCGGATGGTTGGACGTTCTACGAGATGGATCTGCGCAAAGCTATCCGCGCAGCCACGTGCTTTTAGGTTGCGAAAGGAGGCGCACAATGAACAGTCAGCATTTTCATGCTGCCGTTTGGATCGATCACCACGAAGCACGCGTGTTCCATTTCAGCCCGACCGACGTCGAAAGCTTGGTGTTGCACCCAAGCCATCCGACTCGTCACATTCACCACAAAGCAAATTCGATCGGCAGTGGACACGCGGCGGGAGATCAGCAATTCCTCGAGGCGGTCGCTCAATCGATCGCTGACGCTGGCGAAGTTACCGGACCAGCCAATGCCAAAACAGAGTTGGTCAAACACATCAGCCAACGCGACCCCCGATTAATGAAAATCATTGTCGGCGTGGAAACCGTCGATCACCCAAGCGATGGGCAGCTTGTGGCCTACGCCAGGCATTACTTCACGGCAGAGGACCGGATGCTGCCGCAAAAGGTCGACACCCAAACCAAGACCGATCTCGGCTAGATGAACGTCATGAACCCCAAACGTGTGGCATTCCAACTCCGACCCGCAGGTGGCGGGGATTTGCCGTTCGCGTGGCTGCTGTACAGAGACCTGATGAAGCCGCTTACGGTCGAACTGTTGGAATGGAATGAACCAGGACAGAAACACGTCGTGGAGGAAGCGCTTGCGCTGACCGGAAGCAGCATTATCGTCGTAGACGGGTCGCAAGCGGGTTGGTTGCATGTGGACGAAACGCCCGACAGCATTTATTTGGGCCAGCTCTATGTCGTACCATCATTGCAGAATTGCGGCATTGGAACAGCTGTCGTGCGTCAGTTGAGCAACAAGGCGTTGAAGGAGGGAAAAAGTCTCACTTTGGAGGTTATGAAAAATAGCCGTGCCCGGTCGCTCTATGAGCGTCTTGGATTTAGAGTGATCGGAGAGTCCAAATACAAATTAAAGATGCAGTGGCAGAACGATGCGCTGGATCAACCGACCAAGTAGACCGCGGCTCGGCGACCAGCATTGCGGACGATAGATCACCGCCGCACCGGTCTGGGGCAGATCGATGAACTGCTCTCAACCGCGAAGAACAGCGTTCTCTTGCTAGCCAACCCGAGACCCCATATCTGGGCTCTATGTGAAATTAAGAGCGCCAGCACCCTTTGTTACAGCACAGCTATTGTCAATATTTACAGTAACACCAAGAAATCGCTACGACGAACGCACTGTATTTTATGTCAATTGTTCGTCGCGTGCGTTGTCGCTGAAGCTGAAGAGAGCGCTTGCGCGCGGACGGTGCGTTTCATCATGAGTCATCCAGTTAGTTTGAAGCCATCGGCGTCCCCACGAGCCATCTTAGCGATGGGCGCGGCCAGCCTGGTTGCGGCTTGACTTCGACCGGCCCGCGCAAACCCATAGGAGGAACTGATTTGACCACATCAACATGTGGCGAGGGAACGCTTCCCAAGGGGGTCCGCTCGCGGATGATCCATGGGGTCAACGGCCTCGATGTCCATATTCTCGAGGCCGGTTACGAAAGCCCCGGCCGGCCGCTCGCGCTGCTTCTGCACGGCTTTCCGGATTTGGCTTACGGCTGGCGACACCTGATCCCAATTCTGGCTGACGCCGGGTACCATGTCGTGGCGCCCGACCAGCGGGGTTTTGGCCGCACCACCGGTTGGGTGAACGGCTATGACGCCCAGCTAGAGCCCTTCAGCCTCTTAAATATGACGCGGGACGCCCTCGGATTAGTTTCGGCATTGGGGTATCGGCGTACGGCGATGCTCGTCGGGCACGACCTCGGCTCGCCCGTGGCAGCCTATTGTGCGCTAGCCCGACCTGACGTCTTTCCCTCGGTGGTGCTGATGAGCGCACCGTTCCCCGGTCCTCCGGCGTTTCCGTTCAACACCGCGGAAAGCGAGGCATCGTCGGTTCAACCGAACACTGAAAATCAAAAGTTAGCGGCCGCGCTGGCGGCGCTC
>Ga0187783_10000520_pt1 | contig 28391 bp, 26 predicted proteins | sample 1015_SJ02_MP02_2_FD_132471 | JGI IMG/M metagenome (GOLD analysis project Ga0187783, IMG submission 132471) | Tropical peat soil microbial communities from peatlands in Department of Meta, Colombia - 1015_SJ02_MP02_20_MG | ecosystem: Environmental > Terrestrial > Soil > Wetlands > Peat | place... | reverse complement strand
GGATAATTCGCGCGATCGCCGTGCAGACATCGCGGCCGCTCATACGGCCCGCAAGTCGACCTCAGCCACCCAGGCAGGCCCCGTGCAGCCGGTTGGTTCGAATGCCGACACCGTACCGGCGTTGCGCTCGCCCAACGCCGATCTACCGTTCGCCGACCAGCCGGCCTCGGGCGGCGACGATGATTTAGCCGAGGTGACCGGCGTCTCGGCAACCTCGCACGCATTGGAGCGATTGCTGCGCGAGGGCCGCCCGGAATTTGCCGGCGAAACCTGGACGCCGCACCGTCCGCCTCGGCCAGATAAGTCCGAGGGTGGACAGCGACTGGTCATCACGGCGGATTTCGAGCCCAAGGGCGACCAGCCGCAGGCAATTGTCGAATTGGTCGCGGGCGTAAGGAATCAAGAGCGAGACCAAGTGCTCCTTGGCGTCACCGGGTCGGGCAAGACCTTCACCATGGCCAAGGTCATCGAGGCGACGCAACGTCCAGCTCTCATTCTGGCCCCCAACAAGACCCTGGCCGCCCAGCTCTATGGCGAGTTCAAATCGTTCTTTCCAGACAATGCGGTCGAATATTTCGTGTCCTATTACGACTATTATCAACCCGAGGCCTACGTGCCGCGCACCGACACCTATATCGAAAAGGAAAGTTCGATCAACGAACAGATAGACCGGATGCGCCACTCGGCGACGCGGGCGCTGCTCGAGCGCGACGACGTCATCATCGTAGCCTCGGTGTCGTGCATCTATGGTATTGGCTCGGTCGAGACCTATTCGGCCATGACTTTTTCGCTCAAACGCGGTGGACGCATCAACCAGCGCCAGTTGATCGCCGACCTCGTGGCGCTGCAGTACAAGCGCACGCAGGGCGATTTTTCGCGCGGCACTTTCCGAGTGCGCGGTGACGTGATCGACATCTTTCCAGCTCACTACGAAGATCGAGCCTGGCGCGTCAACCTGTTTGGCGACGAAATCGAAGCGATCGATGAATTTGATCCGCTCACCGGACACAAGACTGACGAGCTGAGCTTCATCAAGGTTTACGCTAATTCGCACTATGTGACCCCGCGACCCACTCTGCTGCAGGCCATCGCCGGAATCCGATTTGAATTGCGTCAGCGCCTCGAGGAGCTCAACCGCACGGGCCGCCTGCTGGAGGCACAACGGCTCGAGCAGCGTACCCTGTTCGATCTTGAGATGATGGAGGCCACCGGGAGTTGTGCGGGCATCGAGAACTACTCGCGTTATCTGACCGGTCGCCGGCCCGGCGAGCCGCCGCCGACGCTGTTCGAATATGTTCCCGACAACGCGTTGGTGTTTGTGGACGAGAGCCATGTCACCATTCCGCAGCTCGGCGGCATGTTTCGCGGCGATTTCCGCCGCAAGGCCACGCTCGCCGAGTATGGCTTTCGTCTGCCTTCCTGCATGGATAATCGGCCGCTTCGCTTCGAGGAATGGGACGCCATGCGGCCACAGACAATCAGCGTATCGGCAACGCCGGGCGGTTGGGAGATCGAGCAGGCCGGCGGAGTTTTCGTCGAACAGCTCATCCGTCCGACCGGCCTGACCGATCCCGCCGTGATCATTCGCCCGGCCCGCACTCAGGTCGACGATCTGCTCGGTGAAGTTCGCCAGGTCGCTTCGCGGGGATGGCGCACCCTAGTCACGGTGCTGACCAAGCGCATGGCCGAAGACCTCACCGAATATCTGCACGAGCAGGGCATTCGGGTGCGCTACATGCATTCCGATATCGACACGCTGGAGCGCATCGAAATCATCCGCGATTTGCGTCTTGGCGCGTTCGACGTGCTGGTCGGCATCAATCTGCTGCGGGAGGGCCTCGATATTCCCGAATGCGCGCTGGTCGCGATCCTAGATGCCGATAAGGAGGGGTTCCTGCGTTCGGAAACCTCACTGATCCAGACGATCGGACGGGCCGCACGTAACGTCGAGGGCAAGGTCATCCTCTACGCCGACAGCACGACCGGCAGTATCGAGCGCGCGCTTGCCGAGACGGACCGTCGCCGCGACAAGCAGGTCGCCTATAACCAAGAAAACGGCATCACCCCGGAAAGCGTGAAAAAGTCGATCTCCGACATCCTGCACTCCGTCTACGAACGCGACCATGTCCTGGTTGATATCGGCCAGTCTCAGGAGATTGCGACGATCGGACACAATTTCGATGCGGTCATCGCCGATCTTGAGACCAAGATGCGCGCGGCCGCGGCCGATCTGAATTTCGAGGAGGCGGCGCGACTGCGTGACGAGGTCAAGCGGCTGCGGGCGACCGAACTCGCCGTTGTCGACGATCCGACCGTGCGGGACGCCCCTGCGCACGCCAAGCCGCAGCGAATGCAATCACGACCGTCGGGCCGCAAGCGTCGGCGTATGCCCTGACGGGGTCTCTCGGGGCGAGTGCGCCCGCAGCCCGATCGGACGAGGCTCGGTGGGTTTCGCGGCTTTGGCGATTATTGAATATTCCTCAACTCTGTGTTCGGCGAGCGACCGATAGTCGATCCCGGCCGCGACCTTATTTTGGCGAAAGCGAGCCCGGTCGGGCTCGAAATGGAGATCCCGAGATGAGAAACATGATGTTGATTCTCGCTGTGGCGAGCGCGGCCCTCGGCCCGACAGCCGGCTTTGCGCGGGTAACCGCTCACGGGCACGGCTATGGGTCAAGCGCTCCGCATCACGAACAAAGCCGTCCGGCCCCTGTCGATTCCGGCTATGGGCCTCCTTCCAACTGGAACGAGATCGAGCAGAGCGGGTGCAATACCAGCGGCTGCGGTTGAACCCTTTAAGCGGTCGTCGCCGAACGATCTGATTGAGTCGAGCGGGGTCCTGGCTGGCACGAGAGGCCGGTCAACGGCCCCGCCGGCGTTTGTAGAGTCCTTCTCGGTCCGCCGATTATGTTGCTTGATTGAGGCTCCGGGCCAAGGGGTCCCGCCTTCTACTCGCGTTAATCAATCTTCGGCATTGAGTTTTCGTTTGACGCCCCAATCACGCAGAACGGCTTCGGTCTCGTCCGCCACGAAGAAACGTGCACTGTCGCGATCAAAGCCGTCATTGAGCATGTCGTCGTAATCCGTCATCACGTGCCTCACATAGGCGACGAGGGAGAGCCACGCAGCTGATTCGGGCGCGGCGGTGCTCAGGCCTGGACTGTCGAGAGCGTGGTCGACCACCGAACCGAATTCGTGGGACGGCAGGCGCGGAGCCAGTCGGCGCAGTGCCTGCTCGATCTCATGACGTCTGCCTCGGCCGGCTGAGGGTGCCGTCATGGTTGAGCGCCCCGCCGAAATGACGACACTGGACCAGGTGAGAGCCGAACGTCCCTCTCGGGCCTATCTGTCGGCAATCTGTCGGCCACAAAATCGCTTGTTCGCGCGTGAGTCATTTTGCCGGACTGATCGCGCGCTTCGCGAGCAGCGACGGCTTTTCCAGGCGACTCTACGTTGCGGTGCAATCTTCACCTCAACCGCGATTGTCCAAATTCCGGCAAATTCCTCGACATAGTGGTACTGCAATTCTGAGATAACGGGGTCAGAAATCGCCGTTTTTCTTGTCCTCGCTGATGATCGCGCCGGATGAGCGACGTCACCAGCAGTGGGCATCGTGCGTCGGCATTTGACAGGCCGGACGAGAGCGTATTCGTGTAGCGCGGGGAACGAGTCGGAGATCGCGCGTGTTCATCGAAAGATCGGATCGGGTCAAGGGGGGCGCCGGAGGCGAGGGTTCGGCGTCGGATGAGCCCTTTCACCTCGCGCTCGGTATCGAACGCATCGGCTTGATCGCGCTTCGCGCTCCGATGCTGGCCATGATCGTCATCGTGGTGTTATCCATCGCGGCCGCATTTGGGGTGACACGCCTCAAGGTCGACGATTCGCTCAGCCAGCTGTTTCGATCGGATACACCCGAGTTCAAGCAATATGAGGAGGTGACGCGTCGATTCCCGTCCAGCGAATTTGACGTGCTGGTTGTGGTTGAGGGCAAGGAGCTCTTGGAGCGTCGCTCGCTGGAGAAGCTACGCGACCTCGTCACCGATCTGCAATTGATCGACGGGACCAGAGGACTCATTTCGCTGTTCTCGGCGCGCCAGCCACCCGAAGCCGGGCGCTTGCCGGCACCGCTGTTTCCTGAGGATCTTCCCGAGGGGGCCGAGTACGACCAGCTGATCGCCCACGTCAAGGCCAACGAGATCATCCGCGGCAAATTCCTCTCCGAGGATGGCGAGTTGGCGCTGATCGTTCTTTCGCTCGACCCGGCGATCGTCGAGACCAAGGGCCTGAGTGACACCATCGGCGAGATCCGCAAGACGCTTGCCGATGATCTCTCCGGTTTGAATCTCAAGGGTGAACTCTCCGGCGTGCCGGTCATGCAGCTTGAGATCCGCAATGCGGTCGAGCGTGATCGATTGATCTACAACGCCATTGGCTTCATCGCCGGCTGTCTCATCGCGATTCTATTCTTCCGGCGGGTCTCCTTCATGATCATGGCGGCAGGTCCGCCGCTGATTGCCATTCTTCTGGCACTCGGCTGCCTCGGTTGGCTGGATTTCCGCCTCAACATGTTTCTCAACGTGATGACACCGCTGATCATGGTGATCAGCTTTTCAGATACCATGCAGCTGACCTTCGCGGCGCGCGACCGACTGCTCAATGGAGAGAGCAAGTTGCAGGCCTTGCGCAATGCCATCCTGGTGGTCGGGCCGGCCTGCGTATTGACGCATGCGACTGCTGCCGTGTCGTTCGTCGCCCTGCTGTTTTCCGATTCGCATCTGATTCGCACCTTTGGCCAGGCGGGCCTGACCGCCACCATCATCGCGTTTTTAGCGGTCGTTACCTTGATGCCGCTGCTCGGCGTGCTGCTGGTGCGCAAGGAGGAGGTCTTCGCCGCCAAGGTGAAGGGAGCGGACACGGCGGTCGATGCGCTCCGCCGGTTCTGCGGTTTCGTCGCTGGTCATATGATCCGCCGTCCAGGTCTTTACAGCTTGGTGAGCCTCATTGTCGTTGGCGGTCTGGCGTTTGTCTATGCGACGCTCGAACCCCGCTACCGCCTCGCGGACCAGGTGCCCAACAAGGAGCAAGCGGTGGAGGCAAGCGGGCGTCTGGACGCCAAGCTCACCGGCGCCAATCCGATCGACGTGCTGATCGAATTCCCCGAAGGCAAGTCGCTCTATGCTCCTGAGACCATCAATGTCATTGCCGACGTCCATGCCATCCTTGAGAAGCAGGCCGGGGTCGGCAACGTATGGTCACTCGAAACGCTGCGCCGCTGGCTCGCCGAGAAGGCCGGGACCTCTGACGTCGACGTGCTCAAAGAATATGTCGATCTGCTGCCCGAGCATCTAGTGCGGCGATTTATTTCCGCCGAGCAGGACGCTGTCGTGGTTTCGGGGCGCATCCCCGACATCGACGCCAGCCAGCTGTTGCCAGTCGTCGACAGCCTCGACCGGACTCTCAACGATGTAAGGGCAGGCAATCCGGGCTACCGAATCTCAGTAACCGGCCTCTCTGCCATCGCCGCGCGCAACAGCGCCAACATGATTGGAAAGTTGAACAAAGCGCTCACCGTGGAGATGCTTTTCGTGGCGGCCCTGATCGGACTGGCATTCCGGTCGGTCTTCGTGATGCTGGTGAGCATCCTGCCTGGGCTGTTCCCGATCGTGATTTCCGGGGCCGTACTGTGGGTACTCGGTGAAGGTTTGCAGTTCGCGAGCGTCGTTGCGCTCACTGTCGCGTTCGGTCTGGCGCTCAGCGCCACCATCCATTACCTCAACCGGCTGCGGCTCGAATACCGCCACGGTGAGGATCCGGCCGCCGGCGTGATCCGGCCGACCGTTCTGGTGGGGCCAGCCCTGATACTCACATCGGTCGTCCTCGCCTGCGGTTTGGCGGTGACGATTTTTTCCGATCTGCCGTCGCTGCGGCTGTTTGGCTGGCTCAGCGCGTTCGCGATGATCGCAGCGCTGATCGGCGATCTCCTGATCCTGCCAGCAACCGTGATGGCGCTGCGCAGGATCGTTCGCTCGGTGCAACGCCAGTTTCGGCCGCCTTACCCGGCCGAATAGGCGCTAGTGGCCACCCTTGCGCAGGGTCATGGCGACTTCGGTAACGTCGATGCCGCGCGGCTTGATCACGACCGATTGCCGGTCGCCGCGCGTCTGCACCGAGAGGTTCGCCGCGAAGCCGGAACTTTCAACCAAGCCCTCGATTTCCGTGCTGCTGGCACGGCCTGAGACGTTGCCGCCAACGTTGCGGGTCGTTTCAGTCCACCTGCCGGTGATGTAACCGTCGTTATAGTTGACGTTGCTGGTCAATTCGAATTTGTAGCTGTCACTGGCGCAGCGCAGTTCCTGCTTCACGTTGGTACCGGCGCCGCCCACAACGTAGTTCACGCGGCAGCGGATACGCTCGGTGGATCCGTTGTTCACCGAGATCGTGCCGCTACCCGACCAGGTCCCCGCTAGATTCCCGAACGGGCCAACATCGGTCTCGGCGATCTGTTGAGCGCGGGCTTGCGCGGTTAGGAAGATGAACGCGAGTGCGACCGCAAGGCGTGCAACCACGCCGGTGCTGGAATTCGCCGGATGCCGTAACATGAAGTCATTGCCCCCTTGTGACGTGAACCTGGTGCGATGTGGTCCGCGACGCACGCCGCAAACTGCCATCCTGGACCGTCTAGCTCAACACCCAGGCGCCGCGGCAAAACTACTTTTCAATAACCAAAAGAACCGCCGGCGCAACTGCCTCGTCATCCGGGCGCATGTCCCCCTCGATATGATCGCAGGTCGAGCGCTCGATTTCCTTTGCAGCGTCGGCAGGATATGGGCCCTCCGATAGCGGCGTTCGACCGACAGGACGAAGATGCCGCAGGCGTCTCAATGGGCGGCTTTGAGGCGCGCGCGCCCAAAATCGCGCAGAATTTCGCGCGCCGCGTTATGGCCGGGGGCGCCCGTGACCCCGCCTCCCGGATGGGTGCCGGAACCGCACATGTAAAGTCCCGGGATCGGGCCGCGATAGTCGGCGTGGCCGAGCAATGGCCGTGCACAATAGAGCTGACCGAGATCGAGCGCGCCATGAAATATGTCGCCGCCCACCAGGCCGAAGCTGCGCTCGAGGTCGAGCGGGGTCAGGATCTGCCGCCCGAGCACAGAACGCTTGAAATTCGGCGCATAGGCATCAACCGTTGCGATCATGAGATCGGCAACGACTTCGCGATGGTCGTCCCACGTACCGCTCGGCGGCACCGGCGCCACGTGCTGGCAGAACAGGCTCGCCACGTGCCGTCCGGGCGGTGCCAACGAGTCATCGAGCGTTGAAGCGATCACCATCTCGATGATGGGCCTGCGCGACCAGCCCGTCGCGCGGGCATCGAAATAGGCCTGTTCCATGTAGCCAAGGCTTGGCCCGATTATGATACCGGCGGTGTGGTGCTCGGCGAGCTCGCGGCCTGGCAGCACCGAGAAATCCGGCAATTCGGCGAGCGCCACATTCATGCGAAACGTGCCGGACGCGCAGCGCCACGCTGCGATGCGTTGCCGAAACTCAGCTTCCAGCGCGCCCGGGTCGATCAGATTGAGATAGAGCAGCTTCGGATTGAGGTTCGACACCACGGCGGATGCCCGCACAACGTCGCCCTCCAGAGTCACGACACCGACGGCGCGTCCGTTTTCGATGATGACCTCGCGGACGCGCTTCGCAAGCCTGATCTCGACGCCGCGGGCGGCCGCCGACTTGGCCATCGCCTGCGTTATGGCACCCATGCCACCGAGCGCGTGGCCCCAGACGCCTTTGCGGCCATTAATTTCGCCGAAGCAATGATGCAGCAGCACATAGGCGGAGCCCGGCGTGTAGGGGCTTGCATAGTTGCCGACGATGCCGTCGAACCCGTAGGCGGCTTTAATGGGTGCGCTTTCGAACCAGCCGTCGAGATAATCACCGGCTGAGATGGTGAACAATCGAAGCAGATCGCGCTGGCGCTCAAGTCCGAGCCGTCGGACGCGACCGGCGAGTGTGCCGGCCTTGACGAGTTCGGACAGCGCGGCAAGCGGATGACCTTCGACGATGTTGGGCGGTGTCTGCAAAACCAGCGTGCGTAACAATTCCGCGGCCGACTCGAGACGCGTGTGGTAGGCGTCGAGACGGTCGGCGTCCGCCGCGGAAAATTTTGCAACTTCGCGCCGCGTGCCCTCGGCCCCGACCTTGAGATAGCTACCATCGTCGAGCGGGAGAAAGTTAGCGATCCGCCGCTCCACTATCCGCAGACCATGGGCCGATAGGTCTAGATCGGCGATCACCTTGGGATTGAGCAGCGAGACCGTGTAGGCCGCGACCGAATTGCGATAGCCCGGATAGAACTCCTCGGTGACCGCCGCACCGCCAACAACGTCGCGCTGCTCGAGGACGACGACCTTCAAACCAGCAGCGGCCAGATAGGCTGCGCAGACGAGGCCATTATGTCCGCCGCCTATGATCACCACGTCCTTCACAAAAGCCCCCTGTCGTGGAAAGGCCCAGCGGGTCCACCTCGGACCATCCTCGAGATAACGATTGGATCGGTCGATCCAGGCGCCTGACGCAGCGCAGAATACCCCATGACCAAGCCCGACACGCCGGAGGTATCATCCCGTCGTGAGCTGATTACCCCAACGAGCACGAAGGGCCCTGCGATCCGGTTAATCGGCGAGAGACCGCAATCGTTGGCCGGCGGGCCGGAACCACAATTTAGGACGAACGCGTGCATCGCCATGACGTGTCTGAAGGAGAAATCAGGCGAAGGGACGCGACTGAGCCGTCACGCCATAGACCTGACGTCACTGCTGCGCTTCATCGTTCTTTACGTTGCGCTCTACGCGGCTTTCGGCAGCGCTTCTCCGTTTCTTCCGCCCTTTCTGTCGGCCCGGGGCCTCGGGCCTGAACAGATCGCTCTGGTGCTGGCGGCCGGTACCGCGATCCGCCTGATCTCGGCTCCGATCGTGGGCCGCCTGGCCGATCTGTTCGGAGCGCTGCGATTGGCGCTGAGCCTTTGCGCGCTGGCGGCAAGTCTGGCGGCGCTCGGCTATCTGCCGTCGCGAGGCTTCGCGCTGCTGTTGATCGTGGGCGTGGCCCACGCCGCGGCCTTAGCACCGCTCACACCGGTTTCGGACGCACTGGCGCTCGGCGCCGCGCAGGGGGAGGCCGGCCAAAGGGGGTTCGAATACGGGTGGGTGCGCGGCAGCGGATCGGCGGCCTTCATCGTCGGGTCGATTTTGGCCGGATACGCCGTGAGCGCGCGCGGTATTACGATCATCCCCTGGTTCAACGCAGCCTTGCTGGCCGGTGCAGGCGCCGCTGCGCTGTTCGTTCCGCCGCTCGTCCGCCGCCCCGATCGGCAAGGCAGTCCCGAGTGGCGAGCAGAACACATCCAGACTCTGGTGCGCATACCGGCCTTTCGCCGGGTCGTCCTGGTGGCGGCGCTGATTCTGGGCAGCCATGCCCTGCATGACGGGTTCGCGATGATTCGGTGGAACCAGGCCGGGATCGACCCAGGCTTCGCGAGCCTGCTGTGGTCGGAATCAGTTGCAGCCGAGGTGGTGGTATTCTTTGCAATTGGGCCGGCGTTGTTACGGCGGCTGGGCTGCGCCGGGGCGGCTATGCTTGCAGCGGCCGCCGGCGCGGTGCGCTGGTCGGTGGCGGCGAACACCGCCGCTGCCTCGGCCCTATTATTTATTCAGCCCTTGCACGGGCTGACTTTTGCCCTCCTGCACCTCGCCTGCTTGCGCGTGATCGCCGCAATTGTGCCGCCCGGTCTTGAGGCGACCGCCCAGGCGATCTACGGGACGGTGGGCATTGGTGGCGCCACGGTAGTTCTGACGCTGGCGTCCGGCGTGCTCTATGAACATTTCGGTGCAGCCGGGTTCTGGGTGATGGCGGCGCTCTGCGCGACTGCCGTGCCGGTCGCTAGCCTTCTGCCCGGCCGGCCGCCAACGAACGGATGCTGAGAACCTGCGATCCGTCAGAAAAGTCGCCGCAGTTCAACAGCTCTGCAAGCAGAAATTTGCAAAGCCAGACGGCCACGAAGATGTCCGTGACAGCAAACAACTGTCGCCCGATATCAAGCGATCGAACAAACCAGCGTGGCTGCAGCCACCGGTCCTTCGCACAGGGCGACGGAGGCCGGGGCCAGCCGCATTCGGATGGAGAGATTGGTGACGGTCCCGACCGTGTCACGGGGATTGGGGGGGACGGGTCGCGATCGGGACCGCCGGCCTCTCCAACTCGAGAAGCTATTAATCTTAACCGATAACCCTGTTTTACGCTCGCTAAACCTGTTGTTTAGGTTAACGGCTGGTTCGTCACGCCCGTTCGGGCAATCAGGGGCATCGCCGCCACCCGAGCGCTGACTTGAGCACCGGGGCTCGATGGCATTCGGCGGTGATCCGACAGGCGTGCGCAATCCACCGCGTGCTGCAACAGGTGGCCGCCCGGCACCGCCCCCGGTGGCCTAGCGCTCGAGCCGAAACAGACGGAGCGCATTGGTGCGCCCGATCCTGGCGCGATCCTCCTCGCTGATCGGTGCCGCGTCAAACCAACGGGCTGCATCGCCGACGTCCTCGAATGGATAGTCGACCGAAAACATGATTCGGTCCGATCCGATCTCGGCCATGGCATCGAGCAGCGCCGGGCTGCTGAAATGCCCGGAGGTGGTCAGATAGAAATGAGCAAGAAAATAATCGGCTACCGGCTTTCGGGCCGCATATTTGTGGGCAGCCTTCATCCAGACATTGCGGTTGTCGATGCGCCAAAGATAGAACGGCAATCCCTCGCCGAGATGGCCAAGAATGATCTTAAGGTCGGGATGCTCATCAAACAGGCCGCTGCCGATCAGTCGCAACGCGTGCACCGCGGTCTCGGCGGCAAATGCCCAGGTTGGCCCGAGCAACCAGGGATGGTCGTCATAGGCAGTCAGATGACCGGGTAACGGATTGCGCGGGTGCAGATAAAACGGAAACCCCAGACTCTCGACCACGCTCCAGAATCCCCGGTATCGCGGCAAGTCGTAATAGAGCGGACTATCGCGCTCGCCGAGTTCGGAAAATCCGTTGACCAGCGCGCCCTTAAAGCCGAGTTCCTTGATGGCGCGCTGCAACTCGGCCGCGGCCGCGTCGGGATCTTGCATCGGCAGCGCCGCAAGCCCGGCCAGCCGGTCGGGGCGTCTTCTCACCTGATCCGCCAAGAAATCATTTGCTCGGCGCGCCAACTCAATGGCGGCGTTGACGTCACGAACAACCTGAACAGCCGGCGCGTTGAGCGACAGCACCATCAGCTCGACATCGGATTCGTCCATTCGCCGCAAGCGCTGATCTTGAATGTCGAGCAGACGCCGGCTCAGTTCGTCCCAGACATGCGAGCCGAATTGCCGCGAGTCGCCGAGCGTGGCATCGATCGCGAAATGGTCTTCCAGTGTGATCTTACCTTTCATGCCCTGCTCTCACCTAAGACCGCGGGCGTGGTGGTCTTTCGCCTCGCGCGCGACGCCAAGCCAATTAAGGTCACACCCGGAGTAAGCCCGCAACTGGCACCGACGCTGCCGGCCTGCCGCCTCGACATTGCGGCCATGCGACAACAGATGAGCGCCGATGATCTCGGCCGGTGCGGACGCAAGCAAGCCACGCGCCCCGCAGGCCGCAAGATAGCAGCAAGACAGCGGCGCTTTGCCAAGCCCGGTTTATCTGTTCGTCGAATCCGAGAATCGAATCTGCGGTGCAAATCAGTTGACGTTCGGCGGGGTCACGGCCGATTTGTCAATTGCGCGCCCCGGTAGGCCGAATGATTTCCACAACCAACGATTAGGTGGTGAGTAAAACATTGATGGATCATGCGGCTGGCGTGGATTTTTGCGCGACAGAATGCCGCTGTGCGGACAGGTCCGGCTGCTGGATCGGGTAGCTATATGCGACTAGTTGTCGGCCCCCGGATAAAGGCACCCCGATTCGGGCGCCGCCGGCCGGTTGGGAAGCGTATCGCTCGGGCTCTCGCTCCGTAAAAAACTGCTGCCGGGCCTTTATTTCATTAACTCGGCAATATCCTTGGCTCGGCAATAACTGTGGCAACGGTCGCATGATTATTTTTAGCACCGAGGATGAACCCTGGGGCTGGTTCGCGCGTACTCATGCATGTAACGCGGGAAGGAATCCATGCTGAATCGCTTGCCATTCGCCATCGCTACGGCGATCACGCTGTTAGGTGTGGCAACGCCACCGGCAATCGCTGGTGAAGAGCGAAATCCAACCTGCACACGCGAACTGGCGGTGACCGAAACCAGCCTGCGCAAAACGCTGGTCCATCTTCAGACAGTGGCGGCCGCCGGCCAGACCGAGAAGTGTGCCGCCTACCGACAGCACGTCGAGGCTATGAACAAGGCTCGAGAGGTGTTTTCCCGCTGCATGTCCGGATCAGCCCGCGACGCAGACGTGCGGCAGATCGATGGCGCGCTTGAGAGCACCAACGGCATGATTGCCCGCAACTGCAGCGAACATTCGAGCGTGATCGATTCCAAGCCGGCCGCGCAGTCGACCAACTAGCGCGCAGCCAACGAAATCCGGACTTCGCGAGCTGACGGCATCGTTTGATGTGGCTTTTTTGGCTGCTGCGATCCCAGACATCGCATAGCTTATCTGATGGGCCGAGGCTCAGAACCTTTCCCGTGTATTACCGCGCTGGCGAGCCGTATGTTCTGGCACAACCCGGGGGATTGCGGCCGCGGCGCATCGCGCCAATGGCGAAGATGGGAACCGACTGCTAATCATTCCTCACGAACGGGCTTCGGTCGCATCGAGTGATCGTCTTGCCGGCGTCAATATCCTCAATCGACTTTAATCATTATCTGCCAGCATGACCGCCAAACAAAATAAGGGGGTGGTCATGAAGGCTCTTTATCTCGTCATCGTTGCCTGCCTGTGGATGCATGCGCTGGTCGCTGCACTCACTGCGAACAAACAGACCGCTGACCTGATGCGGTCGCCAAAGGTCGTGGAGGCTCAGCCTGCCTCCATAGCGCTTGCGCAGACCACGTTCCAACAACCAATTGATCGTGTCGTTCAATCTGAACCCCAGCCATCCGACGGCAGGAACTCGCAAAATGCCGTCGATCTCCCGGCCCAGTTGAATGACCATGACGGGCCGGAATCGGCGCCCTCGAAACCGCCGACTGCCCCGGAATTCGTCACCGACTGAACCGGCTTGTTGTGGCGCTTCGATGCGTTTCAGGCCGCCGGCCAAAAAAAGCGCCCTGAGCTGGCAGACAGTTGCCGCGCTGTATCATCCGGCCGCGGATCGAGACAATCAGACAACCGGGGCGTTCCAGGGACTTGCCGATGTTCTGATCCGTTTGATGATTCCGCCGCAAGTTTGTCGTGGTGTGGCGTCGGTCGCCGAGCTCGGGTTATTCGATCAGATCACTTTTGGTGCAGACATTTTTCGCAAGTAGTTTCTGCGAATTAACTGGTTTTGACTGATTGATTCAAATCGGTTGCAAGATTTTCCGGCTAGGATCCCGCACACCGTGAGCCTGTCTCTGCGATCCCCTACGATCGAGTCGGAGCATTTTGTTTGATGACATGCGTTCGAGACCAGTCCTGCGGATTGATTGACAATCGCGCAGTGGAGCCGTCGAGCGCCACCGCGCGCCGGCGCCGCACTCTTGCGCTTGCTGTCGCCTCTCTTGCGCTGGCGATATCACCGGCGCCCGCCGGCACTGCGAGTCTGGGCTGCGGCCTGGCTCCGATCAGCGATCCGGGGCTTCGTGCAAGCTTCGAGCGCCTTGACCGCCGGCCATCCGCGGCCTCCGCCAAAGTCTGCGCCATCTATCTCAACAACTGGGAAAATGTATCGGCCGCGCCCTGAGCCCTGACGGCTTTGTGCTGGCAGTTAAGCCTACTCCGAGCCATGAAAAAAGGCCGGACTTTGTGGTCCGGCCGATTGGCTCAGATGAAGGCGTCGCGACAATGAGGGTCAGTCAGGCCAGCAGCGCCGACCTTCCGGACCAATATGATATCCGCGCGGACAAACATGTCGCCTGGCGAACGGATGACAACGACCATCCGGCCCACGCCACCAACCCGCCCCGCAGTGTTCGGCAACCTTGATCACCGCGCTGCCCGCATCACCGATCGGTGCTGATGCGACCATCGCACCCGCTGCCGTCGCGACCCCGAAAGCCAACGCGGCCCCCAAAAGGATTGTCCTCACCATGTGCGTCTCTCTCCTATGTTGAAGCCATCCCGAACGCGGCCCCCGGTCCGGAAATTGGCGCGCGACGCTACCATCCGACACGCCAAAAGCAAACAACCGGACATTGCCGAGAGGGCTCGGCACACTGCCTGACCGACGATGTCTGCTTTCCATCCCGTCACATCGGCATGACGGCGGCGCCAAATATTTGAATGGCGGAACCTTGGGCGAGTGTGGCAGTGCGCCGACCGGCGTGCCGTGTAGGGACGTCGGAATGGGCGGATACGATGGGCCGTCGGAACTGCAGCTGGTTGCCGCGCCCGCCGTCCCAAAATGGGAGCCGACGACCATGGGCGTTTCGCCGGTCGCCCCGACCCAGGGCTGCATCCAGCCCGTTCGTCAGGACCGCAAGGGCTGCGCCGAATCAAGCCGAACTGGTCTCGACCCACCGGTGTCGTCAAGGTCATTCGTAAGTTTCGCACCGCCATCCCTGGACGATGCTGGGGGCAAGGCGCTGATATTCGTGGCGCTTGAGCAACGATTCGCCCCGAATTGTTCATGCCACCGTCCGAGAGACTTGACCGTGAGCGGGGCCCACGGCACCGTCGGCCAAGGGATCGGAGCTGAGTCATGGCCACCTTTCGACTTGCTGCCGGCATCCTGGCCGGACTTTTAATGGCTACGCTGTCCGGGGAGCCGGCGGGCGCCGCCAATCTACTGGAGCTGAATTTTTGGCTCTCCGGGCCAAAATATGACGGCGTCATGCCGCCGTGCGACGAGCCCGCCGTCGCCAGCCGCATCACCACGCAATTCGACATCAAGGAAAGCCGGTTCTGGAATTCCGAATTGACGATTCTCGGCCTCGAGCGGGTTCGTGAGACCGCCTATCGGCCCTGGGCCCCTAATGACATCCCGCGCCGATATTGCAGCGCTGTTGCGCTCATCTCCGATGGCAGCAAACGACCGATTCATTATTCGATCGGAGAGGATACCGGAATGATCGGCGCCCACTGGGGTGTCGAATGGTGCGTCGTCGGCCTCGACCGCAATTGGGCCTATAATCCCCGCTGCCAATGGGCTCGGCCTTGAGATACGGGCGCCCCCTCGACAGCATTCATCGACGCTGATCTCGCACTCACGGCGGTTCTGATTCTGTTGGTGAACGCCCTTGACGCCGTGCGGACGCCTGGAGCAGACCTGACGGCATCGTCAAGACCAGTTCCGAGGGTGCGTCAGTGGGTCCTTTGCTTCGCGACGTCGTACTTACGGCCGTCTTTCTCGCCTTGGTCCGTGCGAGCGCCGCTGCACAGGGCCTCCCTGAATCTGAGCCCGGCCGATTCGACTTTTACGTTCTGTCGCTGTCGTGGTCACCGAGCTTCTGCGAAGCGAGCGCGCGATCGGACCAGTCGGGGCAATGCGGTCCGCGGCCTTACGCGTTCGTCGTTCACGGTCTGTGGCCGCAATTTGAGAGCGGCTTTCCCGAATTCTGCCAAGTGCCGGCGCCGCGGCTTGATCGCAACATTGTTGCGTCCATGCTTGACGTCATGCCGGCACCGAAACTGGTTTATCACGAATGGGATCGGCATGGCACCTGCTCGGGCATGACCGCGCGCGCGTATTTTGACACCGTCCGCAAAGCCTTTGCGACCGTGAAGATTCCGCCCGAATATGTCGATCTCAAACAGGAACTTGTAGTGACGCCTGAGGAGGTGACGGCCTCGTTTGCCAAAGCCAATCCTGACCTCGAGCCGGGGGCGTTGACCATCGAGTGCGATGCTCGCAGGCTGCGCGAGATCCGCATCTGTCTCAACAAGGATCTGCACTTTCGCGCGTGCCCGGCGGCCAATCGCAGGGGGTGCCGGCGCGATACAATCCTAATGCCGCCGGTACGCGGCTAGGGCTTTACCGGTCCTGCTGATCTTGCGTCCAGGATCCCGTTCTCACAAAAGGCGACTGGCCGGCCTGAGTGAGACGTTCGCCCGCTGCGGACCGGTCTGGGCGCTCTGCTTGCGAGAGCGGACAACCCGTGAAACTGATTCGGCATGAGGCTCTCATGAGCCATTACCCGACAACTCGCGATGACGGGTTTGATGAAACGTGCCTCATGATCGAAACTAAGACTCCTGCTGGTTCGGCGCCAAATTACACACGTCGATGAACTATCGTCACGATTATCACGCGGGCAATTTCGCCGACGTCGTCAAACACGCGGTGCTCGCCCGCATCGTTTGTCATCTGCGCGGCAAACCCAAACCCTTCCGGCTCATCGACACCCATGCGGGGGCGGGCTTGACCGATTTGTTAGGACCTCAAGCCAGTCGGACCGGCGAATGGCACAACGGGATCGGCCGGTTGATGGAATCGCAGCTCCCGCCGGAGGTCACCTCGCTGCTTGCGCCGTACCTCGATGCCGTGGCGGCCTATAATCCGAGCGGCCGTCTTGTCAGTTACCCGGGCTCGCCCCTGCTTGCGCGGGCGTGGCTTCGTCCGGGCGACCGACTCATGGTCTGCGAACTCCAACCGGATGTTGCGGCGACGCTGGCGGCCCATCTGCGCGGAGATTCGCGAGTAAAGGTGGTCGAGATCGACGGGTGGACCGCCCTTGGCGCCTTCGTTCCGCCGAGTGAACGCCGTGGCGCTGTGCTGATCGACCCGCCCTTTGAGACGCCTGGCGAGTTCGACCGATTGATCGAGGGGCTCGCTGGTGCTCATCGCAAATGGCCGACCGGCACTTATGTTTTATGGTACCCAATTAAGGACGAACGAGAGGTGAGCCGATTCGCCGGTCGGCTCGGCCGGCTTGGTATCGTGAAGATCCTGCGCGCCGAACTGATGGTTGATGCTGGCGCCGACGGGCGGCTGCGGGGTGCCGGTCTGATAATCGTCAATCCGCCCTTTACGCTGCACGACGAACTGGGGCATTTGCTCCCCGCCCTTGCCGACACGCTGGGGCATGACCATAACGGCCGGTTCAGGTTGGAATGGCTTGTTGCCGAAAAGTGAACATCCCGATCGGCCCCTCTTTCCAGCAAGGCTTGGTTGGTCTACTTGTTTGCCGTTGGCTTTGACGTTCCGCCTCCCGTGGGGGGCCGGCGGAGGTGACTGAGGCCGTCCGCGGCCGACGCCTTTCCCCGTACGCGAATGTCCGGCCGAGCCGTCGCGCCGTGGGGGCGGGCGGCGGAGCAAAATTGGGGAAAGGAGCCCACCCGATGGCCATGACCGGTACGGTCAAATTCTTTAACGGCGAACGTGGCTACGGCTTTATCAAGCCGGATGATGGCGGCCGCGACGTGTTCGTCCATATCACGGCCGTCGAACGCGCCGGGCTGAAGTCTTTGACCGAAGGACAGCGTATCAGCTTCGACGTGGAACCCGACAAGAAGGGCAAGGGCCCGAAAGCCGTTAATCTGGTTATCACCGGCTGATCCCGGTGACGTGATTGCAGTGCTATCGGCCGCTCGCCGGTCTTGTCTGTATGAGTCGGGTACCGCCATTGAACCGGTAAGGCTTGAGATCAGCTGTGACTTTGCGCGATGCCAAGTGGCAGCGCGAGCGGGAGGCTCATTGTGCCTTCCAGGTCGAGCCGAGCCCGATTAGAACCGATAATTCACTCCCAGACGCAAGATGTTTGATTGGAGGTCGCTGTTGGTCCAGTCGAGACCATAGCTGCGCTCTGACAGGTCGACGTAGAGATACTCCGCCTTGACGGACCAACTAGGCGTGAAGCCCACTTCGATCCCGCCGCCGAATGTCCAGCCAAAATGGGTGTTGGTCTCGGTCCAACCCAAGTACTGCAGCTTGCCCTCGCCATAGGCGAGGCCTCCGGTCAGATAGAGAAGCGTGTTGTTCAAGGCGATGCCGCCGCGCGCCCGCAGTGTTCCGAACCACGGATTAGAAAACTTATAAGCCGCAAAGGTATCATCGGCATCTGAAAGCTGCAGGTCGGTTTCTGCTCCCAACACGAAATTGCCGATTTGCCAATTGTAGCCGCCCTCGATGCCGCCCGCGAAGCCACGCGGCCTGAAGGAGGTATTGCCGACATCGCCGAACTGATAGCCGAGATTGAGACCGATATAGGGGCCGGTCCAGTCGAAGGCGCGATAGGGAGTGTAAGGCGCATACGGCGCGTAAGGCGGGCTGCTCGTCGGGAAGTCCGCCGACAAAGCCGGCACGATCGTGCCTCCCATCAGGATCGTCGCCATCACCCAGGACTTGCTATGCACGGAAAACCTCCAAGCAGCCGCGCTGCGGCCAAACCGCTCCATCGAATGCCAGCGGGCTGCTCAGGACGGCCTTGATCGAGGCGGGTCGCGAGCCAAGTCTTGGCGGCGACGAGCCAACCCGAACGCAAGTCTTGAGCAGTCATGCCCACCCAGCTGAGTGATTTTTGAAAGTCGGAATTAAACAGCTCTTAATTCTGAACAATTACGAAGCGTTATACTTAAGAAACCATGCTACTGACCTTGCGACCTTTACCTTGTGTTGACCACGACGGTCCGCAATCGCAGCCCCAAGGCGGCGATCACTGGCAAGTTCGAGGCTGGCTATCCGCCGCACATCCGAAATGAAGTCGTGGCGCCCGCCCAGCACCCGATGCTGCGGCATGGCCCGAGGGTGCGGGCTGGGATATGACCGAGGACCGATGCCACCTGGCCCATTTCGATCATGCTGGAGCCCATGAGTAACCTGCCTTTGCGCCATGACCGCGGTACTGCCCTGGTGACCGGCGGCGCCCAGCGGATTGGGCGGGCCATCGTGCTGGCGCTGGCCCACCGCGGCTACGCGATAGCTATTCACGCCCATCGGTCGCGGTCCGCGGCCGAACACCTCGCTGAGGAAATCCGCTCGGGCGGCGGGCAGGCCGGCGTCGTGCTGGCCGATCTTTCAGATCACGCTGACGTCGAACGTCTGGTACCGGCAGCCGCCGCGATCGGACCTCTTACGCTGCTCGTCAACAACGCAAGCGATTTCGAGCCTAATGAGATCGGTCGTCTCGATCGTCAGCTCTGGGATCGACATTTTGCGGTGAATCTCCGCGCACCCATCTTTTTGGCCGAGGCGTTTGCCCGGATCGCTCTGGCGAATGCCGATGCATCGATCGTCAACGTGCTCGACCAGCGTGTGCGCAAGCTGACGCCGCAATTCTTCTCGTATACTTTGACCAAGAGCGCACTGTTTACCGCGACGACGACGCTTGCCCAGGCACTCGCCCCCAAAGTGCGGGTCAACGCCGTTGCGCCGGGTCCAACGTTCGAAAGCGCGCGACAGACGCCGGCCGACTTTGCCGCCCAGATCGTCGCGCTGCCGCTGGCGAAAGGGCCGGAGCCGCAAGACATCGCCGAGGCGGTTGTGTATCTGGCTGGCGCCCGCAGCGTCACCGGAGAGACGATTGCGGTCGACGGCGGGCAGCATCTTGCCTGGCGAACACCAGATATCGATATCCGTGAATAGGCTTGGACCAGCTGCCGCGAGATCCTGGCCGATCGCAATCCGACACCTTAAATTTTTTGAACATGGCCACGCCGAAACAGAACATCGATCCGCCCTTCGAACTTGAGGAGGATGAGGAGGAGCCCTGCCTTCCGATCCTCGAGGATCAAAATTCGCTCGACCCGAGCGCACCTGCCGCCGACAGCCCGGCGGCCGGCCGGGCGGTAATCATGCGCTACGCGCCGCTGGCACCCGCGACGCCCGGGGTCTACCGCATGACGGACAGCCGCGGCGAGGTGCTCTATGTCGGCAAGGCAAAGAACGTCCGCAAACGTCTCCTCGCTTATCAGCGTCTGTCAGGACACTCGGCCCGCATTGCCCGTATGATCGCGGCGACCGCAGCCATCGAAGTCGTCTCGACCGGCACCGAGACCGAGGCGCTGTTGCTCGAGGCCAATCTGATCAAACGGCTGCGGCCGCGCTTCAACGTGTTGCTGCGCGATGACAAGTCGTTTCCGTATATTCTGATCCGCAGCGACCACGATGCCCCGCAGATTGGCAAGCATCGCGGGGCGCGCAATCGCGCAGGAGACTATTTCGGGCCATTTGCCTCGGTGCAAGCCGTCAACCGGACGATTACGGCGCTTGAACGCGCGTTTTTGATCCGCTCCTGCTCGGATACCGTATTCGAGAGTCGCACCCGTCCCTGCCTGTTGTTTCAGATCAAACGCTGCTCGGGGCCATGTACCGGAGAGATCAGCCTCGACGATTATGCGGAACTCGTGCGCGAAGCCAAAGCCTTCCTGTCGGGCAAGAGCCAGGCCGTCAAGGAAGAGCTTGCGGCCGAGATGGAAAAGGCCGCCAACGCTCTCGAGTTTGAACGCGCGGCCCTCTATCGCGATCGCCTGGCGGCGCTTTCGGCCATCCAGGCCCACCAAGGCATCAATCCGCGGGGCATCGACGAGGCCGACGTGTTCGCCGTCCATCAGCAGGGCGGCTTTAGTTGCGTCGAGGTATTTTTCTTTCGTACCGGCCAGAACTGGGGCAACCGCGCGTATTTTCCACGCGCCGATCGCTCGCTGTCGTCGGGTGAGGTGCTTGGAGCCTTTGTAGCGCAATTCTACGACGACAAGCCCTGCCCCGGTCTTATCCTCGTGTCAAACCCGGTCGAAGAGCAGGCACTCCTGGCCGAAGCGCTGACAATCAAGAGCGGCCGCAAGGTCGAGGTCGTGGCTCCCCAGCGCGGCGAAAAAAAGCAGCTGGTCGAGCATGCGCTAGCCAATGCCCGCGAAGCGCTCGGCCGCAAGCTTGCCGAGACGTCGTCGCAGCAACGGCTGCTTACCGGGCTGGCTGAAGTGTTCGGCTTGCCGCGACCGCCTCGTCGCATCGAGGTCTATGACAACAGTCATATTCAAGGCAGCAATGCGGTTGGCGCATTCATCGTTGCGGGACCGGAGGGATTTCGCAAAAAGGAGTATCGCAAGTTTAACATCCGCTCCGCCGACCTCGTGCCCGGCGATGACTATGGCATGATGCGCGAGGTCCTCACGCGCCGCTTCAAGCGGCTCATGGCGGAGGCCCCGCGTGGCGCCCCTGATGACGCCGCGCAGGAAGTCGCGCTGGTGCAGGAGGACGAGGGCTTGGCAGGCGTGGTGATGGTTGAAGCAATCAATGCTCCGGCTGATCCGGACACGGGGCAGGATCAGCCATCAGATCGCGAGCGAGCCGCGGAGGGATCCGACTCGGCTGTCGACGAACCCTGCGATCAAGATCCGCCGTGGCCTGATCTGGTCCTGATCGACGGCGGACTCGGACAGCTTAACGCCGCGCAGGAGACTTTGGCGGGGTTGGGCGTGACCGACATTGCGCTTGCGGCTATTGCCAAGGGGCCGGATCGTGATGCGGGCCGAGAAACCTTCTTCCTGCCCGGCCGGGAGCCGTTCAAACTCAAGCCCCGCGATCCGGTACTGTACCTTGTGGAGCGGTTGCGCGATGAGGCCCATCGCTTTGCGATCGGCTCGCATCGGCAACGGCGCCGACGCGATATTCGCGAAGCCGGTCTGCAGGAAATTCCGGGCATCGGCCCGGCGCGTAAACGCGCCCTGCTCCGGCATTTTGGAACCCTGCGCGCGATAGAACGCGCTGGTGTCACCGATCTTGAGAAGGTGCCCGGGATCAACGCTGAGACCGCTCGCAAGGTCTATGATTTTTTTCACGAGCGGCCCAATTGAGCGGCCTCATCGATGACGACACATCCTCCCAAAGCTTCCCCCGACGCGGCTCCAGCCCGCTCGAAGCCAGCGCCATCCACAGCGCCTGAGTGTGACCAAGTAACGGTTGACGCCCCCACAAGTGCCGTGTTCCCTCCGGCCATGACATCGCTTTCAACCCCCTCGCCGCGGGGGCGCCGCCTGTCGATCCCGAATACCCTGACCTATGCGCGGATCGTGGCTGTCCCGGCAGTGGTGGCCTGCCTGTATTGGTCAGATATTCTGCAAGGCGGGCTGTGGTTGCGCTGGGTGGCGCTGGTGATCTTCATTGCCGCCGGCGTCACGGATTTTTTGGACGGGTATTTTGCCCGTATGTGGGGGCAGCAATCGAACTTTGGCCGGATGCTCGATCCAATCGCCGATAAGCTGCTGGTCGCTTCCTGCCTGCTGATGCTGGCTGGCAACGATACCATCCGGGGCTGGTCGTTGTGGGCGGCGATCGTGATTCTCTGCCGCGAAATCCTGGTATCGGGACTGCGCGAATATCTGGCGGAACTGCGCGTCAGCGTTCCGGTGACTAGACTCGCCAAATGGAAGACCACTGCTCAGCTGGTCGCGATCGGGTTTCTGATTGTCGGCGACGCGGGCGATGAAATCGTCCCGGTCGTCACACCAATCGGACTGAGCCTGCTGTGGATATCGGCGTTGGTCACGCTCTACACGGGCTGGGATTATTTCCGCGCCGGCGTCCGCCACCTGATCGAGGAATGATCATGAAGATTCGGTATTTCGCCTGGGTGCGCGAGCGCGTCGGCAGGACCGACGAGGATCTCGAACCGCCGCCGGGCATTGACACGATCGGCGAGCTGATGACTTGGCTTGCCGGACGCGGCGAGGAGTATTCGCATGCCTTCGAAAATCCGCGAGCGATCCGCGCTGCGATCGACCATCTCCATGTTAAACCCGAGACAGCGATTGCCGGAGCGCGGGAGATCGCCTTCTTTCCACCGATGACAGGTGGCTGAGATCGCCGGGGGGCGTGGCGAGTGAGCAAAATGATCGAATCCGCCGAGGTCCGTCTGCAGCGTGAGGATTTCAATGCGGCCGCCGAGGTCGCCGCCCTCATGAACGGCCAGAGCGAGGCTGGTGCCGTGGTCACTTTTACGGGCGTCTGTCGGGCCAGCGAGGCCGGGCGGCCGATCCGAGCCCTCACCCTTGAGCACTATCCGGGCATGGCTGAGGCGGAGATCAGCCGCCATGTCGAGGAGGCTAGGACGCGCTGGCAGCTGATCGGCACGAAAGTGATCCACCGTTATGGGCGGCTCGAGCCCGGCCAGAATATCGTGTTGGTCATCGCGGTGGCTCGTCATCGCGGCGAGGCCTTTGCGGCCGCCGAATTCTTGATCGATTATCTCAAGACGCATGCCCCGTTCTGGAAGCAGGTCGAATACGGGGATGCCAGGGCCTGGGTGGCCGCCAAGGAGGCCGATACCGAGGCCGCGAGTCGTTGGACCATGGAGCCATCAGGTCCATCGCGGGCGGCTGAGTAGCTCGCGGTCGGACGCTTTGACGTGCTGCCGTGGGCCGTCAGCGGCGGCGCCCAAGGAGTCCGGACTCGCGCGCGCAAGCCCCGAGGGCCCGACTGCAGGAGATCGGGCCAGCGAGCAATCGCACGCGCGTCGATATCCGACAGCCGACGGGTCGTCATGGTGAGGTCTGGGCCGGGGAAACTGGCGCCGATGGGCTGGCGGTCATGCGCGAACGATGCGGGGCGTCTTGCTGAACCAGGGGCGCACCGCTCGATGCGACTGCGCCTCCAGCTGAAGAGGCTGCTCAAGCAGCAGCCGCGTTCCCCTTTGGCATCACTTCGGCCGAGTAGTCATCCATCAGACTCTGGGTCAGGCTGCCGGGCGTGAACCGCCATTGAGCGATCTCCGAGACGGCCGTGACCTCGGCGGCCGTTCCGGTAATGAAACATTCGCCGAAACCGTCGAGTTCTTCGGGCCTAATCTGCCGTTCAACGACCTCGATCCCGCGGCGGCGAGCGAGATCAATGACGGTGTTCCGGGTGATCCCGTCAAGAAAACAGTCGGGGGTCGGCGTGTGAATGCGCCCGTCCTTGACGAAGAAGATGTTGGCTCCGGTGCACTCGGCAACGAGTCCACGCCAGTCGAACATGAGCGCGTCTGCATAGCCCTTACGTTCGGCCCGATGCTTGGAGATCGTACAGATCATGTACAACCCCGACGCCTTCGCCTTGGCCGGGATGGTTGCCGGATCGGGACGCCGGTATTCGGCGAGATCGAGGCGGATCCCCTTGAGGCGCTGGGCCGGATCGAAGTAGCTCGGCCAATCCCAGCTCGCGATCGCCAGGTGGATCTTATTGTGCTGGGCCGAGACCCCCATCATCTCGCTGCCACGCCAGGCGACCGGCCGGACATAGGCATCGGTCTGGCCATTCTTTTCGAGCACCAGGCGCTTAGCCGCGTCGATCTCGCCAACCGAAAAGGGGATTTCGAAGTCAAGCAGTTCCGCGGACCGCCGCAGTCGCTCGGAATGGGCTGTGCCCTTGAAGATGGTACCACCGTAGGCGCGCTCGCCTTCGAACACGCAGCTCGCATAATGCAGGCCGTGGCTCAAGACATGTAGCTTGGCGTCAGCCCAGGGCACCAATGCGCCGTCATACCAGATGAATCCGTCACGCTGGTCGAAAGGCGGGCCCATGATATTCCTCCTTGGTATTGGTCCGGTCGGTGTGTCCGATCCTGACCCGATCGTGGGGGTCAAGTGTTCCACCGGTATGCTCGGCTATTGTGCGGCGTTATACGCCAATTCGACTTTCAACCCCAGGCGCGGCACATTTTCGCGGTGGAGAAACAGTTTTGGTCATTAACGTGGACCGATTGTCGATTTTTGCTTCGCCGGCCAAGTCCCGTTATGGTCAGGCCTTGTCCAAGCGACACGCTTCCCGATTGGCGGCGACCGTTCTGCGGCTTCGCGGCACGATCATTTCGCCAATGCGTGGTTTTGGGTAACAATCAAACCGAAATATGTCAATATGGCTGACGTAACTGCCACATTAATCCCCCACCGACCGGCCCCGACCGAGGAGGAGCCGGGTGCTCCGATCGCCCCCGAGCCGATCTGGGACCTGATCGAACTGCTATTTTTCGCTTACCGGGATTTCGTCGCAGACCCGGATCATGTCCTGGCCAAGCTCCAGTTCGGGCGCGCCCACCACCGGGTTCTCCATTTTGTGAACCGCAATCCGGGCATGAAGGTCGCCGAGCTCCTGGACGTCCTCAAGATCACCAAGCAATCGCTCGGCCGGGTGCTCAAGCAACTGGTCGATGAGGGTTATGTCGTGCAGAAAGAGGGGGCCAACGACCGCCGCCAGCGATTGCTCTATGTCACCGCCAAGGGCGAGGCGCTGGCCATGCGACTGGCCGACTTGCAAACTACGCGAATCGCGCGGGCGCTTGCCGAAGCCGGTCCGGCCGCCCATGAGGCGGCGCGCTGCTTTTTGGCAGCGATGATCGACGCCAAGGACCGTGACCGTGTGCTGAGCTTTATTACGCGCGTCGACCCGGCGCGGCGCGCGTGAGTTTCGAGGAACGAGAACGCCGATGGTCCGCCCGATTACCATACCACCCGATGATGCGCCGCACCTGCTGCTCGTCGATGACGATCGCCGGATCCGCGATCTCCTGTCGCGATTTCTGCTGCGTGAGGGCTACCGGGTGACGACCGCGGAGACGGCGGCGGAGGCACGCGCCAAGCTCGACGGGTTGAGCTTCGACCTGTTGATCCTCGACGTGATGATGCCAGGCGAGTCCGGTTTCGAACTTGCCAAGGCAATCCGGACTTCCTCCAAGGTTCCGATCGTGATGCTGACCGCACGCGACGAAGCCGAGAACCGGATCAAGGGCCTTGAAATCGGCGCCGACGACTATGTGGCCAAGCCGTTCGAGGCACGTGAGTTATCGCTGCGCATCGGCAACATCCTCAGACATCGGCTCCGCGCGCCGACCCCAATGGTCGAGTCCGTACGGTTTGCCGATTTTGTCTTCCATGTCGCTCGCGGCGAATTGCGCCGGGGTGAGGAGGTCATCCACCTCACCGACCGCGAGCGCGACATGCTCCGCGCATTGGCCCTCAACCCAGGCGAGGTGGTCCCCCGGCAGGTGTTGGCCGGCAATGGCGGGTCTTCCAACGAACGGGCGGTTGATGTCCAGATCAACCGGCTTCGCCGCAAGATCGAGCGCGATCCGGCCAATCCTTTGATTGTGCAGACCGTTCGCGGCATCGGCTACCGTCTCGTGGTTGCCCCATGACCAGCATCGATGTCGGCCTTGCCAGCCTGCGGGTGGCGGCGGGCCGCGTGTCCGAACCCTGGCGCCGGCTCGGACGCTGGATCAATGGCCTGATGCCGAAGGGGCTTTATGCCCGTGCCCTTATCATCATCGTCACGCCGATGGTCATCCTCCAGTCGGTCGTTGCCTTCGTGTTCATGGAGCGCCATTGGAACACGGTCACACGGCGGCTCTCCCACGCGGTCACCCAGGACATTGCGGCGCTCATCGACGTCTACCGTAGTTATCCACAGGATCCCGATCGGGCGATGATCAGACGCATCGCCCAGCAGCGCCTTGATCTCATCGTCGACTTCGAGCCTGGTACCGACCTGCCGCCGCCGGGACCCAAGCCGTTCTTCTCGCTGCTCGATCAGGCGCTTTCAGAGGAGATTCGCCAGCAAATCGGCCGCCCATTCTGGATCGACACGGTCGGACGCTCGGCGCTGGTGGAAATCCGGATTCAGTTGGGCGACACGGTCATGCGGGTGTTCGCGCCGCGCAGCGCGGCCTATGCGTCCAATTCGCAGATCTTCCTGCTGTGGATGGTGGGCACCTCTCTGGTGCTGCTCACGGTCGCCATTCTGTTCCTGCGAAATCAGATCCGTCCCGTGCTGGCGCTGGCGGATGCTGCCGAAAGCTTCGGCAAGGGTCGCGACGTGCCAGGGTTCCGGCCGCGTGGAGCGCGTGAGGTCAGGCGCGCGTCGATCGCGTTCCTGGAAATGAAACGACGCGTCGAGCGAGCCATTGAGCAGCGCACCAGCATGCTGGCCGGGGTCTCGCACGATCTGCGGACTTTGCTCACGCGTTTCAAACTGGAGCTTGCGCTGTTCGAGGATAGTCCGGAGGTTGAGGCGCTGCGCAACGATGTGGACGAAATGGCGCGTATGGTCGAGGCCTATCTGGCCTTCGCACGCGGCGACGCCGGCGAGCAGCCGGAACCGACCGATATGGAGGCGTTTCTGCAGGAACTCAGCGCAGACGCGGAGCGCCACGGCGGGCGATTCAGCGTCGCCTTTCACGGCTCCCCGATTGCGACGATACGGCCTGCCGCCTTCAAACGCTGCCTCGACAATCTGGTATCGAATGCCGCGCGCTTTGCTTCAGTGGTCACCATCACCGGCCATTGCGACCATCGCTGGCTGACCATCACCATCGACGATGATGGCCCCGGTATTCCGGCCAATATGCGCGAGGATGTGTTCAAGCCGTTCCTGCGACTGGACGACGCCCGCAATCAAAACAAGAGCGGAACCGGCCTTGGCTTGGCCATTGCCCGCGACATCGCGCGCTCGCATGGCGGCGACATCATGCTCGGCGACAGTCCGCTCGGCGGCCTGCGGGCGACTGTGCGGGTCCCAGTCTGATGCTTGTCTGGATCAGACGGCAACCGGCTCGCCGCCGTCCGACTCCTGGCTGCGACGTCGACCGCGGTCGCGCCGGCGACCCGGCCGCGGCACCAATCGGCACAGATCGTCGATGAAGCCGGCCCAACGGGCCGCGCGACCAAGTTCGCGGTCGAGCGCCGCCATGGTGCGGGCCAGGCCTGGTTCGTCGTCGTCGACCCAGGTGCGCAGGACCGACGCATAGAGGCAAGAAAGACCTTGTGCACGCAACACCCCTTTGGGCCCCACGGCGTCGATGTCGGCTGCTGTGAGCATCCATTGCTGCGAACGCACCGTCATCAGATTGAGCGCCAGCGCTAACGCCGGATTGGATCGCGCCGAGCGCATCAGTGACCACACGGCCGCCCGGTATGGCGCCAGCAGCTCTAGACGGCGCATCAGAACGTCAAACAGCCGCTCGCGCGGCGGCTCCTCGGCGACATCATGGTCAGTCCCGGCCGCCAGCACCCGGCGGTCGATCTCTTTAGTATGCGCGGCCACGACCGCCAGCACCGAACCAAACTCCTGGCGGCATTGGGCGAGCGATAATCCGGCTCGCACGGCCACTTGCCCAAAGCCGATCTCATCGATCGAGCGTTCGGCCAGCAGTCCCATCACCGCCTCGATAATTCGGGTGCGGTCACTCAGCGGCGGTGCACTTTGCTCGGTTTCGGGCGTGTCGGACATGCTCGCCTCCACAATCAACTTGCTCGGCCTGCCAACCTTCTGTCTCAAGTCCCGGTGGATGTTACTTCGCCGAGCGACCCCCTCCACGGCGGCTGAACGCCGCAACCTGCGCATCG
>Ga0187783_10000519_pt1 | contig 28392 bp, 26 predicted proteins | sample 1015_SJ02_MP02_2_FD_132471 | JGI IMG/M metagenome (GOLD analysis project Ga0187783, IMG submission 132471) | Tropical peat soil microbial communities from peatlands in Department of Meta, Colombia - 1015_SJ02_MP02_20_MG | ecosystem: Environmental > Terrestrial > Soil > Wetlands > Peat | place... | reverse complement strand
CTCGTTCACGCTGTCAGATTTTTCGCGCAACTTCCTGCCCAACACCGGCGGCGGCACGGACCATGCGTGGGGCAGCCACCCGCTCGTCATCGGCGATGCAGTGAAGGGCGGTAGCATCTACGGGACGATGCCGACACTCGAGCTGTCCGGCCCGGACGATGCCAGCGACCTCGGCCGCTGGATCCCCACGATCGCCGTGGATCAGTTCGCCGCGACGCTGGCAACCTGGTTTGGTGCCGACGCCACGGCACTTGCGGCGGTCCTGCCGAACCTGTCGTCATTCAGTCCGAGTACGCTCGGCTTCATCTAGTCATCCAGCGCGGATTCATCCAGCCCGGATTCGCCCCCGCGGAGCGCGCCCTCCCAATTTGCGATCGGCCCGCTCAGCCGAGCAGCGCCAGTTCGGCGATCAGCTGCTCCCGCTCGGCCTGCCAGCGGTGGGAGGCTCCTGCGAGGACCGGACAGTCGCGGGCTTCACGGATCCAGTCCTCGAGCTCGAGAACTCGCCTGAGCTTCTTGCAATGGCTGATCGCGCTGTCCACAGCGAGGGTCGAGGCAATCCCCATCGGCCACTGTTTCACCGGGCATCCCCTTGCACACACAAAGCATCCCCCATGACACCGTATAGACTTTGGCCGGCGAGTAACTTGAGGAGCCTCACACCGCCCTGTCAGCAGGGATCGCTTCTGCGCGTAGGAGTGCTCCGACGTCTGTGGCGTGGCACAGTCTATTCGAGCCCTACCGTGCGCCCTGGGAACCCGGCCGCATCGAGATAGCTCGTCCCGAAGACGGATTGGGTCTTGAGGACCGTCACCTGGTGGTCGGCGGTCGGCTTGGAGCTGACGGTGTGGGTTTTCACCTCGGCCAGTGGCTTGAGTTCGGCACCTCGAAGGCTCTCCGCCAGAACGCGCCCGAGCAGGGCTCCTTTGCGGCTGATGTCAAGCCCAAGCAGGTGTGCCATCGTCATGCCGATGTCGGCATTGCTCGCGGGGAGCTCATCGACGTAGTGAGCGCGGAAGTCCGGACCCGCGGCGGCCATGAAGTTCCAGGTATCGGCGCGCGAGAAACTTCCGTGCATTCCCTGGCCCTGCTGCAGCCTGGTATCGGCGATCTCGGCTGCGCAGAGCATCGGCTTGTCGCAGCCGGTGCTGAAGCTGCGGAAGTTGACGACGACCGTTGGGATTGGCGGGCGTGCGCCGCCCACGAGGCCGATGTCTGCGAGTGAGAGGGTCCCTGGCAACTCACCCAGACGACGCCGATCGACGAACAGACCACTGACGTAATCCTCGCCCAAGAGGATGCGCACGAGCCTGGCACCGAGCCGCCGCACCTCGCGCCGGGAGAGGCTCTCTGGGATATAGAGGAGGTCCGCGCCGCCGTTCGCGGCGACGATCAGCTCAGGGGCCGCAGCATCCGAGCCGATGAGGGCATTCCCGAGTGCAGGATGCTCACCGTGCGTCCAGTCTTTTGGCTGATTCTTCGCATCGGGGTCGAAGAGCTGGCTCTTTGGGTCATCCTTCTTGAGGGCGGCGGTGAGATCGATCGCGAGGAACCCGACCGGCAGCTCACCCGCAATCACGTCCGTGTAGTTCCCGCGGGCGGCGACGCTCGTGTCACTCCTTTTCGCGATGGTCGAGAAGCCATGGTCGGCGGCAACGATGACATTGGTGCGCTCGGTCAGCCCCAGGGACTTGAGTGCCTGCTCGATTGCCGCGAGCGCGGCGTCTGCATCCGCGATCGCGGAAAACGAGGTCGGACCGTTGATGCCGGGGACAACATCGTCGAAGCTGTCGCCCTGGTAATGCTGCGAGCCATCGGGATCGCGCGACCAGTAGATGAGCACAAAAGGTCTGCCGTCCGCCTTGAATCTGGGCAGTACCACTTTGGTCGTGATCTCGAGAAAGTACTGCTGCTGCGCATAGTCCGGTACCCAGGTCCCCGGATGCCGGCTGTCGCCCGGATTTCCGTTGTCGCCGCGAGCGGGCGCGACGGCGGCGAGCTTGGCCGCCGCGATGGCATCGAGCCAGTCCTTCGACAGCGGCACGCCACCCTCGTGGCCGGTGCTGTCGTCGATGATCAGGGTGCCCGCGCCCCCGAGGGCTGCCAGATCGAAGATCGCAGCGGGACCGACCTTGCCGATGACCGCGGTGGAAAATCTCCTGCTGCGCTCCGCTGCCGCGACGAGCGATTCTTCGTGCAGATAGTTGCCGCCGAAGTGCGCATTCACCTCCCGCAGGATCGGGTTCGATTCGAGAAACGGCGTCACTGAGGCGCCGGCAGCCGCCACCGGGAAACCCGTGAAGATCACGTTGCTGAAATCGCCCGTGTCTCCGAGCTGGTGTCCCGTTGCAAACGCCGACGCGTTCGCCGTCGTGAACGTCGGAAATATCGAGTGACTGTTGACAAAGCTCACGCCCTGCTCCCGAAGCTGCGTCATCGCCGGCGCCTTCTGCGCGTCGACGACCTGGGACCGCAATCCGTCCGGCACAAAGAGGATGAGATTGTTGGGCTCGCCGCTCGCGAGTGCGGGCGAGGCGACGAGCGCCATGCAGGCGACACGGATCCTTGCTCTGAGCGACATGGGCGGCTCCCGATGGACAGAGAAGCTTAAGCATGATCAGCTTCGCCGCCCACGCAGTTTCGCTTTCCGCTTTTCGGGATAGAATGGCCCGTCGAAGAATAACCCCGCGGGGGAGACGCTGTTGAGCGCCCGCAAATTCGGCCGGCGAACGCTCATGGCCAGCATCATGCTGGTCGCGCTGGCCTTGCGCGCGCTCGTTCCGCCCGGGTTCATGCCCGCGAGCGACCGGCCGTTCGCGGTCGAGATCTGCTGGGAGGGCTTTCCGAGTGGCCTGCTCGCGCATGGCGGGCCTCTGCAGCAAGCGCACCATCACCACAGCGGAAGCCGCTCGCACAGCGAGCATTGCCTGTTCGGCACCGCCAGCAGTGCCGGACCGATCCCTCACCTGCCGCTGCCGTGTGACATCTCACCGGCCCGGCAGCTTCGGGCGGTCGCCTTCGTGTCGATTGCGGGCGCCGTTCGCCTCGTTCATCTCCCACAGCCCCGAGCACCCCCGGGTCGGCTGAGCTGACCCCCATCGGCTGGCCTCGGGCCAGCCGCAACCTCGAGCGCGCGCCGTTCGGCGCCCGCTCGTCCGTTCGTTTGCAGGGCTCAGCCCCGGGGAGTTTCCACGTGACAGCTCGCATCAGCCGGCTGGCGAACCGCGCACGCCACCGGGCCAGAGCTTTTCTGCTTCCCTTCGCGGCGGCAGCACTCTTGCTTCTCCTCATCCTTCTTCCAACGCCCGGCTGGGCCGCGGCCTACGGCAGCTTGAGCGGCATCCTCCAGGACGACCGCGACCGGCCGATAGCGGGAGCGGAAGTGGTGCTCGTGTCCGCCGCACACACGACCCTACGGCGGCAGTCGGACTCGACCGGCCGCTTCGATTTTCCGAAGGTGGCGATCGGCCAGTACATGCTCACCATCTCGCAGCGCGACTTTGCTTCCCTCAGCCAGCCGGTCACCGTGAAGGCGGGGCATTTTCTCTTCCCGAACATCGTGTTGACGCGCTCCTCGGAGCTCGCCGAAGTCACGGTGACAGCGCCCCGCCTGCCGGTCGTCGCATCGGTCACCCCGATCACCATCGTGAGCCAGGGGGACATCGAGACCACTCCCGGGGCGAGCAACGTCAGCAGTCTCGCCATGATCACCGACTACGTTCCGGGGGCGTACCAGGCGCATGACATGCTCCACATGCGCGGCGGTCATCAGACGAACTGGCTGATCGACGGCGTCGAGATTCCGAACACCAACATCGCCGAGAACCTCGGCCCTCAGGTGAATCCTCTGGACGTGCAGACCCTCGGCGCCGAGCGCGGCGCCTACCAGGCCGACGAGGGCGACCGCACCTACGGCATCTTTAACGTAATCCCGAAAAGCGGCTTCAGCAGCGATAACCAGGCTGCCCTCGACGTTACTGCCGGGAATTTCCACCAGACCAACGACTACCTGAGCTTCGCCAGCCACACCAACGACTTCGCTTACTATGCGAGCCTCGCCTACAACCGCAGCGATCTCGGGCTGCAGACCCCCGTCTCCCAGCTAATCCACGACGCGACCCACGGGTACGATGGATTCACCAACCTGGAGTACCGGCCGAGTGAACAGGATGCGGTGAGCTTCATCGCCCAGTTGCGACAGGACGAGTACCAGATACCGGACTGCACCGCGCCGCTCGAGGATGACCCGTACTGCGTCGGGCAGTACGGCGACCTGCAGAAGGAGGCGGACAATTTCGCGCTGCTGTCCTGGACGCACACCTTCGCGAACGAGGCGGTGCTCACCAGCTCGCTCTTCTATCACTTCGAGCGCGGCGACTACGACGGCGGCGGCGCCGACTATCCGACCATCACCACCTACCACCACAGCTCCCAGTACGAGGGCGCCAAAGAGAATCTGCGGATGGGCTTGAGTCGCAATCATCTGGATGTCGGCATCCTCGGCTTTGCGCAGCAGGACCAGGCCGACTTCAATCTGGCGTTTACCAACAACAGCTCGCCCCCGCTGAATGAGTCGCAGCGCCCCACCGGCTGGCTCCTCGCCGCCTGGGTGCAGGATACCTTCGAGGCTGCGCACTGGCTCAACCTGTCCGCCGGCGTGCGCCAGACATACTTCCAGGGCAGCGTCACCGAGAACGCGACCGACCCGCGACTCGGCGCGACTGTCCTGCTGCCGCGCCTCAACTGGGTGTTGAGCGGCTTCTGGGGCAAGTACTATCAGGCCCCGCCGCTCGAGACCCTCTCGGGGCCCCTGGTCCAATACGCGACCGCGAGTGACACTGCGTTCCTGCCGCTGCATGGAGAGCGCGACACCGAGCGACAGTTCGGCCTGACGATCCCGGTGAACGGCTGGAGTATCGAGGCGGTCTACTTCGTCACCGAGTCGACTAACTTCTTCGACCACAACCCGCTCGGCGAATCCGACATCTTCCTGCCGATCACGGACGAGGGGGCGCTCATCAGGGGGCGCGAGCTCACGGTGCGCTCCCCGCCCTTCTGGCCGTACGGACAGGTGCACCTTGCCTACTCGAACCAGACGGCGGACTGCTTCGGGTCGATTACCGGGGGGCTGGTGGTGCCCGGCACGCAATGCGGCTTCCCACCGATCGCGCTCGACCACGATCAGCGCAACACGTTGAACGTCGGCTACAACGCGGATCTGCCATTGCGATTCTTCTTCGGTTCCAATGTGTCGGTGAATTCGGGACTCTCCAACGGCTACGCGGGGCCGCCGACCTACGAGCCGAGTCATCTGCCGAGCTACGTCGTGCTCGACCTGAGTGTCGGCCGCTACATCACCCGCGACCTGTCGCTATCGCTCACTGCCCTGAACGTCACGAACCGGCACCTGCTGACCGACAACAGCCTGACGTTCGGCGGCGTCCACTGGAACGATCCGTTCCAGATCTACCTCGAGCTGCGCTACAAATTTCACTATTAACCGCACAGGGTGAGTTGGTGGCAGCCTTGCGCAGCGGAGGACTCATGGTTGACTCGAACAGCGTTCGCATCAACAGGCGTCGGGCGGTGGTCGGTCGGCGCGAGTACCTGGCGCTCATGGGTTGCGCATTTGGTCTCGGCATCGAGGCCTTCGCCGGGCCGCCAGCGTCCGGGCCCAAGCGCGCGCCAGGGCTCTGGCAGACGTGGGATGAGTCCTTCGCCCACGCCCGCTATGTGTGCCTGTCGCACGTCCTCGCACCGGGAGCGCCCCTGTGGGCGGGCTTCAAGCCCGACAGCCACTTCGGGCTCGCGCAGGTGAAACCCGACGAAAAGTCGGACTACGTCGATGCCACCTACGACAAGGTGGGCTGGACCTCGTACAGCGTCAAACTCGCAAGCGAGAATTGGGGGACGCACCTGGATTCGCCAGCTCACTTTCACCCCTGCCAGACAGGCAGCGACGAAATCCCGGCCACCTACGCTCTGCGCAAGCTCGCGGTTATCTCAATCGTCGACGAGGTCAGGCGCTTCAAGGGCTACCAGCTGACGGTGAGTGACATACAGGCATGGGAGCGCCGCAATGGGCAAATTCCCGCCGGCAGCGTCGTCATGGTGCGGAGCGATTGGTCGAAGCTCTGGGACTCGGATCCGCATGCTTTCGCGGCTGAAGACGGGCAGTTTCCGGGAGTGAGCCTCGAGGCGGTGCAATTCCTGCATCTCAAGAGGCGCATCCTCTATCACGGCCATGAAGCGATGGACACCGATACGACTCCCACCCTCATCAGCGAGGACTGGCTGATGGCAAATGGCTTTCCCCAGGCCGAGTGTGTCACGAATCTCGACCAGGTTCCGGAGACCGGCGCCCTGGTCAGCTTTGGGCTGTCGCGGATCAAGGGCGCGGTGGCCGGAATGCTGATGCTGCACGCGATCTGTCCAAGCGACTGGCATGCCGGCACCGCACCGGGAGAAGTAGCGGAGTCCCCGCTACCGTTCCATGACAAGAAGCTGGTTTACGATGTCGAAAAGGGCGTACGCCTTCGCGAGGCAGCTTGCGACCGTCCGTCGGGCGCGATGAGCCTCAACAAGAGTCCGCCCTGAACCCGGCGACGCAGCGAGAGCTTTTTCTATGTCGGACTGCAACCTGGGGTTTCGCAGGCACCTTCCTCTTCGATCTGCACGGTGGTGTGCTCAACGTTGAGCTGTGCCTCGAGGCGCGCGTGAATCGCCGCGATCACCGTACCATGGTCGGTTCCCGACAGACAATGAGCATGCAGCGTCACGGTCGGCCGATCGCCGGTCATCGACCACACGTGGACGTGATGGATTCCGGCGAGTCCCGGCACGTAACCGATCAGCTCCGCTTTGACGCGGTTGACATCAAATCCCGGCGGCACGCCTTCCAGCAGTACGTTGGCCGACTCGCGGGTCAGCGCCCACGCGAACCTGAGAACCAGCGCCGAGACCACGAGGGATAGCAGCGGATCCGCCAGTACCCAGCCCCTTGCGATGATCAGCACGGCAGCCACGCTGGCGACGCCCGAACCGAATAAATCACTCACCACGTGAGCTCGGGCGCTCCGTTCATTGAGTGAGCGCGCGCCCGACAGCGCGAGGAATGCGGACAGGTTGGCGACGGCACCGATGAGTGCGATGCCGAGCATCAGGCGTCCGTTGACCTGCGGGCTGTGCAGGAGCCGCAGGACGGCCTCGTACACGACCCATACGGTGAGCAACAGCAGGGCCTGCCCGTTCACGAAAGCGGCGAGAGGTTGATAGCGACGATGGCCATAAGTGCGTCGCTCATCGGGCGGACGGCGCGCTACACGGATGGCCGTGACCGCGAGCAGCAGCGAGGCGGAATCGGCCAGCATGTGTGCGGCCTCTGCCAGCAGGGCGACCGAGTTTGCCAGGAAGCCACCGATACCCTCGACCAGGGTGAAGCAGCCGAGGATCATCAGCGCGACCAGCAAGCGCCTCTCGCTGGCGTCCTGGCGGTGACCATGCCGGTGATTCGCGTGCGCGTGGTCGTGGTGACCGGGATGCGCGTGTGCGGCGTGGTGCTTGGAATGTATATGAGCCATGGCTTGGTGCGTTACAGGATAAAACCCTGTAGTCGCTTCAAGGTCAAGCCCCACGGAACACCGCTACAGCGCCGACAGCCTCGCGCGATGCGCGCTATGCCCGGCGGCACGATTCGTTATGGCCGCGAAGGTATGCCGGCTGCGAATCGGCTGCCGAGACGAGTGCTTATGGCAACTTCGTCGATTGGCTCCGGAGAGCGTGGGGTACTGGCACGGAGTATCATCGCAACGTGGCGCGCCATCGAACCCAACCCCGACCCGAAGACCCTGAGAGCACGCAGAAAGCACCTCGACCGCCAGGCGCTTGAGAGCGTGCTCGCCAAGCTGACGGCGGCCTACGCGTGGAGATCGAAGCAACGTACCCGGGCTCCGGGCAGCGGCGCGGTGTAGCTCATACGGTTACCAGGGTTGGCCGGATCCGGGTCATTACCGGCGACGACGGCAAGTGGCCGGCAAATTCCTGCTTCCGGTTCAGGATCGGATTCGAGCTTCGGCACTCGCGGGCTGAGGGCCGCCTCCTTGAGGTGCCAGGCGGAGGGCATGATTACTATTGCGTCAGGCGGGCGGCACGCGTCCGCGACCCGCGAGGAAGGCCACGAGGGCGATGACCAGGAACACGAAGAACAGAATCTTGGCAATCCCAGCGGCGCTGGCGGCAATCCCGCCGAAACCCAACACCGCAGCGACGATCGCGATAATGAAGAACACCGCGGCCCAGTAAAGCATGACGCCTCCTTGTAAAGGCTGCTGCGCTTGACGCTCCAGTGATGAGAATGTGCGCCGATGACTTGAGTGGGTCGGTCGGTCTGACAGAGGAAGGGTTGTAGGCAATACCCGACGCCGCCCTCCTCCGGTGCGTGCAGAGCTTACGCCGCCGCTGGTCGCGAAGTTTCCGCAGGTCCCAGTCGGCATTGAACGTTCAGACGAAGAATCGATAGGAGCGAGATGGTGAGCGAGAAATGCTCACGCAGTGACGGGCGTAACCGGATGGCTCATAGTTCCCCGCAGCGCACCCGTGCGGGTGAGACTCCGCACGCGCCGCATCGATCGGAAACTCGAAGGGACTAATGCAGGAGGCGGCCTAAACGCCCGACGCCGCACGTGGTCGTCTACACGATTGGGCATTCGACCCGCTCGCTGGCTGAGTTCGGGGTCCTGCTTGAGGAAGCGCGTGTCGAGGTGCTGGCGGACGTCCGGGCGACGCCTCGCTCGCGCACCAATCCGCAGTTCAATATCGAAGTGCTGCCGTCATGGCTCACGGAGATCGGCGTCGCCTATCGGCACATCGCCGAGCTCGGTGGCCGGCGCCATCGCGCGCGCGGCGCTCCACCCTCCCCCAACACCTTCTGGCAGCATCAGTCGTTTCGCAATTATGCAGACTACGCGGCGACGGATTCCTTCAAGCAAGGCATGGCAACGCTCGCAGAGCTGGCCCGCCGCCGTTGCTGCGCCATCATGTGCGCGGAAGCGCTATGGTGGCGCTGTCATCGCCGTATTATCAGCGACTACCTGTTGGCGCGCGGTGTTGAGGTGCGGCACATCCTGGGTCCGCACAAGGTGGAACCGGCTACCCTCACCTCCAACGCACGGCAACTGGCCGACGGGACGCTGCTCTACCCTGCGTAGCGCTGCGGCGTACAGCTTCCCGTCGCGCTGGCGGCCTCAGGTCAGATCCTGCATAGGTGCCACTGCCCCATTGTCCGCGACGCGGATGACCGAGAGCAGATACTGCCGGTCGCTGTCAGCGAAGAAGCGGACTTCGCAGAGCCTGCCGCTCTCGTCCCGCATCGGCACGGCGTGGAACAACGAGGGCGAGGTTGGCGCCGCGCGATAGATATCGACAGCCTGACCGACCGACTCGGCCTCGGCTGCAGTGAGATCGTCGGTCGCGACTGCGTGTTTCATGGCCATGTGCGGCACTCGCTACGCCAGGGGCAACGATTGACCGTGCAAGCCGTAGACCTCGACCGCTGTGGCGAAGTTCAGTCGCAGGGTCAGCAGCGCGATAGCCGGCGCTGCCGCGGTTCAGCAGCCACTCACAGCACGGCTCTTACGAGCTCCTCTGCCAGCAGCCGGCAGACCACTGCCTGTCCGGCCTGATTGGGATGAATCCCGTCCCCGGCAAGCAGTAGATCGTTCACTGAACGTCCCGGCTGTCGTCCATACGACTCGAACTCCTCATAGACATCGACGAGGGGTACGCGCTCGCTCCCGGCAATCGTACACACATCGCTCGCGTATTGCTCGAGAAGTCGATCGATACCACGCTCCGCCGCGGTGTCGAGAAGCTCCGGGTGCGGCGCGAAGGCCGTCACGTAGTACGGATCCGACCAGCGCATGGGATTCGGGGTCATGAGCACGACGCGCGCCCCGTCCGTTTTGAGCTGACGGATGATCGCGCGCAGGTTGTTGCGGAACTCAGCGCGTGTCAGCCGCGGACTCGTGCTTCCCAGGTCGACGTCTATCCACGAATCGTTTATACCGAACTGCACGACGACGATGTCGGGCCGGTGCGAGCGCACATCCCGATCGAGCCGCTCGAGGGCATCGCGCGTCGTGGTATCGCCAATTCCGGCATTGTAGACCCGGGCGCTGATGCCGGATGATCGCAGCCGCCGCGGCAAACAGTCCGCATACACCTCGCGAATCTCCGGTGCCCAGTCCTTTGCAGAGGCAGTCGTCGAGTCTCCGAGTGCGACGATGCGCACAGCCTCGTGCTTCCCGGCCGTGGATCGATCAGCCGCCGCGACCTCCGAGATGCTGCTCGAGACGAGCAGCAGCACCCAGGCTGTGCAGACCTGCAGCCGGCTGGGCTCGCGAGCCATCCCGCACGCGCAATCCACCGCGCTACGGCATCTCGAGCGGTGGCGGGTTCCTTCAGAGGTAGGGCGAAACCAACCAGCACAGGGCGTTGCGGATCCGCGGCAACAGTTGCGTGCCCTCACTCCCTGGTGCGAGCGCCGCCGCGGCGTGCTCGCGCTGCGCAATGAAGTTGGACAGGTCGCCGCAAAACTCTGCATCGTATACCTCTACTGCAATCTCGAAGTTCAATCGCAGGCTCCGGGTGTCCACGTTCACCGAGCCGATGTGCGCGTACTGCCCGTCCACCACGATCAGCTTGGCGTGGGAGAAGGGCGGCTCCTGTAGATGGACTTTCACGCCGCGTGCCACGAGCGCGGGAATCCAATGCAGCGTCGCCCAGTCGATATAACGCAGGTTGCTCCGACGCGGCAGCACCACCGTGACTTTGACGCCCCGCAGCGCCGTCGACTCGAGCGCCGCCACCAGCTCGAGCGGCGGAATGAAATACGGCGTCATGATCTGCACGTGGTGGCGGGCGCTGGCAAGAGCGCTCAGCAGGATCAGCAGCAGTTTGTCGACGTCCTGATCCGGGCCACCGGTGATCACGCGGCAAACGCAGCGGCCGGCCATGGGTTGAAGCGCGGGCGGTGCCAGCTGCTCGCGGGTAGCGAACTCCCAGTCCTCCGCAAAGGTCTGCGCCAGCTGGCCGACGACTGGACCCAACAGACAGAAATGAATGTCGGTCATGCGCCGCCCGGTGCTGCCGCCGACTTCGCGGCCACCGAGGTTCATGCCGCCCATGAAGCCGACTTCTCCGTCGACAACCAGGATCTTGCGGTGATTGCGGCAGTTGAGCGCGAGACTCGGCGGCACCAGCCGAGGCGGCAGGAAGCGCTCAGCGCGCACTCCGGCCGTGCGCAGCAGCGGCACCACGTGCGGCGAGTCGTACCATTCACCGATGCCGTCGACGAGCACCCGTACGGACACGCCGCGGTGCGTGGCCGCCGCGAGCGCGTCGACGAATTGCCGTCCCACGGGATCGGTCTGGAAGATATAGGTCGCGAGCCATACCGAGCTCTTCGCCCCGGCGATTGCCTCGAGCATCCTCGGAAAGGCGAGCTCGCCATTGTGCAGGGGCTCGACGTGGTTGCCGCCTTCGAGTGGCCGCCGTGTCAGCGCATCGACAATGTGCACCTGCTCCGCAAACGAGCCCGCGGGGGCAACCTTCACGGACCGCGATCCCGGTGCCGGCCCGGCGTACGAAAGCTGGCGCTTGCGTCGCACGCGGTTGATGCCGAGGAGACCGTAAAGCAGCGCGCCCCCGTAGGGAATGAACCAGCAGACCGCCATCCAGCTGAGTGCGCTCCGCGGGTCCGGCTTGGTGAGCAGGGCGTGCAGCGAGGAAACCGCCGCGAGCAGCAGGTATCCCAGCAGGAAGCACAGCCCGGCGAGGTTGTGCGGATGAATTTCCGACATCACGGTCCGGGCACGCTGTGCACGGCACGTGCGCCGCGGGTCGCAGGCCGCATGTTAGCGCCGACACTTTTCACAGTGTCAGCAGCACCGCGCGGATGGCAGTGACGATGGCATCGTTGAAGTCCTCGAGCCGCAGCGCATCGGTCAGCTCGAGCTGTACTCCCGCGCCACGCCGGCCACGATTGCATATGTTCCTGGGCTCGACTCCGCGAAAAGGATGACCCACCAGTCGCACGGCGATCCCCATCGCAGCGATCGCCGCGCACAGCGATGCCTTCAGCGTCGCATCGAGCCCTCCGAGCAGCACCTCAGCCCGATCACCGCTGCATCCATGTATGGCAACGACATGGTCACAGGAGGATAGGAGTGCGAGGCATCTGGGCTCATCGAACCGGTGACTGGTCAGATGCAGCGCAGCGTAGTTGCCTGCCGGGCGAATCCCTTCGAAGAGATAGAGGTTGAACTCAGCTCCCGCGACCGCGCGGGCGATCTCGGACGTGCCGGCCTCGATCGCCCCGCCATGCGGAGCGAGGACCGCGACTGCCGACTCGGGTCTTCGCTGTATGCGTACCTTGAAGTCGGCGTCTTCCAGCTGCGCCTTTGCCAGGTCCGCGTAACATCCGTAGCCCGCATCGCGACGACTCATGTAAGCGAATCACGGACTCGACCAGCCCGGATTCAACGCGTCGTCCCTCGATCCGCTCGCGCCCGGGCAGCGACGGACTGCGACTGACCATCAAAGGAGAAGATCCGCCTCCAATCACGTTTCATGCTTACCACGATCCAACCGTCCCGCTTGCTCTCATCGTAGAGCGCTTGGGTGAAGGTTCCAACTCGATGACATCCTCAGGTGCCGTGCCTTTGGGACTGCGGGGTCGGCCAACGATGCTCGGAGTGACCCTTGAAGATGGCCTCGGAGTCGGCGCGCGCCAGGGTCCAGTCGCCGCGCGAGATCTCGGACTCGAGCTGCCCCGGACCCCAGCCGGAGTGACCCAGGAAGATCCGCAGGCCGTCCATGGGCTTCTCGCGGCCCAACAACTGGAGCAGCAACTCCCGGTTCCCGCTCAAATAGACGCCGTCACAAGCCTGGATTGCGTGCTCGGGTGCGCTGCTGGCGCGAAACAGGAACCACACGGAACCAAACTCAACGGGTCCACCAAAATAGACCTTGTCGTGCACTTGCCTCAGACGCTTGAGATCCGGAAACAGTCGGGCGACCGGAACCTGGGTGGGTCGGTTGATGATTACGCCCGCCGGAGCGGGACCGAGATTATTCATCACCAGCACGACCGAGTCAGCGAAATCGGAGTCTGTGAGCTCGGCTCGTGCCACGAGCAGGATGGCGGTGAGCGGCTTTGCCTCGCCAGCGCACGTCGGCCACGACAGCGCGAGCAGCAGCAGCGCGCAGAGTGTTCCCGCAACGTCGCGCCGCGGGCAGAGACCGCTTCTCGCGGACCCCGCCCGCCTCCGTGTCATCGCGCAGCTCCGACCATCTCGGGCGATATTACGCCGTCAAGTCGCAGGGCGCCGGTCCGCAGGGGGCCTGCCGCAGCCAACCACCGCGGTCTAATCGATGCGGTCGAATCAATAGGGAGAGCCGTCCTTTCGCGTCGGAGCTGCGTTCCCCACCCAGCGCAGGTCGACGTCCGGGTAGTCAGTGACGTCCTGTTCGGGGCGGCGGGAGCCCACCTCGAGGACGCGGGCGGTGTGCTGCGAGCGGTTCTGCAGGTGGTGACCGTCGGCCACGCCGGCTTCGAAGCCGGCGCAATCGCCAGGGCGCAGCACCTCCTCTCCTGCCTCGGTGACCAGCACGACCTCACCCTCCAGGATCCACACAAATTCGTCTTCGGCGCTATGCCAGTGTCGCAGACTCGACCAGGCCCCCGGGGGCAGCGTCAGCAGGTTGACACCGAACTGGCGCAATCCCGCCGCATCGCCGAGCGCCGCGCGCTGACGCTCGCGGCACCGCTCATCAAGCGGGGGCGGATAGGACGACCCGACCTTCACGGGCAGTCCTTTTGGGTCGATCTTCTTCATTACGGCAAGGCTCGTGTCGAATGCCGCGCGCAGCGCGGGTGCACCCAGCGCCGGGACCGAAGAAAAGACTCGGGTCAAAGGTCGGGGCAGGCGGCGCGCAGGCAGCGCGCCCGCCTGACCAATCTAATTGCTGTGACGGGCTCGGCTGGATAACCCTGCGCTGGATAACCCTGCGCAGGCTCCGCCCGTTCTCAGGCGTGACGTCGGAATAACAGGTGGTAGGCCACCAGAAACACGACGGCACCGATCACCGCGACCAGGAGGCTGTAGATGTTGAATCCGGTCACGCCGGACATTCCAACCATTCGAAACACCCACCCTCCCACGACAGCACCAACCACTCCCAGGATGATGTCCATCAAAAGCCCTTCGCCCTGCTTGTTGATGATCTTGCTGGCGATGAAGCCGGCGATAAGGCCGAGAACAATCCACGCAATGAAGGACATATACTTCTCCTATCTGTCCACGTTGGCCCCGCGCCTGCAGTAGCGACAGGCCCGCACCCGCGGTAGATACTACGCGGGCAGAGTTGCCAACGTCATCGGCCCTTGGCCCTACACGCAACACAGTGACGCTCTCGCTCGAGCGTATGCTCGAGCGAGCACCTGTACCGGAGTCTGGGGCCGCCCGCGATCCGCTGCCTGCTCGGTCCACACTTGAGCGGCAGCTTGGCGCGGCTGTCAGCCGCGCCATAGCGCGCTGGCCCGCGATGCAACCAAGGACCGATTGCGCGGCAGGGCCGAGTAGGGTGGCATGGGGAAGTATTACTGTTTCCAACACCGCGATGCACCATTCCCTCGTTTGTGCGCTTCTCGCACCCCCGAAACCGCGGCTTGCCGCGCCAGCGCAGCCAGGCCGCTCCGCGTATCCGGCGCGGCACGTGCTGCTGTTATGGGGCCTTTCTGCCTTGGGGAGCGGTGTAACCGCCGAGCAGCAGAAGCCGAGCGACGAGGATCTGCGCTCCATGTACTGCATGGAAGTCATCAGGGCGGAGATAGGGCTGCAGCAACGCATGATTTCCGAGTCGAGTGAGGCCGCAAGCCGCGCAGCCACGCCGGCGCTGCGCCAGCAATGGATCGACACGGGCGCTGAACTCATTCAGGGACTGACCAGACTCCAGGGCGTCCTCTACCGCTTTCAGCTCCACATGTTGCCGCGGATCCAGGCGCTCGATTCATTCGCTCTCGCGGACGCCATCCGCCGGGGGGATACGGATCTTCAATCGGACAGCGCTCTGGCGCGCACGGGCGAGTGCGAGAATCCCACCTGGCTCACCTCGCCGCAGGGCTCGCCATGAGGACTCGTGTCAAGCGTCACACGACACAACTCGTTGCGTTACTCGCTGGCGGCCTGCTGACGGCGTGCCAGACGACGCCACCGGATTTCGGGGCACAGGAGGCCAACCTGGCGGCCGCCGGTTTCCTCATGAAGCCGGCCGACACGCCCGAACGCCAGGCCATGCTGAGTCGTCTCCCGCCACATCAGTTTCTCATCCGCGACAACGGCGGCACCACGCACTACGTGTATGCCGATCCCCTCGTTTGCGACTGCCTGTACGTCGGAACCCAACAGGCGTACGACCAATACCGCAGCAACCAGTTGGCGCAACATCTCGCCGATGAAGAGCAACTGATCGCACTGACATACTCCGATGCCGCCTGGTCGTGGGGCGCATGGGGACCGTGGGAGCCAGTCGACGCCTCGTTTGGATTCGCCTACGGTCCGCTCGGCTGGTAGCGAGTGCGCGCCCGCGCTGGTCATAACTGCCGCTTATTTGGGCATTCCAGTCGGTTTTGTGATCTCGCCCAACATCGGGGAGCCAGGGGATTACCTCATCGAGCGGGCGTTCGTCAGCCACTGAGCGCGGCGCCTGAACACCGTCCCAGGCTGCCGTCCGCTGGGAGCCCTTATGTGGCACCCTCAGGTGCCCCGGCTGAATGCACCGAGGATCCTGCCAATGACCGTATCGGTTGAGAGTGTCTCGTCAAACTTCCGGGCGAAGATCACCGCCGGGCGACATGTGCTCGAGGCGGATGAACCCTTGAGCGCCGGAGGCGAGGATGCCCCCCACTCCCTACGACCTGCTTCTCGCGGCCCTCGGGGCCTGCAAGGTGATCACGCTGCGAATGTACGCCGCACGCAGGCGCTGGCCGCTTCGGGACGTGCACGTGAACCTGTCACATGCCAGGGTGCATGCCGAGGACTGCGTCAACTGCGGCAACGAGGGGAGCCTCGTCGACCACATCGAGGTCGAGATCCGGCTGGTCGGTGAGCTCAGCGAGGAACAGCGGCGCACACTGCTTGCGGTTGCCGAGAAGTGTCCGGTACAGCGCACGCTCACCTCACGGATTCAGATCGTAACCCACGCCGCGCCCTGAGCTCACTCAGCCTGCATGCGGAGATTGCGAATGAGGAAGGCATAAGCGCTCGCGCTCTGCTCGATCGCCTGCGAGGTGGTGCGCCCGCCCCCGTGGCCCGAAGCGCTCTCGAGGAGCAGCAGCACCGGCGCGGGACCGGCCTGTGCGGCCTGCAGGCTGGCGACGAACTTGAATGAATGCATCGGCATCACCCGGGTGTCGTGATCGCCCGTGATGACGAGCGTCGCCGGATACTTCGTTCCCGGGTGCACGTTGTGCACCGGGGAGTACGCGTACAGCGCCTTGAAATCCTCGGCGTCCTGCGGGCTGCCGTAGTCTCCGATCCAGCCAGCGCCCTGGCCAAATTTATCGAAGCGCAACATATCCATGACCCCCACGGCCGCCACCGCGGCACCAAAGAGCTCAGGCCGCTGTGTCACGCAGGCTCCGACCAGCAGCCCGCCATTCGAGCCGCCCTGGATCGCCAGCCGGGGCGTCGAGGTGTAGCGCTGCGCGATGAGCCATTCGGCCGCGGCGATGAAGTCATCGAATACCACCTGCTTGTGAGCGCGTATCGCCTGACGGTGCCACGTCTCGCCGTACTCGCCGCCACCGCGGATGTTGGCGATCGCGTAAACGCCGCCGAGCTCGAGCCAGGCGATGCGCGCGGGGTTGAAGGTGGGAAGCATCGGGATGCCGAAACCGCCGTAACCGTAAAGCAGCAGGGGGTTGAGCCCGTCGAGCTTCAACCCCTTGCGGTAGGTGAGCAGCATTGGAATCCGTGTTCCGTCCTTGCCGGGATAAAAGACCTGGCGGGTGTCGAATCGGCCCGGATCGAACGCCACCTTGGGCGCGCGGAACAGCGTACTGTGCCCTGAGCTCAGGTCATAGCGATACACCGTCGGCGGCGTGATGACGTCCGCAAAGGCGTAAAAAGAGTCCGGGTCTTCCGGGCGCCCCTCGAAGCCCAAGGCAATGCCGCTGCCTGGCAGTTGCACTTCGCCGTGCCGAGCACCGTCGAGGTCATAAACCAGCACGCGGTTGCGTGCATCGTGCAGCGTCCTCACCAACAGCCGGTGTCCCACCAGCGTGACGCTGGTCTCGGTCAGGCTGATGGCATCCGCGCCCGCGGGGATCACCTCCTTCCAGCGTGCCCGATCGGGATGCAGCGGATCGATGCTGATGACACGGCCGTTTGGCGCATTGAGCGTCGTAAGGAAGTACAGCCGGCCGGCGTCCGCACCCACATAGTTATAGGCAGCCTCGAATCCCGAGGTCACCTGTACAGCCTTGGCCGTGCGCGAAGCGAGATCGACGAGATAGATGTTCTCAACGCCCTTGTCGCCCACCTCGCCCTCACCGCAGGCGATCACCAGCCAGCGGCCGTCACTCGAGAGGTGCGGCTCGTACTGCCAGTCCGGATGGGCGCTGTCGGAAAAGACCAACCGGTCGCTGCCTGGCGGCGTGCCGAGCGCATGGTAGTAGACGGCGTCGCCCAGATCCTGCGTCGCGAGCTCCTGCCCGGCGCGTGGTGTAGGGAAGGCGCTGTAGTAGAAGCCCTGGCTGTCGTGGGCGAACTGCGGCTTGTAGTACTTGGTATGCCGCGCCGCATCCGGCAGGTCCCTGCCCTCTTCGAGATCTCGCACACGCCAGTCGGTCCAGTCGGAGCCGGCCTCTGACACGCCATACGCGAGGTGCCGGCCATCGCGCGCCGCCTCGTAATCGGTGACGATGAGGCTGCCGTCGGGCGACAGAGTGTTGGGATCGAGCACCAACGTCGCCTCATCGCCGAGTCGGCGGGTAGTGTAAAGCACACTCTGCTCCTGGGTCCCGGAGTTATGCGTATAGAAGTAGCGACCGCCCTCGTGGAAGGGGATGCCGAACTTCTCGTACTCATACAGCGTGGCAATGCGCCGGCGCAGTGGTTCACGTTCCTTGATCGAGGCCAGATAGGCGTCCGTCAGCTTGCCCTCGGCGCTCACCCAGGCGCGCGTCTGCGGCGCGTCGAGCTCCTCCATCCAGCGGTAGGGATCGGCGACTGCGGTGCCGTGGTAGTCGTCCACGACATTGCCGCGCGGCGCCGGCGGGTAATGCAGGGACACATCGGCGGTCAGGGCCGCGCCCAGCAGCGGCGCACCGAGGAGCAGCGCCGCAACCACCCGTGCCGCGTGCAGCTTACGGGCCGCGGCGGCCCGAAACGTCAGGACCTTCGTCATTGCACCAGCCGCTTCGGTAATGGACGTTGACTAATGAAGGATTGAATCGAGCGATGGTACAACTTCGACCGCCTGCCTTGGGCGCGAACCGGGCAATCGGCAGGCGCGGCACGAGGTCGCCGGTCGACCGGGCCGGCCACCGCTCGTAGTCCCGCGGCTGCCGAAGTCGTACTACCGGCACGTCAGACTTCGTCTGATACCGCGTGGCTCCGCAGCCGGGCAATTTGCGTCTGTGAGGTCTCTGCTGCACGCAATCGGTTTCTTGCTTCTGGTTTCCGCAGTAAGCGGCTGCGGCCACGATGACACCGCCAACCCGGCCCCATCGCCTGCCCCCGCGACGCCACAACGGGGGGCGCTGATCGAGAATCCCCCGGCACAAGTCGCGACGCTCACGCCCAGCGATCTTCTCACGCTGCTCGGTGGCAGCGCCCTCGGTACGACGTTCCTGCAGCTCGCCTACACACCCAAATGCACGATCAACGTCTACCACCTGACCTATCAGACGGTTGACCCCGGCGAAAACATCACGCCGGCGTCGGGCGCCCTCATGGTGCCGAGCGGCAGCGACCCTTCCTGCAATGGTGCCCTGCCTGTTGTGCTCTACGCGCACGGCACTACGACCGATCGCGACTTCGACATTGCGCAACTGAATGCCGCCGATAATGACGAGGGGGTCCTGCTGGCCGCGGTGTTCGCCGCGGAGGGTTACATCGTCGTGGCTCCGAACTATCTCGGCTATGACACCTCCACCCTCGACTATCATCCCTACCTCATCGCCGCGGCGCAGTCGCAGGAGATGATCGACGCGCTGACGGCCGCGCGCGCGGCGCTGCCCACGGCTGCCGCCGCGGGAACGACCGCCGGCGACAAGCTCTTCATCACCGGCTATTCGGAGGGCGGTTTTGTCGCCATGGCCACTCACAGCGCCATGCAGAGCCTGGGCATGACGGTGACCGCTTCGGCGCCGATGTCAGGTCCGTACGCGCTCGCGGCCTTTGGCGACGCCATTTTCGAGGGCGAAGTGAGTGACAGCGCTACGGTCAATGTCGCGCTGCTGGTGGTCGGCTATCAAAAGGCTTACGGCAATATCTATGCGACTCCGGCCGACCTGTTCGCCAGCCGCTATGCGCCCTCGATCGAAACACTGCTGCCGAGCACCACTGCGTTGAGCACGCTCGAAGCGCAGGGAGAACTCCCCAGCGCGCTGTTCGACAGCAGCCCGCCGAGCCCGAGCTACTCCATCTATACCCCGGCCACCTCACCCGCATCTCTTGCCGCAGTGTTTGCCGCCGGTTTCGGCAGCGATTATCTGGTCAACAACGGTTATCGTGCCGCATACCTGAGCGACGCGCTGACGACGCCGGATGGCGGTTTTCCGACCTTGACGAGCGGTGTGCCGGCGGCGCATCCGACCAACACGTTGCGCGTCGAGCTCAAGGCCAACGACCAGCGCAACTGGAGCCCAACCGCCCCGATACTTCTGTGCGGCGGTGATTCCGATCCCACCGTGTTCTTCTTCAATGCGACGCTGATGCAGGACTACTGGGCGGCACATCCGCCGGCGACGCCACCGGTCATCCTCGACGTCGATTCGGCCCCGACGTCCGACGACCCCTACGCCACTCTCAAGACGGCGTTCAGCGTCGCCAAGGCGCTCGTGAGCGCCGAGGGCGGCGAGGCAGCGGTGCTTGCTGCCTACCACGCGACGCTCGTTCCGCCTTTCTGCCTGAGCGCCGTCAAGTCGTTCTTCGATGCGCACTGAGTGCCCTGGCCATTCCATTGCCGGGCAATTGCCAGGCTAGGAGCTCAGGTGCGCTTGCAGCAGCCGGTGCACGGCGAGCGCACCGGCCATCTTGTCGAGACAATCGTCGAATCCGGACTCGAGTGAAAGGCGCCGCACGGTGGAATCCAGTGTCATCCCGCTCAGCATGATGAGGCGGATCGCCGGCCCTGCCCGCGCCTTCACCGCCTGGGCCAGACGGTAGCCATTCATCCCCGGCAGATTGATGTCGATCAACGCCACCTGCGGCGCAGCGTCGGCAATAACCTGCAGCGCCTCTGCGGCGTTCCGGGCCTCGAAGACGGTATACCCGAGGCTCAGCAGCGACTCGCGGTAAGCACCCCGCACGTCGGCGCTGTCATCGACGATGAGAATGCGTGCAGGCGTCTGCTCGGCTCGCGGGGCCCGCTCGCTCAACGCGCCTGAGGCACCGGCCTTCCGTGCCGCGTCACCGGACTCCTCGCGTGTGTCAGTCACAGCCAGCGCGCCTGCCGGGGCGAACCGCATCAGCAGCACGCATTCTGTGGGAGGTTCCATCGTGAGCGACAGACCGCCATGTTGCAAAGTCATGATTTGACGCGCGGTGCGCAGTGCCATGCTTCCTCCTGCCCCACGATAGGTCGCAAACCACTGCTCACCGACGCTCGCGTCAGCGCCCACGCTGCAGCGAACCCGCACCACAGGGGTCGAAGCCAGTGTCGCCGCGTCCACCAACACTGCGCTGTCAGGCAGTGCCACCGAGCCCGCATGTTGCAACACGGCGGTCAACGCCTGCACCGATCGCGCGAAGTCCGCGCAGACCTCGATTGGGGCGGGGTGTGGGTGGAACACGAAGCGCTGCGCAAGCTGTGCCTCGAGGGCGCCGCGTGCCACCTCAACGATGCGCCTCAGGTCGCACGGCTTAAGAGTGAGCCGCAGGGAGCCGCGCTCACACTGCTCGGCCGTGACGAACCGCTCCAGGGTGGCGAGCGCCCGGCGCAAGCCGCGCTCGATTCTCTCGCTGGTGAGGCGGCTCGCCGCCGGAGAGAAGTCCTGCAGGCGCAGCAGATCGAGCGACGACGCGATCGGACTCAGCGCATCACGCAGCTCGTGCGCAAGATCCCGCAGCAACGAGCCGCCATGTTCTCCTGGGGACCCCGTAGCCTGCTTTTCCTCTGCCATGACGCCGGCAGCTTTTGACCTCGTTGAGCCGCAGCCGTAACCCGGTCGCTGCGCGACCGCCGGCGCGGACCCTCCGGTTCATTTTAAACCAGCCTCTTCGGGCGCGCCGCGACCGCGTTCGTTCCGCGAGCTGACGGGTGCGCCCGGGTGCGAGCGGCCCGTGCCACGTGAGGCCCGCCAACGCCTGAGCGCGCCCGACCGGTCGTTCATTGGTAAAATCGCTCAAACAACCTACGCAGCCTGTAGGGATACGCTGACAACGGGCAGCGCACCACCACCCTTATACTGTGGTGCGCGGATCGACTGTTGCCCGCGCCAAAGCCAACTGCCGACTTGCTTACCGACAGACCTCCCATGAGCCCGAGCGGCCCCGGCGGGCAACCGACAGCAGCAGTCTTGGCGAACGAGACCGAGGAACTCGATCATTCCGGTCGTCTCGCGTTGCTGGCTGCCATCGTCGAGTCCTCCGACGACGCGATCGTGAGCAAGACGCTCACCGGGCGGATTCTCTCGTGGAACGCGGGCGCTACCCGGATTTTCGGCTACCAGGCCGAGGAGGTGATCGGCAAGCCGATCACTGTGATCATTCCGCAGGAGCTGTACGGGGAAGAGGAGCGCATACTCGAGGAGCTGCGGCGCGGGCAAAGCATCGATCACTTCGATACGATCCGCGTGCGCAAGGACGGCCAGCGCATTCCCATCTCCCTCACCGTCTCGCCGGTTCGCGATTCGCGTGGTCGCATCATCGCCGCCTCGAAGGTTGCCCGTGATATCTCCGAGCGCAAACGTGCCGAGCAGGCGCTGCTCGAGGGCGAGCGCCGCATAGCGGCGGAGGCCGAGGCGCTCGCGAGGCTGAATGACCACAGCACCCGCCTGTGGCGGTCGGGCACGCTCGAGGCAGGGTTGGAGGAAATGCTCGCAGCCGCGGTCGAGCTGCTCGATGCGGACCGGGGCGTTCTCCAGCTTCTCAATGAGACTGATGACACACAGCCGACCGTGGTCCAACGGGGCTTGGATGCGACCTTGCCCGATTTCCTGCTGGCCGACCCCAACGGCGCCAGTGCCCGCAGCGTCAGCTCCCGCGAGCAGGTGCTGGTGGAGGATATCGATAGCGATCCGCACTTTGGCTCCTGCCGTGAGCGGACCCGGGCGGCAGGCATCCGTGCAGTGTTCGCGACGCCCCTGATCGACACCGACGGCACGGTACTGGCGGTGATTTCTGCTTACTTCGGCAGCGCGCATTGCCCTGCCCCGCAGCAGCTGCGGCGGCTCGATCTATACCTGCTGCAAGCGGTCGATTTCATACAGCGCTGCAGACTGGAACAGGTATTGCGGCGGAACGAAGAGTCGCTGCGGGACTCCGACCGCCGCAAGAATGAGTTCCTCGCGGTGCTCGCTCACGAGCTCCGCAACCCGCTGGCGCCGATTCGCTACGCTCTGGCCACGGCAAAAGTCTCCGGACGTACCGCTGAGCAGCAAAGGCGCGCAGAGGAGGTGATCGAGCGGCAGGTGGCTCACATGAGCCGTCTGCTGGATGATCTGCTCGACATCTCGCGCATCAGCCATGACACGCTCGAGCTGCAGAAGAGCCACATCGAGCTGGCGACGGTCATCGCGACCTCGTTGGAAACTGCGCGACCGGCTCTGGACGGGAAACGCCATGCCCTCTCGGTCGAGCTGCCACGGCACCGCGTGCGCCTCGAGGCGGACCCTGTCCGCCTCGCTCAGGTGTTCTCCAACCTTCTCATCAACGCCGCCAAGTATACGAGCCCCGGCGGACAGATTCGGCTGCACGCGGCGCTGGTAAAGGACCAGGTGGTCGTTACCGTGAGCGACGGGGTCGGCATCTCTGCCGAGATGTTGCCGCGGCTGTTCACGCTTTTCGCGCAGGCACAGCCGGCGCTGGGGCGGAGCGAAGGCGGACTGGGCGTAGGCCTCGCGCTCGTCCGCGGGATCGTCACGCTGCACGGCGGCAGTGTCGCGGCGCGCAGCGCCGGGCTCGGCTGTGGCAGCGAGTTCACCGTGTGTCTGCCGGTTGAGAAGGCCATCGAGGAGACCCCGGAGGTACGCGGCGAGAACGAGGCGCTCGCACCGCCTGCGGAGGGGAAAGCGGGGCTGAAAATCCTCGTGGTGGATGACAGCCGCGATGCCGCCGATGTGAGCGCGATGCTGCTGGAGCTGTCAGGGCATCAGGTGCAGACGGCTTACTCTGCTCGTCGGGCTCTCGAGCTCGGCGAGATATTTCATCCCGACGCGCTGCTGCTCGACATTGGCTTACCCGATCTCGATGGTTATCAGCTGGCCCGCCGCATCCGCGGCAGCTCGTGGGGTCGCGCCACACTGCTCGTCGCCGTGACCGGCTGGGGGCAGAGCGAGGACCGGCGCCGTGCCCTCGAGGCGGGCTTTGACCATCATCTGACGAAGCCGATTGCGCCGCAGAGCCTGGACTCACTGCTGCGGTCACTGCAGAGCGAGCGCGCACCGCAGTAGCCCTGGTGGGCGCGGCGTCAGCCCCACAACGCGCGTTCGGGAGGGTGCATGAGGGCGGTCTCGAACCGGATCGGCGGCTTGCGGTCCTCACGCTGCAGAAGCGGTCCGTCCAAATCCACGTAGCGGCAGCTCTGCGCGAGCACGAATGCCGGTGCCATCGCAAGTGAGGTGCCGCACATGTTGCCGATCATCAGACCGAGCCCGAGACGGCGCGCTTCCTGCGCCATCGCGAGTGCCTCGGTGAGGCCACCACACTTATCGAGCTTGATGTTGACGTAGCCGTAGCGTCCGGCGAGTCGCGCGAGCGAGGCCGCGTCGGTGCACGACTCGTCGGCTGCCAGCGGCACCGGCGTTCGCAATCCGTCGAGCGCGGCCTCCTCACCGCGCGGCAGGGGTTGCTCGATGAGCTCGACGCCGAGCGCGGCGAGCGGCTCGAGCAGACGCTCGAGGAGTCCACGCGACCAGGCCTCGTTGGCATCGACGATGAGCCGCGCGTGCGGGTGCTCCTGACGCACCAGGCGCACCACATCGATGTGTCGTTCGGCGTCGACCTTGATCTTCAGGATGGGGTAGGCCGCTGCGGCACGCGCCTTGCGGGCTATCGCGGCCGGGTCACCGAGCCCGATCGTGAAGACCGTCGTAACCGGTTTGAGCTCCGCCAGCCCGGCTGTCTGCCACGCCGGTATCCCGGACTGCTTGGCCCGCAGGTCCCACAGCGCGCAATCGAGAGCGTTGCGCGCACCGCCCGGTGGCAGCAGCCGTTGCAGGCAGGCGCCATCGAGCGCGTCCTCAAACTCGCTCGCGACCGCTGCGATCTGCGCCGCCATGCCGGCGGGTGTCTCGCCGTCGTAGTCGACCCCTGCCGCCTCGCCGCGCCCCACGTGCCCATCGACGCCGAGGAGCTCAACGACGAGCACCGGCACCTGCGCACTGGTGCCGCGCGCAATCACGAACGGCTCGATGAGCTCCCAGCACTCGAGGCGAGCGCGCCAGCTGATCACGGGGCGAGCAACCGGTCGATGAGCGCTGCCACGCCATCGCGCAGCGGATCGCAAACGGGCAGCAGCAGTTCACGTGCGAGCCGTGCGCGATAGTCTCGCCAGGCGAGCTCATCGAGCGTCGCGGAGTTGATGGCGAGGCCAACACAGCGGACGCGCCGGTTCGTCAGCCGGCCGAGCTGCAGGTAGGCGTCAATGACCTGCGCCAGCGGCGGTATCGGGTAGTCCGGATATTCTTCGATGGTTTTGCGCTCCGGCGCGTGACACAACACGATGGCGTCCGGCTGCGAGCCGTGCAGCAGGCCGAGGGTGACTCCCGCGTAGGCCGGATGAAAGATCGAGCCCTGTCCCTCGATGACGTCCCAGTGCTCCGGCGCAGCATCGGGCGAGAGAGCTTCCGCCGCGCCGGCGAGGAAGTCCGCCACCAGCGCATCCACGGCGATGCCGCTGCCCGCGATCATGATGCCGGTCTGGCCAGTGGCGCGGAACGTCGCCGCTACGCCCCGTGCGGTGAGTTCCCGGGCCATCGCCAGCGCGGTGTATTTCTTGCCGAGCGCACAGTCGGTGCCGACCGTCAGCACGCGCTTTCCCGAGCGCTTGCGACCGCTCGCCACCGGGAATGCCGGGTTCATGTGACGCACATCGACAAGACGCACGCCGTGCCGCTCGGCGGCACGGACGAGCCGCGGGAAGGAGCTGAGACGCGTGTGCAGACCGCTGACCGCATCGAGCCCCGCCTCGAGCGCCGCCTCGAGATCGTCCTGCCAATGCTGCGGCAGCACCCCACCGGTCGGCGCAACGCCAACGACCATCGATCCGGCACCGCGGGCGGCCGCCTCCACGGGCGATAGTCGTGCCAGATCGAGCGTCACGGCAGCACCCGGCTGCGACCATTCGCCGAGCACGTCGGCGCGGCACCAGTCACGCAGTCCGAAGGCGGTCTTGCAGTCGGACTTCAGCCAGGCGTCGCCCAGGTACAAAAGGTAGGGCTTGCGCAACTCGAGCATGCGTCGGGACCCGTTGCGGCAGGGGGGCACGCCGCGCCACTTTAGGCGAGCATGCCCACGACCGCTGCGGTGGCGCAAGTGGCGAGCGTCCCGCCGGCGAGCGCGCGCAGGCCAAGGCCGGCGATCTCTGCGCGACGTGAGGGCGCCATGGTCGCAAGCCCGGTCACCAGGATTCCGACGCTGCCGAAGTTAGCAAAGCCACAGAGCGCGTAGGTCGCAATGAGGCGACTGCGTTCCCCGAGTGCATCACCTCCAAGAGCCGCTAACTCGCGATAGGCGATCAACTCGTTGAGTACCGTCTTGGTGCCGAGCAGGCCGCCGACGGTAGGCGCTTCCCTCCACGGAACGCCGAGCAGCCATGCGACCGGGGCGAAAGCCCAGCCAAGAATGCGCTCGAGCGTGAGCGGGCTGCCGCGCACCTGCGGCAGCAGCCCGATGAGCTCATCGAGCAGATGCACGAGCGCAACGAACACCAGCAGTATCGCCACGATGTTGAGGAACAGCTCGAGCCCCTGGCGGGTGCCGAGCGTGATGGCCTCGAAAGCACCGTGCACCTCACCCGGCACGAGCTCCCCCGGTGTTGGCGGAGCGTTTTCGGGAATCATGATCCGGGCAATCACGACGGCGGCCGGCAGGGAAATGACCGAGGCGACCAGCAGGTGGCCCGCCGAGTTCGGAATGACCTTCGCAAGCATGGAGGCGTACAACACCAGCACGGTGCCCGCGATGGTCGCCAAGCCCGTGCACATCACGATGCACAGCTCGCTGCGGGTCAGGCGCTCGATGTACGGTCGCACCAGAATCGAGGATTCGACCATGCCGAGAAACGGATTGGCGACCGCGCACAGCGCGACTGCCCCGCCGATACCGAGGGCGCGTTCGAACAGGCGCGCGAGGCCGGCGACCACCGCCGGCAATATGCGCCAATAGGTGAGCAACGCTGCGAGCGCGCTCACGACGATGACGAGCGGCAGGATGCGGAAGGCGAGCACCACGCTTCCGCCCGCGTGCGTCTCCTCGTAAGGCGCGGGGCCGCCGCCGAGGAACCCGAACACGAACGTGCTACCCGCTTCGGTGGCGTGCTGCACCGCGATCACACCGCGATTGAGCCCGGCAAAGAGTGTTGCCGCGAAGGGCAGTTTGAGGAACAGCGTCGCAAGTCCGATCTGCACCAGCATCCCGAGCGCGACCAGCCGCCAGGACACCTCGCGGCGTCGTTCGCTCAGCAGCCAGGCGAGTAGCAGCAGTACCGTGAGACCGAAGGCGCTTTGCGCGTGTTGCAACCGCCGCTCCTGACACTACTGCCGTGGCATGACTCCGCTACCTCGGCTTGCCTCAGCGACGGATACCGCCGCTTTGCAATATGGCCGGAATATGCGCCTCCCATCCGAGCGCCATCACATGCACACCATCGCACAGCGTGGCGATGTCGCGGATCGTACGTGCCGCGATCTCGATCCCGATTGCGGACTCTGCATCGAGGCCGGAGGCCTGTGCCAGTCGCCGCAGCAGCACCTGCGGCACGTGGATACCAGGGACCGTCTCGTTCAGCCAGGTCGCCATTTTTACCGACTTCAGCGGGATGATTCCGCCGATGACGGCCACTCCCTGTGGTTTGAGCGCAGCGAGGAATCTCTCGAGGGGCTCCGCGTCAAAGACCGCCTGTGTCTGCAGGAACTGCACGCCGGCGTCGATCTTGCGACGAGTGTTGACGACCTCCGCCTGCAGATCGGCCGCACCCGGGTTGACCGTCGCGCCGAAGAAGAGCTGCGGTGCCCCGCGCAGTGGTTTGCCCGCCAGGTCACGACCCAGGGTCAGCTCGCGGGCCGCGGCTGCCATCTGACTCGCCGTCAGATCGAATACCGGTTTGGCGTCCGGATGATCCCCTTTGGCCGGAGGATCCCCGCCCATGAAGACAAAGTTGCGCACCCCGAGGGCGGCGCCACCCAGCAGCTCCGCCTGAATGGCGATGCGGTTGCGATCGCGCGCCGTCATCTGCACGATCGACTCGACATGGCGCTCGAGCAGCAATCGCGCCACCGCGATCGGGGCGATGGTCATCAATGCGCGCGGCGACTCGGTGAGGTTCACGGCATCTACCAAGCTCCGCAGAGACTCCGCCTTGCCGAACACCTCGCTCAGGTCAGTGCCCTTCGGCGGTGTGAGCTCGGCGGTAACGACAAACTCTCCATCCTTCAACTTCTCGGCGAGCGTGCGCATCTCTGGCCTTCGTTCGGGTCTCACTGCCCAGACTGGCAAAAATCGTGCAAGTCTGGCCTCATGGACGGGCTGCGGTCCATGATCGATTACCGCCTTTTTCCAGCCGCAATGACCGACTTACCTGCAGCACGCTGCGGATTCATTCGCCTGGGCATTCCGGACGCGGAGATGTTCTATGCCGAGCAGATACCGCTCGGCCAATCTCCGCTGTCGCTGCTTCAACACCTCATCGACGAGGTTCCTTGGCGCAACGAGTCGATTGTGGTAT
>Ga0187783_10000518_pt1 | contig 28397 bp, 22 predicted proteins | sample 1015_SJ02_MP02_2_FD_132471 | JGI IMG/M metagenome (GOLD analysis project Ga0187783, IMG submission 132471) | Tropical peat soil microbial communities from peatlands in Department of Meta, Colombia - 1015_SJ02_MP02_20_MG | ecosystem: Environmental > Terrestrial > Soil > Wetlands > Peat | place... | reverse complement strand
GTGCAGCGGGCTCATCTTGAAGACCCGGATGCCTCGCCCGGTTCTCAGCCTGGTCACCTTGAAGACGCTGGTTTGGATGATCACCGACAGCGTGATGATCGTGAACAGCCCGCCGAGGATGAGCAGCAGCAGCTGCGTCTTGGTGCAGACCGCCAGGCCGGCGATCACGCCGCCGAGGGCGAGCGATCCGGTGTCCCCCATGATGATCTTGGCAGGCGGTGCATTCCACCAGATGAAGCCGAAGCACGCGCCGAGGACGGCGGCCGCGACTACGGCCAGGTCGAGCGGATCCCTGATCTGATAGCACTGCCGGGACAGAAACGTCGTGCAGTCGTTGCGCTCCTGCCAGATGCCGATCAGCACGTAGGCGGCGAGCACCAGCACGGTCGCCCCGGTGGCGAGCCCGTCGAGGCCATCGGTGAGATTCACCGCGTTCGAGAAGCCGGAGATCAGGATGATGATCCAGACCACGAACGGCAGCGTGCCAAGCGCGGGGCCAAAATCACGCAGGAACGACAGGTGCGCGTCGGCAGGAGTGAGGTCGTACCCGTCTGGATGCTGCAATACCTCAAGGGCGAACACACCACCCACGACGATCTGGCCAGCCAGCTTCGCGCTGCTGCGCAAGCCCACGCTGGTCTGCCGGTAGAGCTTGATGAAGTCGTCAATGAAGCCGACGAGCCCCAGGCCCACCATGAGGAACAGCACGAGCACGCCGGACGCGCTCATCGGCTCGTGCGTGGCGACGTTGCCGACCACGTAGCCGGCTACCGAGGCCAGCACGATGGCGGCGCCGCCCATGGTGGGAGTGCCGCGCTTGATCTCGTGGGTCTTCGGTCCGTCGACACGGATTGGCTGGCCGTAGCCATAGCGACGCAGCATCGCGATGACCAGGGGCGTACCGAACAGGGCCAGCACCAGCGAGACCGCGCCGGCGACGAGAATTGTCTTCAACTGCCCGGCCCCGCTTCGCCGTCGAGGGGCTGCTCACCGGTCAGGGCCAGCGCGACGCGCTCCAGGTGGATGGAGTGCGAGGCCTTCACCAGGACGACGTCACCGTCGCGCAGCCGCGCCCGGAGGGTGCGGAGGGCCGCGGCTGCATCTGGCACGTGCTGCAGCTCGCCCTGCCAGCCGCGGACGCTCCTGGCCCCGGCCAGCATCGGTGCCGCCTCCTCGCCGACGACAATCAGGCCGACCAGGCCGGCCGCGGCCGCCTGCGCCCCGATCTGCTCGTGCAGCCGGTCGGCGTCGTCGCCGAGCTCGGTCATGTGACCAAGGACGGCAAACGCGCGCTGGCCGCGCGCCATGGCGGCGAGCGCCGCGATCGCCGCGCGCACCGAGTCCGGGTTGGCGTTGTAGGCGTCGTTGACGACCGTCACGCCGTCCGGGAGCCGCGTCACCTCCATTCGCCACCGGCTGCGCGCCACGGCCGCCGACAGGCCGGCCCCTATCTCGGCGACCGCATGCCAAGCTGCAGCGCCAGGGCCGCGGCGGCTAGCGCGTTGGACACGTGATGCTCGCCGTAGAGCCGGAGTTGCACCGGTGCCTGCCCGGCGGGCGTGACCAGCGTGAAGCCGGCCCGGCCGGCCTTGTCGGCGTGCACCCCTTCGGCGCGCACCTGCGCGCGTGCCGACCGGCCGAACGTCACTACCTCGGCCCTCGTCCTGCTGGCCATCGCGACGACTCGGTGATCGTCGGCGTTCAGGACGGCCACGCCGTCCGGCGGCAGCGCGGCCGGCAGCTCGCCCTTCGCCGCGGCGATTGCCTCGAGGCCGCCGAACTCCCCCGCGTGCGCGTGCCCGACGCAGAGCACGGCGCCGAGTCGCGGCGGCGCGATCTGGCACAACTCCGTGATGTGACCGGGTCCGCGAGCGGCCAGTTCGGACACCAGATAGCGGGTCTTGTCTGTTACCCGGAGCACCGTCAGCGGGTGGCCTATCTCGTTGTTGAACGACTCGCGCGGCGCGACCGTCGGGCCAAGCGACTCGATCAGCTGCGCAGTCAGGTCCTTGGTCGTGGTCTTGCCCGCCGACCCGGTGATGCCGATCACGGTGAGATCGGGCAGCCGGTCGACGACGGCCCTTGCCAGCCTGCCGAGCGCCAGCTGGACGTCCGGCACGACCACCGCCGGACCGGCCACCGGCCGGGTAACGAGCGCGCCCACTGCTCCCGCTCGCAGCGCGGCCGCGGCGAAGGAGTGTCCGTCGGTGCGGGTGCCGGGCAGCGCGGCGAACAGGCTGCCCGGGCCGGCCTCACGCGAGTCGATCACCACCGGGCCGGTCACCAGCGCAGCCGGGTCCGGCACATCTGCAAGGTATGCGCCGGTCGCCGACGCTACGTCGGCCAGCGATAGCGAAATCACGCGTCCGCCAGCAGCGTGGCCGTCCCGCGGCCGTCGCTGCCTGCTGCGAGATGGCCGTGATTGCTGTCCCGGCGTCGGCGTTCCAATGCCGCCCCGGCCACCTCGCGGTCGTCGAAGGGCAGCACCGTGCCAGCCACGTACTGACCGTGCTCGTGGCCCTTGCCCGCGATCAGCACGACATCTCCCTTAGCTGCACCGTCAATAGCGGTCGCGATCGCAGCGGCGCGGTCGGGCTGGACCACCACCTGAGCGCGATCTTGCTGCGGCACCTCGACAGCGCCGGCCAGCATCTCGGCCAGGATCGCCAGCGGATCCTCTGACCGTGGATTGTCACTGGTCAGGATCGCCACGTCGGCGAGCCTGGCCGCGGCGGCACCCATGAGCCTGCGCTTGCCCCGGTCCCGGTCGCCGCCACAGCCGACCACGATAACGAGACTGCCCTGGGTCACGGGGCGCATCGCCCCGAGCAGAGCCTCCACCGCGCCAGGCTTGTGCGCATAGTCCACCAGCACGGTGAAGTCCTGACCCCGAGCGACCGGCTCGAGCCGGCCGGGCGGGCCCGTACTGGCCGCAACGCCCGCGATCGCGTCGGCCAGACCGATTCCGGCCTCGACCAGGGCGACGATGGCGCCAAGCGCGTTGGCGACGTTGAAGTCGCCGGGCAGCGCGACCGCCGCGTCGGCCGCCACCCCGCCCGGTCCGATCACCCGGAAGGTGGAGCCGTCGGCGCCTGGCCGGATGTCAGCGGCGCGCCAGTCAGCTGCCTGCCGCCCGTGCGCCGAGAAGGTGGTCACCGGGATAACGGCCTGCGCCGCGAGTTCGCGGCCGTAATGGTCGTCGATGCTGATCACGCCGGCCCTGGCGTACTTCGGCGTGAACAGCTCGGCCTTAGCCGCGAAGTACTCGTCCATGCTGGCGTGGAAGTCCAGGTGGTCCTGGGACAGGTTGGTGAACACGGCGACGTCGTAGTGCGTGCCAGCGACCCGGCCGAGCGCTAGCGCGTGGCTGGACACCTCCATCGCCGCAGCCCCGACCCGCCGCTGCACCATCGTGGCCAGCAGCGCCTGCAGGTCGGTCGCCTCCGGGGTGGTCAGCGAGCTTTCCTGAGTCTGTCCGCTGATGCGCGTCTCCACCCCGCCGATGAGCCCGGTCTGGTAGCCGGCCGCCGCGAGCCCCGAGTCGACCAGGTACGTCGTGGTCGTCTTGCCGGCCGTGCCGGTGACGCCGATGAGCAGCAGCCGGTCCGAAGGTTCACCGTAGATCCACGCCGCGACCTCGCCCAGCCGGGACCGCGGATCGGCGACCACGAACACCGGCAACCCGGCCGCGACAGCGGCCCCACGGCCAGCCGGGTCGGTCAGCACCGCCACTGCTCCGGCCGCCGCCGCGTCCGCGCAGAAGCGCGCGCCATGAACCGTGGCACCGGGCAGCGCCGCATACAAGTCACCGGGCCGGACTGCGCGGGAATCATGGGTGACGCCGGTCAGCCCGGTCCGGACGCCTGCCCGCTGGATGTCAGCGGCGCGCAGGCCAAGCAGCTCGGCGAGGCCAGCCAGCGGCCGGCTAGCGACGTAATCGGGGCGGAAGGCCACTGACACGGGCAGAGGTTACCTCCCCTCACGGCGCTGTGAGTCTGATATAGGGCGTCTTGGCATAGTCAGGGGCAATCTTCATCGTCTGCAGCGCGAACTTCATCACGTCGTAGAAGGCCGGACCAGCCACCTCATCGCCGTAGTACATGCCCCGCGGGTCCTGAATGTTCACGGCGACGACCAGTTGCGGGTTGTCGGCCGGCGCGATGCCGATGTAGCTAGAGCCATACTGACAGAGGCAGTTCCCGGTGCCGACGCCGGAGACCTGTGCCGTGCCGGTCTTCGAGGCGACCGAGTAGCCAGTGATGAGACCGGAGTCCTCTCCGACCTGCGCGTCTACCTGGGGCACCTGCTGCAGGATCGTCATCAGCTCGCTGGCTGTACTGGCGCTGATTACGCGCTTGCGGGCCGCGGGCGGCGCCGGGGTGAATTGCCCGGAGGCGCTGGTCGTGCCCGCTACCAGGGTGGGCTGCACCCGGACGCCGCCGTTGGCGATGGTGGCGTAGACGCTGGCCATCTGCATGGCGGTCACGCCGAGGCCCTGGCCGAAGGAGTACTCAAACTCGTTGTCGCCCCAGTAGTCCGAGCTGCCCGGTGCGGCGAGCAGGCCTGGGCTCTCGCCCGGCAGGCCGAGCCCGCTGACCGAACCGAGGCCGAACGCGCGCAGGTAGTCGTATTGCTGCTGCTCAGTGATGTGCTGCACCACCTGCACCATGCCGACGTTGCTTGAGTTCGCGAGGATTCCCGCGATCGTGTAGTGCTCAGTCGGGTGGTACTCGGCGTCGTGGAAGGTGTACTGACCGTCGATGGTGATCTGGTACGGGATCGTGTAGGCGCTCATCGGAGTCTGCCCGCCCCGCTCGAGGGCGGCCGCGACCGAGATGGGCTTGAGGGTGCTGCCCGGCGCGAAGACATTGGAGACGGCGATGTTGGCCGTGCTCGCCAGGCTCGACACTGCTGCCGGGTTGTACGTCGGCCACTGCGCCATCGCCAGGATCGCGCCGGTCTTGGGCTGCATCACCACGATCGAGCAGTTCAGCGCGTGCGTCTGCGCCACTCGCTGCTTGCAGACCTGGTCCGCTTCGTACTGGATGTCGGACTGAATGGTGAGTCGCACGCCGCGAGCCGGGACGGCCGGCGCCAGGTCCGTCTCGGTGTTCGGGATCGGCTCGCCGTCGGCGCCCTGCTCGACGTACTCGCTGCCAGACCGGCCGGACAGCATCGAGTTGTACTCCTGCTCGAGCCCCTGCACGCCGGTCAGCGTGCTGTTCTGGGCGGTGGTGAAACCGACCAGGGCCGCAGCCAGGTCCCCGTTGGGATAGCTGGTCGAATAGCTCGGCGTCATGTCGATGCCAGGCAGACCGAGCGCGGCGACCCGCTCGCCGACCATCGTCGACACGCCGCTGGCCATTACCTGGTACTCGGGGCTCGATGGATGATTCAGCAGGTGCACGATTTCGGCGGTCGACAGCCGCAGCGGCCCGGCCAGCCGAGCCGCGACGCCCTGGCGGTCCGCCGCGGGGATGAGCCTCGGATCGGCGAAGACGGTGTCCGTCTGCACCGTCATAGCCAGGACCGCGCCGTCGCTGGTAGTGATGGCGCCCCGGACCGCCGGTATCGGCACGAGCGCGGGCGGGTGCTCCTGCTCGGAGTCGGTCTTGTAGGCGGCCGAGTCCACGCCCTCCACCTGCACCAGCCGGCCGGCGAAGATCGTCAGCGAGAACACCATGCACAGCAGCGCGACCCGAAGCCGCCTGGCGGGACTTGCCCGGCGCAGCGACAACTTCACTGCCCGAGCGGGCCGGGCTGCCTGCCGGGCAGGCAATGCATACCGCGTGACCGGCGGCCTGCCGCCGGCCCGCCAGCTCGTGAATCCCTGCGCTGGCGGCCGCACCTGATCGCGCGAGAGCCGGGTAGCCCGCCGCTGGCGGCCTGGCTGGCCAGGCCTTGCGGAACCACGCGCCAAGCCAGCCTGGTCCGGCGGCCGCTCACCGGACCCGCGCTCGCGGCGACCCGGCTGACCCGCAGGCCGGGATCGCGTCGGGGCGCGCGCGGGCGCCGACGGCGGTCTCGCGGACCTGGGCCGGCGCGACCGGTCATCGCCGCCGCGGCCGGGAGCGCTCGTCACCGGCTCGACCCGGCCGGAGCAGGCGTGCTCGATGCGGCCGGAGCGGGTGTGCTCGAGGCACCTGGCGTCGGCGTGCTCGAGGCCCCCGGCGTCGGGGTACTCGACGGGGCCGCCGGCGTGCTGGCGGCCGGCTTCTTAGCGGTTTTCGACCCGGTCGGGCTGGCGCCGAGTTCGACGCCGACGCCACTCTGACCGGCCAGCACATAGATCTGGTGGGTGCGCAGGTCGAGAATGCTGACGTTGGTCTGTGACCGCATGCCGAGCTGATAGGCCCGCTGCGCGATCTCGGCCGGCGCCTGCTCGACAGCCACCCGCTGCCGCACGCTCTGCAGTTGCGTCGCCAGGCCCGCGCCGGTCTTTTGCAGCTGACTTATCCGGAAGCTCGCCGCGCCGAGCGTCGTGTTGATCACGAGCAGGCAGATCAGGCTGCCGCCGAGCAGCGTGAGCACGAGCAGCACGAATGGCATCCGCGGCACAACGCCGCGAGCGGTCAGGCCAGCTCGCTGGCGCTCGAGCGTGGTCGTCGGCCGGGCCCCCGGCGTGACGGTCCCGGTCGGCCCGGCGACTGGCCTGGCGGGCGTGGACGCCGGCCGAGTCGACCCGGTGCGCGGTGCGGGCGGCGACCGGCGCGGCGCCTGCCTCGGCAGGATCGGCGCCTGCTGGGCACGCCGCTGGCCGGGAACGCGGGTCGTGCCGGTGCCGGTCGCGCTTAGGGCCGGCCGGCGCGGCCTGTTGCCGGCGCCGGACACTGCGCCTCGGCCGGCCCGGTCCCTGGCAGTTGCGTCGCGACCCGGGGCCGACCGCCGGCCCGCGCCGCCCCGCGGCAGCGTTGTCTCCGTCACCTGTAGCCGCCTCTCCCCCGCGCCTGACGTGTGCCGGACCGCGCCGTCGCCCGCACCGGCAGGCCAGTCCGGCGATCGAATGTCATGCCGCCGCCCTGATCCGCTCGGCCGCGCGCAGCCTGGCGGACGCGGCCCGCGGGTTCGCCGCGACCTCGTCGGCCGTGGGCCGCTCTGCTCCCCTGGTCAGCAGCCGCAACTCCGGGCGCGCTTCCGGCAGCGACACCGGCAGCCCGGGCGGCGTCGCGTCAGTAGACCTGACGGCCAGTTCGCGCTTGACCACCCGGTCCTCCAGTGAGTGATAAGCAAGCGCGACGATCCGGCCACCGACGGCGATCGCATCGAGCGCAGCCGGCACCGCCCGCGCCAGCGCGTCAAGTTCGCCGTTCACCTCGATACGCAGGGCTTGGAAAGTCCGCTTGGCGGGATGCCCCCCAGACCTTCTGGCTGGCGCGGGGATTGACGCCAGCACGATCTCGACGAGCCTCGCCGTGTTCCGCAACGGCGCCTTGGCACGCTCCCTGATCACCGCGTCCGCAATGCGCCGGGCATACCGCTCCTCGCCGTAGTCGCGCAGCACCCGGGCGAGCCGGTCTGCTGGGTAGGTGTTCACCACGTCCGCGGCGGTCAGGCCGGCGGCCTGGTTCATGCGCATGTCAAGCGGCGCGTCGCGGGAATAGGCAAATCCCCGGTCCTGGTCATCCAGTTGCGGCGACGACACGCCCAGGTCGAACAGAACGCCCTGCACCGCGGGATGGCCCGCATCGGCAAGAACCTGCGGCAGCTCGTCGTAGACAGCCTGAACCAGTACCACGCGCCGCCCGAAACCGGTCAGCGCGCGGCGCGACGCCGCGATCGCGGTGGCGTCGGTGTCGATACCGATCAGGCTCAGGCCAGGGTGGGCTGCGAGCAACACCCGGGCGTGACCGGCGCGACCGACCGTGGCGTCCACCAGCACGGCGCCAGGTGGCTCGAGCGCAGGGCGTAGCAACTCGGCAACCCGGTCTCGCATGACCGGCAGGTGACCCGGCGCCGCCGCTTCCATCACGCCCCCTCTCCCAACTCGCTCGCCGCTCGTCCGCCGCGTTCCCGTCCGCCTGCTGCCGGATGCCCGGCCAGGTCCCCATCCGCGCCACTGCACTGACGGGCCGCTGCCGCCTGACGCCGGGGAAGTGACGTCAGCCAGACTCACGGCCCTCCAGCACGGGTGGAGACCTCGCCGGGCATCCGACGCGTCGTCAGAGCACTCCTGGCAGGACCTCCTCAGATGCCGCAGAGAACATTGGTTCCTGCTGCTCTAGATAGCTGGCCCAGGCAGTGGCAGCCCAGATCTCCAGCCGGGTGTTGGCGCCGATCACCGCGCAATCGCGATCCAGTCGCGCGTACTCCCGCAGGCCCGGCGGGATGGTGATCCGGCCTTGCCGGTCCAGTTCCTCGTCCGACGCGCTGGCGAACAGCACCCTGCTGTAGTCCCTGACCGCTTTGGCGGTCACCGGCGCGGTGCGCAGCGCGTCGGTAATTCGCTGGAACTCGGCGACCGGGAAGACGTACAAGCAGTCGTCCTGTCCCTTGGTCAGGACCAGTCCCTCGGCTAGTTCCTCGCGGTATTTGGCGGGCAGGATCAGCCGACCCTTGTCGTCGAGGCGCGGCGAGTGAGTGCCAAGGAACACGCGCCTCACCTCCCCGGCCGCCCCACCTCATGCGGTATTGACTGGCCAATCGCCCCACGGGCCACCACTGTACTCCACTATCCCCCACCGTCAATGCACGCCCGGCGCAACGGGCGCTCGGCGCTCCCTTGCGAGCCGGCTGCGCGTGCCTCAGCAACGAGAGCGCTAGACCCAGCGCGGCCGGTTCCGAAGAATGTCTAGGTGGGCAATACACCTGGGGCCGCGGGAAACGGGACCGCCCCAGCCGCCCGCAGAGGACGTACTGTCAGATCGCACGGGATAACAGGAATGGCGCCAGGAGGGCAACCTTGGTGACGGATACCGGCCAGCAGGCCGACCGAACGCTTGCTGAGCTCGTGCAGCTCGCCCAGCAGGTAAGCGCAGGGGTGCAGACGGTGATCACCGGAAAGCCCGCGGCGGTGCGCCTTGCGCTCACGGTCTTGCTGGCGGAGGGGCACATCCTCATCGAGGACGTGCCCGGCGTAGGCAAGACGCAACTAGCAAAGGCACTCGCGAGATCCATTGACTGCTCGGTGCGCCGCGTGCAGTTCACTCCGGACCTGTTGCCCAGCGACATTACCGGGGTGAGTGCCTACAACCAGGAACTGGGCCAATTCGACTTCAAGCCGGGCCCGATATTCGCCAATGTCGTCCTCGGCGACGAGATCAACCGGGCGTCGCCCAAGACGCAGTCCGCGCTGCTGGAGTCGATGGAAGAGCGCCAGGTCACCGTCGACGGCAGCACCTACCAGCTCGATCGCCCCTTCATGGTGATCGCCACCCAGAACCCGATCGAGATGGAGGGCACGTACCCGCTGCCCGAAGCCCAGCGGGACAGGTTTATGGCGAGGATCGCCATCGGTTACCCGGCCCGCGACGCAGAGCTCGCCATGCTCGACACCCACGGCGCGGACTCGCCCCTTGACCACCTGAAGCCAGTTGCGCACGCGAGCGACGTGCTGGCGCTGGTGGCCGCCGTGCGGGAGGTGCATGTTTCCGCTCCGGTCCGGCAGTACATCATCGACTTGGTGAACGCCACCAGGAATGCAACCGAGCTCCGTCTCGGTGCCTCGCCGCGGGCGGCACTGCATCTGCTGCGGGCCAGCCGGGCGCACGCCGCGCTCGACGAGCGCGACTTCGTCCTGCCCGACGACATTCAGACTCTCGCGCTGCCGGTGCTGGCCCACCGGCTGCTGCCGAGCGCCGAGGCAATGGTCGGCCGCGACCTACCGGAGCAGGTGCTCACTAACCTCATCCGTCGCCTGCCGCTACCCGGCCGGTAGGCGGCCTAGAATCGGGCTAGGGCCGCCGGAAGGACACGCCATGCGGACCTCGCTGCTCGCCGGGATGACAACCCGCGGCCTTTCGTTCCTGGCTGCCGGCATTGTGTGTGCGCTCATTGGCTATGCGCTCGGCGAGCGCGGTCTGTTGTGCATCGGCATCGGCCTGATGGCCCTTCCCCTGCTTGCCAGCTTCACTGCACGTCGAGGCCACTACCGCCTCGCCACCTCCCGCAGCGTGACCCCGCGGCGCGTCCCGATCGGGCACACCGCCACCGTGACACTTCGCCTGGAGAACATCTCCAGGGTGCCGACCGGGCTGCTGCTGGCCGAGGATGCCGTACCGTACGCCCTCGGCAGCCGGCCCCGTTATGTCCTGGACAAGATCGAGCGGCGGGGCGTGCGGCAGCTCAGCTACCCGCTGCGGTCTGACCTGCGCGGGAAATTTGAGATCGGTCCGCTGCAGCTGCGCGTTGCCGACTCCTTCGGGCTGGTGGAACTCACCAGGACCGCAACCGGCCGGACGACCTTCGTCGTGACCCCGCGTGTCGTCTCGCTGTCCCGGTCCGTCATCAGCCGCACGTGGGCGGGCGAGGGCGAGGGCAGGGCACGGCTCACGTCCACCGCCGGCGAGGATGACGTCATCCCCCGCGAGTACCGAGACGGCGACGAACTGCGACGCGTGCACTGGCGATCAACCGCCAGGTACGGACAGCTCATGGTGCGCAGGGAAGAGCAGCGCTGGCGAAACCGCGCGACGATTTTCCTCGACACCCGGTCCTGGTCACATACGGGCAGCGGGCCAGGCTCCTCGTTCGAGGCGGCGGTGAGCGCGGCGGCGTCGGTCGGCGTGCACATATCTCGGGAGGGACTGTCGGCGCAGTTCGTCACCGACGGCGACGCGCTGCGGGGCGGCCCGTTCTTCTCCGACGCGCTGCTCGACGCGCTGGCGGTGATCCGGCAGTCGAGCCGCCGCAATCTCGACGAGGCACTGGCCGAGCTCAGGACCGCCAGCGGGGTCATCGTCGCTATCACGGGCCGACTCACCGTGCGGGAGGCCCGGCAGCTGGCCGCCTGCCGCACCGAAGGCAGTCAGGGCCTCGCCCTGCTGCTCGACGTGCCGAGCTGGACAGATGAACCGCGGCCGGCCGGGCCTCGCGATTCGCCGTCGGCCAACGGTACGGCCGCCGCAGCCGCCACGGCCGACGGGCGCAGCGGCGGCGACGACGGCCAGCCAGGCACCGCACGCCCCGCCGAGACCGCACCCGCAGAGGCGATCCTGCGCAACGCGGGCTGGCACGTCAGCGTCCTCGACGCGGCGACGCCGCTCCCGGTCGCCTGGCAGCGACTCTCGCAGCCACCCCTCGTGTTCGTGCGGCGCCCGACCGAGGATCCTGCCGCGCAAGTCCCGGTCGGCGGGGCGGGAGACGGAGCGCCGCAATGAGCCTGCGGTTGCCCCTCATCGCGGCGCTCGCGGTCGTGCTCGCGTCGCTGTCGCTCAGCGCCGTGGTGCAGGGCAACGGCTGGCTCTTCGGCGGCATCGGCGCGGCCATCGTCGTTGCGGCGGCGGGTCTGGCGACCAGGACGCCGGGCCTTCGGTTCCCGCTCACTGCCAGCTTGGTCGTCCTGATCGCCGTCGTCCCGCTGCTGTTCTGGCCGGGCTGGACCGCGCTGGTCACCGGGCTGGTGATCGTGGCGGTGACGGCGGCGAGCGCGACCGGCAAACGGTCGCTGCGCGGCCTGGCGGTCATCGCGCTCTACCTGGCGGCACTGCTCATCTACCTGAACCTGGCCTTTGCGGCGAGCCACTCGTACGGCCACCTGCTGCCGAGCCACGCCTCGATGGACTATCTCGGCCAGCTCGTCCGGACCGCCTTCGCGTCGTTCCGGAGCTCGCCGCCGGTGCCTGACACCAAAGCGGTGAGCCTCGTCGGCACCGCCGGCATTGGGCTCGTCGCGATCCTGGTGGATCTGCTCGCGATCCGGATGCAGCGGCCGGCCATCGCCGGGCTGCCGCTGCTCGTGCTGTTCAGCGTGCCGGTCACCAGCAACCTCAAGGCGTTCGGCGGCCTGCAGGTGCTCACCTTCGCCGCCGGCATGGCCGGGTACCTCACCCTGCTGTCCACGGCCGGCCGGGATCGGCTGCGGATGTGGGGACAGCTCGTCACGTTCAAGTACGTCCAGCACGCCGACGAGGCAGGCAGCGGTCCTGACACGAAGCAGCTCGCTGCGTCCGGCCGCCGGGTTGGCCTCGTTGCCGTCTGCCTCGCCGTGATCATCCCGATCGTGCTGCCGTCCGTACGGCCGCACGACATCTTTGCCACCTCGCCGACGGGCAGCGGCGCGGCCGTCGGCGGCGGCAGCGCTGGTGACAGCAACAGCAATGCGAGCGCCCAGCTGGATCCCATGCTGACGGTCCAGCAGCAGCTCACGGAGCACAAGCCGCGGCCAGTGCTGACCTACACCACATCCTCGTCCGCGCCTGCGGACGAGTACCTCCAGGTGTACGTGCTCAACTACAACCAGCGGGCGGGGACCTGGCAGCCCGAGGTCACCGAGGGCTCGGGCTTCCGGTATCTGCAAGGCAACAAGCTGCCGTACACACCGCAAGGGCAGCTATCCAGCACCCAGGTCAGCAGCATCGTGACCACCATCACGCTCAACAAGGACCAGAGCGCGCCCGGCGCAACCGGGTTCCTGCCTGCTCCCTACGCGCCCGTCCAGCTCGCGATCGGCACGCCCGGCTGGGCCGAGCTGCCGGGCTCACTCATGATGTTCAACTCCGGCGTGCCGCTCGGCGGGACGCGGTACACCGTCACCAGCGACGTGCCCGATCCCACGGTCGCGCAGATCGAGAACGCCCAGGCCGGAACCCCCACCTCAATCCTTTCCGAGTACGGCGGGTATAGCGGACCGAGCAGCACGCAGCTGACTGCCATCGCCCATCAGCACACCGTCGGCGCGACCACCGAGCTGCAGGCCGCGCTCGATTTGCAGGCGTGGTTCACCTCGCACAGCTTCCGATACAGCCTCAAGCCTGACCTGCCGTCCGCACACTGGCTGGTCGCCTTCCTCACCAGTGACAAGCGCGGCTACTGCCAGCAGTTCGCCTGGGCATTCGCCGTCCTGGCGAGACTCGTCGGCATCCCGTCCCGGATCGTCGTCGGGTACACCGCAGGCACGTCGACCTCGGGCAGCAGCTGGCAGGTCACCACGGCGGACGCGCACGCGTGGCCGGAGCTGTATTTTCCTGGCGAGGGCTGGCTCAGGTTCGAGCCGACCCCGCAGGGCCCGGCGGGTCAGGGCACCGCGGTCGCTCCCCCGTACGCGAGCGGCTCGGCGGGCGGTGGCCTCTCGGCCGCGAAGCCCGGCAGCGCGACAGGAGCGGGCGGCTCGGCCGGTTCCGGGCACGCGTCCGGCGCACCGGGCCTCAATCGCCTGAACCACCTGCAGCCAGGTGGCGCCATCAGGCTCCCCACGGTCGGCGGTTCCGACCTTTGGCTGGTCATTCTCCTTCCGGTCCTGGCGCTGCTGCTGATCAGCGCGCCGGCGGTGACCCGCAGGCTGACGCGACGACGGCGCTGGCTGGCTGCCGCCAGCGACAGCGCGATCGCCGCCGCTGCGTGGCGGGAGCTGATCGATGATCTCGCCGACTTCGGCGTCCGCCGCGAACCTGGTGAGACCCCGCGGTCCATGGCCAGGCGGATCCGCCGCGAGGCGGACCTGAAGCCGGCGGCAGTCGAGGCGCTCGGGCGCATCGTCACCGCCGCCGAGCGCGCCCAGTACGCGCGACTCGCCGCGCCTGCTTTCGGGCTCCAGGAGGACGCGCTGGCGGTCCGGCGCGCCCTGGCGGCGTCGGTGCCAGCCCGGCAGAGGATCCGCGCCTGGCTGTTCCCGACTTCCACCCTCAACGGCGCGCAGCACCTACTGCAGCGCGCCGGGGACACGCTGACCTGGCTGGACACCTCGCTGCCGGCGCTGCGGCGCCAGCTCCGCGGCGCCGAACAGCACTCGACGAGCTGACCGGCGTCCCGGCGGCAGTAGCGTGCTGCGGCCTAGCGGCGGCCGTTGCCTTCCTGGCGGCGCCGCCAGCGCTCCTCGAGCCGCTCCATCAGGCCCGAGTTCGTTGGCTGCTTGGCCGCCCGACCGCGCTGTCGATGGCTCCGGGCGCGCTTGCGGTCGGTGATCGCGATCGCGGCCCGCCGCCGGTAGCTCGCAACAGCCCACCCGGCGCTGAGCAGCATGACCACGAACCCTGCTACCGCCAGCCAGTCATATTTCAGGAAAATACCGGCCACCAGGACCCCGATGCCGATCAGGAACCCGAGTGACGCCTGCCGGACCCTCCGGCCGTAGTGAACCTTGGGGTCCTTGGCCCGCATGGCCCTGGCCAGTCGCGGATGATCGGCATAGAGCGCCTGCTCAATCTGCTCGAGCTGGCGCTGCTCGTGCTCAGAGAGCGGCACTGTGCCTCCCATAGACCTCGGCCTAATGCTCGCCGCACCACGGCCGTTGCTTTACGCCCAGAATACGAGCGCTGGGGCGCGGTGTGGAAGGGTACAGACGAAGGGGTGCCAATCCGGCCCACAGTTTAGCCGGGCCGCCGACGGCCCAGGTCAGCGCGAATGGCCACCAGCCTCACCCGTCTCGATCAGGGCCGCGGGTCGGACCGCGTCCGGCCCAAACCGGCCGCTGATGCGGTCGAGGGCCGACTCGGCGTCGCGCCAGGCCGAACCGCGCTCTCCCAGGCTGAGCTGGGTCGCCGCAGCTGAGGCTGGCACCAGGCCAGCTGCCCGTACCCCGACGAGCCGCAGCCGGGCCTGCCCGCTGAGGCCGGAGGCGGCATAGAGGGCGCACGCGGTGGCGTAAATCTGCTGTGTTTCGCCGGTTGCCTCGGTCAGCGTCCTAGACCGGGTGATGGTGCTGAAGTCCGCCTTGCGAAGCTTGATGCTGATCGTCCGGGCTGCGAAGCCGCCCGAGCGCAACGCCCTGGCGGTGCGCCGGGACAGCCGGAGGAGTTCTCGCCGCACCGTCGCGGCGTCGCTGATGTCCGCCTCAAACGTCTGCTCAGCACCCACGCTCTTCTCGCGCACTGATGGTTCCACCCGGCGCACGTCGTGGCCGTCCGCGAGCGCGTGCAGGTGGGCCGCGGCTGCCTTGCCCAGGTCACGCTCCAGCACCGGGAGCGGCGCTGCCGCAATGTCCCCGACGGTCCGGAGTCCCAGCCGAGCGAGGACCAGCCGCGTCTTCTCACCCACGCCCCACAGGGCGGAGACCGGCAGTGGATGCAGGAATTCCACCGCGGTGCCGGCCGGGATCACGAGCAGCCCGTCCGGCTTGCAGTGCACGGACGCGAGCTTGGCGAGGAATTTGTTCGTGGCAATGCCCACCGAGCACGTGATCTGCTGCTGCTCGGCTACCTGGGCACGGATCCGCTGGCCGATCGAGGCCGGTGACCCGAGCAGCCGGATGGCGCCGGAGACGTCGAGGAATGCCTCGTCAAGGGAGATCGGCTCCACGAGCGGTGTCGCGGCCCGGAAGATCGCCATGACCTCCCTGGATACCGCGCTGTAGAGGCCGTGGCGGGGCGGAATGATCGTGGCCTGCGGGCACAGCCTGCGGGCCCGTGACATTGGCATCGCCGATCTCACCCCGAAGTCCCGGGCTTCATAGGTGGCCGAGAGCACCACGCTGCGGCCCCCAAGGCCCCCGACGATCACCGGCAGCCCGGCTAGGTCGGGCCGGTCCCTGACCTCCACGCTGGCGTAGAAGGCGTCCATGTCGACGTGCAGGATCGGGCAGCCGGAGTCATCTACGGGTCCGCTCATGCCCCATCCGCCGCTCTGGCCACCTGTGCAGGTGGACCGCCTGCCGCTAGCCCGACTGTAACGGCCGACCCCGACAGTCCGCTGCCATCGCCGCCGGCGCCGCCGCGAGGTTGCGGCGTCGAAGCCGCGGGCTACAACGCCAGCGTGGGCCTGACCTGTAGCAGCGTGCCAAGCAGGCCGTTCACAAAGCCAGGCGAGTCGTCGGTGGACAGCGCCCCGGCCATCGCGACGGCCTCGCTAATCGCCACCGCATCGGGCACCTCGTCGCGCCAGAGCAATTCATACGCGCCGATGCGCAGCACGTTGCGGTCGACGGCCGGCATCCGGTCGAGGGCCCAGCCCTGCGAGTACGCCCCGAGCAGTTCGTCAATCTGCCCGACATGCTCGTGCACGCCCCGGACCAGTTCGGCCGCGTAGTCAGGGACGGGCGGATCGGCCGCAGCAGTGCGCTCCGCGAGCAGGTCGAGCACGGGCATACCCCTGACTTCAGCCTCGAACAGCAGGTCGAGGGCCCGTTTGCGGGCCTTGCTGCGCGCTGGCATCCTCGCGTAGACCTGCTGGCCGGTCAGGCCCGGCCGAGGTAGCCGCCGGAGCGAGTGTCGACACGGACCTTCTCGCCGGTTGTGATGAACAACGGCACCTGGATCTGGGCACCGGTCTCCAGGGTGGCCGGCTTGGTGCCGCCCGTTGACCGGTCACCCTGCAGGCCGGGATCGGTGTGCTGGACGGTGAGCTCAACCGCGGCGGGCAGCTCGACGTATAGCGCGGCGCCCTCGTTGAACGCGATCGTGACCATCTGCTCTTCCAGCAGATAGTTGGCGGCGTCGCCGACCACCGCAGCGGGAATATGCGGCTGGTCGTAGTCGGTCGTGTCCATGAACACGAACTCGTCACCTTCCCTGTACAGATACTGCATCTCGCGCTTGTCGACCGTGGCGACCTCGACCCGCACGCCCGCGTTGAACGTCCGGTCGACAACCTTGCCGGACATCACGTTCTTCAGCTTGGTGCGCACAAAGGCACCGCCCTTGCCGGGCTTGACGTGCTGGAACTCCACCACGTTCCAGAGCGCGCCGTCGATGCTGAGCGTCATGCCGTTCTTGAGGTCGTTGGTGGTGGGCACGTCTGTTGTCTCCTGCATGCATCCGGGACCGCCGTGCTTGCGTCAGAGCACCAGCAGTTCCCTGGTAGTCGTGATGAGTGTCACCGGTCCCGCCGCGCGAACCACGACGGTGTCCTCGACCCTTACCCCGCCCTTGCCGGGCAGGTATATTCCGGGCTCCACCGTGACCGGGACCAGTTCTTGTAGTTTACCTGTCCGGCCGGGTCCCAGCATCGGCGCTTCGTGCACCTCCAGCCCGACGCCATGTCCGACACCATGTCCGAAATGGTCGCCATGCCCGGCAGCGTCAATGATGCTGCGGGCGGCGGCATCGACGTCGCCCGCCTCGGCCCCTGGGCGCACCGCGGCTAGGCCAGCCAGCTGGGCCTCGGCGACCAGCGCGTAGATTTCCCGCTGCCACTCCTGCGGCGGTCCGAGGCACACCGTCCGGGTCATATCCGCGTGATAGCCGCCGTAGCGGGCGCCGCAGTCGATGACGACGAGGTCACCGCGCTGCAGCGCCCGGTCGCCGGGAGCGTGGTGCGGGATCGCGCCATGGGGTCCGCTCGCCACGATCGTGTCGAAGGCCGGGCCGTCGGCCCCGAGGTCGACCATTGTCCGCTCGAGTCGGATCGCGAGTTCTCGCTCGGTCCGGCCCGGCTCGATCGCGCCGAGTACTGCCGCGAACGCCTGATCGGTGAGAGAGCAGGCCCGAGCCAGCAGTTCAATCTCGCCTGGGTCCTTGATCATCCGCAGTTCCTCGACCACGTGACCGAGCGGCACCAGTCGCGGGCCGTCCTGCTGAGCGGCGAGCACCGAGTGCTGCTCGACCGTCATCTGCTGCGCCTCGAACGCCAGCGTGTGGCAGCCGCGTTCGGCCGCCAGCCTCGCCAGCGCGGGCGCCAGCTCGCGGGCGACCACAAGCTCGACGTCCGGGCACGTCCGCGCGGCTGCCTCCGCGTAGCGCGAGTCGGTGCCGAGCACAGCCGGGCCATCCGCGGGCAGCAGCATCGCCATGTTGGAGCTGACCAGGCCCGACAGGTAGCGGACGTTAGGCGGGCTGGTGATGAGCGCGGCGTCAGCTACGGCTGCGATCTTGTCCTGCGCCAGGGCGCGGCGCGCTGCATGGATGTCGGCCACGCCATGACTGTAGTGACGGTGCAAGGCGCGCGCAGCCCCCGGACCGCCAAGGCAGCAGCGGCATCAGTCCTGGCCGACGACATCGTCGCCGACGATCACGCCGCCGCCGCGGCTCCAGGTCAGGTAGCGCCAGGTGAGGTTCACGAGCGTCACGACCCGGTTCCGGTTGCCCAGCAGGTAGATCAGGTGCAAGCCGAGCCAGGCGAACCACGCAAGCGTGCCCCGCAGCCGGATGCCGCCGCGCAGCTCGCACACCGCAGACCGGCGGCCGATCGTCGCCATGGTGCCCTTGTCGTGATAGCGGAATGGCTTGGTAGGCCGGCCTGCGATCAGCCGGGCGACCTGCTCGCCCGCGTGCCGGCCTTCCTGGATCGCGGGCTGGGCGAGCTGGGCGACCGGCTCGTTCTCGTTCACGGCTACGTCTCCGGCCGCGAACACCCGGTCCTGGCCGACGACCCGCAGGTCGGCGTCGACCTCGATGCGGCCACCGTGCCCGCGGGGCAGATCGACGGTCCACTCGTCGGACGGCACCGCCACGCCGGCTGCCCATACCGTGATGTCACTGCGGCACTCGCTGCCGTCGGCAAGCAGCACCGACCGCGGCCGCACCTGTTTGATCGCGGTGTTGAGCAGCACATCGACGCCACGGTCGGCGAGTTGCCGCCGCGTGTAGCGGCGCAGGCTCTCGTGGTAGGGCATGAGCAGCGCGGGGGCCATCTCGATGAGCCGCACGTGGAACATTGACCGGTCGATATTCGGGTAGACGGCGGGCAGCGCGAAGTTGCGCAACTCAGCGAGCGTCCCGGACAGCTCCACTCCGGTCGCGCCGCCGCCGACGACGGTGATTTCGAGTTCGGGGTCGGTCAGTCCCTCGTTGCGCCGCTCCAGTTCGTCCATCAGCAGGTTGCGGAGCGCCACCGAGTCCCGGCGGGTATAGAGACTCAGGGCGTGCTCGGCGGCGCCTGGCACGCCGAAGAAGGCTGCGCTCACACCGGTGGCGATGATCAGGTAGTCGTAGCTCAGCTTGTCCCCGGCGGCGAGTGTCACTATCCGCTGGTCGAGATCGATCGCGGCAAGCTCTCCCTTGCGGTACGACGAAGCGTGCCGACCGGTGGCTGACCACAGTGGGTAGGCGACGTCCGCGGCCGTCAGCCCGGCCGTCGCGACTTGATAGAGCAGCGGCTGGAACGTGCTGTAGATGTTTCGGTCGACGACGGTCACCTTTGCGCCGGCCCGCGCGAGCGCGTCGAGCGCGGACAGCCCGGCGAAGCCGCCGCCGATGATCACGACCTCCGGTCGGTCGTCTGGCTGTCCGGCCCTGTGTCGCATCACGTCCCCTTCCGGGAAGGTCGGTGCCAACGACCTGCCCGCGACCCAGGCCGCGAAACGGACGCCGCCAGGGCTAGATCCGACGCCGCACAGGCTGAGCACCCGGCCGAAACAGGCCAACTGACATCATCCAGCAGGCCCGTCGCGCCCGGCCGGCGCCAGCTCGGGCTTCAGCCACGCGATAGCGCTACCTGGACCGACGCCCGCCGCTGGCAGCCGCCGCTGCGGGTCTGGGTTCGCGAGCTACTCCGCGCCTATGTCGGCCAGGCTCTGGCGCAGCTCGGTGATCAGCGGATCACCATCGGGCAAGATCCGTTCTAGCCGATCGATAGTGTCGCGCAGCAGGACCCGGGCATCGCCGTAACGGCCGAGCCTGCGATACATGTGGGCCAGCGTCGCGCGGCTCCGCAAGGTATCGGGGTGCCGGGGGCCGAGCACCCGCTCGAACCCGGCCCAGGCCTGCTCGCAGGCCAGCTCCGCGGCCGCCGTCTTGCCCGTCATCTCGTAGGCGGCGCCGAGGTTGTTCCGCGCGGTCAGCGTGTCGAGGTGATCGGGTCCGAGGACGCGCTCCCGGTCGGCCAGCACCCGCTTGTAAGCAGCTACGGCCTCCTTGGCGCGCCCGCTCGCCAGGTAAGAGTCGGCCAGGCCGTGCCGCGTTGTCATCGTCTGCGGATGCCGGTCTCCCTGGGCGCGCTCCCGGTCGGCCAGCGTGCGCCGGTAGAGGTCGATGGCCCTGGAATGCTGGCCCGCAGCCAGGTAGGCGGCTGCAAGCTCGTCTCGGGCGCCGAGCGTATCGATGTGCCGGGTACCGCAGACCCGCTCGAATTGGGGAACGGCGCGTTCCAGGATGGTAATCGCAGCCGGGAACTGCTGAGCCGCCACGAGGGCGTGGCCGAGACGGCGCCGCGCCTCCAGCACGCCACGATGCGCCGACCCGAGTTGGTTGGTCAGACCATCGAGTACCCATCCGAACCAGGGAACGGCGTCGTCCGCACGCCCGGCCGCGAGGTAGGCGTCGGCCAGCCGCTGGGCGGCGAGCATCGTGTGCGAGTGATCGTCGCCCAGCACGCGGCCGCCGGTCGTGGCCAGGTCGAGCCAGTGATCTACGGCGGGTCCGGTCAGGCGCGCACGATCCAGACTGTCCCCCGCGCGCACCAGCACCGGATGGCAGCCGCCTTCCCACAGCACGTCTCCGGCGACTCGCCGGAGGGCCGCGGTGCAGGATTGCAGCCCGGACGCAGGCCAGCCAAGCAGGTCAGGTTCCGGCCAGACCTGGAGCAAGGCGTCCGCGACCGAACGTGCCGCCTGTTCGGGCACGCCCTCGGGCATGGCAGCTCGCAGCGCGGCCTGCAGCACCGGGCTGATCCGGATCGTCGGGGGGGCTGTTGCCTGGTCAATGGTCAGTAGCCCAACCTGTTCAAGCGCCGCCAGCCCCGCGCGGGCGCGGTGGCTCCCGGCCATGCCATCGCCGCCCCCGAGGAACTCGCCTATCGCCGGAGCGGCCAGCACAGTCTGCGGAATTCCGTGCCCGTCAAGCTGTGCGGCCATGGCCAGTACCCACTGCGCCGATCCGCCCGGCGACAGCTGGTCTGCCCGGTCGAGCGACAACATCCACGTCACGGCGGCTGCCGCCGGCCGCGGGCTGGGCGAGAAGGCCAGCTGCTCCCGCCGGCGCGCGAATTGAGCCCGGTACTCTCGGCACGACAGCGGTGAGCTGGCGATCATCGCGCTGGCCTGAGCCAGCGCGACCGGCTCCAAGTCCAGGTCATGAGCGAGTTCAATCGCGCCGTGCCGCTTGTCCGGGTCGGCGGACAGGGATTCGCTGAGATAGCTGATGGCCTCACGCAGGCTGTACGGCCCGACCGGCAGGACGCGCACGCCAGGGGGGACCGCCGCGGCGTCGGCTGAGGTTACGAGCACCCGCCCGGCCGGGCCAGCCGGCCAGAGACCAGCCAGGATCGCCGGGTCGGCCAGGTCGTCGAAAACCACCAGCCACGAGCGGCTGGTCTCGCCCAGCCAGCTGAGGAACTGAGCGGCGACTGACTCACAGCTGCTCGCCTGAGCCCGGCCGGTCACGGCCGTGGTCGCCGCGGCATAACCAGCCAGTACCGAAGCCCGGCTCGTGGCGTCGATCCAGAGCAGCAGGTCGACGCCGCCCGATTGCCACTGTGACTCGGCGAAGGCGACGGCGAGCCGGGTCTTGCCCGACGACCTCAGCCAATCCTCCGGATCGGGGCCAGCCACGAGCCCCGCGGCGGCAGCCGGATCCGTCGCCCTATCGGGGATGAGCGCGACTGCGCCTCCAGCCGGCAGCTTCGCCGCCAAGCTCGGGGCGGTCTCCAGTCTGGGCCGGAAACCGTCGCCCAACGGAGGGATCGGCCCTGACCTGATGGGCCAGGACGGCCGGCCTCGGGCGGTGCCTGCCGAGCTGGCGGGCGGAGCTGCGCTGCTCATGGGTCAACCGTCCGAGCGTGGGCCTGAGTCACAGGTCCTCGCTCGACGCGAGCGCCGGAGTGGTCCTGGTGAGCGTTTCCTTGCGGAAGTAGGCCGGGGCAGTGCTGCGCATGAACACGAAGCCGATCACTCCCGCTAGGGCAGACAGCGCCGCGATGATGAAGATCCCGCCGATCTGCCAGTGCAGGCGCGGTACCGTCCAGCTGGTGTAGCTATTGGACGCGACCCAGTCACTCTGCAGGCTGTAGAAGCCAGCCGCGTACATGATCAGCCCGCCTAGCCCGGGCAGGATGCCGCGCATCCACAGATTCCAGGCGCTGCTCGTGAGCGCGTGCCGGTAGTACCAGACACAGGCGAACGCGGTCAGCCCGTAGTAGAACGCGATGTACAGGCCGATGGCGGTGACCGCGTCCGCGATCGGGTTGCCGCCAGAGATGTAGTTCAAGGGGATGTAGAGCGCGATGGAGATAGCGCCCATCACCACGGTCGACACCGTCGGGGTCAGGTACCTGGGGTGAATCTTGGCGAACGACTCCGGCAACGCGACGTAGGCGGCCATCGAGAGCGTCGTGCGCGCCGTCGGCAAGATCGTGGTCTGGGTTGAGGCGGCGGCCGAGCTCAGCACCATGAGGATGAGGAGCCGGGACAAGAACGTGCCGAGCCCGGAAGTGCCGAAGATCGCGCCGCCGGCGACCGACAGCACGTCGAACTGGTGCGCCGGATTCGTCAGCCCGCAACCTTTGTCGCCGATGCCGCAGAACGACTGCATCGAGATGATCACGGTCACGTATGTGACCAGCAGCAGGACCGTCGCGATGATCCCGGCTCGGCCCGGCGTCCTGGACTTGTCTGCTGTTTCCTCGTTCACAGACAAGGCGGTGTCCCAGCCCCAGTAGATGAACAACATCAAGATGATCCCGGACACGAACGACGAGAAGGACAGGTGCGACGGTGACAGCCAGCTGAAGCTCGGGTCCAGTGAGGTCGACGGCGGATGACTTCCGAAAACCCGGACGAGCGCCGTAGCTGACATGACCAGCAGCATGATGATCTCGACGGTGAGCAGCACCTTCTGGAACCTGGCCGAGACCTCGATGCCGCGGTAGCAGATGTAGGTCATCGCGACTATCCACAAGATGCCGACCAGCAGCACCCAGCCGCCGGACGCGTTCACGCCGATGGCGCTGTTCGGTCCCTGGACCAGGAAGAACACATACTGCCCGGCGACCTGCGCCAGGCTGGCCATGACCAGGATGTCGGCCGCCACGACACCCCAGCCACCGGCCCAGCCCGTTTTCGGCCCGAACGCCCGAGCTGCCCAGATGAACGTGGTCCCACAGTCGGGATCAGCCTTGTTCAGCTCGCTGAAGCCGATCGAGCACAACAGCATCGGCACGAACGCCAGCACGGCCACGAGCGGGGACCTCAGCCCGACGGCGGCCACCACGAAGAACAACGTGGCGGCCAGGCTGTAGGCAGGGGCGGTCGAGGCCACGCCCATGACCACGCTGGACGCCAGGCCAAGAGCGCCGGTCTTGAGGCCCTTCTCCCCGGACGTCTCCACCGGCCGTAGACCAGCGCTAAAGATCGCCATGGCTCCCCCCTTGGTGACCCACTCGAGCTGCGATTCGGCCCGATCGTGCTAGGACACCCAGAGCGGAACCGTAGATGACGAATTTAACCCGGAGTATTCCGATCTCGCCGATGAAACCCGATTTACCGTTCGATACCTTATACGCCAGGCTCACATGCAGCGGCCGGCGCGAGGCTGCGGCCGTGGCCGACCGCCGCCCCCCGGTCGACCCCAGTCGGCATCATCGCAGCTTGCTGCCGAGCCGGCGATCCGAGAGCACGGCTCCCAATGGGCGCGAACAACGGTCTGGACCGTCGACTAGCTAACTCAGGTATCTAGGTATTGACCGAGTTTTCGGCACTGTGTTCGCTCGCCGGCAACCATTTCCGTAGCCAATGCACTGGCCTTTCTTATCCGGTGCCGGCCAGTCTCCTGCGGTGCCGACCAGCTCAGGGGTAGCTACGGCGCCGGCCAGCCGGCCCGCGTTACCGGGTGAGGTCCTTGATCTGCTCGATGAGCGCGACCCGCTCCGCGTGGGAGCGTCCCATCGGAGCGACGTTCAGCGTGGTGACGCCGGACTCCTTCATCGCGGCAACCCGCTCGGCGACGAACGACCTCGGCCCGATCAGTGAGACGTGCTCAAGCAGATCCTGCGGGATGAGCGCCTCAGCCTCTTTCTTTCGGCCTGCCAGGTAGGCGTCCTGGATCGCCGCGGCTTCCTGCTCGTAGCCGTACCGGACCGCGAGGTTGTTGTAGAAGTTGGCGCCGCGCGCGCCCATCCCGCCGATGTAGAGAGCCTGGATCGGCCGCATGAGGTCGATGAGGCCGCCGACGTCGTCGCCGATCGCCAGCGCCGTCTGCGCGAAGACGTCCAGCGGCGGCAGCGACGGATCTCGGTTGGCAAGTCCCGCCCGCAGCGACGATCCCCAGACCTCGGCTGCCTTCTCCGGGTAGTAGAAGATCGGCTCCCAGCCTTCGGCGAGCTCTGCCGCCAGCTCAACGTTCTTCGGGCCGAGCGCGGCGAGAATGATCGGGATCCGCTCGCGGACCGGGTGATTGATGAGCTTCAGCGCCTTCCCCAGGCCGGTGCCCTGGTTCTCCGGGAGCGGGATCTCGTAGTACTTCCCGTGGTACTCCAGCCGGTCCCGCCGCCACACGGCCCGACAGATCTCGATGGTCTCCCTGGTCCGGCCCACCGGGGCGTCGTACGGCACGCCGTGCCAGCCCTCGATGACCTGCGGCCCGGACGCCCCGATGCCCAGCGAAAACCTGCCGTCAGACACGTAGTCGAGCCCGGCCGCGGTCATCGCGGTTAGCGTCGGTGTGCGCGAGTAGAGCTGCATGATTCCGGACGCGAGCTCCACCCGCTCGGTGACGGCGGCGAGGTAGCCGAGTTGGCTCACGGCGTCGTAGCTGTACGCCTCGGGCACGAAGACGATGTCCAGGCCGGCCTTCTCGAAGTCGGCCAGCTCGGCGGCCGTCTCCCGGAAGCCGCCCGCGTAGTTGAGAGCCATCCCGATGCGCATCAAGCACGCCCTTCCTCGTCGCTGCTTTCGCAGCATCGTAACCGCGCGGGTCGGCCGCGCCGAGCCGCGCGCTTACCCGTCGAGTATCCCGGCCACCGCGCGCAGCGCCAGCTCATACGATCGCGGCCCGAACCCGGCGATGGTGCCGTCGGCGACCGCAGACACCACCGACGTGTGCCGGAACGTCTCCCTGGCCGCCGGGTTCGACAGGTGCACCTCGACCAGCGGCGCGGTTCGCATCGCGAGCGCATCCCGCAACGCGTAGGAGTAGTGGGTAAACGCGGCCGGGTTGAGCACCACAGGGAGCCGCCGATCGGCAGCCTCGTGAATCCAGCCGATCAGCTCGGCCTCGTCATCGGTCTGCCGCACGTCGACAATCAGCCCTAGGCTGGCGCCCACCGCCGAGCAGGCCGCCCCGATGTCGGCTAGCGTCGCGGACCCGTAGATCTCCGGCTCCCGCGAGCCGAGTCGGCCCAGGTTCGGCCCGTTGAGGATGAGCACCGTCGTCAGCGGTGTGGCCGGATCTTGCGGACCGTCGCCGACGGCCGGCGGCCGCGCGGGTTCCGGGGGGTCGCCCCCCCGAGACAGCCGCGCGGGGGGTTCCGGGGGGTCACCCCCCCGAGACAGCCGCGCGGGGGGTTCCGAGGGGTCGCCCCCCCGAGACAGCACTGTCATGTCTCAGCTCACCTCCGCGTACGCCTGCTCGAGCAGATCCTCTGGGGGGTCGGCCAGGATGCCGGGCTTGGCCAGCCCGTCCAGCACCACGAACCGCAGCTTCGCTACGCGCGCCTTCTTGTCGACCGCCATCGCCGCGCGCAACTGGGGCCACGCGCCCGCCCGGTACGAGACGGGCAGGCCTACGGCCGCGAGCACGGACTTGTGCCGTTCCGCGGTTGCCGGGTCGAGCCGTCCGGCCAGCCGACCAAGGGCCGCGGCGTAGCACATGCCGATCGCGACGGCCTCGCCGTGGCGTATCGAGTAGTTCTCCACCCGCTCGATGGCATGTCCAAGCGTGTGCCCGTAGTTGAGCGTCTCCCGCAGGCCCGCCTCGCGGAAGTCGGCCGACACGACGGCCGCCTTCATCGCGATCGACCGCGCGATCAGCTCGCGCTCGTCCGGCCCGCCGGGCCGCGCGGCCGCCGGCGGATCAGACTCCACCAGATCCAGGATCACGGGGTCGGCGATAAACCCCGCCTTGATCACCTCGGCCATCCCGCTCACATAGTCGGCCGGCGGCAGGCTGGCCAGCAGCCCGATGTCGGCAATGACGCCCGCAGGCTGGTAGAAGGCGCCGACAAGGATCTTACCGTCGGCTGTGTTGATCGCCGTCTTGCCGCCGATGGCGGCGTCGGTCATACCGAGCAAGGTCGTCGGTACCAGCACGAGTCGCACCCCGCGCAGCCAGGTCGCGGCGACGAAACCGGCCAGGTCGGTGGCCGCTCCCCCGCCGACGCCGACGATCGCATCGTCCCGGCCTACGCCCGCCGCGGCGAGCCGCGACCACAACCGGGTCGCGACGCCGATCTCCTTGGCCGCCTCCCCGTCGGGCACCGGCTCGGGCCGCACCGCGTAGCCCGCCTCCGCTATCGACCGGCACACCGCGGCCGCGACCGTGGCGAGGCTTTCGGCGTGTACCACGACCACGTTCCCCCCCGCGCGGCCAAGGAATGCGGGCAGCTCTGAGAGCACGCCGGTACCCACGACAACCTCGTGGGGGTGCTCTCCGCCGATCGCGATCCTGGTCGCGGTCACGGGCCCGTCACGACGGCGGCGATCTCGGCGGCAATGTCCTCCGGGTCGCGGCCGTCGGTCCCGACGGTCAGCCAGGCCAGGCTGTCATAGACCGGCAGCCGCTCCTCCAGCAGCGCCTTCAGCTGCGCTCGCGGGTTGGTTCCGATGAGCAGCGGCCGGGCGCGGTCGAGGCCCACGCGCTTGGCCAGCTCGGTAAACCCGGTCTGCAGGTAGACGACGCGCCGGCCGGTCAGCCGCGTCCTGGTCGCTGAGTCCATGACGGCGCCACCGCCGAGCCCGATCACGCCGTCGCGGCCGTCCAGCGTCGTCGCGACCGCCTCCCGCTCGAGCCGGCGGAACTCCGGCTCGCCGTCGGTGATGAAGATGTCACTGACCGGTTTGCCCGCGACCGCCTCGACGACGGCGTCGGTGTCCGTAAAGGGCACGCGCAGCCGGGCGGCGAGCGCTGTCCCGACCGTCGTCTTGCCCGCGCCCGGCGGACCGATGAGGATCACCGGCGGGACCGGGGTCGGCGCGGTGTCGGGCGTCCGTCCGTTGCGGGTCACCGGATCACCATCGCCTTGAGGTAGGCCTCCGCGTTCCGGGCGGTCTCGGTGACGCTGTCACCGCCGAACTTCTCCAGCACCGCATCGGCGAGGACGAGTGCGGCCATGGCCTCGGCGACAACGCCGGCGGCGGGGACCGCGGTCACGTCGCTGCGCTGGTTGATCGCCTTGGCTGGCTCGCCGGTCCGCACGTCGACGGTGCTGAGCGCGCGGGGCACGGTCGAGATGGGCTTCATCGCGGCGCGCAGCCGGATCGGCTCTCCGGTGCTCATGCCGCCCTCGATGCCGCCGGCCCGGTTGGTCAGGCGGCGCATCCCGGCACTGGCAGGCTCGATCTCATCGTGCGCTTGCGAGCCGCGCCGGGCGGCCGTGGCAAAGCCGTCCCCGACCTCCACGCCCTTGATCGCCTGGATGCTCATCAGCGCCCCCGCCAGCCTGCCGTCCAGTCGACGGTCCCAGTGCACGTGACTGCCGAGTCCTGGCGGCAGCCCGTAGATCACCACCTCGACGACGCCGCCGAGCGTGTCACCGTCGCGGTGCGCGGCGTCGACCTCGGCCTGCATCGCGGCGCTGACAGCGGGGTCAAGGCAGCGCACCGGATCCGCGTCGATCCGTCCGAGGTCCTGCGCGCTGGGCGCCGCGCCGTCTGGCACCCGAACCGAGCCGAGCGCCACGACATGGCTGATGACCTCAACGCCGAGGACCTGGCGCAGCAGCCGGCGGGCCAACTCGCCCACCGCGACCCTGGCCGCAGTCTCCCTGGCGCTCGCCCGCTCCAGCACGGCCCTGGCGTCGTCGTGGCCGAACTTCTGCATCCCGGCCAGGTCGGCATGTCCCGGCCGGGGCCTGGTCAGCGGCGCGTTGCGGGCCTGCGCGGCGAGCGCGTCAGGGTCGACCGGGTCGGGTGCCATGACCGTTTCCCATTTCGGCCACTCGGTGTTGGCGATCCGGATGGCGACCGGGCCGCCCAGCGTGACACCGTGCCGGATCCCTGCGGTCAGTTCCACCTCGTCCTGCTCGAACTTCATCCGCGCGCCCCGGCCGTAGCCCGAGCGGCGACGCGCCAGCGCATGCGCGATGTCGGCCGTGGTCACCTCGATGCCGGCTGGCAAACCCTCGCACACGGCCACCAGAGCGCGGCCGTGTGACTCCCCAGCCGTGAGCCAGCGCAGCATGCAGCCGATCTTGCCACGCCCGGGCCCGCAGCGTTCGCCCGGTATCAGTCGCGCCGCGTTCATGATCGCGAAGACTCTGCGTTCGACGAAGACTTCGCGTGC
>Ga0187783_10000517_pt1 | contig 28428 bp, 24 predicted proteins | sample 1015_SJ02_MP02_2_FD_132471 | JGI IMG/M metagenome (GOLD analysis project Ga0187783, IMG submission 132471) | Tropical peat soil microbial communities from peatlands in Department of Meta, Colombia - 1015_SJ02_MP02_20_MG | ecosystem: Environmental > Terrestrial > Soil > Wetlands > Peat | place... | reverse complement strand
TCTATGTTTGTCCCCGTATCGAGGATCTCGCTGGTGCCAAGGATTTTCTTGACAAGCAGGTGCCGGAGCTGCGGGTTGCCGTCGCCCACGGTCAGATGCCCTCCGGCGTGCTCGAGGACATCATGTCGGCGTTTTACGATGGCAAATTCGACGTATTGCTGTCGACCACCATCATTGAGTCCGGCCTGGACATTCCCACCGCCAATACGCTGATCGTCCACCGCGCCGACATGTTCGGGCTGGCTCAGCTCTATCAATTGCGCGGGCGGGTGGGGCGATCGAAGACCCGGGCCTATTCACTCTTCACGCTGCCGGCGCAGAAGAAGATCACCGCCCAGGCCGAACGCCGCCTCAAGGTGCTGCAATCGCTCGACACACTCGGCGCCGGATTTCAGCTTGCCTCTCACGACCTCGATATTCGCGGGGCCGGCAATCTGCTTGGTGATGAGCAGTCGGGACACATCAAGGAAGTCGGATTCGAACTCTACCAGCAGATGCTCGAGGAGGCGGTTCTTAGTTTGAAGGCCGGGATCACTGCGCCGGTCGCGGACAAATGGTCGCCGCAGATAACCATTGGCACGCCGGTATTCATACCAGACGATTACGTCAGCGACCTGACGATACGATTGGCGCTTTATCGCCGGCTCTCGGAGCTGGAGGACGATCGGGAGATCGATGGCATTGGGGCCGAACTAGTCGATCGCTTTGGCCCGTTGCCCGAAGAGGTCAAGCATCTGCTCAAAATCGTCGCCATCAAGGCGCTGTGCCGGCGCTCCAATGTGGAAAAAATCGAAGCTGGCCCCAAGGGCTTGGTACTTGCTTTCCGCGACAACACCTTCGCGGACCCCGAAGCACTCGTTGGATTCATTCGCGAACAGGGATCGGCTGCCAGGGTGAGGCCCGATATGAAGGTTGTATTCCTCGCGGATTGGGAGCGGCCGGAGCAACGTCTCAGGGGCGTGACCGATATTCTTCGACGTCTGGCCGGATTGGCCGAGCGCGCCAAGGCTGCGTGATCCGCAAACTATCCGCGGACCTTTGGGCAAGGCGCCGGCTTGAGACAACACCGGTCAGGTCATGTCGGCAACGCGCCGGCCATTAACAGCCACTTCAGGCCATGGATCGATCGGCGAGCGCGTCCGATTGGCGGTCTTGCGACCGATCAATCGACCGATACGGGCCCGTGCCCGGTTGCGCGAGCCATGGCTTCGGCCAGATATTCAGGTGACTGGGCGCCCGACACTGCGAGGGCGCCGCCGAAAATGAAGCAGGGCACCCCTTCGATGCCGGCTTCCTTGGCAGCATTAGCCTCTTGCTCGATGGTGCCGATGTCGGCGTCGCTCTCCAGCAGCTGACGAACGCGCTCCGGTTCGAGACCGCAATCGGCCGCCGCTTTTATCAGGACAGCCTGATCCGTTAGATCGGCTCCTTCCGAGAAATACAGCTCCATCAGCCGCTGCTTCATCCGACCCGGATCGGCACCATCGCGCGCCCAAAGGATCAATCGATGACAGTCGAGGGTATTCGGTTGGCGGGCGATCTTGTCGACAGCGTAGATCAGTCCCTCACTTGCCGCCGCCATGGCCACGCGCGCGGCGATGGCTTCATAGCGCTCGACGGAACCAAATTTCCGCTCCAGATAGACTTTGCGGTCAATGCCCTCGCGCGGAATCCAAGGGTTGAGAAAATACGGACGATAAAAGACTTCGGCCGCAATGTCAGGGCGTAACGCCAGGGCCTTTTCAAGGCGGCGTTTGCCGATGAAACACCACGGACAGACCACGTCGGAGACGACATCGATCCGCAGCGGGGAAATCTGCACGGGCGTGGCGGGGCTGAGCGCGGACATAACTTGAGTTCTCGCATCCTCGACGATTTCCCGGAATCTAGGAAGCCGACTAGCTCGCCGCAACCATGTTCTCGCGCGCAACGCGGGCGATCAGCGTCTCGGCGGTGTCCCGGCTGCGCCAAGCCGCAATCGTCACGGTCGGGTCGAGCGCATTGCGGTCGCGTCCCGGCGCCAACGTCGTGTGCTTGAGGACACTGGCAATCCGCCGGGCAACGACATGGACCGTGCGCAGATCCGTGGCGGCGAACGCCACCAGGATCGTGCCGTCCGCATCGCGGCAGGCGAAATCGGCAGCCCGGACCAGGCGTGCCACAATCCGCGCCGCATCGATGCTGATGCGGCGGTCAGCAAGATTTTCCAGGGAGAAACGCGCCAGCGACAGGCCAACCCCGCGCCGCTCGGCCTCGTCGACGGCGCGGATCAGATCGTCCCTAAAGGCATCGTCGGTGCGTAGCCCGGTATTCGGATCGATCATCCCCTTGGCGTCAAGCGTGAGGGCCATTCGGCGCAGGCGGGCCGAAAAGGCGTGCAGACGCACAATCGGCAGCACCTGGTCGGCGATCAGCGCTGGGTTCGCGGCAACTCGCTCCAAGTTGGGCAGCCGCTCGGGGTCGATTTCGCCACCGACATCATCCACCACAGCGACCGGCATGTCGCGCAGCTGCGGGTCGGTGGCAATCTCAGCGAGGAAATCGGCCACCACCCGCCGGTTAAAGCCGTCGCCGATGACTATGCCATCAACGTCGCGGGCGCGGATGAAGCCGCGGGCCGTCTCCAGGCTCAAGGCCCCAATCAGGCCGACCCTCTCCCCGATCGCCACCGTCAGCGCCGGGTAGCTGCCCCCGCGACCGGCGACGATCACTGTTGCATCTTCGATCGGGTCGTTGAGCGGCAGAGGCGGGACATCCACGCCCTGACTGCGCAGTCCCTCGATCCGCTGCAAGACCGATATATGGAGCGTCCGCACCCGCAGAGCCGCCCGCAGTCTTGCAACCAGCCGGTCCGTTGCGGCAGCGAGAAAAACCGGTATTGCCACCGGAAGGGGCGGAACCGCCTCATGAGCGATGCAAGCAATGACCGGCACATAGGCCTTCGCACCGGCGATGACCTGTGAGAGGACGGCGATTACCTGCGGATCCGCCGGCGACTGCGGATCGGCGAGGACGACTGCGGCGGGCTCGGCAGCGTCAATGGCGGTTCCAAGCTCGCCGTCGCTGGCCTCGATGATCGGCGAGGCACCGGCCGCCGAAAGCGCGGCCATCAGCTCAGGAGCCGGCTCCTTGGCAACGACGACGACAGGACCTTGCAACGACATAGGGGAGGCCGAACTCGATACTGGACAGCGACCTTTCGCGACCGACAACCAAACTTAACGCATCGTTCGTAAATAGGCAGTCAACACCCAGGTCCGGCATTCACGCAGCTGACGCGCGCTCGCCACGGCGACCCCGGAAGGCGGCAACGATCAACGGATTGACGCCGTGCGCTATAAGCGCGCGGCAGAGCCCTTCCCGATTCCCCGCCACCCCGGCAAGACGATGGCCGGTCAGAAGATCGGGCAGAGCGGTGAGCGAACTGCCGGCGTCGATCTGGCTCACCAATTCCTGCAGTTCGCGCAGGATGAATCGATATCCGCCGATACAGGCGAGCCCGGGCGGTGGTGCATCAACGACGAGCATCCCGCTCTGCCGATCAACGCGACAAACATAGCCGGTGTCCACAAAACCATCCTGACCGGCCCCAAGTCGGCACGAATCACTGCGCTCGCTGCCAGGCGGAAAGGCACGCGCCGGAACCATCGCTCCGCGCAGCCCAATCGTGCCGGCCTGGGTCCGTTTGATTTCCGGCGACCCCGTTGGGCCGAGCTTCCCGGCCGTGGACGCCGGCACGATCATTACCGGCCTGCCGTCGGCGCCACGGCGGCGTGCGACCAAACCGATCTCACCAAATACTGATACGTCGACCAGCTGCGTGCCCTTGGCGGGCCAGGGCGCGCTCCCATTAAGCCGTTCCGGCGCCCGCCAAACGCCGATGACAGTTTGCAAACCGTATCGACCGGCCGCGGCGGGTCCCTCGATCGCCGGCAGAGCCAGCATACCGGGTACCACGACGATGGTGGCGCGCTGGCTCGTGCGCTGGGCGGCGAACACATGCGGCGCAAAGGGATGGTGCAGCACCAAAGTGCCGCCCAGAACTAACCACGGCACGATGGTGCTCGCCAGGCCGGCCAGCGAGGACGTGGTCAGTGATCCGAGGATGATCGGCTCTCCATCGATGCGCGCTTCGCTCACGATCGCGCTGCCGGCAGCCAGTAATTCGCTATGGCTGCGAGCCGTCGCGACCCGGCCTTCGGCGGTCACATCCCAGGTGACTACGGCGATGTGATCCGCTGAATGGCCGGACTGATCCGCCTTGGGCTCGACCGCCGCCTGATCAAACAGGTCGCTGAAGGCCACGACTCCGTCAGGTAATTTCGTTCCAAAACCCGCAAGGAAACGGATCGCGAAGGTCTCGGCCGCCACATGGATGGCAAGATCGCCGTAATCGGTGGCGCCGATCCGCCGGCAGAAAATAAGGGCGCGCGCGGTGACCCGACTGAGCGCTGCAACCAGCTCGGCGTGGCGCCATAACAGCGGGATCGGCATGGCAATCAGGCCGGCGCGAACCACGCCCAGAAGGGCGAGTACGCTCTCGACCGTATTGGGCAGTTGCAAAGCCACGACCGTCTGAGTCGGGAGATTGAAGCTGCGCAACCGGTCGGCGATCGCCGACACCACGCGGTCGGCTTCAGCGTAGCTCAAACGCTTGGGCGTGCCATCGGTGAAGTTCTCGCGATCCGGCGGATCGATCAAAGCCGCCGCGCCTGGGCGGCGTTGGACCGCGCGCCGGAACAGATCGTCGAGCGTGGATGGGGAGGGATTGCGAAGGCTCTCACCCAGGGTCACTTGATCGCCTCACTTTCCTTCATGGCTTGCGCCACCAGGTCTCAGGGAGATAGCCGACCAGCGAGCTGGTCAACGGATGCTCGATAGACGCACGATGCGCGACCCACTGAACGGGGAGGTGAAACAGCGGCACCACATAAGAGCCCGAGATAAGCACTCGATCGAGCGCGCGAACCGCCGCGACCAGATCGTAACGACGGTTCGCCTGCAGTATCGCGGCAATCATGGCGTCGATCGCCGGATCGCGGGCCCCCATGTAATTACGGCTGCCCGGCTGATCAGCCGCAGCCGACCCCCAATAGAAACTTTGCTCATTGCCGGGCGACAGCGACTCAGCCCACTCACACTGTATCATATCGAAATCAAATGTCTGACGCCGAAGATCATATTGGACCGCGTCGACGCTGCGGACCTGCACCACGATGCCGGCCCGCTTGAGGTCATTGGCGAGGGCAAGCGCCAGACGTTCCTGATCTTTGGTGGTAACCAGGATTTCGAAAGCCAAGGGCTCGCCAGTGGCGCGGCGGCGCAACACGGCCCCATCAAGGTCGAAACCGGCATCATGTAGAAGCGCGAGCGCTTCGCGTAGCGCGCGGCGATCACGGCCGCTGCCGTCGGAACGGGGCGGCAACCAGGTGCCGGCGAGCTCGTCAGGTCGTACGGCGTTGGGAAACGGTTCGAGCAAACGACGTTCAGTTTCGTCGGCCGACCGCCCATTGGCCGCCAGTTCGGATCCCGCAAAATAACTGGCCGTGCGCTCATAGGCGTCGAAGAAGAAATTGCGGTTAATCCATTCGAAATCGAACAGCCGGCCGATCGCCTCGCGTACCCGGATATCGGCGAAGATGGGGCGCCGAGCATTGAACACGAATGCCGACATTCCCTGCGGCCATCCGGTCGGAAAGGCCTCCCTGACGATCTGGTGGTCGCGCACGGCAGGAATGTCGTAGCCCGTCTCCCATCGGCCTGGATCGGTTTCAAGACGCACATCGTAGAGCCCTCTCTTGAAGGCTTCGAACTGCGCGTTGGCGTCGCGGTAGAAGTCGAGTCGGATCTCGTCGAAATTCCACAAGCCGCGATTGGCCGCGAGCTGCGTGCCCCAAAAAGTCGGGTTGCGCTTCAATGTCACACTTCGACCGGCTGTCACGTCGGCAATCACATAGGGACCGCTGCCGATCGGCGGCGTCAGCGAGGTCTCCTCGAAATGTTCAGGATCAACCGCATGTTTGGGCAGCACCGGCATGAGTCCCAGAATCAGCGGCAGCTCCCGATCATTGGCGCCTGTGAGATCGAAACGCACCGCGAATGAACCAACCGCTTCTGCCCGCGTCACTTTGGCGTAGTAAGTGCGCAGGTTAGGGCGACCTCGGTCACGCAGCAGTTCCCAAGAAAAAATTACGTCCTGCGCCGTGACCACTGTGCCGTCAGAGAAGCGTGCCCGCGGATCGATCGTGAAGGTGACGAAGCTGCGCGCCTCATCGGTCTCGAGGCTCTGCGCCAGGCGCGGATAGAGGGTGAACGGCTCGTCATAGTTGCGCGCCATCAGGCTTTCGACCACGTAGCCGCCGACGTGGTCGATGGAAAGTCCCTTGACGATGAAGGGGTTGAGATTGTCAAAGGTCCCGAGCACTCCCTCCACAAGCCGGCCGCCTTTGCGGGCATCCGGGTTGGCGTAGCGGAAGTGCGGAAAATCCGCCGGCAGAGCCGGTTCGCCATGCATGGCCAGCGCATAGGTTGGCTCAGCCGCCAGCTGCGCGGGCCGCAATGTGATCGCAGAGGCGCCCAGGAGGAGGGCGGAGATGTGCGCGAGGCGAGCGCCACCTCGCCGTAATGCGGGCGCAAAGCCGTTTGCCGAGCGGGTCATCGCCCTGATTCGGTCCGGATCATGCCGCAACGTAACACATGGGGCGGCCGATCACGGCGAGGCTGGATCGCCATTGAAAATTCGGTTATCAGCGACCCGGCATCGTCACGTTCTCGCCGTAATTGGCAACGAGACAGCCCGCTGAACGGGGGCGCGCTCGACGGTTCGTTGCTTCGTCGTGTGGGCGGCAAGAAAGAGGGATATCACGATGAATTTTCGCATTATTTTCACGTCGGATAGGCCGGCGTGCCGAACGGTTGCCGCAGTCATGACGACCGCGACTTTCGTCCTCGCAGGAGCCACCATTGCGGCCGCACAGGCGCCCGCGCCCGGGCCCGCGCCGACCCGGCCGGCCGCCCCGCGACCTGCTCCCGCCGCGCCGGCGCCCGCGCAGCACCAGGTCCCGCCCCAGGCCGCGCCCGGCCAGCAGGGCGGTCAGGCGTCAAATGTCGATCCCCAGCAGCTTCCCGTTATCTACTCGCCGTGGACAAAAATTTGCGGCAAGGATCAGCAGCAGCAGAACGCCAAGGAAACTTGTCTGATCATGAAGGAGGCGCGGCTGGAGACCGGCCAATTCCTCGCTGGCGTTGCCATGATCGAGCAGCAGGGCGAGCCTAAAAAATTGCTGCGCCTCACCATGCCACTAGGCATGCAGATCCAGCCCGGTACGCGCATCGTGGTCGACAAGGATCCGTTCATCGAAGGCAGATACGCGACCTGTCTGCCCAATGGCTGCATGGCAGATTTCGAAGTTGACGCAAACTTCGTCGGCAAACTCAAGCATGGACAGACCTTGGTGGCCCAGGCCATCAACTTGCAGGGCGGCCCGATCGGCATTCCGCTCTCGCTGGCCGATTTTGCCAAGGCCTATGACGGCCCGCCAACCGACCCGAAGGCGCTCGAGGAGCAGCAACGCAAGCTGCAGGAAGAGCTCCAGCGCAAGGCCGACGAGGCTCGCAAGAAGCTGCTTGAGAAGCAGCCGCAAGCGCAGGCCGGCAGCAAATAACTCCGAGCCGGCCGCAGGTGCCGCAAGGGCGCGCCCCAGGCGCGCCCTTTCCCATATCAGCCATGCAAGCACGACAGTGTGAGGCTCGCTTTTCCCGATTGTCCATTCGGACGCTCAGCGCGCGGCGCGTCTGTGACCGCCACACTGTGCGCCGGCAATCGCCGAGGGCCCCTAGTTAAGGTGTGAATTGCGCGGCCGATAGCTGCCGTTGCCGTCGCGTTCAAACACTTCGGCCACTTGGGGATGACGTACCGGCTCGCCAGAAGTATCCGGAAGCAAATTCTGCTCCGATACGTAGGCGATGTATTCGGTGTCGGCGTTTTCGGCGAACAGATGATAGAACGGCTGGTCCTTGCGGGGGCGTATCTCGGGCGGGATCGACAGCCACCACTCTTCCGTGTTGGCGAACGTCGGATCGACGTCGAACACCACCCCGCGAAATGGAAACAGCCGGTGGCGGACCACTTGGCCGATCTTGAATTTTGCTTGGCGTGCTTTGGTCACGATATGCCAAATTTTGGACCGGGCGCACCTAACATTGCCCTAAAGGTATCAATCTACATTAAATTTCTTGAACCCAGGGCGGCTGCAGCATTCACGAGTTGTTCATGGCTCGTGGATGCCCCGGACACAGCGCTGCCGGGCTACTTCTAACTTACTGAATTGCCGGGGAAATCGACAAGGTTGAGCACCCTCACCGGCGCACCCGGCCGGACCCGCGCGGGCTGCGGCCGGCGGCCAGCCTGCGGCAAAGTTACCCAAATCCGGGTGCACACCCCCCCGTCCATTCACCAATTCTTTGCCAGCCTACCACTGGAGATGAGATGCGGATGATCCGGTCCCGATCGATGGATCTGGTCAGGTGCAGGTGCGGAGTTCAAGCGTCGGCTGAATTAAAGCCCATAGACGTTGGCCATTTCCGGATCCTTGGCGGCGACAAGCCGCGCGAGGTCGACCAAGACCTTGGCCTGCTTCCAGGTGGCGTCGTCCTGCATCTTGCCGTCGATCATCACTGCACCGGTGCCGTCGGGCATGGCGTCGATAATCTTTTTGGCAAAAGCAACTTCCGCTGGATCCGGTGAGAAGACACGTTTGGCAATGGCGATCTGGGAGGGATGGAGCGACCAGGCCCCTACACATCCCATGAGGAAAGCGTTGCGAAATTGGGCTTCGCATGCCTCAGGATCCGAGAAATCACCAAACGGACCATAAAATGGTTTGATTCCGGTCGACGCACAGGCATCGACCATCTTAGCCAGCGTGTAGTGCCAAAGATCCTGCTGAAATGCCGGGCGAGGCGTGACGCCGGAATCGGCAAGCACTTTGTAATCAGGATGACCGCCGCCGACGCGCGTCGTCTTCATGGCCCGCGACGCGGCGAGATCGGCCGGCCCCAGGCTCATTCCGTGCAAACGCGGTGAGGCCGCTGCGATCGCCTCGACATTGTTGACCCCTTCTGCGGTTTCCAAGATCGCATGGATCAAGATCGGTTTATCGACCGAATGCCTGGCTTCCAACTGGGCCAAAAGCTGGTCCAGATAGTGGATGTCCCACGGGCCGTCCACCTTGGGCAGCATGACCACATCGAGCTTGCCGCCAATTTGACCGATGATCTCTGTCAGATCGTCGAGCGCCCACGGCGAGTTGAGCGCGTTGATCCGCGTCCACAAACCCGTCGAGCCGAAGTCGATCGACTTTGCCATCGTGATGAAGCCCTCCCGCGCCGCTTCTTTGGCGTCGGCCGGAATGGCGTCCTCCAGATTGCCGAGTACCACATCAACCTGGCGTATGATCTCCGGCACCTTGGAGCGCAGCTTTTCCAGGTGCGGGGGCACGAAATGAATCATCCGCTCAAGCCGAACCGGCAGTTCGCGCCACGGCGGTGGCGCGCCAATTGCCAGCGGTCTGAAGAAATTACGGGCGAGCTTCATGGACCGAGCCGAATAGAGGGAACATCCGGGCATTTAAGAGGAAGCCGTGCCGACCGCCAAGCTGGTTTTCTGAGCGTTCACGGTTCTGCGGCTGATAACTTGTGGGCGGGAAGCATCGCTTGCGGGGGTTCCGGCGCGGGACCCCGCCGCGTCGGCGTATCAGCCGTCGGTCGAGGCGCTCGCTGGATCCCACGACAGACTCGTGCAGGGATTCGATGTTCGATTAAAGTAAATCTGGCCCCCACCCTCGCCGTCCGCGCGAGCAAGGGGTAAGGTCGGGCAAGATCAGGACCGCGAAACCGTCGCATGATCCAACCATTGTCGGGTCTCCTCGTTGTCGACTTCACGACCTTATTGCCCGGTCCCTTGGCCACCTTGATGTTGGCGGAGGCCGGCGCGGAGGTAATCAAACTCGAGCGGCCCGGCGGCGAGGAAATGCGTGCTCTTGGCCCCTTCGTCGACGGCCTTTCGGCTGCCTTTGCGCTGCTTAATCGGGGCAAGCGGTCGCTCACCGTGGATCTCAAGACGACCGAGGGCCGGCAATGCGTCGAGACGTTGCTGCGGCGTGCCGACGTGTTGGTCGAGCAATTTCGCCCTGGCGTCATGGATCGGCTGGGACTGGGCTACACCGCCGTGCGCAAGATCAATCCACGGCTGGTGTATTGCTCAATTTCCGGCTACGGCCAACATGGTCCGCGCGCCGAGGAAGCCGGACATGATCTCAACTATATCGGGCAGACTGGATTGCTGGCGCTTCAGCCAGGACCGCCAGAGCGGCCCATCGTGCCACCGGCACTGATCGCCGACATCGCGGGCGGCAGCTTGCCGGCCGTGATCAACATCCTGCTCGGCCTGCGCCAGCGCGAGTCGACTGGCGAGGGATGTCATATCGACGTCGCCATGGCGGACGCGATGTTCACCCTTGCCTGGCAGGCGCTGGCGACCGGCTATGCGACCGGCCGATTTCCGGGACCCAATGAATTGACGTTGGCGGGTGGATCGCCGCGCTATCAGCTCTATCCGACCCGCGATGGCAAACTGGTCGCCTGCGCCGCGCTCGAACAGAAATTCTGGTGCGATTTCTGCTCGACGATTGGTCTTGCCGATCATCTGGTCGATGATGGCGCGGACCCAGCGGCCACGCGCGCTGCGGTGGCCGCCATCATCGTCAGCCAGGAGGCAGATCATTGGCGACCCAAATTCGCGGCTGCCGATTGCTGCGTAACGATCGTGAGCTCATTGGAGGATACGATCCATGACCCGCACTTCATCGGTCGTGGATTGTTTGCCCGTGCGATAGCGACTCCCGGCGGATCCATCCTGCCGGCGCTGCCGGTACCGATCGCGGCTGCGTTCCGCGAGCCGCCCGGCACCGTGAAGCCGATCCCGCACCTTGGCGAGGAGATGCCGTCATAGTAGCCGGTTGAACAGGCGCGTGCCCGTGGAGCATGGCCACTCGCGGGGGCCGGTTTGATCGATGCGATCCAGATTCGGTCCGTGCCATGGGATCTCAAGCGGCGCTAGAGCGCCTCGCCGCGCATCAGTCTTGGCTCAGCAAGCGTCGGCGCCACTCCCTCTCGCATGAGTGCTCGACGCAGCGGACCGACCCGCTCAAGCAGAAACAATCCGAGGCCACGCAACCCGTGCACCGGAAGAAAATCTGACAGCAGGCTGCGGTTAAGGAGATCGACTGCGGTCGCGCGGCTGCGCACATCCCCTCGTCGCTCCGCATCGTAGCGGGCCAGGACCCGGGCATCGCCGACATCTTGACCGCGGCGGTGTTCGGCAACAATCAGCTCGGCAAGGGCAGCAGCGTCACGCAAGCCGAGATTGAGACCCTGCGCGCCGATCGGCGGAATGACATGGGCGGCTTCGCCGACCAGCGCGATCCTCTCCCCGGCAAAGCGCTCGGCGATCTGGCGCCGCAGTCGAAATAGTCCGCGCCCGGCCTCAACGCTCACGGTGCCAAGGATCGAGTGCAGGCGCTGCTCGACGAGGTCCGACAGCGTTGGCCCATCGAGTCTTGTCAGACGGTCGGCCTCGTGGGGACGCACCACATACACAAGGCTGGAACGAGCGCTCTTGAGAGGGACCTGAGTGACCGGACCGCTCTCGGTGTGGAACTCGGTTGATGTGTCACGGTGAGGCCGGGTATGGCAGAAATTGACTGTCAAGGCCGCCTGGGGATGCGTTTCGCATCGAACCGGAATCCCTGCGACCTGCCGGCACAGCGAGCGCGCACCGTCTGCGGCGACCAGCAACCGCGCCGCGATGGTTGCCCCGCCGCTCAGCTCGACCCGGGCTTGAGCGTCACCGATGACGATGTGCCTTGCGATGTCGTCGATTCGAGTAAGCCGAGCTCCTTGCTGTGCAATTCGAGCCTCGAGTGCGGCGAGCAGATGTTGGTTTTCGATGTTGAATCCAAAGGCGTCCAGGCCGATCTCCGCTGCATCGAACAAAACCTCAGGCGCGCGCAACAATCGCTTCGTATCGTCGATCAGCCGAAGGCGGCGCAGCGCGGCCGCGTGTTGTGCGCACGTCTCCCAAACGTCCAGTGCGGTTAGCGCGGCCACAGAAGTGACCAGCAGCGCCGTGGTTCGGTTGTCTACTTCTGTTGATCGCCGCGATACGACAGCCGTCTCGATTCCGGCGCTGGCAAGCGCGATGGCGGCCGTCAGGCCTGCCGGTCCTCCACCAATGACGGCAACCTCGACGCTTGTGGAACTGCCCATGGATTCGCCTGTCGAATGGCCATGCAATGATCGATACCGTGCGCCATGCAACGTCGCGCTTCAATCGGACATCCGGCGCCGAAGGCGCCAGGGCCGAAGATCGGCCAGCAACCGCAACGCTCGCTCTAGCCCACATATGGAATGTCGTAGTCGACGCAATACAATATATGGTGGGTTTTGGGGGCTGAACGCTCGACGGACAGATCGACCGCCGGTCCTATCGCCGGCGCGCGCCCAACGGTAGGGTTTGGTAATAATCAGAGTCGTCAGGGCGCGCACTGGAACTCAAGGAGAATCGGCGTGAGGGTTGGCAGGTTACCAGGGAAGACCTCAGCATTTGGCGGGGTCGCCTCGTGACGCAATCTAAGACATTGGCGGTTCTCAGTGTCGTTCTGCTCGCGGTCGCCGGCTGGATCTACGTGGGTTTGCTCGCCTCCGAGCCGGCGAGCGGGGCGGGCGAGGCTTTAGGGCCCGGCGCCAGTTTCATCGATCGGCTGGCGCCCGGACCGGGGACGGCTCACGCCATCCTGGAAGCGGTGTGCCGGCCGAGTCTTGACGCCTCCGCACATGCGGGCATCGGCGGCGCAGCCGCCGATCTCATACTGGTGTTCGTGATGTGGTCGGGAATGGCGCTGGCGATGATGCTGCCGACCATCGTGCCGGCCGTCATCACCTACGCGCAGATTGCCGAATCCGCCAGGCGGCAAGGTGAGCACGTTGCACCTTCGCAGCTATTCGTCGCTGGCTACGGCCTGGTTTGGCTGGGATTTGCGGCTGCCGCAAGCCTGCTGCAATGGGTGCTGACGCGAGCCGCCTTGCTCGATCCCGGCACGGCATCGGCGAGTGGGATCTTTTCGGCGGCAGTGTTTCTTGGCGCCGGCGTTTATCAGCTCTCGGCGCTCAAACAGGCCTGCGTCACTGTTTGTCAGCGACCCTTCCCGTTTTTCTTTGCCAACTGGACGACTTCGATGGCCGGGCTGTTCAGGCTCGGCGTTCGGCACGGCGTCTACTGCCTCGGCTGTTGCTGGGCCATGATGCTCGTCATGTTTGCGGTCGGCGTTATGAATCTAGTGTGGATGGCCGCGTTGGGTGCCACGATGGCGATGGAAAAGATTTCGTCCACAACGCGGTTCAGCCGCGCGATCGGTCTGATTTTGCTGGGTATTGGATTGAGTATTGCGGTGTCGTCCCTGCTCACGTACTGGCCGTTTGGCGCTGGCCAAATGCGGTCTGCCGTCACCTAACCAGCGCCGCAGGAGCTTGGCTTGTCCGAAACATGGAACATCCAGGGAGAACTGATTTTGTCGTGCAATTGCACGGTGTTTTGTCCCTGTGTGTTATCACTTGGTCAGCATCCGCCGACCGAAGGAACATGCCAGGCCTGGGCCGGCGTGCGTATTGACGAGGGGCGCAGCGGCGAGGTTGATCTTGCCGGACTTCATGTTGGACTCATTCTGGACGTCCCAGGCCCGCTTGCGCGGGGCAATTGGACGGCCGGCTTGTTTCTCGATGAGCGGGCCTCGGTCTATGCCGTCAAGGCGCTGACCAGGATCTTCACGGGTCGGGCCGGCGGCTCGACCGGGCTTCTTAAAATTCTGGTAAGCAGCTTCCTTGGCGTTAGACAGGTTCCGATCACCTACCGCACCGAAGGCAATACTCGCATTTTCCAGATTCCCTCCGTCATCGAGGGCGCGCTCACGCCAGTACGCGGCAAATACGAGGCTGAGCCGGTTACAGTCCGCAACAGCAGCTACTGGATTGCACCTGACGTAATTGTCTCGCGTGCGGACCGGTCACGATTGCGGGCGTTCGGACGAAACTGGGATTTTGCCGGCCGATCGTCGGAAATTTGCAGGATCGACTGGAGCAATCGATGAGGAGCGACACCGATAGCCAATGGTGGAATCTTACCCGGTCTTTCGCGGTCCATATTCTGACCGCGTCGGGTGCGGCACTTGGCCTTCTCGCTTTGGTCGCCGCGGTTGGCGGCAAATGGTCTTTGATGTTCGTCTGGCTGGGTTTGGCAGTCATCGTCGATACCGTTGATGGTCCGATGGCGCGGCGGCTGAAGATCACCGAGCGATTGCCCCGCTGGTCCGGCGAGACCTTGGATCTTGTAGTTGATTTCGTCACCTATGACTTCGTGCCTGCCTATGCGATCGCATCGAGTGGCTTGCTGCCGCCCTGGGTGGGTCTCGCGGCCGGTGCTGTCATTGTCGTTACCAGCGCCCTTTATTTCTCTGATCGGCGGATGAAGACCGCAGACAATTACTTTCGGGGCTTTCCAGCGGTCTGGAACGTGGTGGCCTTTTATCTTTTTCTGCTCAAACCGCAACCTTGGATCGGAGCCGCAGCAATCTTCGTCATCGCCGCACTGACTTTTGTGCCGGTGGTTTTCATCCATCCGTTCCGGGTCGGAAGGTTCCGCGCTCTTCACATTGCCATGTTGATGCTGGGCTTGGTGCTGACGATCGTTGCCATCGCCCGCGATATGGATCCTGGTCCGTCAGTCAAGGCGGCGTTGTGCGTAGTCGTGGCTTATTTCATTGTCGCCGGCCTGCTGCGGGGCGGTGGTAGAAAACGGCGGCCCACCGCAGAGGTCGACTGATGCTGGATCTGCTGGTCGATCCCCACGCCTGGATAGGGCTTGCTGCATTGACGGCACTTGAGATCATTCTCGGCATCGACAATGTGGTATTCATCTCAATTCTGGTCGGCCGCCTGCCGGCCGGTCAAGCGCGGGTGGCACGCCAAATCGGGCTGTCTGCCGCGATGATCTTCCGCATCGTCTTACTGTTCTGTCTCACTTGGTTGATTGGGCTGACTTGGCCGCTCGTTGACCTGTGGGGCAACGCTATTTCTGCGCACGATATAATCTTGATAGGAGGGGGCCTATTCCTGATCGCCAAAGCGACGCGCGAGATTCATCACGACATTGACCCGGATAGCAGCCCGCAACGGTCGAAGTCGACGTCCTCCTCGAAGCCGTCGACCTTGTCGGGGATCATTATCCAGATCATCGCCGTCGATCTGATCTTTTCACTGGATTCAATTATTACGGCGATTGGCACCGTTCAGGATGTTAGAATCATGATTATTGCGGTGGTCATCGCTGTAGCGCTGATGTATGTGGCGTCCGGTCCGCTCGCATCCTTTATCGCCAAGCATCCTACCACCAAGATGCTCGCATTGGCCTTCGTGATGTTGATTGGGGTGGCGCTGGTCGCAGACGGCTTCGATTTTCATATTCCGCGAGGTTACGTCTATTTCGCGATGGCCTTTGCCAGTATCGTGGAAACCTTCAACATATTCGCAAGGCGTAATCGCGCCTTCTGACGATTTTAAATGATCTGATGGGAGCCAGGGCGATGTCACCAGTGCCGCGGGTTGTTCTGATCACCGGAGGAAGCCGTGGAATCGGCGCCGCGACCGCAAGACTTGCCTCCCGTAATGGATTCGACGTGGCTGTGAACTATCGCGGTAACCGATCGGCCGCCGAGGAGGTGGTCGACGCGGTCAAGGCGACCGGTCGAAGGGCCGCGGCAATTCAGGGTGACATGGCCAGAGAAGATGACGTGGCGCGAGTGTTTGCAACGGCCGATAGTACATTGGGTTCACTGACTGATCTCGTCTACAGTTGCGGCATAACCGGGAAGCCGTCGGCTCTTGAGGTGGCGGAGACCGCGACGTTGCGCGAAGTCCTCGAGTTGAACGTACTGGGCGCGCTGCTGTGCGCGCGAGCCGCGATACCGCGCCTGTCAACCAAGCATGGCGGCCGCGGGGGTACGATGGTGTTCCTCTCGTCTGCCGCGGCAACCATTGGCAGTGCCGGCGAATATGTCTGGTACGCGGCCTCGAAGGGGGCGATCGATTCGATGACTCTCGGACTGGGTCGCGAACTCGCCGCGGATGGCATTCGTGTCAATGCGGTCGCTCCTGGCCTGATTGATACCGACATGCAGCCGTCAGGGCGGATCGAGCGGCTTGCCCCCACGGTTGCATTGCGTCGTGCCGGTCAAGCTGAGGAAGTAGCGCAGGCTATCGTGTTCCTGTTGTCGGATGCCGCGTCCTACACTACCGCCTCTGTGCTGCGTGTAGCTGGGGGCCGATAGGTCGCTCGCCGATCTTGATTGGCGCTGTTGGCCGGGACGGCCGGGCGGATCGAGCCCGAAGAAGCGCTCCAATACGGCGCTCGGATGACCTGACCGGTCAATCAGTCTTCGCTCAACTGATTGAGCAGGAACTTGGCGATCTCAGGGTCCGATCGCATGTCGGCGAGATCTTGTTCTGAGGGCAGTTGGGGCCGGTCCCGCTTCGCGTTCACCATGCACAGAAAACCCAGCGGTTCGTGGAAGCTGGCGCGGAATTGATGCCACGTCAACGGTGGTACAATAACCAGATCGTGGTGCTCAATCCGCTTCAGCTGCCTTCCGACCAGACAATGACCGCGACCTCTGAAGGTCAGCACCGCATGCGCATGCTCATGTCGCTCCAGCGATGAGAAGCCGCCAGGCGCAATCTCGAAATAACGGAGCTCGCCGTCAAAATCTGGACCAGAAAATAGTACCTGTTTGGTAATCGCACTAAATAATGCGCGTTCGTCTTCCTTGTAAGGCAGCACGGCCACGCCCTCCCATCGGAAGTCGGCGTTCGCCTCGCGGTGAATGATTGGCTGGTCAACGGTTCGATCTTGCATCAATCATCATCTCGACCACGGTGAAATTCGCGGACTGCGGTCACAAAGGCTGCAGTTTCCTGGACCAGCCTGTCGCGGGCAACGAGCAATCCGCCACCGATCAGCAACATTACAGATTTGCCATAAAAATCAAGCAGTTCCGGAACACGCTGCGGCGTCATGCCACCTGCCGGCACAGGTACGCAGGCTCGCAAACCCCAGTCATCCTTCAAGGCGGTGCTTGCCAGTTCCTTGCAAGTCTCGACGCTATAGCCAAATCGGCCGCCGTAATTGGGGAATACGACCGCGTCAGCTCCGAACACCCGCAACAATTTGCCGAACAGCAGCGGCGGAGCCACACGTGCGGCACCGGCCATCGTCGGATGGGCGACGAAAGCAAAGCTGGGATTTTCCTTAACCAGACGGTGAAAATTCGAGTAGCCGGCCAGCACCGGGGCGATGAGGACGGTGTCGATGCCGGCGTTCGCCGCAATCGCCAGCTGGTCGCGCATGCAATCAAGATCACCGGAGAGACTGGGCACATAATGCGTCGATGCCTGACCCGCCGGTCGAGACTTTTTCAAAGCCGCCGTGACGGCTTCGACGCGGTGGGCAAACGGCGCATAGGGTTGATCAGCGAGGCTGTGATCATCCTTGATGTAGTCAATTCCGCCGAGCGCGAACCGTCCGGCGAGTTCAGCGAGCCTGACCGGCGTCAACCCCTGAGGCTTGAGCGTCGAGCAGGTCAGAGCCCGGTGCCCAGCGCCGACGCGGCTGCGCAATCCATCCAACCCGTGACGCGGCCCCTGAAATAAGTCGACCAATTCGCTCGAAAGCTCGATGTCATGCAGAATTACATCTTCGTGCAGTGAAGTATTACCGAACAGCACGTTCATGAGTTGGCCGGCATCGCGTCCGACACTTGCGAGCGATAGCGCGATGCGGACCTCGAACAATCCTACCTGGATCTCTTCAATCGTTTGGACGCGACCGACAATCTCGGACAGCACGAATTGGTCGTCGATTGCCGAGACTGGCATCTCGACGCTCTGTTCAACCGCAATGGCGCGAGCGCGGTCCTCTATTGATCGTGCGTCGGAGCGTACGCGATAGACGGCCAAGATCCCCTGCATCGTCGATGTCACCTTCTGCCAGCGCGGCCTGACAGTCTTGAGCCTGTCGTTGCCTGCCTCGTCAAGCGGCGGGCTTCAGATATGGCCGGTTGCGGGCCAAGAGCCAACAGGGAAACTCGACAGGGCGTCGCGGCGTGTTTCAGGTTCCTTGACCCACCCCACGCGGAAGCGGCCGGCGAGGACTTGTGCCGCTTGCCCTTCACTCGTACCCGAGGGTCGGGCGACCGCCTGCCCGAATGTGGCCACTTCTGCCGATCGCACGGGGCTAGGCGAAGTGCGCCAAAGTCAATGAGGTCTCGCTTGCTTCTTTGCCGTACGAACCTATGATCCGGCTCACGCGCGGGCGTGAGCTGCCTGCCACCATTCTTTTCCAAACCAAGGTCTGCGAAGTCATCGCCGGCCGAACCGTATGAGGGAGTCTTGGCCATGGTTGCAGCGGTGCGGGTGCACAAAATAGGCGGCCCTGAGGTGCTCACCTACGAGGACGTTGACGTTGGGCCGCCCGGGCCGGGTCAATTGCGCATCAAGCAGTACGCCATTGGTGTCAATTTTATCGATGTCTATTTTCGCATCGGCATGTATCCGGCTGCGTTGCCGTTCGTGGCCGGCAATGAGGGCGCAGGGGAGGTGGTGGCGGTCGGTGAGGGCGTGACCAACTTCAAGGTTGGCGACCGGGTGGCCTATGTGGTGGGCCTCGGCGGGTATGCGGCCGAGCGCCTGCTCCCGGCTGATCGTGCGGTCAAGTTGCCGGCCGCGATTTCCTACGAGCAGGCCGCCGGGATGATGCTAAAAGGCATGACGGTCCAATATCTCCTGCGTCGAACCTTCAAGGTCGAAAAAGGCCAGACTATTCTGGTCCATGCCGCGGCCGGTGGTATCGGACTCATCTTGTGTCAATGGGCGGCGCATCTCGGCGCAATCGTGATCGGTACTGTCGGCTCCAAGGAAAAGGCGGCGCTCGCCCAGGCCAACGGCTGCCGTCATACGATCCTTTATCGCGAAGAAGATTTTGTGGCGCGAGTCAAGGACATCACTCGCGGAGAGCTCTGCCCGGTGGTTTATGATGGCGTCGGCAAGACGACATTCCCGGCCTCGCTGGACTGCCTTGCACCGCTCGGCTTTTTTGTCAGCTTTGGCAGCGCATCGGGGCCGATCGAGGCGTTCAACCTTGGCCTGTTGACCCAGAAGGGCTCATTGTATGCGACGAGGCCGACCCTGAATACCTATACGGCGAAACGCGAGGATCTGGACCGAACCGCCAGCGACTTGTTTGATGTCGTCACCAAGGGCTATGTCAAGATTCCGATCAATCAGACATACCCGCTTAAGGATGCCGCGAAGGCTCACCGTGAGTTGGAGGCGAGGCTTACGACTGGGACATCAATCCTGATACCCTGAAGGCGATGGGTGATGGCGCGGCGCGGCTGACCAGGTTTCGCGGCGCCGGTGACTGTGGGTCATGGTCGGTCCCGGCCGCGCCTCAAAGCGCGACCCGCAGGCGAGTTGGCGTCGCCGCAACCTCCGACCGGGATCTATTCGGCGCCGGAAACCTCAAGGCCGAGGCGTTTTTGATTGTCGAAATCCCGCGATGTTGAGATAGTTTTTTGGTCTGTTCAGCGAAGTGATAGCAAGCTGCGTGTGCCGATCTTGCCGAAGACGTTCGGCCACCGGTTCGCGCCATTTCGGCCGGTCGGTCACCGCGCGCAGAGGATCGCCGCGCCGCAACGGATGGCAGGTTGATGATCGACATCATCGAGCAGAATTTTCGCGCAGAGGTCGAATTCCTCCAGGCCCTGGTTCGCCAGCCTTCAGACAATCCACCGGGAAATTGTACCCCCCACGCGCTGCTTGCCGCGGAGTTGCTTACCGAACTTGGTTTTTCGGTCGAGCGCCACATTGTGCCGGAAGCTCTTGTTCGGGCACACGGCATGGTCGCGGTGACCAACCTTATCGTGCGCGAGCGGTTTGGCGGGAGCGGCGGGCCCGTCATAGCCCTCAACGCCCATGGTGATGTTGTCCCTCCGGGGCAGGGCTGGACCCACGATCCTTATGCCGGCGCCGCGTCAGACGGCGCGATCTACGGTCGTGGGGCTGCGGTCTCAAAGTCCGATTTTGCCACTTATGCGTTTGCCTTGCTTTGCCTTAAACACGATCCAACTGGTCTTGCCGGCGGCGTTGAGCTGCATCTGACTCACGATGAAGAGGCCGGTGGATATCTCGGACCCTATTGGATCTTGGAGCAGGGCCTTTCGAAGCCCGATTACGCGATCAGCGCCGGGTTTTCCTACGCGGTCGTCACCGCCCATAACGGAAGTCTGCACCTCGAAATAGTCGTAACTGGCCGCGCGGCCCACGCAGCCATGCCGGAAAGTGGTGCTGATGCGCTTGAGGCAGCGACAGGAGTGCTTGCGGCGCTCTACGCAGAACGCCACCATCTGTCGCAGCGTATATCGGGCACCGCCGGCATTGGCAGCCCAAAACTCACCGTTGGTCTGATCTCAGGTGGCATCAACACCAACGTCGTGCCCGATCGCATCGTGATGCGGCTCGACCGCCGACTCATTCCCGAAGAGAGTGGTGAAGAGGTCGAGCGCGCGCTCACGCGTCTGATCGAACAGGCTGTCCCACCCGGGCGGGGGATCACCGTCGAATGCCGCCGGATTCTGCTCGCTGAGCCGTTGCGGCCTCTCGCCGGCACCGATCGTTTGGTTAACCCGCTGGTGCGCCACGCCAGTAACGAACTCGGCGTCCCGGTCAACGTGACAGGTGTCCCGCTCTACACCGATGCGCGACATTACTGTGCCAGGGCGATCCCCACCGTGCTCTACGGTGCCGGCCCGCGCTCAATTCTTGAGGCCGGCGCGCATGCCGCCGACGAACATGTCAGGGTTGGAGATCTCAAGGCAGCTACCAGGGTAATCGCTGCGACCCTGAGGGACCTTCTTAAAGCCTAGCTCGTCGACAAATTCTCGGCGATGACCACGGGTTGCCGGAAATTCCATAACCTCAATGGGCTATGTCTCGACTCGTCGTCATTTGCCTACCCGGGTTCGAACTGCCTCCGCGGTCATAAAATGGGACTGCAGCGAGGGTCCAGCCGACAATCGATTGCCCATGATCTCTTTCGATTCATGCAGACAAAACTTCAGCTGAGCTAGGTCGATCGTCGGTGCGCGTCCGATGGTTTGATTTTGCGCGTCCGACTCTTTGATCGATAGCTTCTCTCGAATCGCTGGTGATCTTGATTTAATCTCCAATTGAGAGTTCGGCCATGTATGATTTGATTTATGCGCGACGCCCGTGCAACGCGCTGGCACCCATGGCGAGGGGTCACCGATTTGAGTATGCGACCAAATGTCCAAGTGGCCTTGCTCGAAGTGAACAGCGGTTGCAGAGTGATGTTATCATACGCGTAAATCAAGAGGCCGGCAGATGAGTCTATCTACGCCCTATGAGCTTTACTATTGGCCGACCATTCAGGGGCGCGGCGAGTTTGTCCGACTCGCCCTGGAGGAAGGCGGCGTGGAGTACATCGATGTCGCACGGGGGCCAGATGACGATCGCGACGGGTTTGCTGGCATGCTCGAACTTCTTGACGGAGAGACAATTGTCCACCCGCCTTTCGCGCCGCCCTTTCTGCGGGCAGGCGATCTCATGATCGGGCAAACCGCCAACATTCTGTTATTCGTCGGTGCCGCCCACGGTCTGGCGCCTATTGACGATGCCGGTCGCCTATGGACCCATCAGCTGCAACTGACACTAGCCGACTTTTTGGTCGAGATTCATGATACCCATCATCCGATCGCCAGCTCGCTCTATTACGAGGATCAGCGAGACGAGGCACGCCGACGCGCAGAGCATTTTCGTAAATCGCGCGCTCCGAAGTTCCTCGGCTATTTTGAGCAGGTCGTCGAACGCAACCCCGATGCAAGCGGATATTTGGTGGGCGCCAAGCTCACTTATGCCGATCTTTCACTTTTTCAGGTGGTGGCGGGTTTGCGTTACGCCTTTCCGCGAATGATGAAGCGACTGGAAAAGAAGCTTCCGCGCCTCATCGCTCTGCACGATGCCGTTGCGGTACGGCCCCGCATCGCGGCCTATTTGGGCTCTCAGCGGCGCTTGGCCTTTAACCAGGAGGGCATCTTTCGGCACTATAAGGAACTCGACGGCTGAGATACGAGCAGAGTCGGCCGCGCGTAAGCACAAAGGCGCGCCCGCGACGGCGATCGACCGGTCAGCGAGACAGTCAGCCGATAAGGCGGTCGTTGCCGGCGCCCTTGAACTTTCCGGCCCCTAAAACCCCACCACAGCGCCGTAGAGATCGTAGGCATCGGCCTGCTCAATCCTGACAGTCGTAATCTCGCCTACTCGAAGTGGGCGTTTGGACGTTACATGGACAATGCCATCGATGTGTGGGGCATCGCCCTCAGTCCTGCCCTTGGATACCGGACCGGCCTCGTCAATGATCACTTTCAAGCGTCGTCCGACTCGCCGCTTCAGACGCCGTTCGGAAATCTTCTGCTGGCGCTGCATGAAGGCGTCATAGCGGCGAACCTTGACGTCGTCAGGTACCGCAGGAGCAGCATCATTGGCGGCCGCGCCGGTGACCGGTTCGTAGCGAAAGCAACCGACCCGATCGAGCTGCGCTGTTTCGAGCCACTCAAGCAGACTCGCGAAATCTTCCTCGGTTTCACCTGGAAAACCAACGATGAAGGTCGAGCGAATGGTAAGATCTGGACAAACAGAGCGCCACAGGCGGATGCGCTCTAATGTCTGTTCCTGTGCCGCTGGACGGCGCATGCGTTTGAGCACCTGTGGGCTCGCATGCTGGAACGGGATATCCAGGTAAGGCAGGATCTTGCCTTCGGCCATCATCGGGATCACGTCGTCGACGTGAGGGTAGGGATAGACGTAGTGCAGACGAATCCAGATCCCGAGAGCGCCGAGTTCACGTACCAGATCGACAAAACGGGTCTGCAACTCACGATCTTGCCATCGATCGCGGGCATATTTGAGGTCAAGTCCGTAAGCCGAGGTGTCTTGCGAGATGACCAGAATTTCTCTGACACCGGCCGCAACCAAACGCTCCGCCTCGCGCAGCACCTCACCGATCGGCCGCGATACCAGGTTACCGCGCAATTGCGGAATGATGCAGAAAGTGCAGCGGTTGTTGCATCCCTCTGAGATTTTCAGATAGGCATAATGTCGCGGCGTAAGCTTAATCCCTTGCGGCGGCACCAGGTCGAAAAAAGGATCGTGTTTTGGCGGAGCCGCGGTATGCACGGCGGCGAGCACGCTTTCATATTGCTGCGGACCGGTTACCGCCAGGACGTCGGGATATCGGTCACGAATTTTCTCAGGTTCAGCGCCCATGCAGCCAGTGACGATGACCCGACCGTTCTCTGCCAGCGCCTGACCGATCGCCTCCAGCGATTCGGCTTGTGCCGAGTTGAGAAAACCGCAGGTGTTGACGATTACCAGATCGGCACCGTCGTGATGTCGGGTCAACTCGTACCCTTCGGCCCGCAGTCGGGTAATGATCCGCTCGGAATCAACCAGCGCTTTCGGGCAGCCGAGTGAAACGAAGGAAATCTTGGCTCCCGCGCCGCTATCCATTCAGTACATCCAGTTCGGGCATTTGGTGATGGCCGGCGGCGCCTTTATAGGGCGAGGGAAGACTGCAATTCAAGGCAGAGCCGCTCCGGTCGCGCAGCATCCATGAAGGCGGTTCAGGTCGCTACCAGCAGTACCGAACACTCGGCCCCGCTCCAGCACCGCCGTTGCCACCTCGCCAAAGAAGAAAGGGGCTCGGGCGCGGCGTCGGCTGACGCCCAGGACGACCAAGGTGTCGCCCTGCCCATGCGCTTCCTGCAGGATGGCCGTCTGCACCTGCCTCGCGACGCGCGATCTTGTCCTGATCGCGGCGCCGTATTGATCCGCCACAGTCACAATATCCTCGAGCACCGTCTCCTGGTAGGCGAGGGCGGTAGCGCCGAGCCGCAGTCGCCGTCCCGATTCCGGGGCCGACACATGAAGAGCGGTGAGCCGCGCCCCACTTGCGCGTGACAGCACGACAGCCAGCTCCGCCGCCCGAGCGGACACGTCCGCGCCATTGACCGGAACCAGGATCTTCGTGGGGCTGCCGGAAGAAAGCCGGCCGCGCCCCACCACGATAGCGATCGGACCCTCGAAGGCGTCGGCGATGTGCAACACCCCGTCGTCGATGTTGAGCGAGGTCGTCGGGCAGGTGCCGATCACCAGCAAATCGTAGCCTTTGCGAGCTTCGCTCTCGACGACACGGTTCGCAGCGCCGGTCCGCGGTCGGGTGGTTACATCAACTTTCTCGGGCTTCGTGCGCTCTCTGTCCGGATCGCCGAGTTCGATCGCCCTTGCCGCCTCCTGCGCGGCGGCTTCGACCGGCTCTACCCGCGGCGCTGCTCCGTCGCGGCCCGGACCTGCGGGTTCGACACTCAGGAGTGTGGTCGGCATCCCTCGTGACCCGGCGATGAGACCGGATAGACGAGACGCGAACCGGCCGCTGGGCCTGTCGTCTGCGGTCAGCGGCAGCCGCTCCAGATTGGTGACGAACCCAAACAGAATGCGGAGGAATGAGAGCGCGGTTCCCGCTATGATGGTGTCGAGGCCACCTGATCCCGACCTGCGATTTTACTGAGCTTCGCCAGCGACTACGTAAGTCCACAGGGCCTCGATCTCCTCTGCTTTCAGCAGGTCGCCCCAGGGCGGCATTTGATTTTTTCCATGCGTCACGGAATTAACAAAGCGATCGTGCTGATCGTGCGGGAATTTTCGCAGATCGAAGGCGCTTTCCGGATCTTTCATCCGAGGGCCATGACAGGGCGAGCAGTTGCGCGCAAAAATTTCTGCACCCCGCTGTACCAGTTCAGGACGAATATTCTGGGGCCAGGCGACGTTGCACAATGTCGCCGAACCGAACAGCAGTATCACACCTGCGATGACTGGCTTCATTGCACTCCGACAAAAGTTATTCGCGCATCAACGCAAAGGTCCATACCGACCCACCTTGTGGCACATTTTTGAGGGCCTCCCGCGCCTGGTTCCAGTAGACGCCGCCGATGCCTGACAGGACCGTGACGTATTGTTGGCCTTCATGAGTAAAGGTGATGGGCTGTGCGTTGATGCCGGAACCAGTTTGGAACTGCCAAAGGGTCTTGCCGGTGTCGGCGTCAATGGCAATGAATTCGCCGGTTTCTTTGCCGGTGAAAAGCAGGCCGCCCGCGGTGGCGAGCACGGCCGACCAATGCGGGTGATCAAAGATTGGCGCCCGCCAGCGCGTCTGAGCCGTCAAAGGGTCGATGGCGTCCACGTGAGCAACCGGTTCGCCGGGCGGCTGAGGTGCCGGTAGATTCTCTACAAACTGATACCGCTGGCCGGCCACGTAAGGCTGCGGCGGGGTGTGGCGATACAGTCGCGCCGAGTGCATGGTGTTGGCGTAGAGCAGACCGGTCTGCGGATTGAAGGCAGCATGTGGCCAGTTCTTGGCTCCGCGCTGGGTCGGCCACAGCTCGATCTGCTCGCCGGCCCGCAGCTTTTTGGCAACGTCGGACTCGATCGGACGACCAGATTCCAGGTCAACATGCGTTGCCCAGTTCACTCTCTCGAATGGCTTTGCGGAAATCAGCTGGCCGTCAGCACGATCGAGCACATAGAGGAAGCCGTTGCGATCAAGTTGCATCGCAACGTCACGCGGCTTTCCGTCCACCTGGATGGTGGCCAGAATGATTTCCCAGCTGCCGTCGTAATCGAACATGTCATTGGGCGTGAATTGATAGTGCCAAACGATCTCGCCGGACCTTGGTCTGATAGCGAGCACGGAGCTGGTGTAGAGATTATCGCCGGGCCGGGTCGCCGGATTCCAGGGTGCTGGGTTGCCGATGCCCCAATAGACGAGATCAAGGGCGGGATCATACGACCCCGTTATCCAAGTTGAACCGCCACCGTGCTGATAAGCATCGGAATTGGCCGGCCAGGTGTCGCTGCCGGGTTCGCCCGGTGCCGGAATCGTGTATCGCCGCCAGAGGTGTGCGCCGGTTTCCGGATCCCAGCCATCGAGAAACCCGCGGATCCCGAATTCGGCCCCGGAAATCCCTGTTATGAGCACTCCGTCGGCGATCAGCGGTGCTACCGTCATTGAATATCCATCGCGCCACTCGGCGGCCTTCTGGCGCCAAATCTCCTTGCCGGTTTTCATGTCGAGGGCGACCACAAAAGCGTCGAGCGTCGTGCGGTAGAGCTTCCCGTCGAAGATAGCCGGGCCCTTGTTTGAAACGCCGCAGCAGACCACGCGCGGGGTTTCGGGCAGCCATTCGACGGGCGTCTTCCAGATCTGCCGGCCGGTCCCGACATCGATGGCGACCGTTGCCTTGGCGTCCGTCACGTACATGACGCCGTTGTAGACGAGTGGCTGAGCCTGCTCGCCCCATGAATTGTCGAGACTTAAGTTCCACAGCGGAACGAGCCGGCGAATGTTGGATTTGTCGATGTTGCGCAGAGTGCTGTATCGCTGCAGGTGGTAGCCCATCCCGTAGGTAAGAACATTGTCGGTGTTGCGCCCGTCGTTCTTGAGGTCGTCGAGCGTCTGTGCCGATAGAGGGGCGGCCATCAACATCAATATGGCCACGGCCCGTCCCGTCGCGTTCATGCGTGTCCTCCCAAAGTAGCCATTTTCCGGGGAGGCAAGAGCTTCCCCGCGCTGAATCCGGCAGGCCTCTCAAGCGAAGCTTATCAGAGCCAAAGCGTATTGGGATTATTCAGCGGGGACAGCCAAGCTGGGGTGCGCTCGGCGCATGCCCCGCGCTCCGTCTGGCCATGACGTCAACCGGGCCATGGACGGCCGGATTCGACAGCGAAAACCACGGATCGCGGCAAAACCAGCCTCTGGTTGATACCGTGTGGTCTTTAACCCGGTCAGGTCCTCACAAATGCAACGGCGGCCTTAACGAAACCTTATTGGAGTTTGGCTATGACCATTTATCAGGGGGCCAAACCACCCGCCTTGCCGGGCACATGGGTCCGGGACCGCCGACGCGAAGACAACGACGAAACGATCACATGTCCAGTGCGCTGTCATTGATCGACGAACTTGAAGGGGCGCTGCAGAGAGGGTCGAGCGAGCGGCGAACCGAAGTGCTGCGGCGCGTCACCGACCTCTTTGTCGATGCAGCGCCCCGCTACACCGAAGAACAGACCCAATTGTTCGACGACGTCATGGGTCACCTCATGACCCAGATCGAGACACGTGCGCTCAGCGAAATGAGTGTACGGTTGGCGCCAATCGACAACGCGCCGATCGGCGTTATTCACCGCCTGGCGCACGATGACGCGATCGAGATTTCCGGTCCAGTGTTGACAAATTCTGAACGGCTGTCCGACGACGTACTGGTCGAGATTGCCAGGTCAAAGGGACAGGCGCACCTGGTGGCAATAGCAGGACGCGCAAAAGTCAACGAACTTGTCACCGATATTTTGGTCGAGCGCGGCGACGCCAAGGTCGCCAACACCGTGGCGGTTAATGCCGGTGCTCGGTTCTCGCAGGCCGGTTTCAGCAAGCTAGTCAGCCGCGCCGAGCACGACGAGGAATTGACCATGGCGGTGGGTAGTCGGGGTGATATCCCGGCGGACCTATTTCGCCAATTGGTGGTTCAGGCCACCGAGGCGGTGCAGAAGAAGCTCGTGGTTGCCGCTGATCCGGATATGCAGGGAACGATCAAGCAAATTCTCGCGGAACTGTCCGGCGAAATCGGGAATGAAGCTGCTCGCGATTATGCGACAGCACAGCACCTCGTTCAGCGCATGCACCAGGATGGCTTGCTGACGCCGGTCGCACTACAGGAATTCGCCAAGGCGAGGCGTGTCGAGGAGACCGTTGCCGCGCTGTCCTTGCTAAGTTCGGTCGGTATCAGCGTCATCGATCGCCTGATCCGGGGCGGCAGTGATGACGGGGCCATCATTTTGTGCAGGGCTGCTGAACTCGATTGGACCACCACCAAGTTTGTGATCGTGGGACTGTCTGGCCATGAGGCGGTGCCATCCCTGCAGATGCAGGAGGCTCATGAGAAATTCCTCAAACTCTCCTCCACCTCAGCCAAGCGGGTGATCCGCTTCTGGCATGTGCGCCAGAAGACCGCTACGACCGCTACAACCGCTCCGCCCCCGCAGGCCGTATCCAAGGCCGTCCCCGGCGCCGCGCGGCTCTGATCTGATTGAAGACTCCCCGAGACGCGGCCCGGCCTAGGCACACGGCCTCCGTCGCCT